>JAEEGG010007851.1_pt1 | contig 24426 bp, 19 predicted proteins | sample 9134161 | NCBI WGS metagenome assembly JAEEGG01 (sample SAMN16246543, study PRJNA631951) | gut metagenome | biome: gut microbiome; feature: rumen; material: CR-attached | host: Bos | place: Iran: Karaj | collected 2018-10
TCATTAATTTCTCAGTATGTGTGTCTATTGACCTACTTTGCAAACTAATAATTCATGTAAATTCATGATAATTCGTGTTAAGAAAAAGACACATATAATTATCGTTAATTTTGGTTACATACTTATGACTACAGCATATAATCAACTACAACTTGGCAACCGCGCGAAGCCGCTATTCGAGTTCGACGACCTGGTGTGCTGCTACGGCATGGTGCTGAACGCATGGCGCAGCGAGTATCCCGAAGGGAAGATCGACTTCATGCGCTTCATGATGGATTGGACGAGACTGTCGGGTGCTGAGATTGACTGCATCATGCAGGAGATCTACAACTACATCGACATGAGTGCCACAGTGATGGACTCGACCGTGGTCATCGTGAACTGGAAGGACCTCAACGAGTGCCGCATCAAGCTGGCTCACCTGATGGCCGCCCTCTGCTACTGCGTGAATCATCGCAACTGCTTCGACCCCCGTTCGTTTGACAAGGCGTTCGACAAGGTGTTTGGCAAGGAACGATAAAAGAAGGTGAAAATGGCAGACAACCTCGGCCCAATGGCCTGGTTGTTTCTGCCGGAAAATGAGCAGGTCCAATACCTGCAGAAAATCGCACTTCGTGCGAAAAATCCATCCGGCCCCCAACGTAATTCCGAAAAAGGACGAAAAGACGAAAATGTGAAAGGGACGAGCAAAAATTTTCTGCGAAGCACATTTTCTGCTGCCTATTGAAGGCAGCACATTTTCCGGCCAAGTCTCCGCTATTGAAGCGAGAGACGAGGCCATTTTCACCAGAATAAAAGAAATGTTTCTATGAAACAAATCATCATCGACCGCGCTACGCGTCGCGAGGTGCGGGAGAAGTTCAAGCTGCTTCCAGTACAGATGACACACTTACTGAGGTTCGAGCTGAACAGCATCCGCGCGCGCAAAGCGCGGTCGTACATCATGAACTACAAAGAGTTCCACATCGTGGAGAATTAACATTAATAATAGGAGTTAACAGGAGTTAGCGGAAGTTAGCGCTAACGCGCGGGAGTTAACGGACGTATGTTCTTTGGGTCCCATTCTCAACAAGGCGCTTCTCTTGGACGTGACCGAAAGGGAACAATGTATCGTCCGTTAACTCCCGATAACTCCCAGTAACTCCCGATAACTCCCCAAAAATAAACAAACAATGAATAAGATGAGTTTAGAACCCGGTGTCCGCTATCGCGGCACGGGCTGGATCAATGAGTATGGCGAGTTCCAATTCCAACCTGAACAGAAGGGCAGCAGGCCCAGTAATCTGAAGATTGTGCACCAGGAGGGTGACTACGTGATCTACGAGAGTGCCCACCTGTGGCAGGTGAAGGTGAACTTCAAGAAGACGAATGTCGATTTCGAGAATTTCCTTCAGGTCTTCACGGCAGCTTGCTCCAAGCTGGTCAGCTATTTGCGGAAGAAATAATCATTATTCATCATCATGAATTTGAGAATTATAGAATTTTCTTTTCTCATCTTAGGTGAAAATGGCAGACAACCTCGGCCCCAATGGCCTGGTTGTTTCTGCCGGAAAATGTGCAGGTCCAATACCTGCAGAAAATCGCACTTCGTGCGGAAAATCCATCCGGACCCAAACATATTTCTATAACGCTACGGATTTACCAGATTACACAGATTATCAGCTTGATCAAACAATAATCCGTTGAATCCGTTGAATCTGTAGAGAGGAAAGGGACAAGCAATTATTTTCCGCGAAGCGATTTTCTGAAACCTATTGGAGGTTTCACATTTTCCGGCCAAGTCTCCGCTATTGAAGCGAGAGACGCGGCCATTTTCACCTAAAATAAAAACAATTTAACCGAAAAAACACAAAATAATTCATGAAAAATTCGTGATTAATTCGTGATAATTCGTGTTAAAAAGAAAACCGCCAAGTCTCCGCTATTGGAGCGAGAGACGCGGCCATTTTCACCTAAAAAAAGAATTAAATTCTCAAATTCGATAATTCGTGACAAAAACATTAAAACCAAGAAAATCATGAAATTAGACTACTACAAGTCGGGCAAGAGCAGCGGCAAGCGTTCAGCCGAGCTGGATTACGCAGGGCTGCTCAAGGTGCTCGAAGAACCCAGGCTGAGGAAGCTCTGCGATGCCTTTCGCGGAGGCGATGCCGAAGCCAAGAAGAACCTGCCCTGTATCGCCTACATGGGCAGGTCGAAGACCGGACAGCGCAAGGCCGAGCTGATGGAGCCTACGGGACTCGTGATGCTCGACATCGACCACTGCGAGAATCCCCGGGCGTGCTTCGAGCACGTCCGCGGACACTTGGGCGACCTGCAGCTGCTGGCAGCCCACATTACCCCGAGCGGCAAGGGGCTGCGCCTCGTGCTGCGTAACCTTTCGGACTACGAGACCATCACCGAGAACATCGAGGCAATGGCCAAGCAGATCGAGGTGGGCGACTTCGGAGAGGTGGATACCTGCTGCAAGGACCTGAGCCGCATCTCGTTCCTTGTGCCGAAGGACGAATGGCTGCTGCTGAGCGAGGAATTGTTCGCTGATGCCGACATCTTCGTGAAGGAGGCAGGCGAATCCATCGCCAAGGAAGAACAGAGCGGCGTGCAGGACAACGAACCCATGCCCATTGAGGACACCCACGATTATGACGGGTATCTCTACAACGGGCATCTCGTGAAGGACATCATCGATAAGTACTGCCAGAAGTACTGGCCCAGGACGGGACAACCCGAGGTGGGAAAGCGCCACATGTTCTACAATCAGATGGTGGTGGACTTCCGCAACCTCGTCGATAACGACCCGAAGATACTCCATGCACTTTTGCCCCGCTTCGGCAATAGCGCCGAGGAGACGTGGGGACAATGCAAGTCGATCTGCAGCCGCAATACCAAGACGCGCCATTCGAAGGATTTCTACTTCTTCCTGAAGGACAACGGCTACTACGAATTGCAGAAAGCAGAGGAAGAGGAAGCCGAAGAAGAAGAGGAAGATCCCTATGCCGAGGTAAAGGAACTCATCAGGAGGATGCCGAAGCTGCCGCCCGTCTTCCGCGAATATGTAAACGCTGCTCCTGAGGACTTCAAGATTCCGACGGTGTTCGCCCTGCTGCCCGTCATGGGCACGCTGACCAGCTACCTCAGCGCCTACTATTCGGATGGCGAACTGCATACCACGTCGTTCATCTCGATTATCTACGCGCCTCCTTCGAGCGGCAAGTCGTTCGTGAAGCGCATCGTCGATAAGCTTCTGGCCGACATCAAGGCTCGCGACATGGTGAGCGCCGCACGCGAGATGATCTATATGAATACCGTGAACCGCAAGGGCTCGAACGAGAAATCGCCCGAGGACCCAAAGGTGACGATGCGCATTATGCCGCCCATCAACTCCCTGCCCGAGCTGCTCATCAAGATGCGCAACAATCAGAACTATCACATGTTCACCTACTGCGAGGAAATGGACACGTGGACAAAGGGCTCGAAGGCACAGGGTGGCGACAAGAACGACATGTTCCGAATCGCCTGGGACAACGGCACCTACGGACAGGCCTACAAATCGACGGGGACGTTCAAGGGCGAAGTGAACCTCTACTGGAATGTGCTCATCACGGGCACCATCAATCAGGTGCATCGCTACTTCAAGGACATCGAGAACGGTCTGATTACCCGCTGCTCGTTCACCGACCTCGGCGACCAGCGTTTCGCGGACATGCCCATCTTCAAGCGCCTTTCGGAGCGCGACCTGCAGGTCATCGACCGCTTCATGAAGCGCTGCGACGAGAACACCTATGTGGCTCCCCTCGACTTCGACACGAACCGCCTCTACGACATCAAGGATGCGGACTTCGACCAGGAGGTGCCCTGGAAGTACGAGTACAAGCCCCGCCAAATCTTCGACCTCAGTTGGATCTACCCCGACCTGAACAGGTGGCTGAAGGCGCAGAACAAGGATGCCAAGTCGGGCGTGAACGATGCGTGCGACGTGTTCCGCAGGCGTTGTGCCGTGCGCGGCTTCCGACTGGCCCTGCTCTGCTACGCCCTTTACCCGAAGGTAGGCGAACGCGAAAAGGAGGTCATCCGCGACTTCGTGCTCTGGTTCATGGACTGCGACCTCTACAACATGCTGAAGCTGTGGGGCGACCAGTACAACCAGATGATGAACGAGGCGGATAAGCCAAAAGTGACCAGTCACCACAACAACTACTTCGTGGAACTGGCCGATGAGTTCACTACACAGGACCTCATCAAGGTTATCCAAAAGCTTGGAGGCATTACGAAGCCCGTAATGGCCATTCATTTTTGGAAGAAGACGGGGCTTATCGTGAAAATCGGCAAGAGCCGCTATCGGAAGATCAAGAAGAGGTGAGGCGGGCAATTAACAACGAGTAGAATAGAAAAAAAGCTTTTGATGAAGGCAGGGACCACGTCCCTTGAGCTATTGGCAAGTGCCATGCATTCGTGAAAGCGAGCTTTCCCGCCCGCCTGTCCCTTTCCAATAGCGCACATTCTGCGAATGCGCTGCCTTCTTCAAAAGAGAAAAAGTCCTCCTTTGGAGGAGAAAAAGGGCAAAGCCCAGAAAAAACTATCCAGGTCCAAACAGTTTTTTTAACGCTACAGATTCATCAGATTACACGGATTATCTGCTCGGTCAAACAATAAAATCCGATAAATCTGCTTAATCTGTAGAGAGAAACGGACGAGGCGATTTTTCTGCCGAAGGCTTTTTTCTACTTCAAGAATTGAAGTCTTTTTCTCTTCGGAGGTGTTGGCACATCGCCAGATGTGCGCTGCAAAGGGTGGTATGCAGATGGGGATGCTTGCATACACAGATGCAGACAACACTATGCAGCACAGGGCGTAGCCCCAACACCTTTGAAGCTTTTTTTCATTATCTCTATATAATAACTACAACAAAATCTAAACAAAAAAATGAACAAGAAAGGTAAATTCATTGCTGTGGTCAGCATCCGCAGCTACGAGACACTGGACAACGGCCAGAAGGTCACCAAATGGGCGGTGAAGTATCTCATCGAATTTGAGTATCCGCGCAAGGATGGCACCATGGGCAAGCAGCAGGTGGTTGCCGAGGTGCACTACACCGAGCAGCCCAATGTGCATGTCGGTCCCGTTGATGATTCCAACGAGTACGACATGCAGTTCCACTTCAAGGTGCGCAAGGCTGTCGGCAGGAATGGTGAGGACGTGTACTACCAGGACATCTTTCTCAGCAAGGCAAGCCAGAGTGTGATCTGAGGACTTTTCATGATTAGGTGAAAATGGCAGATGACCTCGGCCCAATGGCCTGGTCATTTCTGCCGGAAAATGTGCAGGTCCAATACCTGCAAAAAATTGCACTTCGTGCAGAAAATCCATCCGGCCCCAAACATATTTCTATAACGCTACGGATTGAACAGATTACACAGATTATCTGCTTGGTCAAACAATAAAATCCGATAAATCTGATGAATCCGTAGAGAGGAAAGGGACGAGCAATTATTTTCCGCGCTAGCGATTTTCTGCTGCCTATTGGAGGCAGCACATTTTCCGGCCAAGTCTCCGCTATTGAAGCGAGAGACGCGGCCATTTTCACCGAAATTCAAGTGATATGTTAAGCAATAATCCCATCAAACTTGTAGCCGATGGTCGGCTGATGGAGTTCGACAGCCTGGAAGACTTCTATCTGAAGGTGTTTCAGATGCTGCGCGAAGACTTCCCCAGAGGGTACATCGACTACAAGCTGTTCCTCTTCGAGCACACTTCGTTGAAGGGCGATGCCCTCAAAGAGTGCTGCAAGGGCATTGAAAACCATTGGGACGCGTCGGAGGGCTTCTGCTTCAAGGTTCATTGGACCTATCCCGTGCAGACACGCGACAGGCTAACCGACTTCCTGCGCAAGGCTTCGAAGGCTATCACCAGCTCCTACATCGACCTCTATTGGTTCGACAAGGCGTGGAACACATTCAACCAATCCATTGAAAACGAGCGGCAACCCCCATAGGCTGCCGCTAATTTGTTTTTGTAAGAAAATTAAAAAATTTAATTATTGAAGAATTAAAATTAAATTTTCTGATTTTGCTTTGGAATGTTACTCGACCACCACGGGCCGGATCATCCATTCCTCTTCGGGCTTGTTGTCGTCGCAGGAACAGAACGCTGCAGCCAGGAGGGCCAGCAGGACGAAAAGACTGAGATACTTCATCGTGTTGGGTGTTGTTTTGAAGGTGAGACTTATCGGAGGATGTAGCTGATGCCGACCAGGGCACTGAAGGTGTTGTTCCAGCGGCGCATCCGCATCGAGGGTGCCTCGAGCAGCTCGTGCGAGTCGGACTTCCGGACGCGGAACGTGTATTGGGGCGTCACGGTCAGATGGAAGTGGCGGGCGAACATCCAGCTGAACTTGCACCCGGCACTGACGCCCAGCGAGTTGGCGCCGTCGCCCACCAGATTGGTTTCGCCGCGATGCTGCGTCGCCTTGGTCTTCAGGAAGGCGACACCCACCTGGGGCGTCACGTCGAGCCACGAGTTCGAGTAGGCATGATAGCCGAGCTTGAACGTGACGAGGTAGGGGCGGTAGAAGTAGGTGCCGTATTCCGAATAGTCGGGGCGCACCCACGTGATCCATTCGCTGGTCGAGAACGAGCCGTAGCCGCCCAGCTCGAGGTTGATGCGACGGAGGTCCACGCCGAGCGCTGCGCCTGCTCCCATCAGGCCGTTCGACAGCATTGCCTGCGGCTCGACATACAGGTTAAAGGCGGGATAGTCGGAATCGCGGTCGAAGGCGCTCCGCACCTTCGGCTGGCGGTCGGCCTGCCTTTTCGACTTGCGGGCTGCGGGGGCTGCTGCTACGGGGCTTTGCTCCAGCTCGATGGAGAGGGCATGGCGCGACTGGGGCGTCAGCGAGAAGCGTCCTTCTGCCTTTGCAAAGCCGGCTGCCGTGGCCGTATAGCGATAGTCGCCGATGGGGAGCCTGAGCTCGGTGCCGCTGCCCTGTCCTTCGTACTCGAAGCGCTCGGCACTGCCCGAACGGATGGGTTCGAAGACTACGCGGGCATTGCGGGGCACGACGTTCAGGTCGATGGCCTGCTGGAGGGGTGCGCCTGCTGCCCCTTCGAGACCGAGGCTGACGCGATAGACCTTGAGGGGTTCGATGCGGATGCCCTGCTGGGCGAAGTCAATCACGCGTTCGCCGCCCAGGGGTTGCCTGACGCGGATTTCGCCGATGCCTTCGGGCACATAGACGTTGTATTCGAAGTTGCTGTAGAAGGTGTCCACGATGTCCGGGCTTTCGAACGTGGCATCTGTCACACCCGGGATCGAGAAGACGATCAGGGCGCACGGGTTGTGGCTGTTGTCGTAGCGGATGTTGACCTTGGCTTCGGTGGCGTTCCTTTCTTCCACGATGCTCTTCACGACAAGTGTCTGCGCCGATGCCACGATGGGGAGGCAGAGGGCGGCGATGGTCAGGAGACTGAATAATGGATGTTTCATCTTGAATGGTTGTTGTTGGATCGTCCTGCGTCTGCTGTGGACGTAGAAGGCGGGCAAATATACGCAATAAATCCGAATTAGCGGCACCTTTTCGACAATTTTTAACAATTTTCCCCTATAAATCGCGTTTTTTTGCCCACGAATTGTCCGATATATGTAATTATTGTATATCTTTGCCGCTGAAAAAACGCGTACATCTATTCACCAACACATATACTATAATGAAAACAAAGTTTACTTTTTCGTCCTTTTGGGGGCGGACAGTCCTGACGCTGTTGCTTACCCTATTTGTGTCTGCCTCTGCGTGGGCGCAAGGCGTCGAAATCAATGGAGACAACTTCCCCGATGGGAATTTCCGCAACTATTTGCTGGCTCAAAACTTCGGTCAAGATGCTGTCATCACCGACGAACAGATTGCCGTTGCCAAGGCAAAGGGCTGGTCGGTGGAGGCCATAAGTGGAGAAGACTTTGTGCAGCTGCCGATCGGAAGTGGCGACGAACACGAATATGTCGATCTGGACCTGCCGAGCGGCACGCTTTGGGCCACCTGCAACGTGGGAGCATCCAGTCCGCAGGACATCGGCCTCTATTTCGCCTGGGGCGAAACCGAGGGCCACGGCAACGACTTGAGCGACGGCTATCTGTTCGATTGGAACAACTACAAGTGGGCCGAAGTTCTGGATGACGAATCCTATTTCACCAAGTACTGTGTCGATGGCAGACGTGGTCTCGATGGCTTCTCGGACAACAAGTATTTCCTCGACCCCGAAGACGATGCCGCCACCGTCCACTGGGGCGACCAGTGGCGCACACCATCTTCATCACAGTTCAAGGAATTGAGGGATCTTTGCAACTGGGAACAGGAAGAAGTGCATGGCGTCCAGGGCTACCGGGTGACAGGTCCCAATGGCAACAGCATCTTCCTGCCCGTGACGGGCTGGCGTATCGATGATATGCTTCTTGATGGCGGCTCCTATTGGGCGCGCAATGCCAAAGCCGATGATGACGGCGGTGCGTGTCAGCTCGCTTGGGACGAATGTGGATGGGAGTATGGCGGCCGCTGCAACGGCCAGTGCGTGCGCCCCGTCGTGAACGTCGAACCTGAGGTGCCCGTCTATTACCTCATTGGCGAATTCTGCAATTGGGATGATTCGAGGATGCTGCCCTTCACCGACAACGAAGGCACCTCCCTGACCACCACCTTCAGCGGACCCTTCAAGATCAAGGACAAGGACGGAAACTGGTATGGTGCAGAGGATGATGACCACAAAACGTTCACCAGGGAGAATCACAGCTTCGAGCTTGGTTACGGAGGACAGGACCTGCGTCTTGAAATACCTGCCGAGTATCTGCTCTCCTTCGTGGACGGCAAGCTCACCGTTTGCAACTTCCCCACAGAAGGCTACTACATATCGGGCGACTTCAACGGCTGGCAACCCGAACCGCTGACCGACAATGGCAATGGCACCTACACCATTCAGAAGTCCATTAGCGTAAATCAAGAGTTCAAGTTCCGCGACGCGGATGGACGCTGGTACGGCGGCGACACCCACAGCCATAGTGACAAATACGGCGTTAACAGCGGATGGTGCACCGACATCCCGTTGACCGAGGGCGATGCAGGCTCCAACTTCATCATCGATGCCGATGGCCTCTTCACTATTGTTCTCACTGACGCCGACGGCAGTCTGAAGTTCGATGTGTACGGCTTCGACGGTCTTATCGCCTTGACCGACAAAGCCGACAATACCGAGACCATCGTGTTAGCAGGGGGGGAGCCTCACGATGTGAAACTCCTCGGCCGCACTCTCTACAGGGACGGCAGCTGGAACACGCTGTGTCTGCCCTTCGACGTGCCTGCTATTATGGATAGCCCATTGGCAGGTGCCGAAGTCCGCACCCTCGAACACGCCATCCTCGAAGATGGCACGCTCACCCTCAACTTCGTCCCTGTTCCAATGATCTCGAAAGGAGTGCCCTATATCATCCGGTGGACCGGCTACGATGGCGACGACCTCGTCGAGCCCATCTTCCAAAACGTTCAAATCCTGCCCGATTTGCAGCCCTGGGAGTTCGAAGGCACCGTCACCTTCATGGGCACCTACAGCCCCGTCAGCATCCCGAGCGAAGGCGACAACACGAAGCTCTATCTGGGTGAAGGCGACCAGCTCTTCTATCCGCAGTCGGCCATGACCATCGGTTGCCAGCGCGCCTACTTCCAGCTGGCCGAAGGCATCACCGCAGGCGAAGCCGATGAACAATCGATGCCCATCAAGGCCTTCGTCCTGAACTTCGGCGAAGAGAATGGAATCAGTGTCGTCAACGCCAACTCGTCCGAAGGCGCGGGCTGGTACGACCTTAGAGGTAACCGTCACGAAGCAATGCCAACTGCACCGGGCATCTACATCCACAACGGCAGGAAGTTCGTCGTGAAGTAAGAGCACTGCTAATAAATCGAATCCCTATTCCCAATCGAGGCATGTCCCCCAAGGTTCCAAGGAGGACATGCCACGACTTTTTTGAAACGTATGGATCAACTTGGCTGCGTCAATAGGGCAGCTCGTCCGACACCTGGAGGGGACTTCCTTCGTCGGATGGGGTGGCGTCGGGCTGCTTGAGGAGCCAGCAGCCGATGCGGCAGCGCAGGCACTTGTGGGGCTGGCAGTAGTTCTTGAAGAGATGGAGCAGGGCCTGGGTGTCCATGGCGGACTTCGCTTCGATGCCTGCTTCGGTCCATTGGTGGATGTAGCGGTTGCTTTCGGGCGGCAGCTCCTCGAGCAGGTTGAGGGCCTTTTCGCAGCGTTCGTCGTCGCCCTGCCACTGGGCATAGGCGAGCAGGAGCGGGACGACGGCGTTGATGATGAGGCTGCGTACCGTCTGCCGGCCGAGGCCCTTTCCGCCCAGGATCGTTTCGAGCTGCGCGATGGTCCGGGCTTCGAGGATTTCGTCGAAAAGGTCCTGATGGGCATAGATGAGTTTCGCCAGGGCACGCAGACGAGCTTCGGGCTGTGCGGGCGGTCGCACACGTCCCGTCTTCCAATAGCTGCCATTGAGTGGCGTGAGGTTGAACTTCTGGCGCAGGAAGGCGTATTCGCGCTGCATCAGCCGCCATTCCTGCTGCAGGTCGGCGTCCTTCGAAGCGGCATCCTCCTGCTGCAGCAAACCGGCCTGGCCGAGCAGCAGGGCCTGTATCTGCAAGAGGTTGTCCTTGTGGTGGAGCAGGCAGCTGTAGGGCAGGCTGCGGGCCAACCGCTCCATCTGGTCGCTGTTGACACCCGTGCCGAGACTGCGTGTGAGCACGACGAAGAAGGCTTCGGGCCATGCCTTGAGCTGACCTTCGACAAGGTCGCGCACGCGTCCCAGCTTCTCGATCATCCGCTGGGTGCAGAGGGCCGTCAGCCAGTCGTGCAGCACGACGCGAGGCACCTGGCTGAGGCGGCTGGAACAGGAGATGGACGAGTAGGAGGGCACCTGGCCGGGCAGGAGAGGGGCGGACGTGCCGCTGCAGAGCTGCCGATAGCGCACCATCAGGTCGTCGGGGATGTGCATCACCACGGTCTTGACAACCGTGCCGTTGCGCAGCCGCACCTCGACATCGGGCTCCATGACGACGTGGAGGATGACGGAGTCGTAGGCGGGGTCGTCCTGATGATGGTGGCGATACCAGTCGGATGCCTTGACGTGCATCTCTACGTTCCCTGCCCAAACGATTCCGTCCTGCCTGACCTTGGCGTTGAAGAAGTCGGGCCCGGCATCGTAGTTGCGGAGCCCGGGGTGGAGGATGTCGAGCGGCTGCCGGTCGGTCGTCTCGATGGTGAGGAAGAGGCGCTGCTGCCACACAAAGTACATGAGTTCTTCCATGGGGTAGTGGGGGTGTAGATCGAAGATAAATTGTCAATTATAGGGTGCAAATATACGTTTTTTCGGTCAAATGCAACGGGAAAAAAGGTAAAAATATTCAAATTTAGCAGTTTTTTTGCCAAAGTTGGTCCTAATGTCAGAAAAAATGCGTATATTTGCCCCGATATATACGGCTGTTCAATTGGGAATTAACAATTAACAATTAATAATTAACAATTGTTGGTTTGAACGAAGATTATAAAAAGAAATGAAGATTGCATTGATAGGATATGGCAAGATGGGCCATATCATCGAAGAGATAGCGAAGAGCCGCGGACATGAGGTGGTCTGCGCCATCGACATCCAGAACCAGGAGGACTTCGACAGCGAGGCCTTCCGCTCGGCCGACGTGGCCATCGAATTCACGACTCCCAAGACGTGCCTCGGCAACGTGCGCAAGTGCCTCGACCGGGGCATGACCGTGGTGGTGGGTTCGACGGGCTGGTACGACGAGCTGCCCCGCGTGAAGGAGGAGGTGGCCAAGGCCGACGGCTCGCTCTTCTGGGCCTCGAACTTCTCGATTGGCGTCAACATCTTTGTGGCGATGCAGAAGTTTGTTGCCCGCATCATGAACCGCTATCCGCAGTACGACGTGAACCTCGCGGAGACGCACCACATCCACAAGCTCGACTCGCCCAGCGGCACGGCCATCACCCTGGCTGGCGCCATCACCGACAACCTCGACCGCAAGCGCACCTGGAAGGAGACGGCCGCCATCTGGCAGCACGAGGACGGAAGCGTCGATGTGGCCCGCAATGCCGAGGTGGGCACGACGTTCGCCTCCCATCGGGACGACGAACTGGAGGTGACTGCCTTCCGCCGGGGCGAGGTGCCGGGCATCCATACGGTGACCTACGACAGCGACGTGGATACGATCACGATGACGCATTCGGCCAAGTCGCGCCGCGGCTTCGCCTTAGGTGCCGTGGTGGCTGCCGAGTGGATGGCCGACGGCAAGAAGGGCGTCTATTCGATGGAGGACCTGATGAGGTTCTAACAATTCATCTTTAACACGAATTATCGCGAATTGAATCCCATTGCCATTTGGCAAACATTTATGGGATATAAAAGTAAGGTGAAAATGCAGACAACCTCGGCCCCAATGGCCTGGTTGTTTCTGCGAGAAAATGTGCAGGTTCAATACCTGCTCATTTTCCGGATTGAGAGACGGGCTATTGAAGCCCAATGTCTCCAATCCATTTTCACCTAAATAATCTTTTATATAGGAGCGACCCCTAACAAAGTTACACAAAATTCTCAAATTCTCTAATTCTTGATAGAAAAGCGTAATGGCTGAAAATACAGAAAAGGAAACGCGTGGCTTCGGCCGCAAGATGACCAAGGGCGACAAGGTGTGGCTGGTGCTTTGGATTGTTGCCATCATCCTGTTCGCACTCTGGATGGGTTCGTTCGTACCCTTCCTGGTCCTCCCGTTTGCGGTGGACGTCTATTGGACCCGCTTCATCAAATGGGACTGGTGGAAGGGCATCAAGAACGGATTCCTGCGCGGCGTGATGTCGTGGGTCGATGCCATCGTCTTCGCCCTGGTGGCCGTGTGGGTGCTGCAGAACTTCTTCTTCCAGAACTTCCAGATTCCGACCACTTCGCTCGAAAAGACCATGCTGGCAGGCGACTACCTGCTGGTTTCGAAATACCACTACGGACCGCGCGTGCCCATGACACCCCTTTCGCTGCCCCTGTTCCAGCACACGGTGTCGATCGGTTCGACGCGCCTGGGCAAGAGCTTCATCACCCATCCGCAGGTGAACTACCGCCGCATGCCGGGCCTGACGAAGATGGAGCGCTACGACATCGTGGTGTTCAACTACCCAAACGGTGACACCGTCTGCGTGAACTGCGAGAACCCCGACTACTACACCCTCTGCAAGATGTACGGACGCGACAAGGTATGGAGCGACCGGAAGACCTTCGGCGAGGTGGTCTATCGCCCCGTCGATCGCCGCGAGAACTACGTGAAGCGCGTGGTGGGCATGCCGGGCGAGACGCTGCAGATCATCGACCGCAAGGTGCTCATCGACGGCAAGGTGCTCCCCGACCCGCAGTACCTGCAGCAGCGCTACGTGGTGCTGACCAAGGGCAACCCCATCAGCGAACGCGACTGGAAGCGGATGGGCGTCTATACACGGGGCAGCAGCAACGGCTCGGTGGGCTCGGACGTGACACCCATCCAGGACGCCTCGTTCTACCACTACTACGACATTCGTCCCGACAGCGTCACGGGCCGCTTCGCCCCCCTCTACCTGGTGAACCTCACCCGCGAGATGGTGGAACGCCTCGAGAAGTCGGGCAAGGTGGAGTGGATCAAGGAAAGTCCCTACCAGGAGTCGCCCGGTGCCGTCTATCCGCAGGATGAGCTGTCGGACTGGACGGGTTCGAACTTCGGACCGCTCTGGATTCCGAAGCGCGGCAAGAGCATCCGGCTGACCGACGAGAACGTGAAGCTCTACGGCCGCTGCATCACCGTCTATGAGCCCAACCAGGCAACGGGCGACGGCCAGGGCAACCGGCTGGTGCGCCTCGGCAAGGACCGGTATGAGCTGAACGGCCACGAGGCCCAGGAGTTCATCTTCGGCTACGACTACTACTGGATGATGGGCGACAACCGCGACAACTCGCTCGACTCGCGCTACTGGGGCTTCGTGCCCGAGGACCACATCGTCGGCACCCCGCTCTTCGTCTGGTTCTCGATCAACCAGGAGACGGGCGAATGGCGCAAGGACCGCTGGCTGAAGAAAGTGAAGGGGCTCTGATGTCGCAGATCGTTCTCCCCACAGCCTATCTGGCCCCGGTGTCGTACTACGCCGTGCTCTACCTGGCGGACGACGTGGTGATCGAGGCGCACGAACACTACACGAAACAGACGCTGCGCACGCGCTGCACCATTGCCACCGACCAGGGGCCGCAGACACTCTCGGTGAACGTGGAGAAGGGCAACAAGCTGAAGATGCCCATCGACGAAGTGCGCCTGAGCAGCCACGGCGACTGGCAGCGCCAGCACCTCTACTCGTGGGCCACCTACTACGGCAACTCGCCCTTCTACGAATACTACATCGACGACCTGCGCGAAGTGTTCCTGCACGGACACGACGGCACCCTCTTCGGCATGAACGAGGCCCTGCGCCGACACATCTGTCGCGAAATCGGCTTCGAACCAAAGGTCCGCTATTCGGAACAATGGATGGGACCCTTGGCCTGCGTCGCCCCGAACGGTTCGTTTCGACCCGAAGCCCTTCGACCTGCCCTGGGCAGGGTGGAGGTGCCTCCCTACTACCAGGTGGCGGGCGCTGAAGGCCGCCAGCCTTTCCTGCCAGACGTCAGCATCCTCGACCTGCTGTTCAATATGGGTCCCGAGGGGGTGCTGGTGTTGGAGGGGTTGAGAGGTTAAGAGAGGTTAAGAGAGGTTAAGAGGGGTTAAGAGAGGTTAAGAGAGGTTTGAGAGGTTAAGAGGGGTTAAGAGAGGTTTGAAAGGTTTGAGGGGTTTGAAAAGAATATAATTTTGGAAGAAAAATATAAAGACATACTGGACCGGATTGATAGTCCTGCAGACTTGCGACAACTGCCCGTCGAGCAGCTGCCGGATGTCTGTCAGGCGCTCAGACAGTTCATCATCGAACAGGTGAGCGTCCATCCGGGACACTTCGCTTCGAGCCTGGGCGCCATCGAGATCATCGTGGCGCTGCACTACGTCTATGACACGCCCGACGACCGCCTGGTGTGGGACGTGGGACATCAGGCCTATGCCCACAAGATTCTGACCGGACGACGCGACAAGTTCCACACCCTGCGTCAGCTGGGCGGCCTGAGCGGATTCCCCACCCCGAAGGAGAGCGAATACGACACGTTCTCGACGGGCCATGCCTCGAACAGCATCTCGGCTGCCCTGGGTATGGCTGTGGCCAACAAGCTGGAGGGCAACAAGAGGAAGGTGGTGGCCGTGATCGGTGATGCCTCGATCAGCGGCGGCATGGCCTTTGAGGGCCTGAACAATGCTTCGTCGCACCCCAACGACCTGCTCATCGTCCTCAACGACAACCAGATGGCCATCGACCAGAACGTGGGCGCCCTCTACCACTACCTGACGCGCATCACGACCAGCCAGCGCTACAACCTGCTGCGCTACAAGGCCTACAACGCCCTGAAGCGCCACGGCCTGATCAGCGACAGCCTGCGCCGTGCGCTGATTCGCTTCACGAACAGCATCAAGTCGTTCTTCTCGCGCCGACAGAACATCTTCGAAGGCCTCGACATCCGCTACTTCGGACCCGTCGATGGGCACAATGTGGTTTCGCTGGTGAAGACCTTGCGCAAGATCAAGGACCTGGAAGGACCGAAGATGCTGCACGTCTGCACCATCAAGGGCAAGGGCTTCCAGCGTGCCGAGGAGGAGGCCACCATCTGGCATGCACCCGGCAAGTTCGACCCCGTGACGGGCGAACGCGTGAAGGAGAGCACCGAGGGACAGCCTGCCAAGTTCCAGGACGTCTTCGGCAAGACGCTGGTGGAGCTGGCCGAAAAGAACACACGCATCGTGGGCGTCACGCCCGCCATGCCGACGGGCTGCTCGATGACCTACCTGATGGAGCGCTTCCCCGACCGCACGTTCGACGTGGGTATCGCCGAGGAACACGCCGTGACCTTCAGCGGCGGCCTTGCCAAGGAGGGGATGCTGCCCTTCTGCAACATCTATTCGACCTTTATGCAGCGTGCCATCGACCAGGTGGTGAACGATGTGTCGCTCCAGCACCTGCACGTGGTGTTCTGTCTGGACCGTGCAGGTATCGTCGGTGCCGACGGACCTACGCACCACGGCGTGCTTGACATCCCCTACTTCCGTGCCATCCCGGGCATGACAGTCTGCTCGCCCCTCGACGAGCACTGGCTGCGCAAGCTGATGGCAACGGCCGTGGAGGTGGCCGACGGGCCGTTCATGATCCGCTATCCGCGTGGACGAGGCAGCATCGGAGGCTCGGATGCCGATGGCAACCCCAACTGGAAGAATGCTCTCGAACCCGTCGAGATAGGCCGGGGCTACTGCCTGCGGGAAGGGAATGGCGACACGGCTGTGCTCACCCTGGGCCCGATTGGTATGGAAGCTGCCAAGGCCATCGACCTGGCGAAGGCCGGCCTCAAGACCGACGACGGACAAACCCTCGGGAAGCAGGGCGTCGCCCACTACGACATGGTGTTCTGCAAGCCACTCGACACGGCGCTCCTGGAACATATATTTAAAAAGTACACGCGCGTGGTGACTGTGGAAGACGGCGCCCTGGCAGGCGGCTTCGGCAGCGCCATTCTCGAGGAGGCAAACCGACAGGGCTACACGGGACAGATCCGCTGCCTGGGCATCCCCGACGAGTTCATCACCCAGGGTTCGGTGAGCGAGCTCTACCGGATGTGCGGCATCGATGCGCGAAGCATCGCCCGGGCGATAGTCAAAGAGTAATTCGAGTGCTCGGAGAGATCGTAATTATCGGAAATAAAAACAATGAAGATTGTTATAGCAGGCGCCCAGGAAGTGGGAACACATCTTGCCAAGCTGTTGGCCAAGGAGAATCATGATGTCGTGCTGATGGATTCGGACATGAACCTCATCTCGCAGCTGACCTTCATGAACCTGATGACCATGGCCGGCAAGCCCACCAGCATCCACGCTTTGACGGAGGCTGGCGTGCCCGAGTGCAACCTCTTCATTGCCGTGACGCCCGACGAGAGCACCAACATCCACGCCTGCATCCTGGCTGCCAACCTGGGTGCACGTCGCACGATGGCCCGTGTGGACAACTACGAGACGCAAAAGGCCGAAACGGCCGACTTCTACAAGCGCATCGGCATCAGCGACCTCGTCTATCCTGAGATGCTGGGTGGACAGTTCATTGCCAATGCCATTGCCCGCCCGTGGGCCCGGCAGAGCATCTCGCTCTGCGACGGCTGCCTGCTGCTCCTGGCCGTAAAGGTTCGAGAAGGGGCTCCCATTGTGGGGCAGAAGCTGATGGACATCGGACGGATGCACCACGATTCGTTCCATGTGGCTGCCATCAAGCGCGACGAGGACCTGATCATCCCCAACGGCAACGACAGGGTGGAGGCCGAGGACCTGGTCTATTTCGTCACCCTGCCCAACAAGGCCGACGTGGTGCGCTTCGCGTGCGGAAAGAAGAACCGCGACCTGCACCGCATCATCATCCTTGGCGGCAACCGACTGGGCATCCAGCTCTGCTACTATCTGAAGCGTCATTACGACATCGTCTTCATCGAGGACGATCTGGACAGCGCCAACCACGTGATGGACAAGCTGCCCAAGGCAAAGGTGGTGCGGGGCATGAAGAACTACATCGAGACGCTGAACGACCTGAACATCAACGAACACGATGCATTTGTGGCCGTTGGGCTCGATTCGGATTCGAACATCCTGGCCTGCCTGACCGCCAAGAAGATGGGCGTCGGCAAGAGCATCGTCGAAGTGGGCGACGTGGAGCAGGTCACCATGGCACAGAACCTCAACATCGGCTCGACGGTAAACAAGAAGTCGCTCACGGCAGCTTCGATCTACCAGATCCTGCTGGAGTCGGACAAGACGAACGCGAAGTGCTTCAGCCTGATTGACGCCGAGGTGGTTGACCTCACGGCCCAGAACAACTCGTCCATCACCCTCAAGCCGGTGATGGAGCAGCGCCTGCCCAAGGGCATCACCTTAGGCGGCATGGTACGCAACGGGGTGGGACAGACCGTCACCGGCCATACCCATATCCAGGCGGGCGACCAGGTGGTAGTGATCTGTCGCAACGAGAGCATCGCCGATGTGCAGGAGCTCTTCGTCTGATGGGCGATAGTGGCTATAGTAGCTATTTCGGCTATAGTATCTATAGTGGCTATAATTCTTGAAAAAAATGAAAATCAACTGGCGGCTGATTCGCTACATCTTCGGTGTCCTGCTGCTCATGGAGGCTGGCTTCATGGGCCTGAGCACTGCGGTGGCGCTCTATTACCACTATACGGCGGGCGAGAGCGACTGGTGGACGCTGCTGCTGGGAACGGTGGTCACTGCTGCGCTGGGCTTTGGCGCGTGGTACGGCAGCCGCGAACATTCGACGAAGATCACGACGCGCGAGGGCTTCCTGGTGGTTTCGATGGCGTGGCTGGTGTTCTGCCTGCTTGCCATGATACCGCTTCGGCTGTCGGGGGCCTGCGACGACCTGTCGAGTGCCTTCCTCGAAGCGATGTCGGGATTCACGACGACGGGCTGCACAACCATCACCGACCTGGAGATGCAACCGCACGGCATCTTGTTCTGGCGCCATCTGATGCAATGGATGGGCGGTCTGGGCATCGTGGTCTTCAGCCTGGCCCTGCTGCCCCTGATCGGAGCGGGCGCCACGCAGGTGTTTGGAGCCGAGACAAACGGCCTGTCGGTTGATAAGCTTCGACCGAAGATCGACGAGACGGCACGCCGCCTGTGGGGCATCTATATGGTTCTGACCCTGGCCTGTGCGGGACTGTATGTGCTGGGTGACATGGACTGGTTCGATGCCGTCTGCCATTCGTTCTCGACGATGGCATCGGGTGGATTCTCGACCCATTCGGACTCCATCGGGCATTTCCATTCGGCCTATATCGAATATGTCTGCATCGTCTTCCTCTTCCTGACTTCGGTCAACTTCAACCTGTTCTACATGCTGTCGAAGGGCCATGTGGGACTGATGTGGAAGAACGAGGAGCTGCGCTGGTTCGGCGGAGCTGTGGTGGCTTTCACGCTGCTGTTCATGCTGCTGAGCTACCTGACGCGCCAGAACGGGCTGATACCTGCCGACGACATGGCCACGCTGGGCGATGGTTCGCTGGAGTGCACGCTGCGAGCCTCGCTGTTCCATACGCTGACCATCATCTCGAGTGCTGGTTACCAGGCTGAGTACTTCGACTACAACGTGTGGGGCTCGATCTTCTGGCTTCCGACGTTGCTGATGATGGTGATGGGCGGCTGTTCGTCGAGTACGGCAGGTGGTCTGAAGGTGGTGCGCTTTGTGGTGCTGATCAAGAATGCCCGCAACCAGTTCCTGCATGCCCTGCTGCCACGTTCGTACAACAACGTGCGACTGAACGGGCAGGCTCTGTCGGACGATGCTGTCTTCAAGATCCTGGCCATGCTGTCAATCTACCTGATGCTGCTGGTCGTGTCGATCTTCATCCTGCAGTGCTTCGGCCTCAATTTCGAAACCGCTATCGGCACCGCCATCTCGGCACTTGGCAACACGGGTCCTGCCCTGGGCGACACGGGCCCCGCCTTCACCTGGGCATGGTTGCCGGATGCAGCCAAATGGTACCTCAGCTTCATGATGCTGGTGGGACGACTTGAGATATTTACTGTCATGGTTATATTTACACCTATGTTTTGGAAAAACTAATTAGAATGGGCAAAGAAAAGAACACTACTGCTCCCAAGGAGAAAAATGCAAAGGGCAAGGCAGAAAAGAAGCCGTCACGCTTCCTGACCTTCCTGCGCGGCGAACAGTCAAAGTTCGTCGCAGGACTTATCGTCATCCTGTTGTCCGCACTGCTGGGCATCGGATTCATCTCGTTTGTGGTCACCGGAAAGGATGACCAGGCGATACTTGAGCACCTGACGTGGTACCAGATATTCCTGCCGAACAACAAGGTGCACAACTGGGTGGGCACCTTCGGCGCCTTCACATCGGAATGGTGTGTCAACCGCTGGCTCGGCCTGCCCGTACTGCTTTTTGTAGGGCTGATGTTCCGCTTCGGACGTGAACTGATGCTGGCCGGGCGTCTGCCCCGAATGCTGGGTTCGTTTGTGCGCACCTCGTTCATGGTGATCTGGCTGTCGCTCTTCTTGAGCTCGGTGTGCTACATCAGCGACACGCTGTTCGGCACGGCGTTGCAGTCGAACTTCCTCTATCTGGGCGGCAAGCACGGCTACGAGCTGACACAGCTGCTGGTCACCAACCTGCATGTGCCGGGCCTGGTACTGTTCCTGATTGCTTCGGCACTGATCATCTGTACGTTCATGTTCGACAGCACTATCGAGAAGACACGCACCCTGTTCGGCCTGATTCCCTGGCTCGAGCGCCGCGTGGAAAAACGCAAGCAGGAGAAAGCCGAGCGTGAGGCTGAGCTCGAAGCCCAGCGACTGGCTCAGCAGACTGAAATCCAGCCCGATGAGCCCGTTGAACCCGCGTCGGGCGACGAGGGAGACAATCCCGTCCTTGTGACAGTTGTGCCTCCTGTCAGCGAGCCGATAGAGACCACACAGGTGGACGATGAACCGGTGGTGGTCAAGTTTGATACTCCCGAAAAGAAGGACGGGGAAAAGGGACAGGACAAGCCGGGCGAGAAGAAGAACAAGGAAGGCGATGACCCGGTTTTTGTGGTTAAGACTGGCAAGACCGATACGGTAAAGCTGCCAGTCGCCGAAACCACCGAAGACCTTCCCCAGACCGATTATGACCCCACGGCTGACCTCAGCCACTACAAGTTCCCCACCTTCGACCTGCTGAGGTCCTATCCGAACCATTCGTCGATCGACATGGATGAGCAGACGGCCAACAAGGAGAAGATCAAGCAGACGCTGTCGGACTATGGCATCGAGATTCAGTCGATCTCAGCCACTGTGGGTCCCACGATCACGCTCTTCGAAATCGTGCTCGAAAGTGGCACGAAGATCAGCCGCGTGAAGAACTTGAGCGATGAGATTGCCATGTCGATTGCCTCGAAGTCAGGCATCCGCATCATCGCTCCGATTCCCGGCAAGTCGGCCATCGGAATCGAAGTGCCCAACAACGATCCGCAGACCGTGTCGATGCGCGATTGTATCGCTTCGCGTGCCTTCCAGGAGTCGAAGTACGACCTGCCCATTGCGCTGGGCAAGACCATCATGAACGAGGTGTTCACCTTCGACCTTACCAAGGCGCCCCACCTCCTTGTGGCAGGTGCCACGGGACAGGGCAAGTCGGTGGGCCTGAATGCCATCATCACCTCGCTACTCTACAAGAAGCATCCTTCGCAGCTCAAGATCGTGCTGGTCGATCCGAAGATGGTGGAGTTCAGCATCTACAAGACCATCGAGAAGCACTATCTGGCCAAGCTGCCCGATCAGGATAACCCCATCATCACCGATGTCACCAAGACGGTGGATATCCTGAAGTCGCTTTGTGCAGAGATGGAGGACCGCTATGCACTGGTGGAGGATGCCGGCGTGCGCAACATCAAGGAGTACAACGAGAAGTTCATCCATCGCCAGCTGAATCCGCGCAAGCACATCTCGGCACCTATCGGCAGCCGGGAGGGCACCAACCATCGCTACCTGCCCTACATTGTGGCCATTATCGACGAGTATGGTGACCTGATTATGACGGCAGGCAAGGAGGTGGAGCTTCCCATCGCCCGCATTGCCCAGAAGGCTCGTGCCGTGGGCATCCACATGATTATTGCCACACAGCGTCCTTCGGCCAAGATTGTGACAGGCATCATCAAGGCCAATTTCCCTGCCAGGATGGCGTTCCGTGTGGCATCGGGTATCGATTCGGGTATCATCCTCGACCAGCCGGGTGCTCAGAACCTGATCGGACGTGGCGACCTGCTGTTTTCGACGGGCAGTGTGCCCACCCGTGTACAGTGTGCCTTTGTCGATACGCCGGAAGTGGTTCGCATCAACCGCTTCATCTCCGAACAACAGGGCTATCCCACCGCGCTCATCCTGCCCGAACCGAAGATTCAGGAGGGTGAAGGCGGCGACAGCAGTGGTGAAGCCGTCGATCTGCATCAGCTTGACCCGCTCTTCAACGAATGTGCCGAGCTTGTGGTGGCCACGGGCCAGGGCTCTACGTCGATGATACAGCGCAAGTTCCAGATCGGCTACAACCGTGCCGGACGCATCATGGACCAGCTGGAGGCTGCCGGCATCGTAGGACCTTACAGCGGTTCTAAGGCTCGTGCTGTGCTGGTGACCAGCGATTCGGAGCTCAACACGATCCTCCAGGATCTCAGTTCGCGTTAATCCCTTTATACCCCTTGCTTTGTACAGATCATGTCAAGAAAGTTCTTCCTTCGTATGCTGCTGCTTGTCCTCCTGTCTGCTGCGACTCTGGAGGCGCAGGCAGATGGCTTCTGGCGAGCCCTGAAGAACTGGGTGGACAGCGCTGACATCAAGGGGTGTGACACGACCTACCTGCATCTGCCGAAGGAAGGCTTTATCGGCTATGGCAACGTCTATCTGACGGGAACGAATGCCTTCCTGACCTACGACCAGGGTATGACGGAGCTGGGCACGGCGACCGTTTCGGGCAGGCTGCATACGCGGGTTACGACCTTGTTTTCAGCAGGCATCTCCTATCGAGGTTGGGGTCTGAGCTATTCGAAGGACCTTTCAAAACATGGCGACACGGAATGGTCGTTCTGCTCCTACGGGCAAGGCTATGGACTGGAGACGCGCATCCACAAATCCACGACACTCAGCGGCACACTCGACGTCGAGCTGGATGGCATCGAGGAAGGATACAAGATCCGGACGAAGAATAGCCGGCATCGGCTGGTGCTGGGCAATTTCTACTACGTCTTCGGACGCAAGCGCTTCTCGCTCCCGGCTGCCATGTCGCACACGATCATCCAGAAGAAGAGCAGCGGGTCGTGGCTGGCCATCCTAAACTATCGGCATTCGTCCACCACCATCGATGGTGACCAGCTGCAGTTCTTCATGGCTCAGGAAGAAATCGATGCGGGCACGAAGGGTCGGGTGCTTTTCAATCGGCTCTCGCAGACGCAGGTCAGTCTGGGTGGAGGATATGCCTATAACTTCATCTTCCACGAAGGGCGTTTTCTGCTGCATTTCTCTGCCATGCCGATGCTCTCGGTCTGGCATAGGAACCGCAGCTATTATGACAAGTCCGTCTGGGACGGCGATGTCCGACTCCCGCAGAACGAGAGGCAGGCTGTGGCCATCGGCCAGAAACTGGCGTTCAACGGGACCCTCCATTCGAGCTTCGTCTATAACTTCAGCCGCTATGTGACGGGCGTGATGGCCTATGCCAACATCGATTCGTTCCCCGAAAAGGAGAAGTTCTCGCTCTATACCTTCGACTGGTCCTCGCGCTTCTTCTTTGGCGTCAGATTCTGATGAACCTTTCGCTCCAACCTTTGCTTTCGCGCATCGAAGGAAGCAACCCTTCGAATCTTTCAAACCCTTCAAACCTTTCGAACCCCTCTTAACCCTCCCAGCCTATGCCCCGGTGGTTCAGACTAATCATCACGTATCTTGAATTTGGCATCCTTGTCGGATACATCTTCTTCATCATTGCCCCTCTGGCAAGGATCTATGCGTGGTTTGGCGATAACGAACGTGTACGTTATCGTCTGCATCGCCATATCCGCCGATTCTGCCGCTTCTTTGCCTATCACTGCGTGACTGGCGTCAACCCGATTCTGCGCAACCCGCACGAGGAGACGTTCAAGAAGCCCGCCCTCATCATTGCCAACCATCAGTCGCTGCTCGACCTCCCTGCTACGCTGATGCTCACCAACCGATTGGTTGTGATGACGGGACAATGGGTGTGGGACAGCAAGATCTACGGCCATGTGGTGCGTTTTGCCGACTTCTTCCCAGCCACGATGCCGATGGATGAGATGCTGGCACATATCAGCAAGGTCATGAAGCGTGGCTATTCGGTGCTCATCTTCCCCGAGGGCACCCGCTCGGAAGATTTCCAGGTGCACAAGTTCCGCCGGGGTGCGTTCCATCTGGCCGAAAAACTTCGGTGCGACATCGTCCCGGTGACCATCTTTGGGACAGGCTACCTGCTGCCCAAGAAGGACTTTTGCCTGTCGCCAGGGCCCGAGTGCATCGAGATTGGCAAGCGCGTGTCGTTCGACGACGGCGTGATGGGCGAGACGCATGGTGAGCTGACGCGCTACTGGCACAAGTGGTTTGTCGAGAACTATGCCAAACTCGAGGCTGAGTTCCTCCCACAGGTCAAGAAGAGGGATTAAACCCTTCAAACCTCTCGAACCCCTTCTTCC
>JAEEGG010007856.1_pt1 | contig 24414 bp, 18 predicted proteins | sample 9134161 | NCBI WGS metagenome assembly JAEEGG01 (sample SAMN16246543, study PRJNA631951) | gut metagenome | biome: gut microbiome; feature: rumen; material: CR-attached | host: Bos | place: Iran: Karaj | collected 2018-10
GTCACGGTTTCCCGGCCGTGACAGTTGCGGGGCTGTTAAAAACCTGAGGTTTTTAAACAGCCCCTTTTTGCCCGTTTGACAGCAATAATCAAGCTTTGGAGTGGCAAAAACCGCAATTCTCGAGCAGAATCTGCGGTATCCTGCCCGCAGATTCTGCGGGGGTGTTAAAAAAGTCGGACTTTTTTAACACCCCCTGATCTTTTTCGTTTTTTCCCTGATATACGATCGGTCGGTTTCGGAGCGACCGTTTTTAACGCGTAACCGGGTGCCGGTGAACTAGAGTACTTCCCTGTATTCCGAGAATCCCTCTCCGTAGATCTCGGCGGATTTCGTAACGATCACGAATGCCTGAGGGTCGGTCTCTTTCACAACGTCCTTGAGCGCGGGAAACATCTGGTTCCTCACTACGCTCAGAACGATCTTTCTGTCCTGATGGGTATAGGCTCCCTCAGCGTTCAGTATGGTCGCGCCGCAGGAGCATTTCTCGAAGAGTTCCTTTATTATGTCTTCGGACCTGTTGGTGATGATATATACCGTCTTTGACGTATTGACCCCGTACAGGGTCAGATCGTAAACGACGTCCGAGACGACGATGGTAATGATCGCGTACATCGTCGCGTCGAATTCTCTCGTCACCGCGAAGAAGAAAACGACGATTATGATATCGATTATCGCGTGGATCGTTCCTCCGCTCAGATAACGCCATTTCCTGTGGATCAGCTTGATAACGATATCTGTCCCTCCCGTCGAAGATCTGTTCTTCATGATCAGCCCGAGGCCAAGGCCGGTAAACAGTCCGCCCGCGAGTCCCGCGAGCAGTGTGTTCTCGGTAAGAGGCATGTAGGGCTCGAGAAAGGTCTCGCAGAGGCTTATCACAGCCGAAGAGACCGCCGTTCCGTAGAGCGTGCTCACGGTGAACCTCCACTTCAGCACTATAAGGCTGATGACGAGCAGCGGTATGTTGACCGCCATGACGACGAAGCCGATCGGTATCGGAGTGATCAGATTTACTATGTTGACAAATCCGGTCACTCCTCCGGTGGTAATACCCGAAGACTTTACGAAAACAAAGAATCCCGCCCCGTATAAAACGCATCCCGCGGTGATCACGAGATAGCGGAATAATCCGTCAAGAAGTCTGTTTCCCTTTTTCATGATGTCGATCACGGCACACCCCCGGCATACGCCGCGTGTGTGCCTTTATCCTTTTCTTATATTGTTTTAAGAGACACTGCCTCGCTCAGCTTTCCGCCGATCCGTCCCGGCGGCGTTTTTTCTTTGCGAACATCGCCCCCGCAGCTGCCGCCGCCGAAAGAGCGGCCGCAGGAGCCGCAGAGGAGCAGCCCTTTTCCGGGCTTTCCGGATCGCCGCCGGTCGTTTCCGACTCGCCGCCGACCGGCCCGAACTGACCGGCAGACGCGTTCTCCCCGGTGCTGACGTAGCTGAATTTGAACCTGCCACCCGGCATGACGTCGCCGGAGGTGTAGAAATCAAGTATGTCGCCGGTGAAGGAGGTGTAGACCGTTTTCCCGCCCGACTTTCTTCCGGCGTCGGAGGCGTCGTGGACGTTGTCGGTGACCGAGAAGTTCAGAGTGAAATCATTGCCGGATATGCCGAGATCGCTCTTTTTTACCGCGATCTCAAGATATCTGCCGCTTACCGAATAGTTTACGTCGGCAACGTATTCGGTCTCAAAGCCATTCCCGGTGAAGCGCTCGAGCAGGGCGGTCGACCCGTCCTTCGGCGCCGTCCGGTTGATCACGTAGTTGAAGGAGTTCCAGCCGTCGTTCTCACCCGTAGTGTCGAGATAGACGTTCATCCAGAGCGGATCGGTGTATGGCGTGATCTCCTCCGCGCACTCGACGAGGATGTAGATCATATCGGTGTCGCGCGCGATCTGCGCGCCGATCAGATCGTTCCTCGCCGACCTCTCGGTGTATCTGATGCCGCCGTATCCCGAGGCGTCGCGGTCGGCGGTATTTCCGATATAACCCGCGAAGTAGGGGCCGACGTCCGCCCACTGAGCGGCTCCGCCGCCGACCGTCACCGTCTTCATGCCGGTCGGTTCGGGTATCGCCCTCACGCCCTTGTACTGCCGCACGAAATTTACCAGCTGATAGTAGTAGTGATCCTTCAAGACACCCCTCGAAGGCTCGAGGTCGCGGCTCGCCTTCGCGTTGAACTCGTCGGGGAAGGCGTTCTTTACGCCGCACCACTCCTCGTATCTGCCGGCGATCCACTCGTTCCAGCCGGTGACGAAGATGACCTTCGGATCGACGTCCAGCGCGTATCCGAACTGCTCCTCGAAATTCGCGCCGCGCAGCAGCGCGTCGGGCCGGGTGTCGTATCCCTTCGAGGTATAGGTCCTGTCGGCCGTGTTCGGCCCGTTCATTGCAGAGAGCTGATGAGTGACGTAGTTGTGGTTCTGCGCGACGCCGACGGTGATCTGCTCGGGGGTCCCGCCGGTGATCTGCGAGGCCTTCGAATAATACACCGTCTGGGGATACATCGAAAGCCATCCCCAGGACTTAAGGTTTGAGGTACGGTCGGTGTAGCCGGGGACGTTCGCGCGGAAGGTAAAGAAGCTCTTTATCTCCTTCTGAAGCGGATCGGCGGCCGAGAGCCCCGACGCATACGCCATCAGCATCGGTTTTCCGTCAAGCCAATACCAGAGCGAGCGGAAGCTTCCCTCTCTGAAAATGTCGAGATAGAGCGCCTTCATCTGCGTCACGCTGTCGGCGTTCGCGGCGAAGGGCAGCATGAAGGAGACCTTCGGCGCGGCGACTCCGTCCTTCTGCGCCGTCGTCCAGGTCTCAAGAAGAGGCGTATAGCTGTCTCTCCAGGTGAAGGTCCCGTTGGTGTTGTCGGTGAAGACGACGTCGACGCCGGCGTTCGCGAGAAGCTCTGCGTGGCGGCGGAGGACCCATTCGTCGTTGGTGCGGTAGTATCCGTATATCGGCTCGTCCCAGAAGTTCTGGTATCCCGCTCCGGGCCAGCCGGCGTAGGAATAGTCGTTGATTATCGCCGACAGGTCGACGCCCTTCGTCTCCTCGGCGTCGAGAAATTTCTGGACGTTGAAGGGCTTCGCCGAAGCGCCCTGCGAAGCGTGCCAGGTCCAGTAGAAGATCGCGAGAGTCCTGTCCTCCCGCGGGTCGCCGACCTCGGCGTTGGTCAGCGACCGTCTGCCAAGACCGTCGGTGAAGACCCAGGTGTCGGGCATGACGCTGTTTGCCGGGTAGAGACTGCCTTCGAGCCGGTAGGCGGACAGATCCTTCATCTCTTCTCCGCTCTCCTCATAGACCGGAGCCTTTCCGTATGATTCCTCCACGCTTTTTACCTCCAGAAAGGGCACCTCGGGCGCGCCGCCCGTAAAAGTGACCGTCATCAGGGGCTCGATCCTCGATTCCACCCCGTCGCTGTAAGTGAGTATGCAGTTCCGCCCCGAGGGCTCGCCGGCCCAACAGCCGACGTTGCCGAACGTGTTTTCGATCGCGAAGAGATACTCCCCGGCGGGAAGCGGCGACGGCAGCGTCACCCGGTTCGTCGCGTTGTCCTGCAGCCTCGTGAACCTCTTAGAGGCGAGCGGCGCCTTTGATACCGTCTTTTTTACGCTCCCCTTCCATTCGTACACCGAGAGATCAGCCTCGTACACGCCGCTGACGCTCCAGGTCGGCATCGAAAAGGAAAAGGCGCTGATCTCTCCGCCGACGTTCAGCCTGACTCCCAGCCTGCCGATCTTTTCGGCGACCGCCACGGCGGACGCCGCCCCGGTCCCTGAGTTGACTCTGACTTCGGCGACCGCTCCGGTTCGCACCGCGGTCAAAACCGATACTGCCAGCAGGGTCAGCAGCAGGGCCGCCGTCAGCGCCGGCATCTTTTGTTTTCTCTTCATATACCGTCATCCTCCTTTACCCTGCCGGGTCCGATATGCCGGACGGGCCGTCGGCGTGCCGCTGCGACGCCTGCGGCCCTCACGAAGACCCGGGTCCTCTACCCTCTGACGTCCGTCGGGCGTTTTACGTGGGGCAAAACTGTCAAATATCTCTCTTTCGGATTGACAAACCGCTCCGAAAATGATAAAATATCGCCTGTCGGAAAAGCTGCCCTGCGGCAGCTCCGGACCCAGGCCACCCCGGCCGGCCCGGCCGGCGGACGGGGCGGACAGTTGACTCTTACCGAAACTCTTATAAAACTCACCGGCTACGGCGAACTGCAGGGAACGCAGATCGCCGCCTTCTGGATCGGTGTCGTCGCCGTGATCGAGACGCTGCTGATCTATATAAGCAACCGGCGCGAGCGGATACTCGCGCTGAAGATGCTGTCCGACATCCTCTGGAGCGTACAGTATCTGCTTTTCGGCTCGCTGACCGGAGGCATCCTCTGCGGGATAGCGATCGGGCGGGATTTCGTCTTCCTCAACAGGGGCAGGCGGAAGTGGGCGGATCATACCGCCTGGCTCTGGGTCTTCATCGCGCTGATGATGATATCTCCCGTCGTCGACTCGGTCGTGAACGGGTTCAGGTTCCTCTACCTCCTGCCCGCCGTCGGAAGCGCCATGGCGGTCGTCGCCCTCTTCGTAAAGAACACGGTCGCGACAAAGTCGATCATGCTCGTCTGTTCCCTGCTCTATCTAATTTACAATATCGTGACCGGCAACTTCATGAGCATCGTCGGATCGGTCGCCCCGATCATATCGACGACGGTCGGCCTTATACACGAGCTCATTTCGGCGATCAAACGCAGGAAAGAAGGAGAAATACAATGAAAAACAACAGATTCGGACTAACCGAAGGAAAGACCGCGGTAGTTACCGGGGCCGGACAGGGCATCGGCGCGGCGATAGCCGAAATGCTCGGCGCGAACGGCGCCTTCGTCATCGTCACCGACATCAACCTTGAAAAAGCGAAGGAGACCGCGGCAAAGATCGTCGCGGACGGCGGACGCGCCGTCGCGGAGTATTTCAACGTCGCCGATTTCACCAACCTGAAGGCGGAGGTGGACAAGCTGGCGGCGGTCACCGGAAGGATCGACATCTGGGTGAACAACGCCGGCATCACCGGAACCGCGAGAGTCGAGGAAATCACCCTCGAGGACTGGGACAGGATGCAGACCCTCGACATAAAGAGCGTTTTCTTCTGCACCCAGGCCGTCTTCGAGATCATGAAGAGGCAGAACTACGGAAAGCTCGTGCACATATCGTCGATGGCGGGCGAACGCGGCGGAAGATCTTCCTCCTGCGCATACTCCTCCGCCAAGGCGGGAGTCCTCAATATCTCGAAATGCTTCGCTCTTTCGGGCGGAAAGTACAACATCACCTCGAACTGCGTCTGCCCCGGCAGGACGCTGACGGCAATGGCGCAGGGCCTGTCCTGGCTGACCGACCCGAAAGACGCCCCCGAAAAGACGATCCCTCTCTGCCGCTTCGGCACGCCCGAGGACATCGCGGGAGCCGTTCTCTTCCTTTCCTCCGACCTCTCCTCATACGTCACCGGCGACGTCATCGACGTCAACGGCGGGCTGTATATGAAGTAAGTCCGGCGCGGTCCCGCGTTTGGAAAAATGTCGCAGGGTTGTTCAAAAACTCGACTCACGAGTTTTTGAACAACCCCATTTTTTTATGCAAGACCGCGCATTATCTCCGCCGCGGCGACGGCGATATCCGCGTTGTTCGACAGCACGGTATCGACGCCCTCCGCGAAGGCGGCCGACACCTCTTCCTCAGTCTCGGCGTGGAAAAGATTGATATGTACGCCACGCGACTTGAGAAGGTCGATGTCGCCGGCGGTATAAAGCCCCGACCAGAGCTGGACCCTGAAGCAGCCGTATTCGGCCGCCATGTCGGCGATGCCGACCGTGTCCCTCGGCAGCTGTATCGCCGTCCGGGGGATATGCGGGGCATATTTTCGCATGACGTCGAGCTCGGCCGGAGAGCCGGCGAAATAAACGCTGTCCGCGATCCCGTATCTCTCCGCGAGCCCGGCAAGACCGCGTATGATGCACCCGTCTGGCCCCGACTCCTTCAGGTGGATGTTCATTATTATTCTGCCTCCGACTGCGGCAAAGACCTCCTCGGGGGTGCAGAACCGCGCCGTCATCCCGCGCTTCGCCCCGGTGTTGAGGCCGCGCAGGTATCCGAACTCCGACCCCGACACCGTCTCGCCGGGCAGACCGTCGCTGATGCGGTCGAGCCTGTTGTCGTGCGAGACGATCATGACTCCGTCGGCAGTCAGCCTGACGTCGAGCTCGATCTCGTCGGCTCCGCAGGCGACCGCGCCCTCGAAGGCCTCGATCGAGTTTTCGGGATACCGGGCGGAAAAACCGCGGTGGGCGCAAACGGTGAAGCGCTTTCCGTTCTCTTCTGTAAGGATCATCTGCCTCTCTCTCACACTTCCTTTCATTTTCTGAGCCATGTCGACGGCATGAAGGTCAGCAGCAGCGGGTAGATCTCCAGCCTGCCGGCGAGCATCGCGAGCGACAGGATTATCTTCGAGAAACCGGAGTAATCCGCATATCCCGCGAAGAGCCTGCCGTAAGCCGGTCCTATGTTGTTGAAGCAGGACGCCGCTGCGGTGATGTTCTCCTCGAAGGAGAGCTTGTCAAAGCAGAGAATGATGAACACGAGCAGATAGCAGCCTATATAGAGGACAAGATAGTTTCCCACCCCGGCGGCCGCCTGATCGTTCATCCGCTTCCCCTCGAATTTCACCCGGTTCACCGCGCGCGGGTGTATGAGACGGCGCAGCTCCCTGCCGGCGGATTTCGCCAGGATGACGACCCTCGCGACCTTGATCCCGCCCGCGGTCGAGCCCGCGCAGGCGCCGATGAACATCAGCACGAAGAGCAGCCCGCGCGACAGTTCAGGCCAGAGCGAGAAGTCGGCCGTCGAATAGCCGGTCGTCGTCATTACCGACGCCGTCTGGAAGAAGGCGTTCCTGACGATGTCTCCGGTGTTTGTATAGAGGCTGCTGATATTTACGGCGACCGTCACCGTCACCGCGGTTATGATACCGAGGTAGACGTACATCTCGGCGCTCGACAGCGCCGCTTTTATCTTTCTCGCGAGTATCAGATAGTAGATGTTGAAGTTTATGCCGAACATGGTCATGAAAACGGCTATGACCCACTGGACATAGGGCGAATAGGAGGCCACGCTGTCGGCTTTGATACCGAAGCCTCCGGTACCGGCGGTCCCGAAGGTGTAGATCATGCTGTCAAAGACCGGCATACCGCCGCAGATGAGCATGACGCACTCGAGGACCGTCATCCCGATATAGATGAGATAGAGGATCCTGGCGGTATCCTTCATCCTCGGAACGAGCTTTCCGACGACCGGCCCCGGCGCCTCGGCGCGCATGATGTGGATCGAGCGGTCGGCGACGTTCGGGATGATGGCGAGTATGAAGATCAGCACTCCCATCCCGCCTATGAAGTGAGTAAAGCTTCGCCAGAACAGAATGCCGTGGCTGAATGCCGAAAGGTCGGTTATGACCGACGCTCCGGTGGTGGAAAAACCGCTGCAGGTCTCAAAAAAGGCGTCGATGTATGACGTCATCTCGCCGCTTATGACGAAAGGCAGCGCTCCGAGCGCAGACATCACGAGCCAGCCCATGGCGCATATGACAAAGCCCTCCCTGGCATAGACCGTCCGGCTTTTGGGTTTTATCAGGAGGACGAGCAGCCCTCCGAACGCAGCGCATACGGCAGCGGTTATGATAAGAGACCACACCGAGCTCTCGCGGTATATAGCCGCTACCAGCGCGGGCAGGAGCAGAAGTCCCGCCTCGGCCAGAACGATGAAGCCTATTATCTTCCAGACCATCCTCCGGTTCAACGTCCGGTCTCCTTTCTGTCAAAGGAGGCGGACCTTATGGTATCCGCGAGGTTGTTGAGGATCTGTCCGGCCGAGAAAACGACGACCCGGTCTCCGGGAAGGATGAAGTCGGATCCCGAAGGGATAAGGGCAACGCCCTCTCTTACGATCCCGGCGATCAGGGTATTTTCCTCGAGCGCAAGGTGCTTCAGCTGGACGCCCAGATAGGGGAAATCCGGCTTGACGAGGAACTCGATCGCCTCGGCTCTCCCGTCAAAAACCTTGTAGAGCGCCTCGACGTCGCTCCCCTCCGAGTTTTTCAGCGCTCTCGCGTAGCGCGTGAGCTGTCCCGACGCGCTTACGTTGGGAGACACTAAGCAGTCGACGCCGAGCTTTTCGGCCATCTGGAAGAGTTCCTTGCGCTCGACCTTCGCGATCGTCTTGCCTACGCCGAGGCTCGACGCGAAGATCGCGGTGAGTATGTTCTGCTCGTCCGAGTCGGTCAGCGCGGCGAAGGCGTCGGCGTATCCGATCCCCTCCTCGAGGAGCACCGACTGGCTCGTGCCGTCCCCGCAGATGACGACGGCGGCGGGATCGCCGATCTCGCCGGCGAGGCGCTCGCAGTGTCCGCGGTCGGGATCGATCACCTTGACTCCGATCCCCGCCTCAAGCAGTTTTTTCACCAGGTAGAGCGTCGTCCTGCCGGCCCCGAGTATCATCACGTTCCTCGCGGATTTTTTATGGACTCCGGTGCGGCGCAGGAGCTTCTGAAGCTCCTTCGGGACCGCCGTGAGAGCGATCCTGTCGCCTGCCTCGAGAACAGAGTTTCCGGTCGGGATAAAAGTCTTCTCACCCTGCCTCACGGCGCAGACCAGGAAATTCGCCGACGTTTTCTTTCTCAGATCGGCAAGCTTCTCCCCGTTCAGCGAAGAATCCTCCCTCAGGCTCAGCTCGATGAGCTCGAACCTGCCCGAGAAGGTCTCGATGTTGTCTGCCGAAGGTATCTTCAGTATATTGAATATGTCGGTCGCGGCAAGGCTCTCGGGATTGATCGCCTCCGAAAGATCCAGCTGGCTGCAGAGATATCCCAGGCCGTCGTCGTTGTAGTCGGGATTGCGGATCCTGGCGATGGTGTGCTCGGCTCCCAACCGCTTCGCGAGCAGACAGGCGAGCATGTTGGTGTCGTCGTTGTCGGTGAAAGCCGCAAACAGCTGACAGTTGCCGGCTCCGGCCTCGGTCAGTGTGTCAAGATCGGCTCCGTTGCCGACAAGACAGATTATGTCGTATGAATCGGTTATCTCGTCGATCGCCTGCTGCGAACGGTCGATCACCGTTATGTCGTGCCCCTCCTCGACAAGACTGGCGACTATGCTGCTGCCGGTCCTGCCGGCTCCGACCAGAATGATCTTCATCTCAAATCCTTAAATGTCTTTATTCTGCCACTGCACCATGAGGCGCTGTGCGTCAATATGCTTTCACGGTGTTGAAAAGGTCCGTCTGTTGTGGTATAATAACCTGTCGAGGGCTTTGAAAACGCGCGATTCCGCTGAAAGCGCCTTTACAGACATTTTATTATATCAAATTATCCGTTCAATATCAACATTTTTTTGTCGCTGTCGCGCCTTCCGCGGAGGTTTCCCGGTTTCGCTGCAGTCGTTCAGCTTCCTCCGGGCGGCCCGCGGGACTTGAGGCGGTACACGCGCTGTAAGTAAAAAAGAGAGGAGCCATATCATGAACAACATGAGCAGATACCTTGTCGGAAAAGCCTCCGATCCGTCATTCTGGAAGAAAGTCAGGGAGGACGGATGCTATGAGCGATTCAGGAACGAGCTTTTTTCCATGTGGCGCGATCACTGCGAGGGAAAGGACACACAGGCGCTCATCTATTCGGATTTCAGACTCTTTTTCACTACCGGCGACCGCGCCGTTTACGAAAAAAAGTATTTCAGCCGGCGGCTGGCCATGGACTGCGCCGCCCTTCTCTCCCTCGTCTATCCCGAAAAGGAGGAGTATCTCGCAAAGCTGCAGGACGTCGTCTGGTGCATATGTGACGAGTACACCTGGTGTCTGCCCGCGCATCAGAGGCAGAACGAGCGAGCCGACAGCACCGTGATCGACCTTTTCGCGGCCGAGACCGGATTCGCCCTCGCCGAGATACTGACGATGCTCGGAGACAGGCTCGAGCCGGTGATCCGCGACAGGATATCGGTCGAGATAAGGAGACGCATCATCGGGCCCTTCACATCGGTCGAAAACTACGGATGGTGGGAGCACGGGACGAACAACTGGACCGCCGTCTGCTCGGGATCTGTCGCCTGCACGGCGATGCTGACCGATCCGGATCTTGCGCGCGCTCTGATCCCGCGTTTTGAGAGATCGATGGAATGCTTCCTTTCGGGCTTCAGCGGCGAGGGGATCTGCTACGAAGGCGCCGGGTACTGGTGCTACGGCTTCGGGTTCTTCACAGTCTATGCCGACATGCTCCGCCGCTTCACCGGCGGAAAGATCGATCATTTCAAAGACCCGAAGGTGAAAAAGATCGCCGCCTTCCACCAGAAGATCTTTCTTTCGGGCAGATCGACGGCAAGCTTTTCTGACGGAGGTGTCTATCAGAGCTATCATCTGGGACTTCAGCATTATCTGAAGAAGGAATACCCCGACGTCATATCCGTCCTCCCGCCCTCGATGTCATACAACTGCGACGGCTGCGGCAGGTTCTGCCTGCATGTGCGCTCTGCTACCTGGCTCGATCCGGACATCCTGAAGGAATCTGAGAACGCCGCCCCCGGACCCGCCGAATACTTCTTCCCCGAGGCCGGATGGCTGATAAAGCGGACGGCGGAATACGGCTTCGCGGCCAAGGGCGGAACCAACGACGAGCCGCACAACCACAACGACGCCGGCAGCTTCATCTTCGCTGCCGGGGGACATCACGCCCTCACCGATCTCGGCAGCGGCAGGTACTGCCGGCAGTATTTCGAGCCCGAGAACAGGTATTCCTTCACCGAATGCTCCTCGCGCGGACACAGCGTGCCGATCGTCGGCGGCAGCTTCCAGAAGCCGGGCCGGGAATTCGCCGCGGCGGACGTCTCCTTCGAAGGCGGTGTTCTCTCGATGGATATCGCTCCGGCTTACGGGGTCCCGGCGCTCAAGAAGCTGATAAGGCGCTTTTCCTTTGCAGAACGTGGGATAACGGTCGCCGACAGGTTTGACTTCGAGGCCGGAAAAGAGGAGGCGGTCACCGAGCGGTTCGTCACCCGGACCGAGCCCGTCATCTCGGACGGGAAGGTCACCGTCGGCGGCGCCGTGATGTCGGGCTGGACATCCTCCGAAGGCCCGTTTGTCGCGTCGGAGGATATCTCCTCGGGCAGATGCTGGTTCATCGATTTCGAGCTTCCGGCGGGCACCGCGGACTTCTCGGTGAAGATCACTGTCGCCGGAGATACCCTCTGAAACAGACCCTCCCGCGGTCTCGCGGCGAGCAATTGCTCGTCGGCTAGTTAAAAAAATCGCCGATGACGATGTGTTTTATCTATATTTTTGCCGCCGGATCTCTCCGGCGGCAAAAAATATATGCGGAATCTCAGCTTTTTTCGCAGAAAGGCATCTCGGTCATCCTCAGCTTCGCGCAGCCGTATGGAACGAGATCGACATACTCCGGCTCCCCCTCGGCTCTTTTTCCGCGGGGATAAGCGGCGCAGACATACCTGTATCCCGGCTCGAGGCCCCAGTCGATGCGGGCGACCTTCGCCCTGACCGTGACCGGAGGCTCGGTCGACGAAAAGGGAACGTCGCCGGCGCCGCGTTCAGTCCGCTCAAGCTTCTGATCCCTGCCGAAGAAACCGTAGTTCCAGGCGGAATCGGGGTAGAGCTCCCAGTCGCAGTAGGGGAACTTTCTCTCGACGCCCCTCCTTTCGTACTCGATCATCTTTGATCTCACCTTCACCGGCAGCGAGAAGTAAAGCGACCCGGCGCGGACCTTTCTCAGGCCCTTCGTCGTCGGCTCGAACACCGGCTCGGTGTCGAAGGAAACGCGGATGACCGTCTCGCCCGCGGCAAAGGAGGAGAAGGATCTGACCCCCGGCGCCGCCGGGACACCGTCGATCATTGCGTTCTTCGCGAAGGACGGCAGGACGATCTCAAGCCCGAAGCCGCACTCTGCTCCGCAGTTCACGACATACTCGAAGCTGTTTCTGAAGGGATATTCCGTCCTGATCTCAAGCGTCACAGGCACGCCGCCGAAGTCGACCGAGACCTTCACCGGCACCGGAACGGCGACACGAAGTCCCCGAGGGCTCCTCACGACCGATCCGAGCGCGAAAAAGGGCCAGGCCTGACCGAAGTTCGCCGTGCAGCAGCCGTAGTTCGGCTCGAGACCGAAGAGCGTCGCGTCCCTGCCGTTCGTTCCGAAAAGCGGGCGTCCGCGGTTGGGGACGCAGGCCGTCTGGTTGCTCTGCTGGTCGTACTGGTGGGTCCACATATCGTCGGAGATCGTTGCAGGGAGGGCGTTGAAGGCGACCCGCTCGAGCCGCTCGGCCCATTCCGGCCGCCCGGTCACGGCAAAGAGCCACTCGTAGGAGTACATGAGCTCGGCGACCGAGCAGAGCTCGAAGCCCCTGATCGGCGATCTTCCCGCAAGGCACTCGTCGCCGTTGAAGGCCTCGGCGGCCGCTCCGTGGTATTTTCTCAGGATCCGGTACATCCTGCCGGCGTCGTCGCGGTAACCGTCGCCGAGGAGGCCGCAGCTCACCGCCTCGGCCTTCATCGCCATTCCGATGTTGACTATATGCGTCTCGTAGGTCCACTCGTTGTACCAGACGTCCCATTTTTCGGATTCCGCGGCCCAGTCGGTCCCCTGCTCCTTCAGTATGCGGGCGAGATCGAGGAGCCACTCCTCCCTGCCGAAGATGTCGGCAAGCCTGCCCAGCGCGATGAAGGTCTCGAACCATCTCGACTTTGCCCAGGCAAAGAGGACGAACCGGCCGCTCTTCAGCCCCTCATACCAGTTGAAGAGCATCTTTTTTACGGCGCCGGGGATCCTTTCGTCGCCCGAACAGTCGTACCACTCGAAGAGGACCTTCGACAGAAGCTCGATTGCCCAGGTGTCGTATTTTTCCCTCGGCGTTTCGCCGTTGGGGCAGATCCAGCCGTCCTCTCCCTGTCCGGCGAGGATGGCGTCGACGTATCTCTTCGCCCTGGCGATCATATCTGCGTCCTCAAGAAGGAAGGCGAGCGGGATGAACCCGCCGAGCCAGTAGGGGACGCGCTCCCAGCCCTCGCAGCCGCCGCCGATCCACATCGAATCGCGAACGTCCGGCCAGACCCTGTCAAGATTGCCCGCGAGCCCGGCTGCCTGGATCTCCAGCTGGCGCTTCAGCCATCCGGACGGCTTCAGTTCTTTGCTTGTCAGAAATGTGTATCTCGGTTTCACTGTGTTTCTCCCTCGGGCAGAGTATTGTGCTCAACGACTCCGGTATAGTCTTCTATTATTTTCCACATTTTTGTAAAAGATTCGGAGTCCAATACGACACCCCGGCGGTATTCGGAATAATCACCTGTCAAGGTGTCATATACGACGGTTACATACTCAAGAGTCAACGATTCATCGTGATATATAAAATATGCTTCTTCTTGACGGCAATTGTGCAAAGTCACGGTAAACAAAGCAGTCGGGTCTTTTTCGGTTTTCTCTTTTAAAAGCTCTTCTGAAATCCCCTCTCTGTTCGGATTATATCTGTAAACCTTGCACCACATATCCGAAAATGCTTTTATGCTTTCAGTGGATAATTCATATGTTTCCTGACTTTTAATATCTCCCCTGACCGCTTCAATTTCAAGAGTCCACTTTACAAGTTCGGAACGGTATTTCTCAATTATCCAAAAAACCGTGGCGCGGTCTTCTCCGGAAAGGTATGCATAAGTTCTTTTGGCCAGTCTGTTATTTACCATTTTGCAGTACTGAACTAAACCGTTACTGTCGTCATATTCAAAATATTCATAGTTCTTTCCGTTATCGTCATTAACCAGTCTGAAAAAAACATCACTAACATTATTAAAACTCCCCACCGGGTGGCGATATTTCTTCCAGATATCCCAAATTGTCTTGCAGTCCTCGTCAGACATTGTTCCGACATATGATCCCTCAACAGGATAATACCTTCTGGTTTCATCCAGCTGTATTGTCCAGCCGCTCAACTTTGCAGCAGAGGCATTTCTTTCTGCACAAATCAGAATAACGGCCGTTGCAAACACAGCGGCAAGAATGACGATACTGATCGTTTTCAGAGATTTCATTCTGTTTTTCCCCGCTATCTTACGAACCGTCCGAACTCGATCATCATCGGGCGGTCGGTAAGCGGCATGTTCTTCAGGTTGTACCCGCCGGGAAGAGGCTCGACGACAGATTCCGGGACCCGGTATACGCTGCCGTCGCAGAGATCGACAAGCCTTATGTCCTCCGTCATCCCGCCGATCCTGAAGGTCTCGGTCCCGGCAAACGTCGACGTCATAAGATCGACCGCGTTCCAGTATACCGTCGCCGCCGTTCCGTCGGGGCGCTCGAAGGAGCACACCTGCAGGCTGAAGTCCATGACGTCGTCGCCGAAAACGAGCGGCGATTTAACCGGCCTCGGCTGCACCGGGAGCAGGGTCGGCTTCCACTCGCCCTCGAAGACCGAGGCGAGCACCTGCAGCGTCCGGTAGGATGGCTTGGGGGTGTAATCGCCGACGGCGAAGCCATTTTCATCGAAATTCGCCCCGAGAACGCCGAAATATCCGTAGTCGAGGTAGCTGCCCACCTCGCCGTTTGTCCCGTTGAGCGCCTCGATCATGTCCATCGTCGAGAAGTAGGAGGCGAACTCGACTCCGTTATAGAGATCGGTGACGAGATGGCGGGCCATGTATTTTGCCTGCTTCTCCCCGGTCCAGGCGCCGGTCTTCAGCGCGCCGTTCCCGCCGGCCCTCGACTGCGCCCCCGATTCCCCCTGTATGACCTTCAGCCCGGGCTTGAGTCTTTCCGCCAGCGCCTTCAGCGTGGTCAGCTGGTCACGCATGACTCTGTCGAAGGGGGTGTAGCAGTGATAGGTTATCGCGTCGGCAAGCTCGAGCATCCCCTCGGATGCCGCCTCGCAGACGAAGGGCAGGTTCCCGTTGCACATGGCGCCGACATAGACCTTCGCCCCGGGATCGGTCTCCTTCACCGCCCTCGCGGTGTCGGCGGCAAAGCGGCCGTATTCCGCCGCGTTCACGCCGTGCTTCCAGCAGTGCTTTCCGTCGGGCTCGTTCCAGACCTCGTATTCGCAGATCCTGCCACGGAAGTGCGCGACCGTCGCCCTGACGTAGGCGCGCCAGGCCTCGCGCTCCTCCTCCGTCCCGATCGGCGGGATCCCGACCGATCCGAAAACAGCCTTCGCCGCCTCGCTGTAGAGGGGATTGCCGTAGCAGAGGCAGAGCCAGGGCCGCATGCCGTCGGCGATGAGACGGTCGGCGATCGCGTCGAGCCAGGCAAAATCGTATACGCCCCTCTCCTTTTCCGTCCGCTCCCAGCCCGACTGGAGCCTGACGTGCTTGACGCCGATCTGTGCCAGTCTGCCGTACGCCTTTTCGGGATCGAAGACGGCTCTGTCAAGCTTCTCAAATCCGATCCCCAGCCTCGAAAAACCGACTTCCGCCGCGGTTTTCGCCTTTATTTCGCCGAACTTTTGAAATCTGTGCATGACGATCCTCCTTGGTCTTTAAGGCAGGTCCTCAGCCTTCCGACGAGACCTCTCCGAAGATATGCAGATAGTAGTCCTCAAGCGCAGGTATCGCTGCCTTTGCGCGCTCGGCGGGCTTTTCGTCCGAGAGTACGCGGAGGATGACGTCGCCGCCCGCCTCGTCTCTCGCGATATTGGTCACGCGGTATCTCTGCTGCAGATCGACGACCTCCGCCTCGTCGCAGGGCAGCAGCCAGACCTTTCCCTCGATCCTCTTCAGCAGCTCCTGCGGCGGCGCGTTGTCGACGATGACCCCCTTGCGGAGCATGATGACGTCGCGCGCGATGAACTCGATGTCGCTGACGACATGTGTCGCGATGATGACGATCTTGTCGAAGGCGATCCTTGCGATGTAGTTTCTGATCGATATCCTCTGCTTGGGATCGAGGCCGGCGGTGGGCTCGTCGAGTATGAGGACCGAAGGGTCTCCCAGCACCGCCTGAGCGAGGGCGAGCCTCTGCTTCATTCCTCCCGAAAGCGCGCCGATCCTCCGGCCGGCGACGTCGTCGAGCTCGACCGCCTTCAGCACCTCGCCGATCTTCCCGGCGATATATTCCCGCTTCTCCCGGCGCTTCATCCCGGCTCCCATGTCCTTCAGCGCCGCCATGTACCACATGAATCTCGACACGCTGAAATTGGGGTACATCCCCGGATACTGCGGCATGAAGCCGAGCTTTTCGCGGAATCTGACCCCCATCTTAAGGATGTTTTCGGGCTCATTTTCCCCCTCCTGAAAGAGGATCTCGCCCGAGTCTGCCTTGAGGTTGTCGGTGATGATGTTTATCAGGGTGGATTTCCCCGACCCGTTCGGTCCAAGCAGCGCGTATATCCCGGGGGACAGCTCGGCGGAAAAATGCTGAAGAGCCTTGTTCGATCCGTACGCTCTTGATACGTCTTTGATTATCAGCTTCATTATTTATCTCCGTTTCTCCGTTCCGGGCGTTATTTGATCAAAGAGGACCTGCCGGGAAGACCGGATCGGTTGCAAATTTATATGATGGTAACGCTGCAAACATATGTGTTACCGACCTGAACAGAATAAGCTATTAAGCGCGAGTTTTTCCTGCTTTTCTATTATAGCATATTATTCCCATAATATGCAACAAAATAATTAACAGTTTAAGGTGAAGTCTTTCAGCGCGTGGTCATACTCTAAAGGTTTGCGGGAAAGGTAGAATGAATGGCAGCGGCGGAAGTTATCTCTGTTTTAAAGAGATTGAAAAACTGTCCGGCAGTAATCTGTGAAATGAGCTGATAACCGAACAATCTGCTTGACAACACAGGGATGTTATGATATAATGCTATTGAACATTTATGAAAATGTTCCAAAAAACTGGGAAGGAGTGCTCATGTGATGATAAAGCCCCAACAGGTATACCCTGTCAGTATTATGTCTATTTCTAATGAGAACTCATTTCCCAACGGGAGATGTTATCTCATCTTCATTTCACAGTGCGCATGTCTGATATGCAGAGTTCGGGCATGCGCAAAAAACGCTACGACATCAACTCTTTTTACACATCGATTCTGATTTTTATGCCAATAATGAAAGGTGCTTATAATATGAAGAATACTACATGTCGCTTAACATCGCTGCTTATGATTTGTGCCCTTGTTATATCGTCATTTGCTTTGAACATAAATGCGGCTGGAGTTCAACATTCAGCTTATCATTTTGATCCCAGAACCACACCCATCTCAGGATATACGGGATACAGTGAATGCAATTTTGCTGGAAATTATTACAGTGATGGGAACAGCAATAATAATGCGATTATTCATGCAGAAGCTAAAGGCGGACCCAAAGATGATTTCTTTACTTGCGTTTATTTGAGAATACTTAATAGCGGAGGCGGACTGCGCTATAATGATTCTCAGCTACAAAATTCGAGGATTGTTCCTGAGCATTTGCAAATCCCATCCAACCAAATCTCCAACAACACTACCGGATTCGGTGAGTTCGGTTGTTATCCTTTGGATAACAATAATGAACCGGATTATAGTTCCAATGATTCATGGCATTATATCTATTATGGCTATTGGAGAAATGCCTATTACGGTTGGGACGCATAAAACCAATTTGCCCTGCTGAGTATGAAATCACCAAAAGCTATTTTTGTTTTCCTGACGCTGACGCTCACAACTCTTTTGTTTTTTTCATGCGGCGAATCCGAAACACCCGAAATCCGCACCTCGGGTGTCGTTCGTGAAGACATACTGGACTACGGACCGAATCTGTTCTTTCCATACCGCATCCTTTTTCAGTACAACCGGCTGACAAACACCGTAACAAGACTTTGCCCCGATCCGGAATGCAACGGCAACTGCCCTTTGGATGCCTTCGTCGATTTTCCGCACTTTATCGATGAAAACAATCTGTACTTCACAGCGATCGATTACAACCTTCACATTCTTCACGCATATATGAATATACTTACCGGTGAAGTTAAAGTGTTGCGTGATCTTTCTCAGGCAGAAGACCCATTCGGTTCGTATATTCTGTCTTCCGACGGCGAATACGTCTGGTATCAGGCCAAACTTCTTAAAGAGGGCGGCAACAAAAATAACACGAAGGACTATGAAACCTGGCTGTGCCGCATGCCGAAGACCGGCGGGGCGGAAGAAAGGATTTTCCAATCGGACAGCATGTGCCTTCGCGTCGCTACTCCTTACGGAATCGTGATGAGCGATGAGTTGAGTATATACCTCATCGATACGTCCTCCCGTGAAACGGAACTGATTTCCGACCTTTCGGCGGAAGGGTACGTCGGTTGGCATACGACTCCGCAATATCTCGACGGAATGCTGTACTTTTGCGCGTCCTGCTCAGGAGAAGGGACGGGAGCTTCATATCTTCTGCGACTTGACGTACAAAAGAAGGAAGTGAAAAAACTTGTCGAAGCCCCGGTAGAGGAATTCGCGCTGACCGGTTCCGGGATCTATTATCTTCTCACTCCTGACAGCCCGCAGATCATCAAGACAAGTAACGATCCGGACGTGTATCCGTCGGTTCTTGTGGAAAAACAGGAACTGCGATTCTGCGATCTGAATGGAGAGCATGACGAAGCAGTCGTTACCAATTCCCGGACGCTTCTGTCCGGATTTACCGTCTCGGAAGGCGTCCTGTACGGTTTTATCATTCAGTGGAACGCGGAAGAACAGGGATGGAACAAACCCTTTTTCGGTTTTCAGGACCTGAAGACCGGAAAAATCGCGAAAGCGGAAGGATCTACCGATCATGAGATACCTCAAAGGAAAAACTGACTCAGAGATCACACCAAGCAGGTATCCCGGCGTTCGGAACATTTTTTCACGTATAGCCGCGGCGGTCGTAATTCTCCTGTTTTTCTGTTTTCTCCTGCCGTCATGTGCCGACTCATTTCGTCAGGATCCCGAACCTCCAATGGTGGTGTCCGGTGAGGATACCGACCGATTAACCGATCCGGTCGTGCCGTATAATATTACTCTTGACCCCAACGGCGGTTTCTGCGGCGAGACAGAATTCGTTGTTTTTCCGGGGGACAACCATCCTCTTCCCGTTCCGCGACATCCGAAAAGCGATATGGTTTTTCTTGGATGGTATCGTGGAGAAAAGGTCAGGGGCAGTCTGAGCTACGGAAAAAAATACGAAAGCGACGTCTGGTATCCCGATGGTGACCTCACTCTGACTGCGCTCTGGTTTCCCTGCGACCCCGAAAAAACCTTTTCATTCGGCAGATACGAACAAGACAACGACCTTGCAAACGGCCCCGAACCGATATCCTGGTTCATACTTGACTGGACGGAGCAGACCTATCTTCTCATCAGCGCCCGAATACTCGACTGCATGCAGCTTTACGACGATCCGAATCCGGGCTCCGGCCAGTGTTATGAACAGTCGGATCTACGCCGTTGGCTTAACGGAACCTTTTTCGAGACCGCGTTTTCGGAAGAAGAGCGCGGGATCATGCGGAAAAAAGAATTATCTTCGGGCATTTCCGATTACGTCTTTGCACCGTCGGAAACCGACTGCAAGACGGTGGTAGCGTTTCCGCTTAAACAGATCGATCCCACCGCCGTTGCTCTGGATCACTGGCGTCCGGTCAACACATCTTATATCGGGTGGTGGACACGGGATCCGAATGTCGGCCCCGGAGTTCTGATCGCCATCGGCACAGAAGCAAAAGTCGGCGGCAGCGGATCGTGTAACGACGGCGTGCGCCCTGCGATACTCGTCGACGCTGAGACATTTCGCGAATTCGTAAACAAATATGAATGGCAGGGCTGACTAACGCTGTCCGCCGGATGATCAGGGAAAAATGTTTGGACGGATTCTTCATTCCGAACTGAAAAAAGCGTTCGCAAGCAAAGGATTCCTGCTGTTTTTTGCGGGGGTCCTTGCTTGCGTTTTTGTTTTGTCCTGCTTCATGTCCGCCCCGTCCGCAATCATGCTTGCCGAAGAAAAGGTGTACCGGCAGTGGAAGGAGGATCCTTATTCGGTTTCCGATTATTACGAAGAACTGCAGACTTTTTTCCGGGAACACAAAGACGATGACACCGATTCTTTCCCACGCACCTGGTCCGACCGGGCAGAACTTGACGATCTGACTGTTCTGAACGCATTTTTCGAGCGCGTAAGTTACCTTAGCGAGTATTCGGAATCGATCGACGTCGCGGTCAGACAGGCGGAAACAAGAGCGGAAAACTACCTCTCTCTCGGTCTTTCGGAAGACAGATATCAGGTCCGCAGTCAGCGGATGCTTGCCGACCGTATGCGTACGCTCGCAAATGCCGTGAACGAAGGATCGGAGTTGGCCCTCGGTTTTGATTCGTATTTCGAAAACCTTCCGAACCTCATACTAATTTTTCTTTTCGTCACCCTGTCTTCCCTCTTTATCTGCCTTGAAGACAGAAAGCGCGGCTTTGACAAGATTCGCCGTGCCGCGACTCTGGGAAGAAAAACCGATTCGGCAGCAAAATGCCTTGCCTGTATTCTGATCTCGTCCGCCGGTTGCTTTCTCGTTTCAGCGTCGTCTCTGCTCGCGGTCTGCGTTATGAACGGAACGGGCGGACTGGCTCTTCCAGTTCAGTGCTATCCGAAATACGCTTTCGTACCGTTTGAATGCTCTGTCGCCGGATACGCTTTTATTCAGCTTCTCCTCAGATGTCTTGCAAGCGCTGTCTTATCCTCCTTTCTCTGCCTCGTTTGTGAGCTGTCCGGTTCCTATATTATATCTGTTTTAGCCGGTTCCGCCTTCTGCGCCGTCTCATTCCTGCTGTTCGGCTATTCGGCTTACGGAAAGCATCTGCCTTTTCGATTTCTTTGCTTCGCCGCGACCGCCGAATCGAACAGACTCCTGTCGTTTTTCAGAACCGAAAACCTGTTCGGAATACCGGTAAACACCGTTGCCTGCAGTGTGATACTGCAGTTACTGAATGCGTCGGTCTTCTTTTGCACAACAGTCCTTGCGTCGGAACGGCTCAGAGCAACGATCGGTGACGCGGCTCAAAAAGCACTGCACTCCCGTCTCCGCGGAATAAACCGCGGAAAGAATGCGCCGCTCCAGGTAAAACGCATTCCCGGACTTTTATCATCCGAGATGAGAAAAAACCGGCCTGCTTTGATTATTGCCGTATTTATCTGCTGCCTTGCGGGATCGTCGGTTTTTATATATGCAACGTCCGGATCGGCGTCAGGATACGACGAGGCGCTATACCGTTCATACATTGAAAGCCTTCACGGCAAAACTTCCGAAGAGATCTTTGCTTTTGCGGAGGAAGAGAGAGGGAGAATCGACGGTATCCTGTCAGAGCGCGAAACGAAGCGCGCCGCGTTCTCCGGCGGCGAGATGACCCGCGAAGAATACCTTGCTTACATGGATGAGTTTTATCAGGCAAAGACTGCGGACGCCGTTTTCGCGAAAGTCGAGGAGCGGATCCGGTACTCCGTAAGGATATCGGCAAAAAAAGGAGTCGATATCCCGCCTGTATATGACACCGGGATCTTGCTTTTTCTCAGCGGGAAAACCGATCTGTTTCTTATGTGCGCGCTGATCCTTGTCTGTTCGCGCGGATATTACGTCGAATTTGCCCCTTCCGGGTGGTTTTCCATTCTCTGTTCCACGCCGAAAGGCCGCCGGTCCGTTGCTTTTTACAAAATACTGTGTTTCGGCGGACTTGGCGCGTTATTTTCACTGATATCCAGGGCGTCGCGGCTTTTAATAGCCGGAAGCAGATTCACTTTCCCGGATCCTGGCGCCCCCGCATGCTCGATTGAACTTTTCGCGTCCTGCGGTACGTCCTTCACCTTTTCGGATTATTATGCCGCGGATCTGATCATTTCTGCTCTCGGAGGATTCCTGATCGGAGTGACGTTGACCCTCGTTTCGCTTTTGTGCCGGAAATACCTGTTTTCCGTCTGTGCCGGCGGAATGATCCTGGCAATACCAGAGATACTTGCCGTACGGACGTCTTTGATCCCGGAGAGTCTCAGCATATTCAGCGTCACGCACCCGCAAAGTATCCTGAAGAACGGAAAAGGCCTTCTCCTTCCCGCGGTAATTTGCCTTATAGCGATATCAGTATCAGGTGCACTGATCTACCTTGCATCCGGCGGTATGTTAAACAAGAAGAGATCGTTTTGCAAGCAACCATCACTCATAAAGAATTAAATGAAGATCCCAAATTAATACTTGTGATAAATCAATAATATTAATTATGTTTAAAGCTATAAGACATTTTGTTTTAATATTGCTCAGCGCTATTATTGTTTTCTCGCACGTTGGATGTACAACTCGCACGTATGCCTGTGAAATAATAGAAAGCGAAATAGAGGATGCTTGGAGCAACGGCCCTGATTCTTTAAAAACAGAAATAGAAATAAACAGTAATAAATTCCAATTGGCATTTATCAGTTGCAAAAAGAGCTGTTACACGGACAAAATATTGTATGATTATGATGTGGCGGGAGAATCGTCCGAGTTGTTAAAAGGGCGGGTTAGAACTGACGCGGAAACTGGAGAGTTGGTCGGGTTCTGGAATGTTGACGCATTCCCGGAAATAAGCGACATAGATACCCTCAATGACGCGGAAATAAAAAATGCCGCAGAATCGATTTTACATGGGTTGGATGATTTTTCCGGATACAATACCTTTTCAGTAAAGAGGTTGAACGGGGTTCATCCGGAGTACTGCCTTGTTTGGGAAGTAAAAAGAAAGATGTTGTGCAATGTAGGAGCTGTAGCATACGTTTCTGATAGAGGAGATATTTCAAGTTTTTGTAAGACAGACGCCTGCCCGGAAGAATTAGCAGACTCTCCGGTCGATGAAAATGAGAAAAACCGCTTATTGGAAAAAGAAATATGCGATTATTTGGGATATGATTCATTAAAGAACATTGAGTATGAGATCCAATCAGAGGTGCTGACATATTATCATTGCGCACCCGCTGTTTCATATTATGTCAAAATCATTGATGACGGCTTTGTACAAATAAAACAGTTTGTGATATATGTGAAAAAATAAGGCTCTACTCCAAAAGTCGTTGAAACTTGAAATTTGAGGAGAAATGAAGTATACTGTTAACGAGGTGAATAAAATGTCGTTCAGGGACATATCCAATTACTGTTGGAATGGTCAGTCCGTCCTCTTTATCCAATTCAGATAAACTAATGTTGCAAACTAATTACAGTTCATCTTGGTATGATCATTTTGGTGATGGCGCTTGTCCAGACGGATTCGGATGTGAACACATGATATGGCCCAACGAATAAGGTGAGTGATATGAAAATAAAAATCTTACTCTTTATTGTCTTTTTTAGTTTCACAGTCTTTTGTGGATGTTCTCCCAACAACAGTATGCCTAATCAACCTACTGGTGAAATAATAACTAGCGAAATAACTACTGATAAGATGATCAATACATCTTCTCTAGATAATACAGGTAAGTATTCATTTACGAAGGGCATTTTGATCGTAAAAAATTGGGACGAAAGTAGTTTGCAGGTAGTTAGGAAGAATGTTCCAACCGGGGCTATGGCAATAAACGATGCGGATAAAGCGATTGATATTGCGGAAATAATATTTGAGGCTGAAAAACAAAAAGGATTTTTTCAATCATATGTTTTGATTTCAGTTTTTTTGGATACAGAAGATTATGTCTGGATAGTCAATTATGGGGAAGTGCCTTTGATTCCAGGAGCTGGCTATAGCATAGCGCTAGACGGTTATTCTGGGGAAGCTATTTGTACGTGGCGAGGAGAATAGCGTTCTTAATCAATAAGCATCAAACCAATACATATTTGAATCCTTAAAAACAACCCTAGGTCATGGGTTCGAATCCCACCATCTCTGGGTTCGAATCTCACCATCTCTCGCGCAGCGACTGGGTTCGCATTCGCCGCCCGGAGATCGGCAAGCTCGCTTGCCAGGCGGAGGGCGAGCGAATCACGGAGCGCAGCGGAGTTATCCCACCATCCGAAATTGTTCCTTGTTCTCCTTGACAATTCGCCCGAAACATGATATAATTGCGACGAATACTGAATCAAATACCGGATTAGTCGAAAAGGAGGACATATGGATTTTATACGCCGTCACATATCTGACGTTATCGAAAAAGCCGACGGCAGCTTCAAAGGCGTGCTTCTGACCGGGGCTCGTCAGACCGGCAAATCGACGCTTCTGCGCGCGCTGTTCCCGAAAAAAAGATACGTCGCCGTCGACGACCCGTTCATTGAAGAGCAGGCAAACGGGAACCCGAACGAGTTCATGATGCTCAATCCGCCGCCTGTGATATATGACGAAGTGCAGAGAGCGCCGGGACTCTTCCGGTTTATCAAAATCAAATGCGATGAAAGCGAGGATCGGGGTCTG
>JAEEGG010007857.1_pt1 | contig 24414 bp, 27 predicted proteins | sample 9134161 | NCBI WGS metagenome assembly JAEEGG01 (sample SAMN16246543, study PRJNA631951) | gut metagenome | biome: gut microbiome; feature: rumen; material: CR-attached | host: Bos | place: Iran: Karaj | collected 2018-10
TAGTTCCAATTTCCGAGTGTTATCTGCACCTCTGCAGCGGCAGCAAATTATTCACTTTCTCACTATTCACTATTCCCTTAACTTTTGACACTGCAAAGTTACGAAAAAATATTTTGGTCTTGCAAGTTATTGCAAGTTTCTGCTAATTATTGCAATAAAATGTTTGGATATTTCAATATTTTTTCGTACCTTTGTACCATCATTAAAATATTAAGTCTATGTACGAATCACAAACTTCAAAATCAAAGACCTTCGGTCGCAGTGAACTCGCACTGCAGTACTTTCCTGAGCTGACGGCGATGTCCGCCTGGCGCAAGTTCAAGGAGTGGCTCGAATTCAATCCGCGCCTCCGTCCGCTGTCGTCGCTCTCGCGTCGCACGTTCACCCCCGCCGAGGTAGACCTGATCTACGCAGAGCTCGGCGAGCCGTAGCGGCGCGCGGTACAGAATTTTCAGCAGGAGCCTTCCGCTGTCTCGCCGGAGCCTTCAGCCATTGCGCTGGAGGCTCTTATTTGTGACGCTATTATAATAGGTAGGAGTCATCGCATCGCCACACTCAGACCTTCAGGTCAGAGAACTTTTTCAGGGGTAAAAGTCATCGCATCGCCACACTCAGACCTTTAGGTCAGAGAACGTTTTCAGTATAGACGACAAAACGACAAAACGACAAAATCATTTTTCGTTTTACCCCCAAAGTGGTCAAAAATCATTTAATAATAATATATATATTATAATATATATATTATTATTAATTAATATATTAATTAATTCTCTTCCTGTCTCCGCAAAAGTTCATTTTGAAAAAACATTTTGTCGTTTTGTCGTTTTGTCGTCATCAAGGTGCTTTCGAAGATTTCTGGAGCGGTTGTTTAATGACTTTTTGTTAATTACTGTTTATCGTACTGAGTTCATTGACTTCTTCACCTGAGCTGTTTGTCTCGTTTCCTGACTATGTTGTCTCATTTCCCGGGATTGTTGACTTCATACGGCTTATATTGACTTGCTTTACTAAGGAGTTTGACTTCGGGATGACATGGGACTGGTACCTGTCATATTTGTTGGGCGAGAACCATTGGTGTGACTACATCGAGGGCGACCTGTCGTTCCTCTGCGTCATTGCCGGTTATAATGCAGAGGAATTAACGCCCTAAGTACCCCGACTTCATCCGCGAACGCGTTTATGCCCTTCATGATGCCGCCCGATGGTGGTATGAGTACCGAAAAGAGTATATTTAGGCTCCCGATATGTTAAATTTGTGTTAAAGTCGGAAGGTGTCGCGAGTTTTGAAACACCCTCAGTCGTATCTTTGCAACAAAAAAATGAAAAAGTTATGGTAAGTTTACGGGCAAAGTTTTGGATATATTAAATTTTTCTATTACTTTTGCAGATTGAACACATAAACGTGTTATATGGCCTCAAGGCCAATGTTGAACCCTAAAATGATGAACTATATGGTGAATTAGGAAAGAAATAGAGTCTGGAACATCCTTGATTTGACTGATGAAGCAGAATTAGGACACTGAAAAAACGTCAGTTCAGACAAGACTCGGATGTTCGCGCTCTCCTTATGGGGCGTGGACAGATCGATTGTTGTCTGACGTGGGCCGTCCTAAGCCTTGCTTCACTCAGTCTTCTTCCACGCCCTCTTTTCAAAACGAAAAGGGGGCTTTTCTGTGAGCCGAAAACAAGGATATGACAAAGAATAATAACATACAGAACACACCACAAAATATTGATACCGAAGGGCCTTCTTGGGTTCATCGGGAATTCCAATATCCAAATAGAACCATCCGAATTGCGACATCATTTAGCGGAATTGGGGCTATTGAATATGCTTTTAAAAGACTTGGACTTAATTCAAAAATTGTTTTTGCAGGCGATATTGATGCGAATTGCAAAAAGACGTATTTTGCGAACTACGATATAAAAGAAGAGCAGTGGCATACTGACATAGCAGCCTTTGACGCAACTCCTTATGAAGGAAAGGTCGACTTGTTTGTTGGTGGTGCTCCGTGCCAGGCTTTTTCCATCGTTGGTGATCAGAGAGGTTTTGAAGACACAAGAGGTACCTTGTTCCGTGAATTTGCGAGGGTAGTCAAAGAGTGTAAACCAAAGGTCTTTATCTTTGAAAATGTTCAAGGACTGTTCAAACACGATCAAGGAAGAACATGGGAAGTGATTTACAATACATTCAAAGATTACTGTGGGTATGACGTCCATTACCAATTACTTAATGCAAGGGATTATGGAATACCGCAGACTCGCGAAAGGCTGTACTGCATTGGGTTTAGGAAAAAGACAGAGTTCAAATATCCTGCACCTATTCCTTTGAAGTACAAGATGTATGACTTTTTGGAAGATTGCACTGATTCGCCTTACTATGATACCAAAAGACATGCAAAGGTACTTTCTGACGAGTTGGTATTTCCAATAACGGAAGTTGAGGATAAGTTTTATCTGTCAGAAAAGGTCGCAAAGTATGTTCTCTGTTCAGGAACTAAGACCTTTAAGACACCCATAAAGACAGATTTGGATATTGCCCGTCCACTCCTTCATTCAATGCATAAAATGCATAGAGCAGGAGTCGACAACTATGTAACCTATAATAAGACGAAAGGTATTGATGGATTGCGAAAATTAACGCCAAGAGAATGCCTGCGTCTTATGGGATTTAGGGATGATTTTATTATAAAGGTAAGTAATACATCTGCTTATATGGAAGCAGGAAATAGTATAGTAGTAGATGTCCTTATTGCTTTGTTGAAGCAGCTGGATATTACAAAATATGGAATAGAAAATGAAAAATAAATACAGCGACATACAAAACACAAAGGCCAATATTGATACAACATCGGATTGGCGCAATCTTAAGTTTTCTCACCCCGAGAGAACGATAAGACTAGGTACGTCGTTTAGTGGAATTGGGGCCATAGAGCATTCTTTTCATCGCTTAGGATTGAATTGTCAAATACAATTTGCTGGCGATATTGATGAGAATTGCAAAAAAGCATATTTCGCAAATTACAATATTAAAGAGGACCAATGGCATAAAGATATCCACGAGTTTGATGCTACTCCATTTAAGGGGAAGGTAGATCTTTTTGTGGGTGGTGCTCCTTGCCAGGCTTTTTCTCTAAGAGGGAAACATGGTGGATTTGAAGATACAAGAGGTACCCTCTTTAGGGAATTTGCCCGTGTCGTTATAGAATGTCAACCTAAGATATTTATTTTTGAGAACGTCCGCGGTATGCTTTATCACGACAAAGGTAATACTTGGGAAGTTATTCATAACACTTTTGAAAAGGACTGTGGCTATCAGGTATTTTACCAAATACTAAACAGTAAGGATTATGGCGTACCACAAAGTCGGGATAGGATTTATTGTATTGGTTTTAAGCAAGAAGTAGATTTTAAATATCCTGCGCCTATTAAACTGGATAAAACAATATATGACCTTCTTGAAGATGTTGTCGACGACAAATATTTCCTAAAAGAAAAAGGATTTCACTTTATAACAGAAAGTGTCAATCACACAAAGAGTTATACGCAGATAAATGGAACGATTCAACTTTGCCAAAAAAGAAATCAACAATTTAACTGGCATGGAGATTTTATATATCATCCTTACACCGATGAAAATAATCAGCCAACGGATTTCATGGACAAAGTTCATCATGTAAAGGATGCGGAAGAATCATATTATATTTCATCAAATGTAGATGAGCGCACGATATATCCTGATGGAAACGGAAATCATGTTTTGCGCAGAGGAGTGAGTGTGAAATGCGACACGTCTAAAGGTTGGTTCAGAAAACTCACACCTCGCGAATGTCTTCGTTTAATGGGATTTGATGATTCATTTAAAATTATTGTTTCGGACACAGAAACTTATAAACAAGCTGGTAACAGCATTGTAGTTGATGTCCTCATTGCGTTGCTAAAACAAATAGATATTACTAGATATGGAACAATTCGATGATTCTAAAATGAAAGCGTTGGGCTATAACCAACTCGTGTGTGATATTTTCCCTAAATGGGAAGATGTAAAGGATGAAATTCTTGTTCCGGAAAGGAAAAATGGAACGGGGAATGGTACTATACATGTTTTTCTTGGTGCTGCTGATAGTGAATTAAGAAAGGAGTTTGCTTCTTATTATTATTCTGTAAAACAGGGACAAGACCCCTCAGCAGGTGCTGTTGAGGTAAAGCATTTCTTCCTTGTCAGTAATGTGCTGAGTATGCTAGGATACTTATGCCAGTATTATTATTCGAGGGGGCTAAGCACAAATGAACAAGTAAGATCTGTTTTATCACTTTTATCTTCTTATCCAAGTAACAACGGATTGTTGGAAACAACTTCTTACTTTAAACTTTCTACTGGTGCTTCGAGGTTACGACCATATTTTAAACAATTTGATGGTAATGGTGTCTTTACAAAACTCATTAGACAATTGTTGTTGCCAAATTCAGCCTATAAGATTAGTTTATACAAAAATACAAGTGGGGAATATGCAGCATTTTGGCTAATAGGTTTTGATTGGCAGACGAATTTTGAGGCTAATTCCAATAAATCTTTATTATCTGACAAAAAGAAAAATGAAGACGTCCTCAATCCTCTCCAGCAGATTTTCTATGGTGCCCCTGGTACAGGTAAGTCACATACAATAAAGGAAACGACAGAACAAGCAGAAAAAGAGGAAAGAGTTTTTCGTACGACTTTCCATCCAGATAGCGACTACTCTACATTTGTAGGTGCATATAAACCCAAGATGGAGAATAATAAAATAGTTTACTCATACGAGCCTCAGGCCTTTACTAATGCATATATAGAGGCATGGAAATCGAAAGAAGATGTTTACCTTATAATAGAAGAAATAAATCGCGGTAATTGTGCGCAGATATTTGGGGATCTCTTTCAGCTGCTAGATCGCAAGAATGGGGAGTCCGAATATCCCATCAAGACAGATAGTGCACTTGCTGAGTATCTGAAGGTAAAATTTGAAGGTATGGATCTTCCTGAATCTATAAGGAATGGGGTTGAATTAAAACTGCCTAACAATCTTTATATTTGGGCAACAATGAATACAAGCGATCAGAGCCTCTTCCCTATAGACTCCGCATTTAAGCGTCGTTGGGATTGGAAATACGTGAAGATTGCAAAGGGTAGAGATAAGAAAACCAAACAACCACTTTCTTGGATCGTAGATTTCAATTTCGAAGATGGTGACAAGAAATATCATTGCAGTTTTGATTGGTGGGAGTTTATTCTTAGAATAAATGAGATAATTGCATCTGCTACAAGTTCTGACGATAAGAAACTTGGCTATTTCTTCTGCAAACCTAAGAATGAAGATGGAACAGAGATTGATGCTGAAACTTTTGTAGGGAAAGTCGTCTTCTATTTGTGGAACGATGTTCTGAAGGAAGAAAAGCCTGAGCTGTTCAAAGTTCATTTAACCAAAGGTGAGCCGTCATTTGACGCGTTCTACAAAGAAGATGAAGAAGGTGAGACCGTCGTTGATACTTTGGCATTAAAGGATTTCATCAGCAATATTTTCGGAGATGATTTCAAGGAAAAAGTTGCAATTAATGAAATTACAAATAAGGAAATAGCAGAAAACGAGAATCTGACTCTTACTCCAGAATAAAGCCCTATGCGTATTCTCATAGAAGAATATCAGTACAAATATGAAGATGTGAGCCATGTCTTGAATGGGCTGGGTATTCTTCATGATGTTGAGGGTAAGGTTAGTCTCAGCTATGTTGGCTATTTCTATAGCCCAGAGATTCAAGACACCATATTTATCCTGCCTAAGGTCTTATTGGAGGGAAAGTTTGGAGAAGAAAAGGTTTTTGGCCATATTGCCCCCAAGGAACTGATAAATCCTGATGAATGCGAAGGCCTTACTGGTGATGAACGCAAGTTCATTTATAAACTCTCCGTATGGATATACAGGGCTATCTGTGTGTTCAAGGAGCATGAGTACGATAGGACTAAAGGCGTAAAGAAAAAGCCGTCAATTGTACTGCACAAGCAAGCGCCATATATCGGTCATTCTAAAAGAATAAAGGCCACGACCTTCCTTGATGTGTTGTTGGCGTTGCAGCAGTGGAATAAGAATAATCAGCAATATGTCACTTTCATAGTGAAGAACCTGCATGCGGGTTTTAATAAGATCAATTGGACGCGAACCATTACCCGTTCTCAAAGCTTTATTAGTGAAGATGAGAACGGCAATCAGAGTGTTGCTTACCTGAATCCTGTCAATAAAAAACGATGCATAAACTTTGATGAAGAGTTGCTAGTCATCTTTTATAGCATATTGCATTATATTAATAAGGAGTATGGCCTCCCTGTTGAGATAAACGTGAACTTCGATCTTATTAAAGATGAAAAGTTCAAGAAATATCTGAATGGTTATGGCAAGAGGAGGCTAAAGCAGATTAAATATAAGTATTTCTCGGACAAGGCATTAGAACTCTGGGGGCTGTGCTTCGACTTCTTCGATCAACCCATTCATGCACGTATTTCTGCTGATAGGAAAGAGTATTTGTTGGTTAAGAGTTTCTATGTGGTGTTTGAATCGATTATTGACAAACTCATAGCCGGAGATCAGAAACTTCCTGATGGACTTATTGACCAGGAAGACGGCAAGGTGGTAGACCACATGTATCAGTATTATGAACTGACGAATAACGACAGCGGTAAAGAGATTTACTATATTGGTGATTCGAAATACTACAAACGTGGTCGAGAACTATCCGATGAGTCTATATACAAACAGTTCACATATGCAAGAAATGTGGTGCAATGGAACATAGACCTCTTTAACGATAAAACTGAGGAAGAACAGAAAGGCCATATCAAGCTGCGTGATGACGTGACTGAAGGATATAATATCATCCCTAATTTCTTTATATCAGCGCAACAGAATGATTTATTGATGAGCGATAGTATTGAGCTGACAAAGGACAGGGAACAATTCCATTTTAGTCGTCAGTTCGAGAATAGGCTCTTTGACCGAAGTACTTTCCTGCTGGCCCATTATGACGTTAATTTCCTGTTTGTGTTAGCCCTCTACGGCCGGGACAAAGAGTCTGCACAGGTTGAATGGAGAAGGAGTGCAAGAAAGAAATTCCGTGAACAAATACAGTCTTTGCTGAATGAGCGGTTTATATTTTACGCGATGACTCCTCATGAGGATGTTGATGCTAATCTGTTCGTCAAGGAGAACTTCCAATCGCTTCTCGGAAAAGTATTCCGCCCCTTTGATGATGATTTGAACCAGCAATATTTCTCGTTGGCACTAAGAAACCCAGAGAAAATAGATATTACAAAGAAAGGTGGCCCTGAACTGAAAGCCAAACTTATAGATGAGAATGACGCAACGCTATTCCTAATTAAGCAGGCGTTCTATTATGAACGATGTGATTTGGGCGTTGATCCAAGAACCAAACTTCAGAAAGTTGAACCGGCTCAACATAAAAACATTGAAAAGTCGTTGCTTACAATTCATCATATTGAAAACTATCTTGATAAGTGGTTCGTTATTGGCGGATTTAACGCTAAGAAACAAATGAAATGGATGTTTGGACGAGAGGGTGGTAAACGCGATGATGCCTATAATGTACGAATCGGCAAACAGGTACACGGAGGTATAGTTAAAACCCGTGATGAAATTAAGCATGCCAAATTTGCCATTTTGTATGAATTTGGAAAAGAACCAGATGGGGTTTTCAAATCTTTTCGAGTAAAGAATACTGGTGAAATGACAAAAGATCAAATGATAAGGACTGGCTATGAGGATCCACGCCATGACTCATATCTGTGCTATTTCTTTGATGAGGAGGTGTCTTTGGGTGAGTTCAATATTCGGGCAATCATCGAAGCAGACAGAAAGAAATTTGAGGAAGCGAAGAAAGATCCTTCTGATGAATACCCCCTAGGAAGACCAATATACATGAAGGGCGAAGAACTTCAAAATTACAAGTTGTAATATGACGGTTCATAAGATATATGTCGCCAGTAGTTGGCGGAACGGGTATTACCCTGAGGTGGTGGAGAAGCTGAGGGAGGCGGGACACGAGGTGTACGACTTCCGCAATCCGCCATCGGGGGATCCCGGATTTAAGTGGAGCTGCGTCAGTGAGGACTACATGGAGTGGACTCCTGCCGAGTATCGCGACATGCTGCAGCACCCCAAAGCGGAACGGCAGTTCCACAACGACATCGAGGCCATGGAGGCTTGCGATACTTGCGTGCTGGTGTTGCCCTGCGGGCGCAGTGCCCATACGGAAGCAGGGTGGTTTGCAGGCAAGGGCAAACTCACGATTGCCTACATTCCCGAACGCCAGGAGCCGGAACTGATGTACAAGCTGTTCAGCTGTGTGTGTTGCTCGATAGAAGAACTCATAGATGCATTGAAGTGATATGAAAAAACTATTTTTCGATATGGATGGAGTCCTGGCGGATTTTGAGTCAGGTCTGGAACGCGTTGACGATGCAGTAAAGAACGAGTTTGAAGGTCGTTACGACGAGATTCCCGGGCTATTCTCTCTCATGACGCCTATAGCGGGGGCTATCGAGGCTGTCGAGACGCTATCACAGCATTATGATGTGTTTATACTCTCTACGGCACCTTGGGGGAATCCAACGGCTTGGATTGACAAGAGAATCTGGGTGGAGAAATACTTCAAGGACATTTTCTATAAGCGCATGATTATCACCCACCGCAAAGACCTAGTCCATGGTGACTACCTCATCGATGATCGCGCAAAGAACGGAACGAGCGAATTCACAGGCGAATGGATTCAATTCGGCTCCGAAGACTTCCCTGATTGGAACTCAGTAGTTTCGTATCTCTCGAAAAAAGACGGGTGGTAAAAACAACCATCTTATTCTATAACGATGCTATCTAACTCATGCCAGAAATCTTTGGTCTTTTTCTTTAAACGTTCCACGAAAGTAGGCTGTACAAGTTGCGTTACAGCCTCCTTCTTGGGGCTTTGATTTGCAGGTGCAGGGGACTCTGCTTTTACTTGCGGTTTGGGTTCCGCCACGGGCTTGCGGGGCTTTTTCTTATTTTTCTCAAGCGCCGCATCTATGCTTGATTCCGCATCCGTCTTTGTTGGTAATACTTTAATCCAACTATATCGCCTTCTGCCATCAGGAAGCACATCGCAGATGTTCATACCACCTCTCACAACAGCCTCCGCCTCTTTGCTCTGCAGGCCTTCTTCTATGATCCGTTTTGCTGTCTCTAATGTCATGTTTTAATAAATATCATTTGCGTTAACCCAGATAGGGAGTCCAATATTCTCTATGAGCATTCCAATAATGATTCATAAAATCAAAGAAAACGTCTGCGAAGCAGCATTTCTCGTCTATATCATCGCCTCCAACACCCCAATTGTAGCGCACGTCATCTTCTTTGTGATGATTCACTCCTATCCAAATATTCCATCGGGCTTCTTCTATTCCGATAGAGAATCTTACTTCAAGGTTTGAGGTGTCCCAAAGAACCTCTAATTCATGTTCCTCCTCATACCAATTCAGATGGGATTCTGTCAATATGCCGTCATTTGGGCATTGAATAAGAAATGCTTTGAGATTCTTCTCATATGTTTCTTTATCAGGAATATTCTCTTTTGCCTGAACATCCTTAAATTCATTAATAATTCTTTCTGAGTTACTCATAATTATTTCAAAATCGTTTTTTTATAATGTTTCTTTCATCCCTAACGATAATTGGGATTTCTTTGCTCCATTCGTTATCTTCCAATTTGAAAGCTTTCCAATGATAGAATAGGTCAACTGACTCCGGTAGTCTTTTCCTCACCTTTTTAGCCAGAAGCCACCCCCTCTGAAACCAGGAATTAAACGTGTTTTCCTCCCATTCACCACAAGGATCACTATTATCAAACTCATCATACCAAATACGTAGTTCTGGAAGGTCACTCAAATCAATTCTCTCATCAACCGCGTCTACGAAAAAACCTTCTGCATTTCCACAACAGCCTCCTCGCTGGTGCCAAAAAAGCCCATCGCCCCATTCTGCCCACATGTGTACCGTTTCCGTTATTGGTGGTACTTCTTTAAATTGCGGGCGCTTGTGTCTATATGCAGCATTGCCTGAATCGTAGTTCCATTCGATGAGTTGGGATTTTATGGTATTATACAACGTCCAGTTGTTCTCTGTCGGATTTCCATCGTCATCATGATCTGCATAGTACCATTCTTTGCCAATTAAAGGAACTGATTTGGATCTGGCTGCGTATGCAAGAAGTCCATTATATAAAGAAAAGAGAAACTGTTTGGTCTTGCAAATGCATACTACAGGGATAGATTTCGTACCGGAATCATATAGATAGAACAGTCCGATGTCAGGACAGGAATTGGTGTCATATTCTTCCCATTCTGGTTCTTTGTCCTCAAAATAGCCATTGACAACTCCACATCCCAAACTTGCTAAACAGATATGCTCATAATGCATGATGATAGTTCTTCCGTCAACTTCTATATATAGGTCACTTCCCAGTTTGAAGTCGTTAACGATGTCTTCCATCCAAACTTTCATCTCAAAGAATGGGTCAAAGCATTGAGAAATGGGGAATGTATGTATTCTCTTTCCGTCCAAGTAAATGGTTATATCCATCCATCCACAATCAGGTTCTGAGAAATCGAAATAGATTTCCTTTATATGGCTACTATCCCATTTAGCCACTTCTGCATACAGTTTGCTGCGCTGTTCGAACCATTGTGGCGCAGAAACATTCTCATAATACTCTTTTTTGTAAAAATTCTGATGAAATACCATATACTTTCTTTTTTTATTCACCGGCAAATTTACGAATTACCAATCAGCCTGCCAAATAATATCCCTTTGCAAGCCTTGCAGGAACCGATTATTTGTTTATTTCAAACGGTTTTCATACCTTTGCAGCCAGATACAACTGCTCCCAAGTCTTCACGACTAAACGTAGGGTTGGCTTGCGTAGCGTCGGAGTGAGTACTAACCTCGCCGTCAGCTCCATTTGTATTATATATTATCAGGCCTTGGAATGCTGCCAGACCTTTCTCCTCATAGGGAGATGTTGGTATGCATTTTCAAGGCCTTTCAAAAATGTAATTGTTTATTCAGTGGTTCCAACATTAATCCACGATATAGGAAATCCGTCGCTGCCTGGGGTGTTCCATGCTTCCAAACATCTATCTTTGTCATGCTCGAACTCATTATGGGAGTAGCCTCCCATATCTCTGGACCATGCCTCCTTCTCTCCTGTATAGTAATTTAGCGCCTCTTCGAAGGTGTCATACTTCATACGCAGGACATTGAACTTAGCATCTTGTGTGTCATTCCCGTTTTTGTAGAAACGACCAACACCATCAAAGAAACGCATGATTCCTTCGTTCTCAAAAACATTGTACATGGCTCTGTATTTCTCAGGATGATCTTCGTCCGTTGCGGTTATGGTTATAACGACAGGACAATCATCATAACAGAACTCTCTGATGTCAACATCTACGAAGCTATTAGACAAGCTTAATAATTCCTTTTCTCTTTGACGATTCTTACTGTAATTCAAATCGTAATGAGCTTTGTCATAAAGAAAGTTCTTCTTGAGATATTTTATGACCGGACTTACACCCTCTGAGTCGTGGGGCATTGAGAGAATGATAGTATCAACGCAACCATAGCTTCTAAGAAGCACCTGGTAATGTATGTCGTAATCGTCCCGTGCTTTATTTCCAATTAAAGTGTCGTCATCAATATCGTCCAAATACCCGATATCTTCTAGTTCGATGCGTTCGTCACCTAAACGGATATTATAAAAGGCGGGTAATCCATATATAATAGGTATAACTTCTTCAATACCATCAGGCTCCGAGGCTGTCTTCTCGCAATATGTAATAGAGTTCTTGATAAATTCTTTTAAATTTCTGTCCTGACTAATGATGTTGATCGTGTCGTATATGTCATAGTCTTCATGAACGGCCCTTAAATCCACAACCATTCTGTCCTTTTCATCAGAATACATAGAGAAGTGATAGAAATCGTTATAAATATCTATCATGTAACCTAGTATTTGGCCATCGGATTTCTTCTGTAAGATTTCGTCAACTCTTTCGTTATAGTATTTCCTTGACAAATAGTCCTTCATGATAGTAACGTCATCGCTATCTATTTTCCTGGGAATGTATAATACTATTCGCTTAATCTTGCTTGTATTGGGAAATAGGTAATACTGAAAGGTAATGTGTAATTCGTAGATTAAATCTTCGGGATATTCATAGGAATGCTCAAATCTGGCTTTTAGTAATTCTTCGTGAAGTGGCGAAGCCTCTTCCTCATCCATTCCGATGTACAATCCAGCTATTATCGGAACACCGCCTTTTACTTGAAAAATGTCGTCAAACCTAAATGATTCCATATTTACATTTATTTAATCCATTGCAAAAATACGAAAAAAGTATCGTGATTCCAAATTTTTCTTCTCTGCAAGGCTTGTAGAAAGATATTTTTTTGTACTTTTGTAGCGACAATGACTAAAAAGTGAGCATATGATATTTACCTTGGGACTGAAGAAGCTGCCTTTCGAGCCGGATAGTCATCAGATAATCTATATTGATGGCAGTGGAAATGGTGGGGTGGAGAATCTCATCAAGTATAACTATTTTGGTATTCGCAGATGTTTTGAGGCCCGTGGTTATGATTTTTGCTATATTCCATATCTGAAGAAAGAACTGGAAGATTTTGAGAAGATTCATTATAATGCCCCGTATGCAAAGAACGGGCATGCAAAGTACATCACCGATGACAACTTTCTTCTCAACTACATGACGGAACCAAAGAAAAGAGGCGAGATACCTCCTTCTCTTCTTTATTATATTCCTGATTTCACAGATGACAACCAACCGGATGCCGAACATTTATTCAGAGGTGTCACCATCACAGAACAGTCATTCTCAGAAGATTCTGTATTAAGAACTGTACTTAATGGTATTCTGAAAGATATCGATGAGAATAGTGATCATTGCTTATATCGTGATGACGATGATGGGATGCCATATATGGCTAGTGAGGATTGGATAATAACAGCGGATGACGATTTCGATTTTGAGTCAAGATTGTTGATGCGAGAGATTGAAGAGCGCATCGAAAAACTAAGGGAGAAAGGCATTAAGCAGTATATTATTGAACGATTGGTGTTGAACAACAAACGGCTCAGTCAGTTGACGATTACGAAACAGAATCGGATTTTCCTTCATGAATATTTCATGGAGATTAAGATGACACCACTTCCCAAAGCTGTATTTTTCCTGTTTCTTAAACACCCTGAAGGTATCATGTTCAGTTATTTGCCTGATTACCGAGAGGAACTGCTGGAGATTTATAAGAAGTTGAAGGGACCATCTTATAATGAAGAAGAGGCCAGAAAGAGTGTTTGGGATGTCACAAATCCGCTTAGCAATTCTATCAACGAGAAGTGCTCAAGAATCAGAGAGGCTTTTGTCAGTCAGTTTGATGAGAACTGGGCCAGATACTATTATGTTGATGGAAAACGGGGTGAGGCGAAGAAGATTCTGCTGCCTCGAGACCTCGTAAAATGGGAATAAAAGATAACAATGGATAAACTCACCCCACAACAACGGCATACTAAGGCTGCGATTAAGCAAGAGCAGAGCGATGCTTGCATCAGCTCTGCCGAGCGTGAGCAGGCTCGGCGATCAGCCAATATGGCTGCTATCCGGTCGAAGGATACGAAGCCGGAGATGATTGTGCGGCGGGGGCTGTGGAGTAGGGGATTCCGATACCGATTGAACCATAAGCGGCTGCCCGGACATCCGGACTTGGTGTTGCGGAAATACAGGACGTGTATCTTCGTGAATGGGTGTTTTTGGCACGGACATAGGAGCCTCACCCCCAACCCCTCTCCAACGGGCGAGGGGAGTGAATACATTTTGACTGATTCGGAATGCTGTAAGATTCCGAAGACGAACCGGGAGTTCTGGGTGGAGAAGATCCGCAGAAACAAGGAACGGGACCGCGAGGAACAGCGCAAGCTGGCAGCTATGGGCTGGCACTGCATTACGGTATGGGAGTGCGAACTGACACCCAAGAAACGGGAAGAGACGTTGGAGTCGATAGCATTCACGCTGAACCATATATACCTGCAAGACAGGAGATGTCAGACGGAAGATGTCAGATGGAAGAGGGAGGAAGAACCGATGCAGATAGCAGCAGAAGAAGAATAATTATGGTTAAAGGTTAATGGTTCATGGTGAAAGATGAGAGGGAAGAGGGATGAAAGAAAAAATAGCAAAAGATTTGGAATTACTAGGAAAAGTTCGTATCTTTGCAGCAAACTTAAAAGAAAGATGAACGATGACATATTTGAATCAGTTTCACAAAGAGGCCGTGGAGAGGAAATTGCGGAAAATAGAAGAATCTATGAAGTCGCCGATGAACTCTCTAGACGCTGCCAATTATATGAAGCACAATTTCGAGATGGCCAAGAACATGTAAGCCGTTTTGAAATTGAGCAGCGTGTTGCGGAGCAATATGCCAAGGATAATGGCATATGGATTCCTATGGATGAGGTGTTCGAATTGGGTGTGCCTGGTCCAAGTGGAAATGAGAACGATACCTATGTTTCTAACGACATCGTTTATAAAGTCAACAACTTGCTGAATAGTGGCAGCATTCTTAAGCTACTGTATAAAATATCATGGCATAACATCTTGTTTTATGACACATATTATTCGTTTTATGGCTTCACCGGATTCGAGGGTCGCACCATTATGCCTATTCTTCAACAGCGTTTGGTGAAAAATGCAACATTGGCAACTCCAATAGAAATTGACACCTACATGGCAGCCATTGGTTTTATCAAGCTGAATAATGAGGGACGATATGCAAATGCCGATTTTGAAGTATGGGATTTGGTGCCTCGTAATGTGTTGGTTGACAAAGATGGTGACATGTTTGTCGTTGATGCCGAAATAAAAACTCTTTGATTTTTTTTGCGTATATTTGCAGAAAATTGGTAATGTTTCATGGTTAAAGGTTCATGGTTCATGGTTAAAGGTTCATGGTTCATGGTGAAAGATTAGAGGGAAGAGGGAAACGTCTTTTTTCTCATTTTTTTTGGTGCATTTTGAAAAAAACATACAAGGAACTTTGGCTAACTCGATGATATAAAACGAGATGGCAAGCGTAGTGTCTTTTATTATTCTTTACAGGTACATTTTTTAACAGTTCGGCGGCATAAAATTCTCTATTTTTTTGCTTGAGTTTTGCTATATTTTTAATACCTTTGCAGCAGATAACAAAAAAGCAAAAAAAACAATATGACAGGAATCACTGCAAGGCGTTTTTCCGTGTCAGACCCCATGACCGCTATGTGTTGCGGGCTGACACCTTCGGCTGCTATCCGACGCGAATCGTCGGGAGCAGGCGGGCCTTCGGCGGCGGTTCCTGAGACGGTCATCATCGGAGATCGAGGCCTATCACCGCAGGCGGCACACCATGCCCCCACCCAGGCCTCAGAGGCTATTAACTTATTTAACAATACCCCAAAAATTCTCCGAAACAATGCCCAACGAAATATCCACCCCTGTTCCCTCGTCTGCTGACGCTAATGCGCCAGCTTTTGAGCGATATTGCAAGAAATTCAAGCGTGAGGCCAAGCTCCATGGTTTAGAGAAAGCATTGGAGCGTTGGCGTGTCGTGTGCGACTATATGCAGGACGAGGACTGGTGGCCTGCTGTGGTTCGTAAGGTGGAGGATACCATCGACAAGATTTTAGAGGAGCAGGAAAACCAGCAACAGGTCGAGCGCGAACGCCAACAGGAGTCGAACCCCATGTTTATTATCAATAATGAATCGAATGGTAACAAGCAGGTGGATCAGATGAACGGGGTTGTTGAATCGGGCGCAGAAGTTACTCACACTAAACAAAATTAGAACAGGTATGACAGCAGAACAGAAGAAAGCAATGATTGAGAGTTTGCCCGAACTCTTGAAGGGTGCCACTATCGGGCAGTTGAACATGTTTGTAGAGAGTGGGGCTAAAGTGGTTTATCAGGAACTTAACACGCAGGAGACTCAGAAGCCAATAGCTGTCGAACATGCTTCCCCGCAAGGCAAGGAGGCCATCATGGAATATGTAGGCAGGCTGCGGCCACTGGTGAAAGAACAGTATCAGGAGCGATACGACCAGATATGGGAGGGTATCCTGGAAATCAGTCAAGTGAAAGCTATGATATATAATAAAGGTAGGCAACAGGACACAACCTTTAACCGCAATCTCTTGGCCCAGCTTATCCATCAAGTGGATGTTATTTATTTGCCAACAGCGAATACAGTACAGATGGCTACTTATCTGGAACCGGAAAAGGGCGTAGACCATCCTGTCAGGCAAAAGCTTGGTGAGGCTCCTGATAAAGACATAAAGAATGCAATAGCAGAATACATGAAAACCATTTAAGAGCGTATTTTTTTGAAGGAAAAATGAAAGTTAGGTCACTCGAAAAGTGGCCTAACTTTTTGTATATCAGCGCCGTGAAGGAATGAATGAAAGTTGCGCAACTTTCATTCTTTTTTTCATCCGTTTCTTTTGCCGAAATTTGCAGTCGAAAACTTTCAAGCGCCCCTGTGGGGCTAAATAAATGCGGGCTTTGCCCTAAATAAAAAAATAAAAAATAATAAATAACTAATTAATAAAAAAAGAAGTATGAAAGAAAGAAATTTTTCGACGGTGCGAAAGTGCACAAAGGGAGTAAAGGTGGTGGACGAACATCTGCTGCCGGAACATCAGCTGACACGTTTGGCTGAGCGTGAATTGATGAACCTGCAGGGCAGGGTGAGTGACGGACTGCAAAGCGTGCTGATGTACCACGTGCGGGGATTCGACGAGGAGATGCAGCTGGTGATGGCCGAGAACCTGGTGGACTTTGCCAAGTCGCACGTGGCGTATACCACGGGGGTGCCTTCGGCGGACTTCATACTGGACATAGGGTATAAGATGATAGCGATGGAACACGGGATTATGAAGAAGAACGTGTTGAGCAGGATGAAAAACTACAACGAATTGCACTAATTAAACAAATTAAAAAAGTACGCGCATGAAGAAATACTTAACAAACAGCCAGGGGATGCAATGCATTACTTCCATGGAGATAGCCGAGGCTACCGGCAAGCTGCACAAAAATGTGATGCGAGACATCCGGAACATGGAACCTGCCTGGGAGAAAGAACATGGGCTCAAATTTGAGCAGATGCAAATCAGGGAGAAACTGCCGAATAATGGCTATCGATTTAGGAACATTTACATACTGACGAAACTGGAAAGTCTCTACGTTGCCACAAAGTTCAATGACGAAGCACGTGCACGCCTGGTGCTTAGATGGGCAGATTTGGAAAAGAAGGCCGCAAAGCCTCTGCCTACACAAGAGGAGAAGACACCCAAGTTGCTGGTGACAGAGCAGGAAATCCTGCAGCAGGGAGATGCCATTCGTCGCGAACAAATAGAAAGGGAAAATGCACCTGCCGACGGTTGCTTCACGGTAAGCGAGATTGCCAAGGAACTTGAGACAACCGTCAAGGAACTGAACCGCATGCTGGTAGAGAACGATGTACAGTACTATAATGGTGGCCGCTATAAGTTGAAATCCCAATATGAGGGGCGCGGACTTGCCAAAGAGCGCGCTTTCCACTTCTATTCACTCGATGGTGAGAAAAAGGAACGCCTCTATCTGGTATGGACCCCCGAAGGGGTGGAATTCATCAAAGAATTGTTTTACATGGAATAATCAAAAAAAATAACAATATGACTGAAAACTTTATTGAGAAGCCGGAAGGTAAGCCGGTGAAGGCCTTTAGGGCCAGAGTGAAGATGTACGGCAATGATGTCGTAGTGGTGAACCCCGAAGCGGCGAAGGAAAGCAATCGCCGGATGATCAAGCAGAAGGGCAAGAGCTCGTTCTACAAGAGCGAAGGGGAGAAGGAGAGTTCGTACAGCATTCATATCAATGTGGATGCGAACGACCCGGACCCCGTGGCCACGATGCAGGAGCAGTTTGCCGAGCTGGTGAAGGGTGAGCTGAAGAGTGAGCTGAAGCTGAAGGTGAAGGGCAAATTGCTGTACGACACCGAGCGGCTGAAGGTGTATCTGAACAAGACGCAGAAGCAGGTGATTATCCAGACTGCGCTGGACTGTGGACCAACAATCGAGCGTGAGCTGCTGCAACTGCAGGGTCAGATGGCGAAGGTCATCGGAGCGAACTACTCGGAGATAATTAAGAATTAGGAATGAAGAATGTGGAATGTTGAATGATTCTCGCTTCGCTGCGATGTCTGAATGTAGAATTGACCTTTGGTCAGCCTTCTCAATTGTTCATTGATCATCGCCGCAGGCGATCATTCAACACTCAACATTCAACACTCAACAATTAAAGATTATGGAAACAAAAATTTATAAGGTGGTGGCACAGGGCGAGGCCTTCACAGTGCCATCGAAGAAGAGTGAGACAGGACTATTGGACAAGTGTGTGATCCGCCTGAAGGAACTGGGCGAATACGGTGACGAAATGCTAGTGGTGATGCTGGGCAATCTGGCAACGTGCCGCTTTGCCCCAGGCACGACGGTGGCTGCCAACCTGCGATTCTCCACGCACGAGACCAACGGCCAATGGTATCAGGACATTACGGCGAATGATATTGTGGAGGTGTAGATATGTTCGTATACCAGAAGAAGATTTTCATTCCGCTCTCAGAACCATGCCCCGAAGATGTTTTCTTCGGGGCGGTGAGAGCCCCACAGACGCGATGGCTTGTGGAAAACCTGCGCATGGCACTGGACTTCGCTGAGCGTGATGCCGAGAGATGGCCGAAGGATTTCGCGGAGGAATACATGAAATTCCTGCAGGAACAATCGGCAAAGCCCAAGGTCGGCAAGACGTTTGCACAGAAGACCCAGCAGGAGAAGCTGATGGCCTATGCGAAATCGCTGAAGGACAAGCTGCCAGCTGCCTTGTTTCAAGCCAATGGCTTCGACCTGACACTGTCGGAGAAGGCTAAGGAGAAGGTGACTGACGAGATGACCGATGAGGAAATTGAGGCTTTGAAGAAGCCATGGGTGAAGCAGGCCAGCGTACGGCTGTCGGGACTTTGCGTGCTTGACATAGACCACATAGACAACCCTCGTGGGCTTGTCAATGAGAAACTAGAAATGAGTAATGAGAAATGGGCTGCGCTAGGTGTGTTGCTAGTGTACGTGTCACCATCGGGACGCGGTCTGAAGGTGGTGTTCAAGGCCGATGTGTCGCGGGGTAACCTCATTGACAACCAGCTATGGCTGGCCGGTATCCTGGGGGTGAAGGCTGATGAGGGTTGTAAGGATGCCAGCCGCAGGTCGTATCTGACGACGGAAGAGGACATTTTATTTATTAACAAGGAAGAATTATTCAATTATGAAAACAAGGAATTTAGTGAAAAATACGATGCTGAGTATCGTGCTGGTCATAGTGCTGCTACTAAGACTGATGCTGTGGCCGTTGAAGATGCTGAACAGAAGACTGGGGATGTCAGCCAGATGGATGCTGAGAAGGATGTAGCCATAGACGCTGATCTGCAAACAGTCATTGATGCGTGGACATCGGAGCGTTTTGGTGACGGCACCAGGCAGGTGTCACGCCATGAGGCCAGCGTGGCCCTTGCCCGTGACCTGTATATCATGCTGGACCGCGATGCGGCGAAGACGCTCAGCGTGCTGAAGGCACAGCCATGGGTACAGGCCATCATCGACGAGCGCGACGAAAATGTGGAACGTACGGTGAAGGATGCTGCAACGTATGTGGCTGCTGCAGAGAGCGAGGCCGCCAAGAAAGGCAAGAGCTGGTTGCCGAACCTGTCGAAGGAGATGCAGAAGGCCATAAAAAGTACACAAAAGGGACGGCTCTCTTTGTGTACTTCTGAGGGCGCCGGTGGTAATCATAATTCTCAATTCTCAATTCTCAATTCTCAATTAGAAGACTGGGGAAAGGAGATAGAGTCGATGTTTGGTGATTTTCCGCTGTTGCAGGACGTGTGCCAGGGGTTGAAGCGCAGCCAGTATCCTGCGGCGGTGTTTGTGGCCGGTGGTGTGCTGATGACGCTGATGACGCGGTGCTGGTATCGGTTCTACCACCGTCCGCAGCAGGAGCGAAGACTGAACTGTTCGCTGTATATCATCGGACATCCTGCATCGAACAAGTCGATGGCCGACGACATCTGTGATTTGCTGGTAGAGCCCATGCAACATGCCGATGCTGCGGGCAAGGCCGCGCTGAACCGCTATAAGAAGGACTCGAAGAAGAAGGCCGCGAACAAAGAGGGCAAGGACAAGCCGCAGGGCATCATCCGCATTCACCCTTCACGCACGTCGAACGGCCAGCTGATAGAGGACATGCTGAATGCCAAGGAAATGGCGGACGGACGTGAGGTGCAGCTGCATATGTTTACCTTCGACACGGAGCTGGACAACTCGATCACCCTGCAGAGCGGCGGTTCGTGGATCAACAAGCAGGCCATGGAGCTGAAGGCCTTCCATAACGAGAAGGACGGCCAGATGTACCAGAACTCGGATTCGCCCGTCGACGAGTTCCGCGTGACGTGGAACTACATCTATTCGGGTACGCCCATCGCGCTGAAGAAGAAGGTGAACGAGCGGAACTTCGGCTCAGGACTCTCGACACGACTGGCGGTGATTCCCATGCCCAAGACGAACTACGAGATGATAGCTTTCGAAGAGGTGACGGACATAGACTGGCAGCGGCTGGCACGCATGAAGGAATGGGCGTATAGGCTGGATACCCGTTGCGGGGAACTGCCCCTGTGGCCGCTGGTACGACGGCTGTATGAGTGGACGAAGAACCGCATGGACGACTGTCGTGAGGACGACAGCGAAGCCAACGAGCTGATGCTGAAGCGCGTACCATATCATGCCTTGAACTACTCGGCGCCGTTCATCGACATGCGCCATTGGGATGCGATGCACCAGGAGGGTAGCTACTGGGAAGGCAAGTACGAGGTGGATGATACCGACTGGCGTCTCTGCGAACTCATTGCCCGCATCCAGTATGCCATGCAGCAGCACTTCTTCGGAGTCCTGGCCGAGAAATACTTCGACGACATGAACAATGATGTGCATTTTAGTGGTAAACGCCATTATCATAAGAGTGTAGAAGGCTATAATCGCCTGCCGGAGGTCTTTACGAGAGAGGATGTTATTAGTATGTTTCAATATGGTAATAAGAAAACTGCCGATAAAAAAATCGAAAGACTCCTTGCAAATGGCATCATTTCAAAAATTGTTGAAGGTGAAAATACCGGGAAATATCAGAAGTTTATTAAAAACTTAATATGATGGCGACAGGCGACAAAGCGACAATTTGTAAAATTAAAAAGCAAATGATGAATAACGTGGAAATTAATAAAGATGTCAAACTCTCCCAGCACTTTACGCTGGGGGGAGCTTTGCAAAACAAGTGTGAAGACGAAGGATGGGAACATACCCTCGCATGTACATATTGAGAACCTGAAGCGGCTTACAAGCTGGCTGGAGCAACTGCGGTTGCGGTGCAACCGGAGGTATCCTCCAATGAGTAATGAGCAATTAGTAATGAGTAATTATGATTACTCTGAGGCGGGAAAAGAGCAGCCCAAGGAGGTGCCGATTATTATTAACAGCGGGTATAGGAGTCCGCAGGTGAATGAGGCTGTGGGCGGAGCGCCGGGGAGTAATCACCTGACGGGATGCGCGGTGGATATTCGGTGCAAGGGGATAGAGCAGGCGATACGCTATGCGTTTATACTCTTAGACATCAGCGAGGAGAGTGGAGAGCCTTTTGATGAATTACTGATTGAAAAGAGCGCGAAGAGCATCTGGGTACACTTTGCGGTGAGGCCAAGCGAAAATCGAAGGCGAATCGATTTTCTTAAAAAGTAAAAGGGCTAGAAAGCGAATACGCGTTTGACGTTTTCAGTGGTTTGTCGGCAGACTTGTTCTTCGCTGACGCCATAGGCCTCGGCCAAGCGGGTGATGACGTGGCGGATGTAGGCCGACTCGTTGCGCTGTCCGCGCATGGGGACGGGGGCCATATAGGGGGCATCGGTTTCGAGGACGATACGATCCAAAGGTACTGCAGCGGCAAGGGTTTCCGGCAGATGCGACTTCTTGAAGGTGAGCACGCCGCCAATGCCAAGCACAAAGCGGTCGAACTCGAGCAACTGACGGGCCTCCTGTTCGTTGCCCGTAAAACAATGGAACACGCCACCAGGCAGGTCGTCCGCGTACCTTTTTAATATAGCGACCAACTCGTTTTGTGCCTTGCGGCAATGAATCATCAGGGGCAGCTGCAGCTCGACAGCCCAACGGACCTGCTCCTCGAAAGCCAGCAGCTGTTCCTGTTCGAACTCGCGGCTCCAATAGTAGTCGAGGCCGACTTCGCCAATGGCAATGGGAGCCTCACCCCCCGCCCTCTCCAAGTGGAGAGGGAGCTGAAGCAAAGAATGTATAGATGCCAGTTGGTCGCGCCAGTCGGCACGGACCTCCTCGGGATGCAGGCCGAGCATGGGACGGCAGAAGTCAGGATATTGGGCGCAGACGTCGAGGACTGTGTGGCACGACGCAAGGTCGATGGCGGGTAGGAAGATGGCCGTACAGCCTGCCTCGCGGGCACGCTGAACGACGGCGTCGCGATCCTGCGCAAACTCCTCGCCGTCGAGATGGCAGTGGGTATCTATGAATTGTAAATTCAAATGAGAAATGAGGAATGAGAAATGATGATTACTTATTGCGATGGAGGAGTTCGTCCATATAGGCGCTGAGGCACTGTTTGTGGTCGTCGGGAACGTTGACCTCGCTGAGCGTCTGACGAGCCAGATCGAAATAGTAGTTAATCTTCTTTTCACAGAGCTGACGGATGCCAATCTCGTCGTAGAGGCGCGTCACCTCAGCAACCTTCACGTCGCGGTTGAACGTCTTGGCATTAATCCAGCGTTCGAGTTCGGTGCGCTGCTTATCGTTAGCACGGTTGACGGCATTGATGAGCATATAGGTCTTTTTGTTCGACGTGATGTCGCCACCAATGGCCTTGCCAAACACTGCGGGGTCGCCATAGACGTCGAGCAAGTCGTCCTGCAACTGGAAGGCCAAGCCCACCTGTTCGCCCAGACGATAGAGCCGCTCGGTATCCTCCTCGGGAGCACCAGCCAGAATGGCGCCCATCTTCAGCGCACAGGCCAGCAGAACGGAAGTCTTCAGGCGGATCATCTCGATGTACTCATCCTCGGTGACGTCGTTGCGAGTCTCGAAAGACATGTCGTACTCCTGACCTTCGCCAATCTCGAGTGCTGTGGTGGTGAAAAGGTCGAGCACCTGTTGCAGCTTATCGGCAGGCACCTGAGCGACACGCTGATAGGCCAACACCAGCATGGAGTCACCCGAAAGGATAGCCTTATTGGCATCCCAACGGCGATGTACCGTCTGGTGGCCTCGACGCACGTCGGCATTATCCATCAAATCGTCGTGCAGGAGGGTATAGTTATGATAGGTCTCCACACCACAGGCAGGCATGAGAATGTCCTCGGGACGCTCGTGCCACAGGTTATAGCCCAGCAGCATCAGCACAGGACGGATGCGCTTACCGCCAAGCGAGAGAACATACTGGACAGGTTCGTAGAGCGAAGCAGGCTTCCTGTCGTAAGGCAGGTGGTCGAGATAGTCGTTAACCAGCTGCAGGATTTCGTCGGATGAGAGTTGTTTCATATTTTATTCTTATTTATTAATTCGGGATAACGGGATAACAAGACACTAGAGTTTAAACACGACGGGGATGCACACCTTGGTACGACAGGGGCGGTCGTTCTGAATGCCCGGTTTCCACTTAGGCATCATGTTCAAGACGCGCATGACTTCGCGGTCGCATTCCGGCGACAACGAACGAGTAACGCCAACGCCCGAGATATGGCCGTCCTTCTCGACATAGAATACGGCAAGCACCTTGCCCTGAATTTTCTGCTGACGGGCCTTATAGGGATAACGCAGATGTTTGGTGAGCCACTTCATGAATTCGACGGCACCCCCAGGAAACTGAGGCAGTTCCTCGGCCACATGGAAATTGAGCGGATTGTTGGGATCGACGCCCAACGAGGCCAGCGCCTTATCGTCGTCCATCGATTCCTCCAACTCCTTCAGCAGCGCCTCGTCGTCACCTTCCATTTCGCCTTCCAGTTCTTCGTCGTCAGGTTCGCTAATTTCCACATTATCGTCGACGACGTTGAGCTGTTCGGCTTTCTCTATCTGCTTTTTCTCGGTCATTTGAGTCATCGTCTCCATATTCGACATGGGAATCAGATCGCTCTAGTGGAC
>JAEEGG010007858.1_pt1 | contig 24413 bp, 14 predicted proteins | sample 9134161 | NCBI WGS metagenome assembly JAEEGG01 (sample SAMN16246543, study PRJNA631951) | gut metagenome | biome: gut microbiome; feature: rumen; material: CR-attached | host: Bos | place: Iran: Karaj | collected 2018-10
CCGTGATGCCGCTCGTCCACATCGTCGACATGCGCCGCGAGATTTCCGAGGCCGGTCAGCCGCGCCTCTTCTCGCAGGTTCTGCTCGACGCGATCAAGCAACGGCTCGACAAGGGCGAGCAAACGCTCCTCTTCCTCAACCGCCGCGGCTACTCTACCTCGCTCGTTTGTCCGTCATGCGGCTATGTCGCCACATGCGAGGCCTGCGACATCGCCTACACCTACCACCGCCACGACGACTGCCTGCGCTGCCACATCTGCGGCGGCTGGAAGCGCGTCGCGGACAGATGCCCCCAGTGCGGCGACCCGAAGTACAAATGCCTCGGCACCGGCACGCAACGCATCGAGCAGATTGTCTCCGCCTGCTTCCCGCACGCCCGAATCGCGCGCATGGACGCCGACTCCACTTCCCGCAAGTTCAGCCACGACGACATCCTCGGCGCCTTCAAGTCCGGCAAGACGGACATCCTCATCGGCACGCAGATGATCGCCAAGGGGCTCCATTTCCCAAACGTCACGCTTGTCGGCATCGTCATGGCTGACTCCAGCCTCCACATCCCCGATTTCCGCGCCGGCGAACGGACTTTCCAGCTTCTCGCCCAGGTCTCAGGACGCACGGGGCGTGGTGCAATTGCGGGCGAGGTCTACGTGCAGACTTACACGCCTGACCACCCCGCCGTGCAGATGGCGCGGACGGAGAACTTCGAAGGTTTCGCGGACGGAGAACTTGAAATCCGCCGCGACCTCAACTACCCGCCATACTGCCACCTGACGTGTCTGACACTCAGCGGACCCGAGGAAAGCGCAGTCGCCGCGCTGTTGGAACGTATTGCGGAATCCGTGCGCGACAAAGCCGACAAGTCAGTCATCATTTCGGAAGTCGTTCCAGCCTCATTGCCCAAGGCCAACAACCAGTTCCGCTACCAGCTTCTCCTGCGTGCGCCAACGACCTCGCGCATTCTGCCGCCGCTATCGGCGGCGCTGGCGGCAAACCGCGTTCCTGAAGCAATGCGCCTTTCAGTCGACGTCGACGCGCTAAGCCTGTTCTAGCGCGGCGTCAGCGGCCCATTGTCCTGGCAGGCATGGCTGAATCACTTCCAGCCGGGCATTTGCAAATCGCCGGTTTCGTAGACGCGGTCGAACAACGCGGGAAGTCCAGGAACAATCCACTGTCCGTCGTCACGGCGGAATGCGGACTTCTCCTGCGGCGTGACGCGAAGTTTCTCCGTCATCAGTTCGACGGCGCGGACCTGGGCGCGGGCCATCGCGAGCGAGCAGAGATTCGCCCCTTCGACGTTTCCATCGCGGACAAAGCCAAGGATCCCACGGAACATCGCCTCATGCGGCAACGTGGTGGTTCCGGAGGCCACGCCTTCAATTGACCATGGCCCGTCGAAATTCCATAGCACCGTGCCCCGTTCGCACTCCACCCGGATTCGCGGATGGTGGCACTCGTCCGACGCATGCGACAACGCAATTGTGACGCTCGCCCCAGAATCCATTGCAAAGCGAACCATGCAGGTGTCAAAGGTCTCTATCTCGGGTCTGGCCCTGTAGAGCGCGCCTTCAACGGAAAGCGCCTCGGCAGGCATAACCGGGTCGGTCGAAGCGAAAAACAGCCCAAGGTTCACATAGTGCGCGAAGGCGTTGTTGGCCGGCGAGTCACGGACGGGAGTTCCATCGGGCGCCGTCAGTCGCGCCGCCCATGAGTTGCGCCGATAGTAGGCGTCGCCACGCGGCCAGACGCCGGTGCAGACAACCCGAAGTGGACGTCCCAGCACGCCGGACGCGAGGCAGTCCTTGATCTTGCGCACCTCTGGCGCGCTCATGTGCTGGAAGCCGACGAAGACCCGCAATGGCGCGGCGGCGCGCTCCGCCTCGATCATGCGGTCCACGGCGGCGGTGCAACCTGCGGCGGGCTTCTCGACGAGGACGTTGGCGCCGGCGGCAAGGGCCGCCTTTACGAGCGGTTCGTGCGCCGCGATTCCGACGGGCAGCGTCACGAGGTCAAGGCGGCCCGACTCTGCCGCGAAAAGCACCTCGGCCGTGGGATAGACTGCGGCCCCATGAGCACGGAGCCAAGACATAGGCGCTGCGGCGTCGGGATGCTCCGGGTTCACCACGGCCGCGGCCACGAAGTCGCACAGACCTTGATCGGCAAGTGCGCGGAGATAGTTGAAATGGACGGCACCGTAGCCGGTGACGCCAACAAGGGCGATTCTCTTCATTCATTCACCTCGGTTCCAGTATAGCAAAGGACGTCGCTATTCGTCCAAGCCCACGGCGATTTCGTACCAGACCGTGCGGTAGTCGGGACCGATGGCGAAGACGGCGCGTCCGTCCGGTGTGGACTTGGCGGGCACGTCCGCCTGGCGGCCTCCCCTGCCATCAAGCGCCCAGCATCTTGTCCGCGCCGCAAGTGATGGCAGCGTTATTTCAGCGGGAATGCCTTCCACTTCAAATGGTCCCCTTCCCCAGTCATCCCCACGCGAGGCGATGATGGCCTCGCCCGCCTCATTCCTCTCCAACTCCGTGAAGACAGCGCCGCCGTTGCAGGCCCTGCCGGTAGCGGCAAGAAGGATTCGCGCCGGTCGTCCGTCGCCACCGAAGCCTGTTGCATCATGCGAGACGAGCGAAACCGTCGCCCAGTCACCCTCGGTCCGCCCGATCTTGAGCCTGACACCGCCCAGGTCGAAGACGCGTCCCCGCACAAATCCGGTGAAGACCTTCACGTTTTCCGCCGAGACTGTTACGTAGCCTGCGCCTTCCAGCGAGACATCCCAGACCAGTTCGCCGGTGTCCGATTCCGTTCGACCGTTGAACCGTTCGACCGTTGAACCGTTGAACCGTTGAACCGTTGAACCGTTGAACCGTTTGACGGCTTGTCGGTTAATTCGTTGGTTCGTTGCTTCGTTGCTTCGTTGCTTCGTTGCTTCGACGAGGGGGGTGAGGCGGGTGCCGTGGGTAAGGCCGAGGGTGTAGGGCAGCGCACCGCCGGAGGCGTCGAAGGTGTCGTCCCACGGGTGGGCGAAGGCGATGTCGCGTTTCGCGGCGTCTGAGAAACGCCGGATCCACTCCTCGCGGGTCGAGGACGCCGTCACGGTCTCGCGGGCTGGCGACACGTCCCCGCGCAGGAAGAGCGCGGCACAAGCGGGGAAATGGGCAAGGACATCGGTGCGCGCCACAAGCGAGAAGAAGTATTCGACATGGTCCGGCTCGCCGTCGGCGCGGTTGTCGTAGGAATAGGCGAAGATGCCGTCCCAGTCCTGGAACGCCCCGTAGGCGTGGAGGAGAAGCTGGCCTTCCGTGCCGTAGCGGTTCGGATATGGGTTGTTGTACTCGCTCACCGTGTATGGAAGTCCTGCCGCCGCGCGCGCCGTGAGCCAGGAGACGCTGTTGGCCTCGGGATGGTTTACCTGCGGGTAGTTCAGGATCTTCCATTCCGCGTTGATGGGCCAGGGATGGCACCAGTATTCATGCGCGTCGAGGTAGTCGGCGGCCAGTTCCGGCCAAAGAGGGGTGTATGTGACCTGGGTGCCTGTCACCGGCGCGGCGCAGCCAAGCTCGCCGTGGATGAGCGCGCACATTTCGGCGACATACTTCTCCTCCGTGTCCAGGACGAAGCGGATGAAGTCGGGGGTCATGTCGCCGGCGCCGGGCAGGGTGTCGCCGTAAAGCACTTCCAGCTCTTCCCGGCGGGGAATGCCGGAACCGCCGCGCATAGAGGACAGCAGGGTGTTGAGTAACGCGTCCTCGTTGTTGAGTTCTACAACCGCGACGACAGGATCGTCGGCCCACCTCATGCCGGTATGCGGGTTGACATGGCCGAGGAAGTCGCGCGCCCACAGCTTCTCCGAGTCTATCAGTTCCCGGGAGAACCATGTCGCCCCCTTGAGGGATGTTCTGCCTTTGAGCAGATAGGCCATGAGGCGCGCCACATGGAGGTTGACGTTGACGTAGATGCCGCGCTTCTTGAACTGCGCCGCAAGGTAATCGAGCTTCTCGAACTGCTCCTCGTCGATTTCGTAGGCGATCGGGTCTTCCCCGTCCTTGAGCAGGCATTGCTGACGCTCCTGCCAGAATGAGCCGTACCCCTTCTGGCAGTCCATGAAGTGGAGACGCACGCAGTTGACGCCGAGAGCGGCAAGCCGCGCGGCCATCCGCTCCGCATGTCGATGCGAGGGGAAGTTCGCGGGACCGGTGAGGTTGACCGCGTTGAAGCGGATCCGCCCTTTGTCCGTCACGAAGTGTCCGTCCTCAATGCGGACTCGGCCATTTGCGCCCGCCGGCGCGTCCAGGAGGTGCGACATGTCCGCGACGCCTGTCAGCGGATCGTATGAGATGGAGAATGGAAACATAGTCATCAGTGGTCAGTGGTTAGTGGTTAGTGGTTAGTGGTCAGTGGTTAGTTGGTCAGCTGTTATCTGTTATCCGTTATCTGTTATCTGTTATCTCCACCGGCCCAAAGGCCGGCAGCGAGCGGTGCGCTCCGTCGACGATGGTGCAGGCGGGGTCGGCCCCGTAGCCGTAGTAGAGGTGGGCGCCTTCGCGGATCTGGGCCATCGTCGCCATGCAGCGGATGAAGGCCTTGTTCCCGCGCAGCGCCACATTGCAGACATAGCCACGCGTGTCCGTCTTTGGAAAGTGGAGCGAGAAGCCCCGCGCCAAGCCATCCGAATGCAGTTCGCCAACCACGTTCGAGAAGGTCGCGACGATCTCGACTGCTCCGAGACGGTATTCCCGAACTTTTGCGGAGCGCAGTGAAATCGCCTTCGCGAGGCGCTTGTCCGCCGTTTCACCCGGATGAGACAAGGCAAAGGCCGCTTCGGCGGCACGGCGTCCGACCTCGTACTGCGCTGCGCCGGAGAGGTGAACGCCTTCGTCGAGTTCAAGGTCCACAGTCGGAACGAGGGCAAGCCGGTTAGTGGAAAGGGACAGAATCCGCTGCTCCTCGCGTATGCGGCTCCACCATTCGTTGGCCGGGTCGTTGACGTCGGCGACGCATCGCCCGATCTGCGCCATGACGATTGGCAGTTGACCGAGGTCTTTGCGGGCCGACTGGAAGAGGCGTTCGGTCCTTTCGCGGAATTCTGCGACATTCGACTCCACGGCGTCGTTGCATCCCTGGAACCAGAAGAGGCCCGCCACGCGACGGGATGGATAGTTCTTCGCGATTCGCCTCATCATCGCGCCGTAAAGTGTCGAACCGGCTTCATGCTTCTCGCGCTCGCAATCTGGCAGCCACTGGGCGATCGTTGTTCCGCCATGCGCACAGGCGATGATCCCCTGGGGCACACCTGTGAGTTCGCGGAGTCTCCGGGCGAAGGCGACGCCGGGACCTACACCGCGGAACTTGGGCTGCAAGGCGGGACGCCGTCCCCATATTCTGGAATGGACGGGATCGACGGCGTCATGCAGTTGGTGGACGGGATCGCGGGCGACGCCCCATCTGTCGTCCATGTAGAAGGCGCGGACGAGTGGATCTTCGCCGATTGGGTTGTCGGGAATGTAGCCGCAGCCCTGCATGTTCGACTGCCCGGCAAGAATCCAGACGTCGCCGACGAGAATGTCACGGACAGTGAGCCTTTCGCGGCCTATGGAGAGCGCGATGTCGTACGGGCCGCCGACGTGGAGGCCGTCAAGACGCGCCGCGAAACACCCGCCTCGCGCCCGTCCGACGGGGCGGTCCTCCCAGCCGGGGAGCGGCCGTTCGTCACGGACAACGTGCGCCATGACATCCCCTTCCCCGGCGCATGCGCCGCGCACAAGTGCGTCGCTCACGCCATTGGCGCCGCGCTGGAGCACCATGTGTGGAAAAAGACCTGAAGCTATCGTGATCATGGCATTTCCTGTCAGTGCAGCAGCCTGACATCGCCGAAGGTCGAGACGAGGTGCCACCATCCCCCACCCCAGCTTGAGTTCTCGCGCGTGGTCTCGCCATGCGGGTGTGTCTGGCGCAGGATGAGGAGCTTGAAGGCGTCGCGAGAGGCGGCGTCGGCATGGATTGTCTTGAGCGGTATCGAGACAAGAAGGTCGTAGCCGTCGTCGCGTCGGCGGGCGCGGTGCGTCCACTCGCCGTTCCAGCCGCCGTCATAGCCCTTGTATTCTGCAGAAAGACCATCGGGCGAAAGCGAGAAGAGGTAGTACGCACCCTCCTCCGTCGCGTCCGTGATGAAGATTTCGACATGGTCGTCCTCGGGTATCAGCTCCGTCTTGCCGACCGGCATCTCATGCCGCTTCAGGACGGACAACGACGGGTCGTCGCAGCGGAGGCGGATGTGGAGGTTCCCGGCATCGTGGAAGAGGCGGGCTTCGGTCGCGTATTTCGGCTTTTTGGACCGATCCGCCTTGGACACGAGCGTGAACGGTTCGAGGAGTGTGCCGCGCTCCCAGACGGAATCGTCGAAGTCAGGTTCCTTGTCAGGCCGCACGAGCGGCAGCTGCGCCATCGGGTTCTTCAGGCTGACGGCTTCGTCGATGAATCCAATAAGCCGCGAACGGAGGCGCTCGGCAAGCACCTTGGACTTCGGGTGGACCGCCGTCGCCACTGCCTCGTCGAGCAGGTTGGAGAGGAACGCGGCGCGGCCGGTGTCGACAAGCAATGCCTTGGCCAGGTCGACGGGGTTGTCGCCCAGCGTCGACGCGCGGGGCGACTTGAACCACTCCTCACGGATGGTTCCATAGACCTTTTCAACTGCGGGGGCTGCCTCGCGGAAGGTGCGGCGGATGTAGCGCTTGCGAAGCTTTTCGACATCCTGTAGCGGATTCCAGTAGAGCTTGGTCAGCACCCACTGCTCCATCCCGGAGACGTCCCAGATCGCCTCGTCGCCCCTGCCCGGCTCGTCGCGGAGGGTGTTGTTCTCGCTCGTCATTCCGAAGACAAACGGGTGCATCATCGCGAAGTCGAAGGCGCGCACCTCGGCCAGCGGACGCGGGAAGCCGAGTCCAAGGCCGTAGTAGTCGTATGTCTCGATTGTCGGGCAGATCCTGCTCCAGCCGACGAGCCGCTTCATCCACGAGGCGTTTTCGGGCGCGAAGATGGGCGTTTTGTCATTTGAACGCACATACGGCGCGAATTCGGGGACGAGGTTCGGATGCAGTCGGCATGCGGGCGGCGGCGCGGTGAAGAAGTAGGCGAGCGAAACAATGCCCATGTCGGGCATCTCGCGGGCGAGGCGCTCGGCCACCTTGTTCATGAAGAGCCAGTACTGCGTGGAGCGGAAGTTCTCAGCTGTGTTTTCGATGACGGTGCCGTCATCGAGCCTGATTGGCGCAAGGCAGTTGGAACAAACGCACTGGTCCCACGTGTCCTGCGTGTTGATGTAGAGCCTCCTCGTGCCGTCCGGGGCCATGCGCGCGCAGTTGAGGACGTTGGAGACGAAGGCCTCCAGCATCTGCGGCGAGGTGAAGCAGGGGTTGCCGCCCGTGCGCTCGCCGGCGTCGTTGTGGGCGAAGAGGAGCGGGTCGGTCTCGCCCTTGAGGAAGTGGAGGATGTTGTGGCCGCCAAGGTGGCGGACGTACTTCACGCCATAGCGCCCCTTCTTCTCGTTGACGAAGCTGATGTCGCCGCCTCCGCCGCCGTTGAAGAGGTTGCAGCCGTTGCGGGCCATCCACTCAAGGCCGAAGTAGCTGTTCCAGCCTCTCGCCCTGGTGTCAGGCACCGAGACGACATCGTCGCCCCAGACGAAGGCCAGTTCGCCGTCAAGCGGCGTGAAGACGGTGCCGATCTCCTCGTTCGGGCGCGCCCAGATGATGTCGGTGTTGTTCTCAAGCAACGCGAAGACGCCGTTCATCACGCCCTTTGACGAAACGGCGAATACATGCAGATGGTCGGGGCGGTCGGGGTCGGGGCGGATGGCGTAGCCATCGCGTCCGTCGCCGCCGGAAGTCGCGGCCAGTCTTTCGTTCCATCCGTCGTTGGCGAACCAGCCGCTGTTGCGGTACGATGGCACGAGACGCTTGCCGAGGCAGATGCGGTTGAGGCCGTCAGGTTCCTTGCGCATCACGCCCCATCCGTCGTTGATTTTGATCTCGACGCCGGTGATCATCCTGATGTGGCGCTGGAGTTCCAGCGCCGCCTGGCGGAGGACAACGTCCTCCTTCGCCTCGTTGGCGAGGACAATCTCGGCGGCGGGTTTGCCGCCGCTCACGACGGCGAAAGGCTTCTGCAGACGATGATCTTCGGGTACGCCAAGCAACGCCGAAGAGTCGGAGTAGTCGGGCCTGTACGCGCCGATGTACTCCTTCCAACCTTCAAACCGCGCCGCGAATGCGGCGTCGATGTTTTCGGGCCGAGCCTCGTTCTCGGTCAGGGCCGACGGCGAGGCGAAGGCCGCCGCGCCGGCCAAAGTGCAGGCAAACATGATGACTATGGGTGTCTCCATCTTTCTTAAGGTTAGTTGCCTCCGCTATCGGGAGGGGAGGTTGTGCGGCTTGTTGGACGCAAAGGGATCAAAGTTTTTCATAGTACCGCCGAATTTTCGCGGCCATCAGCTTACGGCGAAGATCAAGGAACTCACCATACGATGCGCAGTCCATATCCACAATGGCCTCCGGGATGCAATTGTCGGACAAATTCTTCTTAAGAACTTCAACATCGATGATTGTACCACAGACAGGCACCTTTGTTTCACATTGACGGAATGCTTCAGCAAAGTAATCCCGTGGTGCCCGCTTCCCTATTGATTTGTTCACTTGCGTGTCAAGGTAGACGTAATTGGCCAGTTGGTTAAACTTGCTTCGTTCAAAGCCATTAGCCTTGAGATATTCTTTCGGAAATACGTGGTGGACATCTCCCTGAATTGTAACAAGGTCTGCGACGGATATGTTGTTGGACAGAAGGGAGATGTCTTTGGCCGTAATCTGCGCAGCCACGAAAACTTGGTAGGTCGGGTTTGACGAGACAGCGTATGAGAGGTTTTGAGGAACTGTGTTCACCCAGAAGTTTTCGGATACGATTGCCGATTCCAGGTCCGAAAAAGCCTGCTGGGCCCCCGCTTCACGGATTCTCAGCAAATCACGGTAGAATGCAGATTCCGGCGAGGAGCTGTATCGTCCTGTCAGAACGGATAGCACATACCACCGCTGAACAATTCGCTTAATCTCGGAGGGAGGCACTTCACAGGAATGGGAAAGGCGGAGAAACAGCGTATACGCAAAATCCAAGGCGAGGTTCGAATTAACGAGTTTCGGGGAGACGAAACCAGCTCCGCGAATTGTGAGCATGAATTGTTTGAAACGGTTCTCATTTACGGATTCAAGAACCCCTTCCGAAAGTTTCGCATAAGTTTCGGCAACGACTTCCTCGCGATATTCCCGCGTTTCGAAATCACGACCCGATAATAGACTCACAAGATCCGCGAGCCGAGCACGGGGAAACTTTGTCATGAAGGCTACGCGCAACACATCGTCGCAGGTCGGGTCGTAGACGCTTTCAGTCTCATTTCGCAACCAAGCGATTTTCCCCAGATAAGGAGAATTGGCGAACTCTTTGTCATTTTGGAGGATCTGATTGTAGAATGACGGTTCAACGGAAAGGTGGGAATAGTAGTCAATCAGCTTGCGGAGCGCGTTGCCCTCATGTGCTTCGTCCGCGGCGATTTTCGACATCACAAAATCACCTTGGCTCAAAGCCGTTCCCTTTGAGTTGATTCTGATGAAGATATCGGTCACCACATCAATCCCAAGGCGATCTGAAAGCTCGATTACCCCGATTTGGCGGTTTCCGATATCAGTTAGGCGCGACACAATGTCTCCCATCTTGTTTTGTGGCATGTCTGGATTGAGTGCGCAGTACTTCATGACAAAGTCAAAAAAGTTGAAGCCGGACTTGAACACTTCCGAAACATCGGGAATCCACCGCTTGTCCTTTAGATGGCTCTGGTCCTGGACTTCAAAAACCGGTTTGTCCCCCGTTTCGTCAAGGATGGCGAATGGATTGAAGGCAATCTTAATTCGTTCGGTTTTATAGTCCGCATTGACAACCGGGATGCCAGCTATCGCTGTCATGAGCGCTGTGACACGTTGCTGACCGTCAATAAGGATTTTCTTTCCAGAAGACAGTGTTCCATCCTTAAGCTTTATGTCCGGATTCTTCCAGAGAATCAGGTACCCGGTTGGATAGCCGCGGAAAAGCGAGTCGAGCAAATCTCGGACCTGCGTACGTTTCCAGACAAAGGGGCGTTGAATCTCAGGAATGGCGATTTCCTTGGATTGGATCAATCCTAAAATCGCACTAATAGCCAACGCATTCGTGTTGTACTTTTCTGATTTCATGGCAATGTCGGCGCCAATCTAAACTGGCATGTTCGTCCTTTCAGGGAATGAGTGCTTATATTGTGCCATGTTTGGATTCAATGGTCAACACTGTTCTGAAAAGCTGGCAGATGGCGCTCACGGTGAAGCAACCCATAATCCCCGGGGTTCACTGATTCTTACTTGTCGCTTCGAGTCCTGCGTCGAAGCGAGTCCGCAGGCGGGCGAGAAGTTCGGCGGACTGTTCGTGGCGGACAAGCGAGGCGGCCTCGTCGAGATAGCCGCGAAGCTCGTCGGTGAGTCCGGGGCGAATGACCACGCGCGAAAAGATTCCCGCGAACCCGCCTGAAATGCCCTCGGGGCGCGAGTCGGCGTAGTACGCCTTGCGCATCTCGCCGTAGAACTTCTCGATGGCCGGCGCGGCCTCCCGGAAGGTGCGACGGATGTAATATTTGCGGAGCTGGTCGGGGTCCTGGTACGGGTTCCAGTAGAGTCGCGTCATCGTCCACATTTCAATGCCGCTCGTGTCCCATTCCTCGTCCGACCAGTTGGGGACTTCGCTTGAACAGCCGCGCGTCCATTTGTTGAGAATCTGGAAGTCGAACGCCATCGCGTCCGCGACAGGACGCCAGAAGGACTGCCCCAGCCCCCAGTAGCCGTAGGTCTCGATGCGGCCGGGGCCGAGCTTGCGGTACCACGCCTCAAGGTGTTCCAGGTGCAGGCGGTTCTCGGGATGGAAGATCGGCTTTTTGTCGTCGGTGCGCGGGTACGGCGCCCATTCGGGCGTGATGGCGGGGTGGATTTCGCAGGCGGGTGCGGGCAGCGATCCGAAGTAGGCCAGCGTGACGATTCCCTTCTCGGGCATCGCGCGGACAAGCGCCTCGGCCACCTTGTTCATGAAGAGAAAGTAGTGCGTGGAGTAGAAGTTCTCGTCGGTCGGCTCGACGCGGGTGCCGTCGGGAAGCACGAGCGGGGCGCGGCATTCGCTGCAGAGGCAGCTCTTCCAGGTGTCCTGAAGGTTGATGTAGAGCTTGCCGGGGCCGTCGAGCTGCATGCGGGCGCAGTTGAGGACGTTGGAGGTGAAGATGGCAAGCGTGCGCGGGTTCGACCAGCAGGGGTTGCCGCCCGTGCGCTCGCCGGAGTCGTCGTGCGCGAAGAGAAGCGGGTCGGTCTCGCCCTTCAGGAAGTGGAAGATGTTGTGGCCGCCGAGGTGGCGGCGGTAGAGGACGCCCCACTTTGCCTTGCCGGCGGCGGCCCACTCGATGTCCCCTCCCCCGCCGCCGTTGAACAGGTTGCACTTGTTGCGCGCCATCCACTCGACGCCCTTGAAGGTGTTCCAGCCGCGCGACTCGCCGTCCGGAACGTCGACGACTTCGTCGCCCCAGACGAAGGAGAGTTCCCCAGGCGTCTTCGTGAAGACGGTGCCGAGCTTTTCATTGGGACGCGACCAGATGATGTCCGTGTTGTTCTCGAGAAGCGCGAAGACGCCGTTGAGCGTCCCCTTGTCGAGCGCGCCGAACACGTGGAGGTTCCTCGGGTTGGCCGGGTCGAGGCGGATGGCATAGCCGTCGCGTCCCGAAAGGCGGGCGAGAATCTCGTTCCAGCCGTCGTTGGCGAACCATCCGCTTGCGCGATAGGATGGCACGAGCCGCTTGCCAAGGCAGATGCGGTTGAGTTCCGTTTCCGCGAGCGTGAGGCCCTGTACGCCGCCGATGCCGGGCTTGCGCGTGCCATCTGCGCGGATGGCGAGCTCCACGCCGGTTATCTCGCGAATCCAGCGCTGAAGCTCCTCCGCCGCCGTGCGGAGGACGGGCGAATCGGCCGTTTCGGGCGCGAGGACGATTTCGGCGGCGGGTTTGCCGTCACGGACAACGGCGAAGGGCGTGGCGAATCGGTTCGTGGCGGGCGGCGCGAGCATCCACGACGAATCGGAGTAGTCGGTCCGCAGCGAGGCGAGGGCTGCGTCGGCCTCCTTTGCCTTCGGCAGCCAGACGGGGTCGTCGGGGATCTCGTCGAGAATGCGGAAACCTGTGATTTCGACCGTGTTCGTCTCGCCCGTTCGGTTGGGCGGCAGGGCCACGCGGAACATCATGCATTCGCGCCCGGGCGTCTTCGCGTAGATGTTTGCCAGATTGGCGCGGACCGTCACGGTCTTGCCGGCGGGAATCCTCTCGCGCGGGTTGACCTGCAGCGCGATCTCCTGGTCCCTGCCCCTGTGAAAGACGCCGATGAGGCCGCCGCGCTGCCAGCTCCAGCTGTTGGGGTCGCGCGACTTATACGAGCCACCGATGGGCACCGAACCGCCGCCGGGGGTCCAGCCGCTTGGGGTGACCAGGAAGTCCCCGCCGCTGAAGACATGGTCCGACTTCAGCGTCATCTCCATGCACTGGTATGGCTTGAGGACGAATGGTGTCTTGGCGAAGATGCTGCGAATCTCGATCCGGTTCGTCGCCGTCGGAGGTTCGACAACGCGCCAGCCCGTGACGGCACCGTCTCCGTCCGCGATCTTCTCGAAGACAACGCCCTCCTTGCCACCGAACGAGAGGCTCCAGTTGCCGAGATCCCACGGCTCGGCTGCGGCAAATGCCGCAGCCGAGCAAGTAAGAAGTACGAAGTACAAAGTACGAAATTTTCCGCGCATAGGCAACTAGCCACTGATCACTAACCACCAATCACTAATCACTAACCACTAATCACTAATCCCGGCTTAGTGGACGGAAATGGTGGTCGCAGCTGGCGGCACAAGCTGGTAGCAGCCGATGTCCTGGGTACCGTCTTTGGCGACCCGCGGACGGCCGTTGAGGTCGAGGGCGTCCATAAGCCACGCCACGGGGGTGGCCACACCGACACATGGGGAGCTGGGAAGAAGGTTGAAGTTGTCCTTCGCGGCATTCTTGAAGAGCGGATTGTTTGTCACGCAGCTCGTCCCGACCTCGACGGGCGTGCAGTTGTTGAGCCAGCGGTCGGCGGGCGGAGTCGCCGCGCCGTCTGTCCAGCACTTGGTCTCGCCGTTGTCCCGGTCGCGAAGGATGCAGTTGGCGATTTGCAGACCGTACGAGGAGCGGCTGACGGCGGAGGCCATGGCATTGCAGGCGACGGTGCAGTCGCGCATGACGCCGCCGTTGGAGGTCGAATTCCGATGGAGGTAGACGGCGGAGGAAGAGGCGTTCTGGCTGCGGTTTCCGTAAACGAGCGAGTTCAGCATGAAGCCGGCCGGCTGGATGATGGTCGTGACGGGGTGGAATGATGTCAGGAAGACGGCGTAGGAGATATTGCCGTGCAAGTTGGTGTTGGAGTCGATGACACAGCGGTTGACGCAGCCGTAGCGCACCCGGACGAAGCCCTGGTTGGAGCCTGCGTCCGAGCGGAGGCAGCGCGTGACGCGGCAGTTCTCGAGGACGCCGCCGTTCCAGACCTGGGGGCCGTCATAGGGGATGTCCGCGAAAGTGAAGCCGCTCATAAGGGCGAAGTCGTTTTCAAGGCTGACGGGACGGAAGGGGCCGGATGTCGTTATGAAGGACTTGTCGATGCCGGCGCCGATGACGGTCACCTTCTTGTCGAGAACAAGCGTTTCGTCGAGCGTGTAGGTGCCGGGGCCGACGCGGATTTCCGTGCCGTCGGTGGCGGCGGCGTAGGCGGCCGGAATCGTCTCGAAGGCGTGGGCCGCGTCGCAGCCGTCGTTCTCGTCGTCCCCCGTGGTGGCGACGTAGAGGATGCTCTCCTGCGGAACGTGGTTCGGGTCGTACTGGTAGCATCCGATGTCGGGCGCGCCTTCGGACGGAATCGTGTTGCCGTCGAGGTCGGTCGTGCCGTTGCCGTCCCAGGCCGCGCCCGCGCCGCGGCAGGGCGAGTCGGCGCGCAGGCGGTAGTCCATCGCGCGCGGGTTCACGAACTTCGGATCGAAGCCGACGATGTTGTCGGTCCAAGTGACCGTCCCGGAGGCGTAGGAGCCGCCAAGCGAGTTGTAGTAGCAGTGGCTCCATGAATTCGCGCCGCGGTTGAAGTTGTCGTTTGTCCTAATGCCGTTGCCGCGCTTCTGCGGAAGCGTTGTCGCGCAGAGGAAGATGCAGTTGACGAAGGTCGACTCGCGTGAGTGGTGGAGGCCGGCGCCCCCGCCGTTGTCCACCGCCGTGCAGTTGCGGAAGACAGGTTTCGAGTGGGCGAAGTTGTTGTAGCTGATTGCGGGCCCGTAGTTGTGGACAACCAGGCAGTTCTCCACGTCAGGCCCCCCGGTGATGCTGTTGGCGCCGTCCTCGATGAAGGTAATGCCCGCGACGCCGGCGGAAACGTTGTACTGGGAGTCGGGATTCTCCCAGCGCGCCTCGTTGTTGTCGATGATGCAGCGATAGATGAACGTGCCCGTGCTTCCGCACAAGGCGCCGGAGGGAATGGCAGTCTTCACTTGCGTCAGCATCTTGCACCCGGTGATGCGGCAGTCCTGCACGACTCCTCCGGGATAGCGGACGAAGACGCCCGCGCCGTAGCCGGTGTTGATGGTCGCGTTGCGGAAGGTGATGCCGCTGACGACGGGGCGGTCGGCCGCTGTCTTCGTCGGTGCCTTCACCATGCAGAGGCGCGTGTCGGCGGGGAAGTTCGCCCCCGGCTCGATGAAGGTGTGCGCGCGACCGTTGCGGGAGGTCAGCGTCATCGTGTTGGTGACGCAGAGCATTTCCGCGAGGCCGTAGACGCCGTCGTCGAGAGTGACGGTGCAGCCCTTGTCCTGGATGGCGAGGGCCATGGCGTCCTCAATTGTGGCGGCTGCGGTCTCCCAAGTCGAATAGGGAGCCTGTGCGCCGGCGTTGCCGGGCGAGACATAATAGTCGGCCCCGTGCGCCGCAAGGATGGCGGCAAGAAGAACTGACACGGACATCACTGCACTTTTCATCTTATTTCCTCCAATGACCTATCGCCAATACATTGTACCACATGTTCTGCATGTTGTGCAGAAATAAATGCTGGACGGGAGCGAAGTCACCCCCGACCTAAATACCGAGATCCTGCCAGGTGTCGACCACCTTCAGCCACAGGGCCTTTGACGGCGGGACGAGATAGGAGCGCGTCTCCTTGGTCACGTGGTACATCCGCGCCAGTTCGTCGAAGAGGGGTTCCAAATCCTCTGGAGACGCCCCGCGCGACAAGGCGCAGTCCAGTTCCGCGCGGGTCCGCAGGAGGCGCCACCGCCATGACGCACGCCTTTCGGCGTCCATCGTCCGCTCGGCCGCGTCGAGAAGCTCCAGCGCTCGCCGGGCCTTTGCCCCGTCGAGGTTGCGGCAGTTGTGGACAACCGACCACGGCTTGGCAGGGTCTATGCCCTTCAGCGAATACGCCGAATGCGAAGACTCCCCCTGCACGCCGTTGCCTTCGCGCCACATGTTCTCCTCCAGGAGGACGGCCGCCTCCCTGACCGGCTCGCGCGTCCCCTCGCCGAAATAGCGTGCCGCGTAGTCGCCCACCACGTCGAGGGCCGTCTTCGAGGGGTCGCCGAGCAACCCCAGCGCCACGACCTTGTTCATGTCCTCGTAGATGCCCTCGGAATACGGGCGCATGCCCGCGATGACCGGGTTCCGGTCGAATTCGCCCTGCAGCCTCGCCGGCGAGGGGTTGGCGCCGTAGCCGCCCCAGGGCAGCATCCTGTTCATCGAGATCTCGTTCATCGCCAGGACCGGAAGGCCGCCGGGCGAGCCCTCCCCCACGCGACCGCGGTCGCGGATGTCGATGAAGAGGCCGTCGCACCATTTGCGCAAGTCGTCGCCCTGCGCGAAGAGGCCGTCCCATTCGTGGAGGTCGCCGAACTTGTCGAAGAACCAGGTGCCCAGGCCGACTTTGATTCCGGGGAAAATCTCGCGGGCGAGGTCGGCGATGCGGCGGGTGACCCTCACATGGCCGTTCGAGCCCCAGGGCGCGCAGTCCGCGCACGTGCAGCCGCCCTGGTCGTAGGGGTTGGAGATGAGGGAGGTGGGAGGTTCGTCCCGGAACGCCTCGAAGACCTCACGCCGCCACTTGAGCAGCAGCTCCATTGCCCCGGGTTTCGAAGGGCACAGCTCGACATGGTAATGGCCGCGGAGGCGGGCCGTGTATCCGTTCTTGCCAGGGAGCCAGTCGGCGCGAAGTTCGGGCGGGCTGTCCTTGAACGACTCGTTGGAGAGAAAGGTTAGGTCGCGGTCAAGCCCCAGTTTGCGCGCCGTGCGGAAGATGAGCTTCAGCCGCTTCAGACGACGCTGCGCCGCCGGATCGTCCATCCCGGTGTAATCGTGCATGTCGAACCAGACCGAGACCTGGTTGAGACCCCACTCGGCAAGTTCCCCGATGTATTGGACGACTTCGGCGTCGGACGCCTCCTCGTACCAGTTGTTGAAATGCGTCGCGAAATAGATGCCGCGAACCGGATACGCTTCAAGGGAGGGCCTCTTCATGCATTCACCTCGATTTCCGCTTATCCAACACGGCGAAGCCGTAGGGACCGAGCGTGAGGACTCCGTCCGCGACGGCGGCACGGCGGGAGAGCACAAGGTTTTCACCGGCGGCAGACAGCGACACCGGCCCTTTTGAGTAGTTGATGAAGACGGTCGCCTTTGTTCCATCCTCGGCTTCGCGGTCGAAGGCGAGTAGGTTGTCGGATTCCTCCATCACAGGGTCCCAAAAGGCCGGACCGCCCGTCAGGGCGCGGCATTCGCGACGCAGCGAGGCCAGTTCGCGGATGAGGGTCGCGCGAGCTTTGCCCGTTTCAGTCTCGGCCTGCGTCCAGTCGATGGGCGACTTCTCGAACATCTTGAGGACGCCCTTGTCGGCGATCTCCTGTCCGTTGAAGATAAAGGGCGTGCCGTCGAGCGTGAAGCAGAGCGCGAGGAGCGCCTCGCAGGCGTCGTTGCCGAGTACGATTTCGTCTCGTTCGGCCCCCTGGTCGGTGACGATGTCATGGTTCTCGAAGTAGCGCAGCATGAGCGCGCCGGCGGGGCGCTCGTCGCGGAGCCGGACATGCACCTTTGCGAGGTCGATGGCGTGGATGCGGCCGCTGAGGAAGGGGTTCATCGCCTCGTTGAAGAACGGGAAGCAATAGGCGCAGTCGAAGGCGAAGACATGGTCCTCGGGCTGCGAGGCTTCGGCGAGGAGGACGACATCGGGCTTGATGGCGTCGAGGCGTCGCCGCGCCGTCTCCCAGAAGGCGAGCGGGACCATGTCCGCGACATCGCAGCGGAATCCGTCGGCGTCGAAGTCGCGCACCCAGTAGTCGAGATTGTCCCAGAGGTAGCGGCAGAGATCGAGGCGGGCGAAGTTCAGCGGCGGGAAGTGCCAGCTGATGTTCGACGGGATTCCTCCGTCCGTCTCGCGGAATACCCAATCGGGATGCTCCTCGATGAAGACCGCCTTCGGGCCGCAGTGGAAGAAGACGACGTCGAGCATCACCTTGAGGCCGAGGCCGTGGGCCGTGTCGATGAAGGCGTGGAGATCGGCTTCCGTTCCGTACTCGGGGTCGACGGAATAGTAGTCCTTTACGCGGTACGGATTGCGCGGCTCGGACGTGCCGGAGCGAATCTGGCGCGGACTCCAGTAGCGCTGGTCCATGTCGTCGTCGGCGAGCGTTACGGGAGAAAGGTAGACGACATTCACGCCGAGCGAGGCTATCCAGGGGAGTTTTGCCGCCGCCGCCGCGAGCGTGCCTTCGGGAGTGAAGGAACGAAGCTGGATCTGGTAGATGGAACCATGGCGGAACCATTCGGGCGGGATACGTCCCGCGCACTCCGCCGCGGGACGGAAGCGCCAGTCGTTGTCAAGAGGTAGATTGCTCATTTTCACAATTACAACTATTGTACCACAACTTCTGCATGTTGTGTAGCTAGATTTCCGGCCGCCTTTGCGAGGCGCTACACCAACCCGCCTGGGTACACCCCGCTTTGTGCCCCAGTCCCTACAATCTGCCCAGCCACACGCCGAAAAGGCGGTCGTAGATGACGTAGCCGTCGTCGGTGCGGTAGATGAGGTCGCGCTCCTTCAGCTTCGCGGCCGCGGAACGGATGGTGGATGCCGCCGGAAGCCTGTGCCGTCTTATGAAATCGCCGGACGAGATGGCCGCCACCACGCCCTCCCTGCCGATGGCCCTTATGAGCGACTGCTCCGCCGCCGTCTGGCTGCGGAGAAGGTCGATGAAGAAGGCTCCGGATTCGGCGACGAGGTCGTCGACCGCCGCATCCGCCCGTTCGGGGGAGTCGAGTCCGAGTCCATTGGCCCAGACGCGGTTGAGGACGGCCTGGACATACCAGGTTATCCCGTCGAAGCGGTCGTAGAGGTGCCTGAAGGCGGAGCCGTCGAAAGCCCGTCCGGCCTTGCGGAAAAAGCCTTCCGCGAACGCGGCGTATGCCGCCGCGTCAATGGGGCCGAGCGCCATCAGCTGGGTGCTTTGGTAGAAGGGGCCCTTGGGGGAGACGAACATCTCGTCCATCATGTGCTTCTTGGAACCCGCGAAGATGAAGTGAGCGTTGGGGACGAACTGGATGTAGCTGCGGAGAAGCGCCTCGACGCCCTTTTCCGGGAAGAATCTGACTTGCTGGAACTCGTCGATCGCGATGACGACCTTGCGGTTTCTCGATGCGATGTAGTCGAAGGTCTCCTTGAGCGTCGCCTTTGCCTGGGACGGCGCGATGTCGAAGGAGAAGGCGAAGGTGCCATCCTCCTGGGGAGTCATTTTCGGGCGGCAGCTCCTGAAGAAGGAAAGCAGTTTTCTCCCGACGCGCTCGGTGGCGGAGTCAAGCGTGCCGAGAACTGCGGAGGAGAAGGCCTGCACGAAGGACGCGAGGTCGTCCATGGCGAAGATGTCGAGATAGACGGTGGCATGGTCTTTCCCGAGAAATCGGAAGGCGTTGTGGACAAGCCCCGTCTTCCCATAGCGGCGCGGGGCGACAAGCGTCACGTCCCTGCCGTTGGTTATCGCGGAGACAAGCTGCTTCGTTTCAACCTCGCGGTCGCAGAAGTATTCGGGGCCGGCGTAGCCGCGCGTCAGGAAGGGGTTTTCAAGTTTCATGGCTTCCATTATACCACAAGGCGCCACCTTGCGACGAGATTTTCGCGACGAAATTTTCGTCGCTGACACGGATACGCAAGGCTCCATGCCCAAAAGGCTGCCCGACCATGAACGGCCTCGCCTGCCTTCAGAACGTCTCGCCGCGCACGTAGGCGGCGAGGTTCGGCGCGAAGGAGGCGGACTTGCCCGTAAGGCAGTCGAGGACGGTCGCGAAGAGGTTGTAGCCCGACTCCCACGGGTTGAGCTCGAAGCGGGTGAGCGGCTTCCAGTAGAACGGCCCCGTGCCCACGTGCGAGAGCGTCACGAACCCGACATCCTCCGGCAGCCTCACGCCGTGGTGCTGCAGCGCCGTCAGCGCCCCGGCGGCGGCGTAGTCGTCGGTGAAGCATAGGACGTCGGGAAGCGGCGGCGCGCCTTCGGAGAGGATTTTCTCAAAGAAGTTCAGGGTGTTGCGCTGGACGTTCTCAATGGCGTCCTCACCGAACTTCTTGCAGGGGACGCGCCACTCCTCGGCGCCGATGCCGGCCTCGCGCAGCGTGGGGAGCAGGTCGCACGGGCCGCCGAAGCCGACGACCGCGACCTCGCGGACGCCCTTCTCGGCGCAGTGCGCGGCGAAGTCGGAGTACGCGCGCGAGAAGTCGTCGCGGAAATAGGCCGCAGCCCCGGCGGCCGCGTCTTCCTCGTTGCCCCACGCGATAAACGGTACGCCATAGCCGGCAATGTGGTCGCCGATGTCGCGCGGGCCGCCGACCTGCACGACGAGGTTGACCGCGTGGCCCATGACCGCGTCGAGATGGGAGAAGTCCGCCGCGATTTCGCGGTTCGCCGGCACGGAGACATGGGTGAAGAGGTAGTTGGCCCGATGAAGCTCCTCGCGCAGGACGGCCAGAATCGTCGCGTTGTAGAGGCAGTCCCGAAGTTCGCTCGTCACGATCACCACATGGCCGCGCCAGACCTGCGCGTCCTTTGCGATGACAACCGAGCCTACGCCTGGCCGCGGCACCACGAACCCCTCGTCCGCCAGCCGCTTGACGGCTGCCCGGGGGATGTAGAGGCTCACGCCTCCCTCCTCGGCAAGTTCCTCCAGGGTCGGCAGAACGTCGCCTGTCTTGTAGTACCCGGACTGGATGGCGTCCTTGATGGCGTCCGTCATTTGGGCCACGTACGACCCGTGCAGACGGCGATCAATTTTGAAGCTTGGCTTCTTCATTGTCCATGGTTTTGCGCATCAATGCCGCAAAGACGGCGGACAACTTCGCGATCGTCGAAGGGATGCTTGACGCCGTTGATTTCCTGATAGTTTTCGTGTCCCTTGCCGGCGATGACGATGGTGTCGCCTGGACGCGCCCTGCCTATGGCCGCCTGAATCGCCTTCTCGCGGTCGGTGACGCGGATGTAATCTGCGTTGCGCCCGTCGAAACCGCGTTCGGCGTCGTCGAGAATCGAATTGGGATCTTCCGTGCGGGGGTTGTCGGAGGTCAGGATGGTGAAGTCGGCCATTTCAGCCGCGATTGCCGCCATCTTCGGGCGTTTCGCCTTGTCGCGGTCCCCGCCGCAGCCAAATACGATTATGAGGCGTCCCACCGTTATTTCGCGAAGAGCGCCGAGAACCTTGCCTATTGCGTCCGGCGTGTGGGCGTAGTCGACGAATATCGCCGCGCCGTTGTATTCGGCGGTCTTCTCAAGCCGCCCCCAGCGAGGGGTGGCCGCGCGAAGCGATTCGCAGACGATGTCGAACGGCACGCCCGTGCCGAGCGCCATCCCCGCCGCGCAGAGCATGTTCGAAATGTTGTAGCGGCCAAGAAGTCGGGAATTGATTTCGGCCGAACGGCCGCCGGCATGAAGCATGAACGATGTTCGGTCGACGTCGATTCGCACGTCTCGCGCGACGATGTCGGCATCGTCCCCGATCGAGTAGGAAACGGGGCGGACCCCCATTGACGGAAGCATTGAAAGGAGGCGGCGGCCAAAGGGGTCGTCGGCGTTGACGACGCCGGGGGCGCCTTGGTTTTCCTCGCCAAGCTGGCTGAAGAGACGGGTCTTGGCGGCGAAATAGGCCTCGAATCCGTCGTGGTAGTCGAAATGGTCTTGCGAAAGGTTCGTGAACCCGGCGGCCGCGAAGCGCACGCCGCCCGTACGCGACTGGTCGAGCGCGTGCGACGAGGCCTCCATTGAAGCCGCGCCGCAACCGGCGGCGCGCATCGCGGCGAGGTCGCGCTGAAGAGTCACGGGGTCGGGAGTTGTGCGTGACGCCTCCTCCAAGTGTCCGGGGTAGGCGATTTCGACGGTCGATATGAGGCCGCAGGTGACGCCGGATGCCTCGAGGATGTCGCGGACAAGTCCGGCAATTGTCGTCTTTCCGTTCGTGCCTGTAACGGCGTAGACCTTCATCGCGCGGGAAGGGTCGCCGTAGAAGGCGCATGCAGCCTTAGCCAGCGCCTTGCGCGCCGATGGAACGCAAAGCCACGCCACGCCATCCTGAAGAGATGCCGGCGGCGGATCCTCGGAGATGATAGCCGAAGCGCCGCGCGCGATTGCGTCGCCGATGTACCGCGACCCCTTGTCGCGGTTGCCGTCGACCGCCACGAAAACGGCGCCGGGCGTCACGTTCCGTGAGTCAAAGGCGACACCCGAAACGTCGGTGCCAGACACAACAACGCCCGTAAGCGAAAGCGCGTCGCATAGATCCGCAAATTTCATTCTCCGTCAACCTCGATTGGAATTTCAAGATACTGCGCCACGTAGGAGGCGATCTTTGAAAAGAGAGGTGCGGCTGTGCCGCCGCCATCATGGGCTTTGTGGTGTACGCCGTCGTCCATCAGCTCGCCACGTGGGCGGTCAAGAATGACAATCATGGCGAAGACCGGGTTCTCGACAGGGACAAAGCCGATGAACGACGACCAATAGTCCTTTTCCGAGTAGGCTCCGTTTATAAGCATCTGCGCAGTTCCTGTTTTGCCGGCAACCGTGTAGCCGTCGACGCGCGCGCGCCAACCGGTGCCGTGATCTCCGCGGTCGGCCGCGTAGTTGGTCACGGACTTGAGTATCGCGCGCATTTTCTCCGAGGTTTCGGGGCGAATCGGCCTCCCGATCTCTTTCGGCTCGTTGCGGTAGACAAGCGTGCCGTCCGACGCCACGACCCGTGAAATGACATACGGGCGCATGCAATGGCCGCCATTGGCGATGGTGCTGTATGCGTTGACCATCTGGAGCGGGGTCACGGATATCCCCTGCCCCATCGCCACGCGCGTCGGCTTCACGGGCTCCCATGTCTCATACGGTGGCAAAAGCCCCTTCTCCTCCCCCGGGAGGTCTATGCCAAGCCGCTGGGTGAAGCCATACGCCTTGATGTAACTGGAAAGGCGCTTGTTGCCCAGCATCAGGCCGATTTTCGCCGCGCCGATATTGCTCGACTTCTGGATGATCTGACGAACTGTAAGGAGCCCGTGGGGGTGGTCACGCAGGATGCGCCCACCGTAGGCCCACGAACCATGTCCCACGTCGAAGACCGTCTCCGGCGTAACGATGCCCTCGTTGAGCGCGGCGGAGACTGTGATGGCCTTCATCGTTGAACCCGGCTCGTAGACGAGTCCAATGGCCTTGTTCCGGCGGGACTCATCGGAATAGGCGCGAAAGTCCGCGGGGTCGAAGTCCGGGATGCTCACCATGGCCAGTATCTCGCCCGTGCTGACTTTTTCTATTATGACTTTGCCCCCCGTGGCACAGTAGTTGGTTATGCCCCAATGCAACAACTCGCAGACTTCGTGCTGGATGTTGTGGTCTATCGTCATATACACTGAAGCCCCGTCAATGGCGGGAACGGTAACGATGCGGCGCTCCCGAATCTCCTTGCCGTTCTTATCCTTGACCCCCAGGTATATTCCAGGCGTGCCGTGAAGATATTTCTCGGCAAACTGCTCCACGCCCCCATTGCGACCAATTTCGTCTTCGCCAGACACGTAGCCCACGACGTGAGAGAAAAGGCGCCCCTGAGGATAGGAGCGCTCGGAGAAAGGCTCAATGCCGCAGCAGCAGTAGACCTCCTTGTTGGTGACGAGGTCGACAGCCCCCTTGTCAAAAGTCTTGCCGACCACGATGTACCGGCTCTGCTTGCCATTTCCCGTGATTTCACGATAGACCGACTGAAAATCCTTTCCCGTAAGTTCGGCGATTCGTTCGGCCGTCCGGCGCTTGTCCTGGCCTTCTTTGACTGGTGCCTCTGGATCGACAAAGACCTTGTAGCCTGGGCGATTGACCGCAACAGGCACTTCCTGTCTGTCGTATATGAAGCCGCGGGTCGCGGGAAAGAGTCCCTTGATCGCCGTCTGGTTGCGAATCGGTCTTGAACCGAGATGGAGGTCCACCAATCTGTATATCAGCACGCCGAACCACAAGGCCAGAAAGACCGGCGCAATGAAGAATCGGTACCCCACCCTTTCGCGTGTACCGGAATTGTTGAGCATGGCTCTCCTTTGCGCGCGGTGGAACTAGCGGTTGGACGCGTATTCTGTCGTGGCGGCGCCTGCGTTCCCGCCAGGGCGGCGGCGCGAAAGGTTGACGATGCGCTCGCCGCGGGGGTTCTCCATGTGAAGACCATGGCGGCGCAGGGCGCTCTCAACCTCCTCGGAGGTTATCATGGCCGCCCAGTTTGTCTTCTCTCGCTGGATGTCGTCCGCTATCGCCTTCTGCTCGCTCTCGAGCTTCTTTATGTCACGGCTGATGATGCTGACGCTATGGCGCAGGGCGAGGTTGAAGAACGCGCCGCCAGCGCATATAAAGCCCATTGCGGCCACGAAAGCCACAATGCGCGTGTTGACTGTGCGAAAACCGCTATGACGTCTGCGATTGCTTTTCATTATCGAAGTCCTCTCAAATCAAAGTCCTCTCAAAACCCTTATTCTTTACCCGAACACTGGCTTTCGCCTGGAATCGGGCACCTTACCGCACGCAGCTTCGCGCTTCGCGCCCTTGGGTTCGCCTCCGCCTCGGCCTTTGCGGGGCGGACCGCATGGCGGTCGACCCGTTCCAGCCTCGGCAGCGCGCCCTCCCAGCGCGATCCGCCCTGCTGCAGTGAAACCTCCCTCCCGACATGCGCGGCGAAGCACTGCTTCACCATTCTGTCGGAAAGGCTTTCAAAAGTGATG
>JAEEGG010007867.1_pt1 | contig 24394 bp, 14 predicted proteins | sample 9134161 | NCBI WGS metagenome assembly JAEEGG01 (sample SAMN16246543, study PRJNA631951) | gut metagenome | biome: gut microbiome; feature: rumen; material: CR-attached | host: Bos | place: Iran: Karaj | collected 2018-10
ACCTTCGCCTACAATCTCACGGACTCGACAAAGGCCTCATCCGGTCTGGACGTGTGGCGAGGCATCGTCAACGTGCGCAATTCAATCTTCGTCGGCAACCACAAGCTTGCCTCGTGCGTCGCGGGTGCGGACATCATGGTGCGCACGGGGGCCGTCGTGAACGTAAGCCACACGCTCCTCCCGGGGACGGACGACTGGAATGTGAAAACGGAGACAATTGGCGAGGACACCGGGACGCTCAATCTGCGCGATATCGTGGTCGGCGACGCCCTTCTCGCGAGCGAGACGCTCGCCTCGACGAACCTCATCCAGACCTACTCGAAGAAAACGGGAACAACGAAGATCACCCTCACCTGCCTGCGCTACAAGGTCGCGAATATCGACGAAGTCCTCGCCTTTGACGTCCATCCGCGCTCGAAGGCTGGCCGCTGGACGGAATCGGGCTATGTGCTGGACAGGGTGCACTCTCCCGCCATCGACGCGGGCGATCCGGCAGCGTCCGTCGGCGCCGAACCCAGGCCGAACGGCAAGCGTCTCAACCTCGGCCGTTACGGCGGCACGGAAGAGGCGTCGCTGACATTCGTCCCGCCCGGAACGTTCCTCATGGTGCAGTGACGCGGCGGCGACGCTCGTCCTTTTCAGATCAAAACTTCTACGCCATATTGCGCGAAGCGACCATCGGCGGTGACGATTGGCATCTTTCCGGCAAGGGCCGTTGCGATTATGAAGCGGTCGGCGGGATCACGATGGTGCAGCGGAAGCTCCGCCGCCCTGAACATCACCTCGTCCGTCAATGGCGACACCTGCACTCGGTACGCGGCCTTGAAGAGCGCCATCAATTCACGCGGCGATACGGGAAGAACGATTCCGCCATTTCGCCATTTGTAGGCGAGTTCCCATTCCGAAATCGGACTCACATACAGGAACTCGGCCTCGCGCAACTTCGTGAGCGTCGCAGGGGAGAATCTGTCTGTCTCTCCATTCGCCAGCCAAATCACCGCACATGTATCAAGCAGGATCTGACGCATTGCACGCCTCCCAGTCACCGGAGTCGTCGCAAAACAAATCGCACTTCACATCGATCTTGCCGGCCAGCTGCGGAATTGGGGCGAAATCGCGTTTGGCCTTGCGCAAGGGGACTATTTGGGCAACAGGATGTCCGTATCGGACAATCGTAACGGACTCCACGCCGTCCTCGATATCGGATAAAATGCTGGAAAAACGCGTCTTTGCTTCGTGTACGCTCATAACAGACTGCATATTCAACCTCCTTGCATTGAAAAGCTTGACATAAGTATGCTATCAAATCTTGGTCTGTTGGTCAAGAATCTTTCCGCAAAGGCCGCAAAGAAGAGTTGGGCCTGCGGCGCTTCTGGGAGGGAGGAGACGGGGAGGAGGGGAGAAACATTGAAAGCAATGAAAGCGGCTTCGCCGACATTGAAAAATCATCTTTGTGAGCGCCGTAGGCGCGAACAAATCCGTGTGTCAATTACCACTTTTGCTCGCACGGCAACACAAGTGTGAGAATAGAGTTGACATCGTTAGGTAGTTATAGTATTGTACTACGTGCATAAAGTCATTGAGAGGTGTCAATGAGAACTATTTCACTAGAACAACTGGAAGAATTCAAAAAGTATCCAGCATATCGTGTAATTGCGGACGCGCGCCGTCCAGACCACACGGCATTGCGCCGCGATGCTGAACAATTTGCCCGCTGGATAGCCCGCCAGCACAAAAAAGAACGTCGTACGGCCAAGGTCATTACAGCATGAGCGAGATTACCGAGGGCGTTGCCTGAAACCAAACTAGTTGCCTACTATTGTCAAAAACTTGGTTTCTCCCGTTTGGATGCAGAACAAGAGGCTTTTGTCTACAGCCATGTCAAACCAAAGTATGACAAAGGCTGTATCTTTATGTACCAGAATCTATAAGGTCGGAGGGGCGCTTCCCATTCCTTGAATCGTGCGGTAATCTCAACGCAGAGAAGCAGAGGCGCAGAGAAGCAGAGATGTTTTATTGCCTGCGGCGCTCAGCATGGAGGCTTTTGCGGGAGCGCGGGCGGCCCGCCTACCTTAAGGCCGTTGCCCACTGGCGCTGCTTCTCCCGTCTGCAACTTCCCCGAAGAGTCGCCTACGGCGTTACCATGGAAGTTCACGGAAAAGCCCCAGATTGGCTTGAAATATAGACGGAAGGCATTTTTCAAGCCATTTTCCGTGGGATTCAGTGTCCCGCGAAGCGGGCTTCCGTGTCGGTTGGCGGCGATGCAACGCATCGCTGAGGCGTGGCCGAGGGCGGATGCGTGCTCGCACGCAAATCCGCCTGTGGCCCGCCGAGCGCGGGCGAAGCCCCGCGCCGCCAACCGCTTCCGTGGTTGCGCGTCAGCGCATAGTCCCCTACACGCTCGACACGTTCTACACGGCTAAGCTCTCCGCCTCTCTGCCCCTCTGCTTCTCTGCGCCTCTGCGTTGATAATACCGCGCCGAGTGTGCGGTGGCTCTTAATCTCGCGCAAAGGGCGCAAAGGTCGCAAAGAATAGTTGGGCCTGCGGCGCTTCCGGGAGGGAGGAGACGGGGAGGAGGGGAGAAACATTGAAAGCAATGAAAGCGGCTTCGCCGACATTGGAAAATCATCTTTCGTGAGCGCCGTAGGCGCGAACAAATCCGTGTGTCAATGCTCCCGCGCCTCTCAAACTCGTGCTGTTTTTAGCCACTTCTGTGGTCAAACTCACGCTGATTTTAGCCAATTCCATGGTTAAACTCATGCATATTTTAGCCATTGCCTCCGCGGCTTCGCGCGGCATTGAAACGCAGCGGGACAGAGATACTTTGCCAAACCTCTCATATTTTAATGGGTTGTGGCACATTATAACTGACATATCGCCTATATAATGTGCCACAACTTTATGATTGGCTTTGTTTAAGAAGAGTGTTGTTATTTCACGCAGAGACGCCGTGGGAGCAGAGGCGCAGAGGGTACAGGGCGCAAGCGTAAGCGCAGCGCGTCCGTGTCAGTCAGTGGTTGAATTAACCACCAAAAAACTCTCTGCATCTCCGCCTCTCTGCTTTCTCTGCGTTAAATATCATTCGTGAGTGCTGGAAGTTTCAAATTATTCTTGCTTGAATTTTCGACCATTTCATTGACGGAAAAGGCGTATTGTGCTTAACTGTATTCCATGAAAACAAGTAATGATTCCAAACCGACGGACGCTCTTGCGGCGACGAAGAAGTGGTTCAGGGATGCCCAGTTCGGCATGATGGCGCACTGGGGTCTCTACACGCTCCTCGGCGGCGAGTGGAACGGCCGGCCGTGCCGCCACCCCTACGCCGAGCACATCATGATGAGCGAGCAGATCCCCCTCGCCGAATACGCCGCCCTGGCGAAGGCCTTCAACCCGATTCTCTTCGACCCGAAGGACTGGATGAAGCGGGCGCGCGACGCGGGGATGAAGTATTTCGTCATCACGGCGAAGCACCACGACGGCTTCGCCATGTACCGTTCCAAGGTCTCGAAGTACAACGTCGTCGACGCGACGCCGTTCGGTCGCGACGTCGTCGGCGAGCTGGCCGAGGCGTGCCGCGACGCGGGCCTCAGGCTCGGTCTCTACTATTCGCAGGACCTCGACTGGAGCGAGCCGGACGGCGGCGGACTCAAGAACGAGGAGGGACGCCGACTCTGGGGCGACAAGGACGTCCGCAACATCTGGGACTGGCCGGCGGACCGCGACTACGACTTCGCGCGCTATTTTGAAAGCAAGTGCAAGCCGCAGGTGAAGGAAATCCTCACGCAGTACGGCGACCTCTGCCTCGTCTGGTTCGACGTGCCCTGCACAATCTTGCGCGGGCAGTGTCTCGAGCTTGAGGCGATGGTCAGGAAATACCAGCCTGGATGTCTGATCAACGGACGGCTCGGCTACGGCATCGGCGACTACGAGACGCCCGGCGACAACTGCATCGCCGACAAGACCGACGCGGGAACGCTCTACGAGACGGTCGGCACGATGAACGACTCGTGGGGCTGGCGACCCTCGGACGTGAAGTGGAAGAGCGTGGATGAGATTCTCGACATCAAGGCGAAGTGCGCCGCAATCGGCTCGAACTACATGCTCAACATCGGTCCCGATCCGCTCGGCCGCATTCCCGCCGAAGGGGTCAGGATACTTGAAGGACTGGCGCAGGCCGTGTAGAATAATCCGGAGGCAAACATGAACAAACAGAAGGTCGCAGTATTCGGGGGATCGTTCAGTTGCAATCCCTCTTCTCAGGTTGCGAAGAAAGCCTGGTCGCAGGCGTTCGGCGTGGAAGTCGTGGATTTCGGCATGGGCGGAATGGGATTCCTCAACGGGGCCGAAGCGCACAATGACGTCCCGAACCAGATTCGCCGGGCGCTCGCGAGCGGCAATCGGTTCCGCGCGTTTATCCTCTGGGCGAGCACCAATGACATCTACGGGCACACGGTCGAGGAACAGAATGCGGCCATCGAAAGATGCGTGAAGACAATACGGGCGGAATCACCGGATTCGGCCGTCGTGCTCTTCGCCTCGATGCCGGTGCCGCTCGATCCCCCGAAGAACGCGCTCCTCGGCCGATTTGCCGAGGGGCAGATCGCGACATGCGCGCGTCTGGGCGTACCCTGTCTTGACCTTTACCACCGGAGCGGAATCACGGCGGAAAACGCCGAACGCCTCACGGAGGCCGACAAGATTCATCCAAACGAAGCGGCCTATGCCATGGTGAAGGACCTTCAGGTCGAATTTCTCCGCAGTTGGCTTTGACGGACTGTCTGGAAACGAGTGCTCATCGACTTTGGAAGCGAGATCCTGGAATGAACTCATCGAAACTAATACTGACTGCCTGCACGTTGGCGGCTGCCTCTACGGCGGTGGTCGCGTCCCCGGCCGAAGTCCGCCTGGATGTCGGCGAAAAGGCGTCGCGCTGCGACTGGGAACTCCTGTCGTACGAGACGGTCGATGGCGCGACGGGGCAGTTCGCGCATGTCGTTGCGACTGCGGAACCGGGGCGCGAGGTGGAGATTCCGCTTGCGGCCAAAGGGCGCTACCGCATCTGGCTCGGGGCGGTGGCGAAGCGCGGGTTCGGATATGCTATGTACGTACGGCTGGGACGTGAGAAATACCCCGACCGCATGCAGGTCGATTTCAATGTCCGCGACGTGCCGGCCGAGAACCCGGTCATCGGCGAACTTGAGTTCGACGTGGCCGACCTCGATGGCGATAAGCTCGTCGTCCGCAACGTCCCCGGTTCGCCGGGCGGCATCGCTTGGGTGCGGCTCGAACCGGTTGCGGAGGAGCCTGCGCCGAAGCGCCAGAAAGGCGCCGGGATGATCGCGACGAACGATTCGTACGCCCCCTGCCATGACCGTGAGGAGTTCTTCTCCCCGTTCCGCCATTTCGCCGGCTCGCCGGTGGGGAAGATCTTCTTCTGCGTCGTCACCGGCGAGAACTCGTTTCCCGTGAGGACCAAGACCGGCGTGAACGTGAAGTACGATCCGTCCACGCCGTATCCACGCGCGATCGACGTAGAAATCGCCAACTCCTGCGCGAAGCTTGCGGAGGGGAACCCGCGACTCCTGGAGGAGACTGTCGAATACGTCCATTCGCTCGGGATGGAAATACACGCCTACTTCCGTCCCGGCGCGGCAGTTGACTTCCGACGGTTCTGGGAGAAGGCAAGCGATGCCGAGGCCAGCGCGGGCGGAAGCGTCCTCTACGCGCCGGAGAACCACTGCCGGCTTTGGGACGGTACGGCTGTCGGACGCCCAAGCTATGCGCGGAAGGAGGTGCGGGATTATGTCCTTCGCTTCTGCGCCGAATTACTCGGCTACGGATTCGACGGAATCAACTTCGCCTTCACCCGCGCGCTGCCGGCGACGCTTTTCGAGTCCGCGTTCCGGGAGCGGTTTCGCGCGGAGTACGGCGAGGAGCTGAAGGACAAGGACGACCCGCGCGTACTGGAGCTCCGATGCCGGATTACAGGCGAGTTCCTCGCAGAGGTGAAGAAGCTTCTGGGAGAGCGGGAACTCTCGCTCACGGTGCTGGGATCGGTCGAACGAAACCGGGAGTTCGGGCTGGACGTCGCCGCGCTGGCGAAGGCCGGGACGGTGGACGAGTTCATCATCGACGGCGAGGACTTCCGGTTCCCTCGCAAGATCACGGTCGACAAGATGGACTTCGAATCGTTCCGGCAGGCGACCACCGGGACGAAGGCGAAGTTCCGTCCGCAGTTCACAAGGTGGTGGAACGGCCTTTCCGAGGCCAACTTCCGCAAGGCGGCGGAAAACGGCTGCGCCCCGGCGTGCCTCTGGGACGGCGCGCACATGCCCTGGCAGGACTGGGAGCGGATACGCCGCATCGACGGCGACGACTTCTCCGCCGCGGAGCGCTGGGCCGCGGACCATCCCGACTCCTGGCGCGTCCACCGGCTCAAGACCGTCAACCATTTCGACATCGTCGAGTACCCCTGGTGGCTGGCGTTCTAACGCCACTCTTCTTGGAGCAGTCATTTTAGCTATTTTTCGCTATAATCGCATTAATTCATATGTTAAGGTTTGAAAATTGGTTGTTTTACAACCCTAACGCGAAAATATTTTGACTTGGGGTATTAGATATGCGATAATATTAACCATAAGGAGAAAGATGTATGCTAATTGGCAGAGATGAGGAACGGAGGGATTTGCTTGAGGCCCTTGACCGCTATGAATCGCAATTCGTAGTTGTCTATGGTCGGCGGCGCGTTGGAAAGACCTTTCTCATACGTGAAGTTTACCGCGACAGGTTCGTATTCTGCCATGCGGGGCTTGCAAACGCAGACACCATCGGGCAGCTTGAGGCGTTTCGGCAGTCAATCTCCGACTGGCTTGATCCGTCATGTCCGTCGTTCAAAGACTGGCACGAGGCCTTTTTCGGCCTCATCCAACGACTCCCGCCAGAGGGCAAGGAGAAGATAGTCGTCTTTTTGGACGAGATGCCATGGATGGACCGCCCGAAATCCAACTTCATCAGCGCCCTGGAGCATGTCTGGAACCAGTGGCTTTCGGCTCGCCGCGACATCGTGCTTGTGGTTTGCGGGTCTGCGGCGTCCTGGATTGTCCGCAAGGTGTTCCGCGACCATGGGGGGCTCTACGGACGCGTGACCAGAAGAGTGCGGCTTGAACCATTCACACTGCGTGAATGCGAGCTGTTCGCCGAGTCGGAGGGGCTGGCATTGTCGCGGGCGCAGCTTCTTGAACTCTACATGGTCTTCGGCGGCGTCCCGTTCTACTGGAGCCTCATCCGGCGCGGGGAAAGCGCCGCGCAGGCCATAGACCGCCTGTGTTTCTCGCCAAGGGGTGAGCTTGGCAGGGAGTTCACCCGACTTTTCGCATCGCTTTTCCGCAGGCCGGAACCTTATGTGGCGGCGGTTACGGCCTTGGCAACGAAAAAGAGCGGTCTAACGCGGGCCGAGATATCGGAAGCATCGGGAATCGCCCAAGACGGCGAACTCTCCAAGGTGCTGGAGGATCTGGAATGGTGTGGCTTCATACGTCGCTACTGGCGGCCTGACCGCAAGGAGCGCGGATCTGTCTGGCAGCTGCTGGACTCCTTCACGCTCTTCCATTTTGGCTTCATCGCCAACGGAGCGGCCGGCGGCGATCCACGCTTCTGGGAAGGTGGTGTGGAAACCGTAGCCAAAAACGCATGGAAAGGATTGGCTTTCGAGCGTGTATGCCTCATCCATGTCGAGCAAATCAAGCGCGCCCTCGGCATTTCTGGCGTGTCGGTACGCGCCTGGTCATGGCGCCGTGCGCCGGACGCCGACGGGAATCCGGGGGCGCAGGTCGATCTTGTCCTTGACCGCAACGACGGCATCGTGGACCTTTGCGAAATGAAATGCACCGACGATCCACTGGTTCTGGGAAAGGACGATGACGAAAAACTCCGTCTGCGCACCAGTCTTTTCCGATTGGACACCAAAACGCGAAAGTCCATCCACACCGTTGTCGTTTCCGCAAGCGGGATCGTCCGCAACGCCTATGCGTACAATGTCCAGGCGACATTGACGCTTGACGACCTGTTCAAGGAATAGGAATTGTCATCCCGAGTCGGCGCGATGCCCGATGCCCGATTCATCCGTTGCCCGACTAACGTTCCGCATTGCAGTTTTCTAAATTTTCAATACTTTTGTTGCCTGTTATTTCGTAGGTGAAATAGTCTTTTCGTGTATAATCTGAAGTGTTAAATCCCGCCGTCTAACTGGCGGGCAAAGAACCAACAGGAGTTTACCATGGGTCCAAAGGCATTTTGCATGAATTTGAAACATAGCCGGCAGGCAATGCTCCTTGCAACCGGAATGCTGGCGTATGCGCTGGCGCCGTCCGCGACTCTTGCGGCGACATGGCATGTCGCGCCGAACGGTGACGACGGGACGGGCGACGGATCGAAGGAGAAACCAGTCGCGACAATCGCGCGGGCCGTCGCGCTCTCGCGCGGCGCGGCAAAGGGCGAGACGAACGAGGTTGTCGTCGCCGACGGCGAATACGTCATCACGAACACGATTGTGCTGACTCCGAAGGACTCCGGGCTTCTGGTCCGCGCCGAAAACCAGGGGAAGGCGCTCCTTTCAGGCGCGGCGGCGGTCACGGAATGGAAGAAGGACCCCGCTGACGAACGGCTGCTTGTCGCCGACTTCCCGTTCGAGATCAACGCGAACGCCTCCTACAGCCTCGTCGTTAACGGACGGAAGGCGGGCCTCGCGCTCTTCCCAGCGAGCGGTTCGAAGCCACTCCCCTACTTCGCGACGGCCGCGGATATCCCGCATGACAACCGGACTGTCCTGCGCTACAACAAGAAGGCCCTACCTGCGCCCGACGCCTTCAAGGACCTCGATCTCGCCTCGGTGCGCGTCGTCATCCCGCAGGAGTGGGCGAACAACCGGCCCTTCATCGCGACGAACGACTGGGAGAATGGCGTCTTCATCCTAAAAAGCAAGACGAACATGCCGCTCGGCAAGTTCAACCAGGGCTACCGCATCTCCAATTCCAGGCACGGCCTCACCGCGCCGGGCACCTGGATGTACGAGGGATCGACGGGCAAGATACGCTACTGGCCCCGCGAGGGCGAGACGCCGGAGACCATCGACGCGTCCGTCACGCGGCTGCAGATCGTATTCCGCCTTCTCGCCGGCACAAAGGGCGTCACGATTTCCGGGTTCGTCATCGAGGGTTGCGCGAAGCTTCCCGGCGCCGGCATCTACTCGAAGTCAGGCGCGGCGGCGGCGATTACGGGACACAAGCTCGTCGGCGTCAAGGTCGTCGATTGCGAAATCCGCAACTCGGCCGGAAGCGGAGTCTGCTTCTCCAAGGAGCAGGATTGCGAAGTGCGCAGCTGCCGAATCTACGGCATGGGCGACCACGGCGTCAACTACGCGGACGGCGGCCCCGGCGGTGGCGGGGTCTTCGACTGCGAGATATCCTGGGTCGGCTCGTCCGGCGCATACCTCCAGATATCTCCCATCACGCTTGCCGGCAACCACATCCACCATACCGGACGCAGCGCGGCGACGCTCTGGACGACCGGCAGCGTCATTATCTCGAACGAACTCGACCACACGATGCGCTCGAGCCGCGCCGGCGGCGCCATCTACGGGGCAATGAACGAATCGCTTTTCGAGGACAACTACTGCCATGACTGCGGCGACTGGCCCGGACTCTACAACGACGAGGGCGGAAAGAACACCGTCTACCGGAACAACCGCTTCGAGCGCTGCTGGTGGCCCTTCCACATGCACGACTGCCGCAACATCGTCTTCACGAACAACACGATGGCCTGCGACAAGCCGATGCGCTTCTCCTTCCAGGGTTCCGCAGGGTGTGTCTTCAAGGACAACCTCATCCGCGCGCCGAAGGCGATAAACGACGACCCTTATGTGGCAAACTGCGCCGTCTGGGAGAACGACGTCGAGACGGGGAGCTTCACGAACGGCTGGAGCGGCCGCACCCGCGTCACGCTTGAAAAGAAGCCCCTGCCTCCCAAGAAGCCCTGCAACGCCTTTCCGACGAAGGGCCCGATGTTCCCCGAGGGCAAGCTCGACGCCACGGCCTTCACGACGCCGTGGAAGCAGTCCCGCGCAATCGACCGTGACGAGCAGGGGCGCGAAAGTCCCGGCGTCCCCGGCTGCTGGCTCTACTTCGGATACGATGCCGACTTCCTCTACGTCAAGGCGAACTACGAGTACAACAAGTTCGTGTACTACAAGGGCGCGACTTGCGTTGGCAATGGCCCGTGGGGCGTCACTGACGGTGTAAAGCTCCAGTTCGACGGATTTGAAGTCACGGCGTTTCTGGGCGGGAAGATTGAATCGTCCAATCCCGAGCTCCAGTTCGACGCGACCAACTCGTCCGTGAAGAACCACGGGGGTGTCGGCGCGAAGGGCTACACAATCATCCTCGCCATTCCGCTTTCGCGGCTGGGAATCAAGGAGCTGGACCTCGAAGCCGTCCAGGGGAAGACTATTCCCTTCGATGCGATCCTCTTCAACGCCGAATACAACGAGACGCGGTACTACGAAGGCCCGTCCAAGGGCGGGAAGGTCGCGGGGACGATTGTCCTCACTACGTCAGAAGCCGTTGCGGCGAAGTGAGCACGAGCAAAGCGAAGATGAAAAACCCCATCGAAGTCGTCGCTGTTTACTATCCGCACTGGCATGTCTATCCAAAGGGAAACGAATGGTTCCATCCCGGCTGGACGGAGTGGGAGTATGTGAGGGACGCGAAGCCCCGTTTCCCCGGCCACAATCAGCCTCTCGTGCCTCTCGCCGGCTATCTGGACGGCGCGGATCCCGGCGATGTCGCGAAGGAGATCGCTCTCGCGTCTGACGCGGGGATCAACGTCTTCCTGTACGATTACTACTGGTACGACGGGAAGGTCACGCAGGAGGAGGCAATCGAGAAGGGGTTTCTCGGCGCGCATAACCGCGACCGCATGAAGTTCGCGGTCATGTGGTGCTACCACGAGCGCGACAGGGGGTGGCGCCCGACGATTGGCGAGAAGCGAGAACGGCTGATGGCGCTCGCCCACACGAAGGACGAGTTCCTCGGCCTTATCCGCCACTGCGCCGCCCGCTACTTCAACCGGCCGGAGTACTGGCGCAAGGACGGAAGGCTCTTCTTCTCCATCTTCAACACCCCCTACTTCTTCAAGAATCGTGGATCAGACCCGAGACGGGTCAGGGGCGAGCTTGACGAGGCGCGTGAAATCGTCCGCGCCGCCGGCCTCGGGGAGATCCATTTCAACGCCCAGGGGTGCGGCCCCGGGCTGGCCGACACGATGGCCGAATGCAGCTTCGACTCGACGACCGACTACAACCTGACCATGAACAACATGCCGAAGGAGGAGACGGCGTCCATGCGGGAGAAAGGTGTGTGGGAGGTTGACTACCGCGCGGCGTTCCCGGCGATGCGCGCCCGGTGGCGCGAGATGGCTTCCCACCGTCTTCCCTACATCCCGAATGTCACGACGGGCTGGGACGCGACGCCGCGCTGCCGCCTCGACGAGCCGTATCCCTGGCGGAAGATGGAGTACCCGTACACGATGACATTCACGAACAATACGCCCGACGCCTTCCGCGAACTTCTTGCAGAGGCGAAGGCGTTTGCCGAGAGCGACCCAAAGAGGCCGGGGGCTGTGTACATCAATGGTTGGAACGAGTACACGGAGGGGACCTATCTTGTGCCCAGCAACTTCCACGGCGACGGATTCCTCCGCGCCATCGCCGACGTCTTCGAATCGAAGGCGCGATGAGAGACGCCTTGCATTACCAAATATTTCACACATCTCGTGCTTGAAGTTTCGCAATCCTATTTACGTGTTATGCTAACCGTTGAAGGGTATGTTTGGGAAGGCAAAAGACAGTGACGGCTACAGGCCGGGAATAACGCTGCGATCCGTCGCGGCGATGGTCTTCTGCATCCTGATGACATCCATGTACACGAACTTTTCGTGCACATACCTCGCCGAGCACTACCAGGTCGTGGAGGAGGCGATTCCGCTTCCAGCCATTGTCGCGATTCTCTTCGCGTCGCTGTTCTCCAGCCTCATGGCCCTTCTGACCCGTCGCCGCCTTCTCACACGCGAGGAACTGGTCTGCGTCGCCTTCGCGTCGATGATTTCGGCCCCGATGATGGCGGAGGGCTTCTGGCAGCGCTTCTTCGGCATCATCACGGCACCGGCGCATGCGCAGAGCTTTGACTACATCGACGTCTACGACGACTCCCTCTGGCCGCATGGACGCAACCTCCTGGACGGTGCCTTCGACGAGGGCTTTGACATTGCGGTGACTATCGGAAGGAAAGATGGGCTTGCCACGAACGTCTCATGGTCGGCCGTGGAATACGAGGAGGGCGTGACGGCGCGCTGTCCCACTATCTCAAACGCCACCGTCTCGGATGAGACCTGGATTTCATACGCCTTCCCCGTGACACCGGGCGACGCCTCTTCGCCGGTGCCGTCGCATCCGCATCTCTTCTCCGTTCTCGGCTACATCGAGGACGCCGAGGCGGAGTCCGAGGTCTTCTGCCGCGCGTACGCGGACGAAAACCCGGTTCCCAAGACACTCCTCCTTTCCGGCGAGAAGCCGAAGCGAACGCTCATTCACAGAAAGGGTTTCGTTCGCATGGGCGTTTACGGCGTCATCCCGGCTCGGGATTGCATCAGCAACCTCGTTGTTCAAATCGGCTACCGCGGGCGGGGACGCGTCACCTTCGCCGATCCGAAGTTCTTCTCCGTTTACGCGGTGGAGTCCTGCTTCCGGGGACGCAAGATGATCGACGAGAAGAACTGGCTCGCGCTTCCGCCGGAGGAACGCCCCGCCGGTGCCGCGGTGCGCCCCTCCAATCTCTGGTCGCTTCGCGGGCTTGCCTTCCTCGTCAAAGGCTACATACCGCTCCGCGACTGGATCCGTCCTGCGGCCATCTGGTCGGCCTTCGTCCTGCTTCTGCTCGGTGCGCTTTTCTGCGTCAATGTCGTCATGCGCAGGAAGTGGGCGGAAAGCGAGCGCTACCCGATGCCCAACGCGCGCATTCCGCTCGCGATCATCGGGGCCGACGACATCGGGACTTCGCCCTGGGCCTCGATCTGGACGAAACGCCCAGTCTGGGCAGGGCTCGTCTTTGGTCTGGTCTTTGGACTTCTCAAGGGGTGGCACTGCTTCAACCCGCACATCCCCGACCTCACGGTCGACATCCCGCTTGCGGACTATGTCAAGAACCCCGTCTTCGGGGCCATGTTCCATGTGAGCTTCAGATTCCTCCTGCTGATCTGCTGCATCGCCGTCTTCTTCGACTTGAACGTGCTGCTCTCAATGGTCGTCGGTTACTGGATTTGCCGCCTAATCTACTTCGTCGGCCATGTGACGGGCATAGATGTCAACCGCGGCTTCCCGTGGCGCGACCCGACGGCCATCGGCGCCTATCTCGGCTACTTCCTCGTCGTTCTCGCCCTCTCGGGACGCTACCTCGTCGGCGTGCTGAAGGACGCACTGCACGGCTCGGCCAAGGCGGAGGGCGAAGTCTTGTCGCCGCGCGCCGCGCTCTTCGGCATCGTCCTCGCGCATGTCGGCGCGGCAATCTGGGCGGGGATGACCGGCGCGTCGTCGTTCGCCGTCCTCTGTTTCTTCGCCTTTCTCGTCGCCCTCGGTTTCGTCTGCGCCAAGTTCCGCGCGGAGTGCGGATCGCCCTACGGCTACTTCACCCCGACAAACTGCATGTGTTTCGTCATGGTCGCGGGCGGCATCCCCGTCTTCGGCGAAAAGGGTGTCTTCATCGCGCTCCTGCTCTCCGGTTGCTTCACGGTCACCACCTTCTACCTGATTCCCGGCATGCAGTTCGAACTTATCGAGACCGGACGACGCCTGAAGATCAACCCACGTCACATCCTCGTCACCTGCCTGATCGGCGTCTTGGGCGGACTCTTCATCGGCGGCTGGGGCTTCCTCACACACGGCTACGCCGACGGCGGAGACAACATCCGGGGCGCGTGGCTCTACAACTCGTGGGCATGGTTCGCCAACTCCTTCCGCAATCCGCTCGCACAGGCCACGAACGCCTGGCTTGACGGCGGACAGGCGGCCGCCGCCTCGCCGTGGGACACCCGCATGATGGTCTTCGGCGGGGCGTCCATGGCCGTGCTGACCCTCCTTCGCCAATTCTTCTCAGGCTTCTGGTTCCATCCGATAGGCTTCATGCTTGGTTGGACAAGCATGAACATGGGCGCCCCGTGGGGGACACTGCTCGTCGCCTGGATCATCCGCTTCGCAACGCTCAAGATCGGCGGCGCAAAGGCCGTCCGCGACAAGCTCCTGCCCTTCTTCGCCGGCGCGTTCATCGGCTGCGTCCTGAGCGTCGCCGTTTTCCTCGTGGTCAACGCGAAGGCCTATTTGTCCGGCAACCCGAACTTCGCGATCTTCATCCCGTAGCCCCCTTCCGGGCGGCCCGCCCACGCATCCCATAAAGAGGTTGCCGAGCGAAAACACTCTTGCCAAAACAATTGCGTTTATGCTATGCTATTGGCATGACTAGTTACGAAAAGATTTTTGACTTTGCCATTGAAAATTATGGGCTGATCACCACGGATCAGGCGAAAAAACTTGGCATAGAACCTGCGCGACTGGCCGATCTCGCGCATAGAGGGCGCTTGATGCAAATCGGACATTCCGTATACCAGCTTACACATTATTTGCCAACGCCCAACGACGCCTATGCGCAGGCGGTTGCTCTTGTGGGGCATGACGCCTATCTGCATGGTGAGTCTGTTGTCGCGTTGCTGGGATTGGCGCCGACAAACCCCGACAGGATGTATGTTGCCGTTTTTGGCAGGGTGCGCCGCAATCTAGGCATGGGCATAGTGATATGCAAGGCCGATGTAGAAGACGCTCCTACACCAATTGAGGGAATACCGGCGCAGTCCGTCTGCCGCGCTTTGCTTTCCGCCAGGAACACTATGCCCGAGAGCCGCATAGTGGAGGCGGCCACTGAAGCGCGTCGACAAGGCAGAATAGACCAGGCGGAAATGGAGATGATAGTACATGGAAAATGATAAAAGTGCTAGGAGGCCCAACAGCCGTCGTAATCTTGATTTGGCATTGCAGCGAAAATGCGGTGTGGGGGCAAGCCTTGTCCAGGCGAGAATGGCGATGGCGTGTGCCATCATAGGCCAGCTTGTTCCCGGGGCGGTGGTAAAGGGCGGGACATCCTTGAGGCTTAGGTATGGGCGTTCCAATTCGCGGAACACGATTGATTGCGATGTCGCCAGACGCTTGGGGATAGTCGAATTTGTCAACGGTGTGCGGACGGCCTTGAATGAGGGATGGAACGGTTTTTCAGGAACGCTTGTCGAAAAACAGCCAGCAACACCAAAAGGAGTGCCGTCGGAATATGTGATGCGGCCATTTGAAGTCAAACTGGCGTATTTGGGTCGCTCTTGGTGTACAGTGGCGCTAGAAGTCGGATTTAACGAGATAGGCGTTGCCGATGAAGCGGAAATGGTTGTGCCGGCGGATGATATAGCAGAACTCTTCACGGGTCTTGGTTTCCCTGCGCCATCGGCCATTCCATTAATGCCGTTGACATTCCAGGTCGCGCAAAAGCTTCATGCCGTCACCCAGCCGGGAAACGACCGTGCGCGCGATTTGATAGACCTGCAGCTGATGGCAAGCAATGCCGCAATCGATTATGCCAGGATAAACGCCTTCTGCAGACGTCTTTTCGCCTTTCGGAAACGGCATCCGTGGCCATCAACGGTTGTCAAAGGACTAAAATGGGACGAACTGTATGACTCACAAAAAGGAGCGCTTCCTGTCCTGCCGACTGTCGACGAGGCCATCGTCTGGGCGAACGAACTGATTGCCCGCATCGATGCGGCGAAATAGACGATTGTCGGCCCCTGATACGTTACGACGGCGCCACGTCCGCCTACCCCAAGGCTATTGTCGAGAGGGTTTAACTCCGACCTGTTCCAATCCCTTCGCTTTGCCAAACATTTCATATATGTCTTGCTTGATATTTTGCACTGCGTTTTTCCCCGTGTGCTAATCTTTATACATGCATGAGAACATGGGAGATCGAACTAAGCGCAAGAGCTGCGGACTGATGCCGTCGGTCGTAGGCGGCGCTGTCTTCGTCATCTTGTCCCTGGCGCTCCTCGCCGTGCATGTTCTCTACTTCGCCCCCGGCCGCGCCCGCGTCGAGCGCGGGACGCCATTCACAGGCGACCGTTCGTCCATCGCCGAGGCGATGAAACCCGATGCCGTCGCATCGTGTTTCCGTGACATCTCCGACCTCGGGTCGCGCGCGCCGGGCCAGCAAGGCCTCGAAGCAACGGCTAAGTTCATCGAAAATGACTTCGCCAAGCTCGGTCTCAAAATCTACCGACAGGAAGTCGACATTCCCTATCCGCTCCTTCGCGAGGGTTCAGGCTGGATATCGAACGAGACCTTCCGCCTCGACGTTCTGCCGTTCCGCCCCAACTTCGTGCAGACCGTCACGACCGGCGCAAAGGGCATTGACGGCGAACTCTTCCTCGCGACCGACGATACAATCCGCAACGGCATCGACTTCAAGGGTAAAATCGCCGTCATCGACACGGGGGGATCCGTCTTCGAGGACTTCGGCCTCGACCCCGTCCGCTACGCCGACATCGGTTTCAAGGCAATCGTCATCACACACGCGGAAGGACTCGAAAAGGCCCCATGGGAGGGACGGGCCACCAGCGAGACGTTCATCCCGTCGGTCCCCGTCAACATCGTCCGGGTCGCCTGCGGACCGGAGATTCTCTCCCACATCGGCGAAAAGGTCCATCTCGACGTTCGCTCGGTCTGGGGCGAGCGCTGCACGCGCAACATCGTCGGCGTCCTGCGCAACGCAGCCCAGACGAACACGGCCGCGCTGATTGTCCCCGTCGAGTACGATGCCTTCTCAGTCCTTCCCGACTTCGCGAACAGCTCGCTCCAGGCGCTTCAGACGGCGGTCATGCTGCAGCTTGCGAAAGGACTCGCCCCGTACCGCGACACACTCCGCCGCGACATCGTCTTCGTCGCGGCGACGGGTTCCGGTCACGCCCAGTCCGGCTTGAGCCGTCTTATTTCGACAATTGGAGAGTATGGCCGACGCGACTTTGCCCCCGCCTACATCAACGGCAAGATGGCCGAGCACAGACACACGCTGTCCATGATCGACAACATCCTGAAGCTCTTCGAGGACCCGGACTTCGCCGTCGCCGGCTACGCCGACCGGACACGCGTTCTCATTGAAGGTCTTTCCGCCGATGAGCGCCGCTATCTCGGCGAGCGCTACGCCGCGCTGGTTCGGAAGGCCGTCTTTCAGGAGGAGGAGCGACTGCTCCAAGCGAAAATCGCCTACGAACGGAATCCAAGCGACCTCGCCTCCCCGTCTTTCGCCGCCTACTGCGCCGCGCGGAAGCACCATGACGAAGTGAACAACCTCTCCGGCCTCCCATTGCCGCAGCTTCTCCGCCGCAACACCGCCGCGACGCTTCACCTACCGTTGCCCGATGGCGGTGACGCCACCGTCCGCGACGCCTTCCGCGCCACTCTGGAGAAATACGCCGCATACCACGCCGAACGGCTCCGCTCCTGCGAGGACGATCTCCGTCTCCAGCGGATGTTCGCCCGCTACAACGACTTTGTCATCCTTGGGACACGCTGTGCTCCGTCTTCGGAACCAGGGGCCGTCGAGAAAATCGGCGTCGCCGGCGGCCGCGGCGTTTCGACGGGCGAGGCGCTGGAACTCTTCCAAACCATCGCCGACGAATCCGCCCACGCCCTTGGCCTCGACGAGAAGGTCACCATCGAAAGAGGCGACTCCAGTTCCTTCTCTGGCATCTTCTCGGAAAGCGTTGATTTCAACACGCTTCCTTTCGCATCGGTCTCCTATCCGGCCTGCACAATCGCAAGCATCGGGGAGCGCGTCCGCAACCCATTCTTCCCATTCCGGCAGAAGGAAATGGAGGACCTCTCCTCCGCGCGTGGAATGCTCTCCGTGCTCGGTGAGACCACGTTCTCACTCGCCTTGGGCCGGGGCGACTTCAGCCGTCTGCCTAAATGGGGCGCCGTCGCCGTCCGTGGCGCCGTCCTCGCAGCCGGAGTCGGCAGTTCGGCCGTCCCCAACTTCGCCGTCGAAGGCGCACTCGTGTGCTCGCTGGATGAAAAGCCCTGCATGATCACCGACCCCTACGGCCGCTATGAGAACGCCTTCCAGATCATGCCGGCCTTCACCTGGCAGCGCAACCGCCCGTACCAGGTCTTCCTCTTCGACGAAAACGGCGTGGCGACGCACGTGAAGGACTTCGGATCCGCCGCGCAGAACATCTTCGAGTCGAAACGGATGCGCTTCAACAACACGCCCGTCAACCACGTTCTCTACCGTGCCGCCCCCGTCGCGCTCCTCAACCGCGTCAACCCGCAGACGCTCAAGTCCTTCGCAGGCTTCGACCCCGTCCGCAGGCGCGGTCTTTCCGCCTTTTCCTCATCGTGCCGCTTCATGAGCGACAAGGTGCTCATGGAGTTCCTCCCGCCAGACGCCCGATTCCACCTTCTGCTGAAGGACGGCGCCTTCGACAACGAATACGTGTCCGTGACCCGCGCCTTCTGCCTCGGGACACTCCACGCGGACGACTCTTCGTGGCAGCCGTCTGGGAACGAGATCGATGGTCCCGGCTATCTCGCGGCCGACACAGTCTTCTTCCGCGACCTCCCCGAAGAAGCCTACGCCTCGATGTCGTGGCTCGCCGGAAAACGCCTCGCGCTCCAGTCCGCCTACCAGATGGCCGACGCCCTCACCATCGCCTTCGACCAAAAGTCCGCGGCAATTGCCACTAACACGGCCGCACAAGCCGCCGAGACGCCTTATCTGGACCGCCAACAGGAATACGGCGCGGCGCTTTCGTACCAGATTCTCAACCACCCGGTCATTCGCGGCACAGTGTCCGAGGCCGTGGCAGGCATACTCTGGTACCTCGGACTCCTCGTCCCCTTCGCGTTCTTCTTCGAGAAACTCGCCTTCGGCTTTGCCGACATCCGCCGCCGGCTGCTTGTGCAGGGCGCAGTCTTTCTGATAACCTTCGGGCTCCTGCGCCTTCTGCACCCGGCCTTCCACATGATCCGCTCCTCGTCGATGATCCTCCTCGGCTTCGTGATCATGATTACCGTCGGCGCGGTCATGCTCCTTCTCTCCGGCAAGTTCCAGGAGTGCCTCGACGCCATTCGGGGCGGCACGGCAAAGGGTGTCTCCGGCAACGGCTTCGGCATAGCCCTGACGGCCTTTCTACTCGGCCTGAACAACATGCACCGCCGCCGGCTCCGCACGGGCCTCACGTGCGCGACCCTCGCGCTGATGACCTTTGCGACAATCTGCTTCCTGACCGTCAATTCGGGCATCGTGGATTCCGAACACGCCATCGGCCGCGCCGGATACCAGGGACTGGTTTTCCGAAAGAAGCAGTTTCGGCCAATTACAGGCGCCGAAACCGACGCCTTCCGTCTCGCCTTTCCCAAACACCGCGTCTCCCGCCGCGAATTCTTCGCCGCGTTTTACAACGGCGTGCCAGACGCACCCTCCTTCAAACTGACCTTTGGCGAGGGCGACCGTTCGCGGACACGCATCGTCCGTGCCGCGCTCGGCTTCGACGCGGCCGAACCTCTCGCCGGACAGATGCCGCTTCTCTGCACCAACGGCTGGTTCACGGCTGCCCAGCAGGAGGCCGCAGGAGGGACGCGTCCCGTCATCCTGCCAGACATCCTGGCCGCACAGCTCGGCATCGCGTCTGAAATGGTCGACGGCGGTCCCGTTCCAGTCCTCATCAACGGAAAGCGATTCTTCGTGCACAACGTCTTCGATTCGACCCGGTTCAGCGAGGTCGTCGACCCCGACGGCGTGAACCTCCTCCCATACGACGGCCTCTCCATGAACAGCATGAAGTTCGGCGGGAGGGGCGTCATCCTCGCGGAAGACACCGACCCGCGCGTCGCGCCGGCCGACCTCATCCTCGTACTGGCGGGCGACCTCGAAATGGACAAAAGAGGCATACGCACGGCCTCAATCGCCATCGACATGGGCGACGTGCCCTACGCCACGGCCCAGAGCGAGATATCGCGCTATAAAGAGCAAAGCGGCACAGAATGCTTCTACGCGCTTGCCGGGACAGCCTTCAGGGGCAGCCGCGCCCGCACCCGCAAACTGGCCGGATTCGCCGACCTCCTCGTGCCGCTCATCATCGCGGCCATCACCGTCCTCAACACGATGAAAGGCTCTGTCTACGAGCGGCAGGGCGAAATCCGCATCTACAACGCCATCGGCATCGCGCCGCGCCACATCTTCTTCATGTTCGTCGCCGAAGCGCTTGTATACTCCGTCGTAGGCACGGTGCTGGGATGCCTGCTCGCGCAAGGCGTCGGGCGCATCCTCGCGCTGGCAGGCGTCACAGCTGGACTCGACATGAACTTCGCGTCGCTCACGAGCGTCTACGCCTCGCTCGCCATCGCCGCCGCGACACTCCTCTCCACCTGGTACCCGGCGCGCACGGCGATGGAGATCGCCAAGCCCGCCGACAACGCCGGGTGGTCGCTTCCCGCGCCGGACGCCGACGGACGCCTTTCGACCATTCTTCCGTTCACCTTCACGCACCACGACCGCATCGCCGTCCTGGCCTTCCTCCACGAATACTTCGACTCGCTGGGCGAAGGCAGTTCCGGCCTCTTCTTCTCCGGCCAGCCAGTCTTGCGCGTCTCCGACAGGCTGGACGACCTCGCGGACGGAGCCTACATCCCAGAGCTCAAGGTCCGTGTCTGGCTCAAGCCCTTTGACCTTGGCGTCTCGCAAGACGTCGAAATCGAACTCGGCACCGATCCCGAGACGCGCGAGTACATCGCCAAGATGACGATTACGCGCCTCACGGGCACGCTCGACGCCTGGTACCGCCTCAACAAGCCGTTCGTCACCGCCGTCCGCCGCCAATTCCTACACTGGCGCGCCGTCTGCGAAGCGCAAAAGACCATCCTTTTCGCCAATGCCCGTTCGCTCTTGGAACGTGGGGAAACAGGAAATCAATCTTCAATCCAATCTTCAAAGCAGGAGCCCATGGCATAGTTCATGGCTTTTTTGCTAGAATAATGCTTGAAGAATAACCAAGGAGGAACCCCTATGAAGAAAACAACCTTTGCACTTTGCTTTTGCAACCGCGGCTTCATGCCCGGTGAGCTTGTTCTTGACGCGCGCCGGGAAATGGCGCAGGCCGTCACCGACGCCGGCTGCGACTACATCATGATGGACGAAAAGGCCACCCGCTTCGGCGGGGTCGAGACCCGCGACGAGGGCCGCGTCTACGCGAAGTGGCTCGCGGAGCATCGCGGGCAATACGACGGCGTAATCTTCTCCATGCCGATCTTCGCGGACGAGAACGGCGCATTCGAGGCGCTGCGCGATGCCGGTACGCCCATTCTTCTCCAAGCCTATCCCGACGAAATCGGCAAGATGGACTTCGCCCACCGCCGCGACGCCTACTGCGGCAAGTTCTCCGTGACGGACGTCTTCACGCAGTGCCACATCCCCTTTACAGTGCTCAAGCCTCACGTCGTCCATCCGCTCTCGCCGGCCTTCCGCTCCAACCTCGACGAGTTCGCCGCAATCTGCCGCGTCGTCGGCGGCATGAAGCGCTTCTCTGTCGGCTGCATCGGTGCGCGCACCACGGCCTTCAAAACAACCCGCTTCGATGAAATCGCCCTCCAGAAGTACGACATCACGGTCGAGTCCTTCGATCTCTCGGAACTCGTCTACAAGGTCCAGAAGCGCGGAGTCGACGACGCTGTCAAGGCCAAGGTCGAGCGCCTCCGCAACTACACGGACTGCTCGCACGTGCCTCAGGAGCGCATGGAGACGCTCGCCAAGATTTCCTGCACAATCGACGACTACATCGCCGAATACCACCTCGACGCCATTTCGCTGCGCTGCTGGAACGAGATGGAAACGATTCTCCGCGTCTGCCCCTGCGTGCTGCTTTCGGAACTCAATGACCGCGGCATTGCGGCCTCGTGCGAGATCGACCTTTGCTCGGCGCTCACCATGCGCGCCATGGTGCTCGCCACCGGCAAGCCGACCGCCGTCCTTGACTGGAACAACAACTACGGCGAAGACCCCGACAAGGTCATCCTTTTCCACTGCGGCCCCGTGGCGCAGACGCTTATGGCGGGGAAGGGAACCGTCACCGCGCACCTCATGTTCGAGAAGGGCGACCCCGGTTCCGGCTGGGGTTCCAACGAAGGCCGCATCGCCGCCTTCCCGATGACCTTCTCCAACTGCCAGACCAAGGACGGCCGCCTCATCGTCTACGCCTCCGAAGGCGAATTTACTGGCGAAAAGATCGAGGACGGCTTCTTCGGCTGCGGCGGCGTCGCCCGCATCCCAGGCCTCCAGGACAAACTTGTCCGCCTCGCGCGCGGCGGCTTCAAGCATCACACCTCCATCGGCGTCGGCCACATCAAGTCCGTGCTCAAGGAAGCCTTCACAACCTACCTCGGCTACGACTGGACTGAGATTGACGGCTAAACCCGAGTGCACGCGGGCGAAAAGGCACTGGCGAGCGGCTCACGCCCGCCAGATGCCTTTCACCCACAACTGGATTCAAACCATGAAAACACTTATCGCAAGCCACATCGCGTCTATGGAAGGTTACGTTCCCGGAGAACAGCCCAAGCGCCGCGACATTGTGAAGCTCAACACCAACGAGAACCCGTACCCGCCTTCGCCGGCCGTAGGCCGGGCGTTGGCGGAGTTCGACTACTCCACGTTGCGCCGCTATCCTGACCCGATGGCGTCGTCGCTGCGCGCCCGCGTTGCTGAAATCAACGGCTGCGCGGTGGAGAACGTCTTCGTCGGCAATGGATCCGACGAGGTTCTCGCCCTCGCCACCCGCGCCTTTGTCGAGGACGGCGGCGCCGTCGGCTGCTTCGACCCGACCTACTCGCTCTATCCCGTCCTCTCCGAAATCCGCAACGTCGTCTGCCGCAGGGCCCCGCTTAACGATGACTTCACCTGGCGGACGCCTCCTAAAGATTTTGCAGCCGACCTCTTCTTCCTGACCAACCCCAACGCCCCGACAAGCATCGCCTATCCCAAGGACGACATTGCCGCCTTCTGCGCGTCCTTCGCCGGGGTCGTGCTGATTGACGAGGCGTACGCCGACTTCGCCGAGGACAACTGCATGGACCTTGCGACGGCTGCGGGGAACCGCAACGTCATCGTCTCGCGGACGCTCTCCAAGTCTTTCTCCCTCGCAGGCATCAGGACCGGCTACTGCGTGGGACCCGCAGACCTCATAGACGCCATGTACAAGGTCAAGGACTCGTACAATCTGGACGGCGTTACCCAGGCCGTGGCCCTTGCCGCCTTGAACGACCTCGGCTGGATGCGCTCAAATGCCGCGAAAATCAAGGCCACCCGCGCCCGTGTCGCGGCCGAACTCCAGTCCCGAGGCTGGACCATGCCGGTCTCATCCACGAACTTCCTCTTCGTCCGTCCCCCGGATGGCAATGCCCGCCGCGTCTTCGACGCCCTTCGCGAAAAGGGAATCTTCGTCCGCTACTTCGCCTCGACGCCGGAATTCATCCGCATAACCATCGGCACTGACGCCGAGATGGACCGGCTTCTGGCGGAAATCTGAATTCCCCTTGCGCCGCGCCGTAGACTGTACTATAATATATCCAAACAATTGGCTAAAGAAGGAACTGAAAATGAAAAAGAAAACTGGAGATCCCTGGGATTTCGATGACGTGCTGGTCGAATTCTTCAATGCCGTCAAGGAGCGCCGTTCCAATCTTTCAAAAAGCACGATAAAGCTTTTCCGCAAGAATAAGACGCCTTTTCTCACGGAACTGGCCCGGCAGGCCGTTCGCCGTTCATATTCCGGTGCCATTGCGCTTTCCGACCATGACTACGACCTCGGCATCCTGTACAATGTCGTCCGCCACGAAGTGGACAAGAAGCGCAACAACTCCGCCCGCGAAATCCTCGCGCCGTCCGTGCGCGCGCTGATGACCGACGAAGACCCCGAAGGCCGCAAATACCTGACCACGGTCGACGATGTGGGCCTCGTATGCCAGATGCTGGTCCTGTTCATGCGCACGGACTTCGTTGACGGAATCTGGGCCTATCTGGGCATGCTTCTCCTTTCACACTGGGACAGCCTCGACACCGACTTCGACGACAACGACTGGCGCATCGTAGGAGCTGCTGCGGGACATCTCGGACGCAACGTCCTCGCGGCCACCGCCTTCCTTCGCGCCGCGAAGCTCGACCGTGAGCCCGAACGCCGGAACGAAAGCTTTTTCGACGCCAGCCG
>JAEEGG010007869.1_pt1 | contig 24393 bp, 16 predicted proteins | sample 9134161 | NCBI WGS metagenome assembly JAEEGG01 (sample SAMN16246543, study PRJNA631951) | gut metagenome | biome: gut microbiome; feature: rumen; material: CR-attached | host: Bos | place: Iran: Karaj | collected 2018-10
TCTGTTTCAGACTGCCCCGTGAAAGTGAGCTGGAAGAGCCAGACCAGGAAATCCCCGTTGACGGCTATCGATCATATCACCATGAGGTGAGGTCAACCAAGACCACGGCAAAGTAGTTTTTACGACAAAAAAATGGCGCAGCCATCGGCTGCGCCATTTTTTGTCAATGTCGTTTCGACATTATTTTCCGTGATGCTCGCTGGATACGGTGAGCTTTTTGCGACCCTTCTTACGACGGTCTGAGAGGACCTTCCGGCCGTTCTTTGTGCTCATACGCTCGCGGAAACCATGCTTGTTCACTCTCTTACGATTGTGAGGTTGGAATGTTCTTTTCATTGTTCTAACTATTTAATTGTTTTTATTTGCGATTTTACTGCTAGTGTTCGGTGTTGAAAAACAGGCTGAAATTGAAGAAATATTACTCCATTGCCGCTCACAGCACCAAAACGAGTTGCAAAATTAGTGATTTTATGTAAAATAACAAAAAGTTATGCCGATTTTGACCAACTTTTTTTGTCATTTTATGAAAAAAACCTAATTTTGCATAAAATTTGGTGCTCTGATTTTGCAATCGGGTGAAGAATTTACAAAATAACAGCAAAAATCAAAAATAATTAATAATCTAAAAAAACAGCTAATATGTTAGCAGGTGACATTAAGAAAAATGTGTGCTTACGTCTTGATGGTCGTATCTATGTGGTTATCGACTTTCTGCACGTGAAGCCGGGAAAAGGTAATACAGTGATGCGCACCAAGCTCCGCGACGTTCAGGACGGACGTGTGCTTGAGCGCACTTGGATTGTGACTGCAAAATTGGAGGATGTCCAGGTCGATCACCGTCAGTTCCAGTATCTCTATAAGGAGGGAGACGACCTTGTGTTTATGAACACAGAGACTTACGAGCAGGTGAACATCAGTAAGGATGTGATTGAAGGTGTTGATTTCCTCAAGGAGGGTGAGAACGTGATGGCTGCTATCGATTCTGCAACTGACACTATCCTCACCGTTGAAATTCCTGTGAAGGTTGTCCTCAAAGTCACTTACACCGAGCCGGGACTGAAAGGCGACACTGCAACCAATGCGACTAAGCCGGCAACAGTGGAGACAGGAGCTAAGATTCGTGTTCCGCTGTTCATCAACGAAGGCGATTTAATCGAGGTTGACACCAGAGACGGTTCATACGTCACAAGGAAATGATGATTTTTCATCGGATGACAAAAAAAGGCAACGCACAATTTAGTGTGTTGCCTTTTTTTTGAACTACCTGAACCATCTTTTTTGAGCTACCTTTTTGTAATTGTTCAGCAATAATGATTTTGTGTAATTTTAAGTAGGTCCACAATCAGATGCAGTAACTGTTGTCTTTTCTTCTTGTCTTCTCGTCTTCTTGTCTTCTCATCTTCTCGTCTTCTCGTCTTCACATTTTTATGTCACATATATTTGGATGTACTCCGATTATTCCGTAAATTTGCATCAAATAATTTTCTTAGTAATAACTGTCGTCAAAAATGAAAATCGCATTGATTCAGACTGAAATCGTGTGGGGCAGTCCGGAGGCGAATATTGCTGTCATGGACACTCTCATCGACCATGCGGGAAAGGCGGACCTTTATGTGTTGCCGGAAATGTTCTCAACAGGATTTGTGATGCAACCGGAGAATTACGCTGAAAAGCAAGGACTTTCGCTCAAATGGATGCAAGGGAAAGCACGGCAGACAGATGCAGCTGTCTGCGGAAGTTTGGCGGTGGCTGACGGTGATAAATATTATAACCGCTTTTATTTTGTGAAACCCGACGGGAGTGTGGCTGTTTACAACAAGCGGCATCTCTTCACTTATAGCGGTGAGCATGAGCATTATCAGAAGGGAAACGGACGAACTGTAGTAGAGTGGAGGGGGGTACGCATCCTCTTGCAGGTGTGCTACGACCTGCGCTTTCCCGTTTTCTCCCGCAACCATAAAGACTACGACCTCGCTCTGTATGTGGCAAGCTGGCCTGAGAGCCGACGGATGGTATGGGACATTCTCTTGAAAGCACGTGCCATCGAGAACCAGTGCTATGTGGCTGGTGTCAATCGTGTGGGAGACGACCAGAAGTGTCATTACAACGGCGGAACCGCCATCATCAGTCCTTACGGCAATGTCGTTTCAGATGCAGCAGACAACGAGACCTACGTCGTAGTCGCCACACTCGACATGGAGAAACTCAAGGCATTCAGGGAAAAATTCCCAGTCCTTGACGATGCGGATTAGCCGTTTTTTATTATTTTTTCTTTTTTTTGAGGCTTCGCAAGTAAACCCCCAATATTAATAATTAGTCTAAAGGTCATCAGCTGAGGTCGCAGTTGTCTATGCTGCACATCTGGCGAAGCACAGCCTAACTAATTTTTTGTATAGAATTTGTTTATTCTATGAAGAAGCGTATCATTATCACCCTGCTGTTGGCCGTCGTCGCACTGGCAGGGCAATGTCAGAAGAAAAATCCAGTCCAGAAGACTGTGGAGCAGATAAGCATCACTACAGACGCCAAGTTGAATGCAAGGCAGAAAGTGGGGGCGTATATGAAAGCTGGAGATTATGACGGACCAATCGGCATCAAACTGCGGGGCAACAGCTCACTGAGTTTCAACCAGAAAAAATACACGATTGAGTTGCGCGACAGAATGGGTAAGGATGTGGAGGCACCCCTTTTGGGAATGCCATCACACAGCGACTGGGTGTTGCTGGCTCCTTATAACGATGTGTCGGCTGTACGCGACCCGTTGGCGTTTTATCTTTGGCGTGAAATGGGGCACTGGGGACCACGAACGAGGATAGTGGAGCTGACGCTTAACGGTGAATACCGTGGCATATACATCCTTTCGGAAGCTATCAAGCGTGGCGAACAACGGGTGAATATCGACAAAATGAGGAAAAAAGACATCGGAGGCATTGACGTTACCGGTGGCTATCTGCTACGAATCGACACTTACAACGAAGATGATGCCACGCATGTGTCGAAAGTTCCTGGTATCGGGGAAGGTAACATGTCGAGCCAGGTCATCTGGTCGTGTATCTATCCTAAGAAGAAAAAACTGCAACCTGAGCAGCTGGCATATATCTGGAATTATGTCGATACGGTTGAGCAAGTGATTCAGTCCGACAGTTTTGCTGACCCGAATACAGGATATTCCAGATACATCGATGTGCCGTCGTTCGTGGACTATTTCATTCACACCGAACTGAGTATGAACGCCGACGGATATAAGCGGAGTGCCTATTTCTATAAGGAAAAGCAAAACGCCGATGGAAGTGGCGGCAAGTTGGTGGCTGGGCCTGTGTGGGACTATAACCTGGCATACGGAAATGCCAATTTCGCCAATGCCGACAACACAGAGGCTTGGTGTTTTGAGGGGGCAAGCAACAATCCCACGCCAGCTCTGTGGCAGCGACTCCTGCAGGACCCGGCATTTCGCAAGCAAGTGAAATCACGCTATGAGTCTTTGCGTAAGAATGTGCTTAGCAACAAAGCAATCAATACGTATATCGACCGTCATGCCCGTCTGCTTGCTCCATGCTTAGCGCGTCATTTTGAGAAATATCCGGAACTACTTGTCTCTGAGGAGGAAAAGCTGCAGGCATCAAAGCAGCCTCCTTTCGGGGCATTCCCTCCTATGGGCGGTTTACCTGCCCTAGACTCCATACATCATTTCCCCGGCGGCTTTTCTATGTCGGACTCCATTCCGCAGTTTCCATTTGGTTTTCCCCCAATGGGTGGCGGAGTTCCTCCGATGGGCGGCGGATTTCACATGCCAGACTCCATTCCTGGCTTCCCTGATGGGTTTCCACCCATGGGTGAGGGCTTTTCTTTTGGCGATGACTTCCCGATGATGCCCGGTTTCGGGAATGCTGTCGTGGGTATGTTCGCTGCTTATCGTGTCAGTTCCTATCAAGAGGAGATTCAAATATTGAAAAAGTGGCTGGCCAGCCGTCTGTCTTTCCTTGACAGGAATATCAGCCGCTTCGACAAAGACTGGGAACCGCACATTCAAGAGCCAAAGGAAATTAAGGCTCCTCTGTTCGGCGGAGGATTTCCTTTCGCTTTCCCTGCTTTTTGAACAGACGCTTTGGGGAGAGTAGTGGCTTTTGTGAAATGTAAATTTCTCAAATCAGATATTCTCTCAGTGCTCAGTCCCGATTTGTCAGCTTTTTCGTGACTTTGGCTGCGCAGAAGTTACTTTCACTCGGCAATACAAAGAAAAACTGCGTTTCTTCTTTGTGCTGCTCTCGTTTTTTCGTACTTTGGCTACGCCGAAGTTACTTTAAAGTTACTTTCACTCGGCAATACAAAGAAAAAACTGCGTTTCTTCTTTGTGCTGCTCTCGTTTTTTCGTAACTTTGCACGGAATTATGTTCAAGAAGATTGACAAATATGTGCTGAAGAATTTCCTGACCCTTTTTATAGGAACCTTCGTCATCAGTATTTTCATATTGATGATGCAGTTCCTATGGAAATATGTCGATGACCTCGTAGGGAAAGGGCTGGAGATGAGTGTACTCGCGAAATTCTTCTTCTATGCTGGAGAGACGCTCGTCTCGCTGGCGCTGCCACTTGCCATACTTCTTGCATCACTTATATCGTTTGGCAACATGGGAGAGAGGTTAGAGCTCCTCGCAATGAAAGCGGCGGGAATACCTCTTGTCAGAATCATGAGGCCGATTGCTATTTTCATGGTCATCATGACGGGGGTGTCTTATTATTTCCAGGACTATGCGGCGCCATACGCACAGAAAATGCTGTTCCAGATGCTCTATTCTGTCAGGCAGACATCACCTACCATCGACATCCCGGAGGGGGTGTTCTACGACGGTATCGACGGAGTCAACCTATATGTCAAGGAGAAAGACCCGAAGACCGACATGCTCTACGAGGTGATCATTTATGAGCTTTCAGAAGGGGCTGCAAATGCCCATATCATACTAGCTGATTCAGCCATGCTTGAGACATCGGCCGACAAGCAACATCTGCTTCTCCACCTCTACAATGGGGAACAGTTTGAAAATCTGCGCACAAACGCTATGCAGACGAACAATGTACCATACCGTCGAGAGACATTCGTCGATAAGCATTTCATCATTGATTTCAGCACGGACTTCTCGATGACTGACAATGATTTCTCGCAGAACGCCAAGACCAAGAGCATGGGAAACCTGCTCGACGGCATCGATTCGCTTGCTGCATATATCGACAGCACGGCATTGGCATACTACGACGACATGAAACGGGGAACGCTGCAGGTAAGCGGATTCTCTAAGCCGCAGTTTAATTTCACTCATCGCCGAAACCGGATGATTGAACGTCAGCAGCTGCAGATCGGACAGGCACGTCCTAGGCCTGATCGACAACAGGAATACGATTCCACGGCAGTGAAGTCTGCTGTTAGAGACTGGAGACAACCTGCCGCATGGTTTGAGAAGCGTTTGCGTGAGAGCCGGCAGGAGGACTCCCTGTTTGAGGCTAAGCAGGCTGAGGCTAAGAAAGTGATGGAAGAACGGGAGAAGATGAAACGGACAGATGCCGATTCACTGTTTGAGTCGTTCCAGGAAAACCGTCAGGCCAACATCATACACAACGCACTGCAGAAAGTCACGCTGGCCGCTAGTGACATGGAGTTCAGGGCAGAGATGATGAAATCGATAAAGCGCGACCAGCGACAGCATAAGATTCAGTTCTGGCAGAAAATCACACTGGCTGTGGCATGCATCGTCTTTTTCTTTATCGGAGCACCACTCGGAGCCATCATACGCAAAGGTGGAATGGGGATGCCGGTGGTAGTCGCAGTGGTTATTTTCCTCTTCTACTATATCATCAATTCATTCGGGTCTAACCTCGCATCAGCGGGCACTATTCCCCCATGGCTCGGCATTTGGTTCAGCACGCTTGTGCTTGCCCCGATCGCTTATTATCTCACCGTGAAGTCGAACAACGACTCCGTGGTCTTCAACATCGACACCTACCGCAATTTCTTCCGGAAAGTGTTCGGTATCAAGACCAAACGGAATATCTATCGCAAGGAGGTGATCATCAGCGATCCCGAATACGGACTGATGCAGCAGGAACTGCTCGACGTGGCGGGGATGGCACAGGAATACCGCCGTACGAAACACCTCAACCGCTTCCCCAATTATTTCAGGCTTTTCTTCCGCACCGAGCAGGATGAGGAGGTGGAGAAACTCAGCCAGAAGCTCGAGCATTGCGTCGAGGAGCTGTCGAACAGCAAGGACAGGCATGTGCTTAACCACCTGAACGTGTTCCCTGTGCTCGACCCGTCGGCTCATATCGCCCCTTTCAAAAACTCAAAATGGAACAAGGCTGTGGGTTATTTCTTCCCTGTGGGCATTATCTTCCTCTTTAGGATAAGCCGCTTCCGGAGGAGGCTCAGCCGTGAGCTGAAGACCGTGATGAACACAGCCAAAACCATTTCCAAGCGTTGTGGTGAGCTGTGTGAAAATGCAAAAAAAGAATAAAAAAACAAAATACTTTTAATGTTAGGCTGAAAAGTCTGAACTTTTCACTAACTTTGCACTAATGGATAAAAAAATATTTGCTACCATACAACAGGCAATCGATGATTTCCGCCAAGGTAAGTTTGTGATTGTGGTCGATGACGAGGACCGTGAGAACGAAGGGGATTTCATCACTGCTGCCGAGATGATTACCCCGGAGAAAGTGAATTTCATGCTACGTGAGGGAAGGGGGGTGCTCTGTGCGCCTATAACAACAACACGCGCGCGTGATTTGGAACTACAGCATCAGGTGGAGGAGAACACATCAATGCTCGGAACACCTTTCACGGTCACCGTCGATAAACTCGAAGGATGCACAACGGGGGTGTCAGCACACGACCGTGCAGCTACAATACAGGCGCTCGCCGACCCGGCATCTACACCGAAGACCTTCGGAAGGCCAGGACATATCAATCCGCTATATGCCCAGGACAACGGGGTGCTGAGAAGGGCTGGACACACCGAAGCAGCTGTCGATCTGGCTCGCTTGGCAGGGCTCAGGCCAGCGGCGGCGCTCATCGAAATCCTTAATCCTGACGGCACGATGGCGAGGATGCCTGAGCTCATCAAAAAGTCCGAGGAATTTGGCATCAGGCTCATTCAAATCAAGGATATCATAGCCTACCGACTCCAGCGCGAGTCGCTTGTCGAGAAAGGTGAGGAGGCTGACCTCCCCACGGAATACGGACATTTCCGTATCATCCCGTTCCGGCAGAAAAGCAACGGACTGGAGCATGTGGCACTCTTCAAAGGATCGTGGGAGCCCGACGAACCGGTGCTCGTGAGGATGCATTCCAGTTGTGCCACAGGCGATATTTTCGGGTCTAAACGCTGCGACTGCGGCGAGCAGCTCCACCGATCCATGCAGCTCATCGAGAAGACGGGCAAAGGTGTCATTGTCTATCTCCTGCAGGAGGGACGCGGCATCGGACTGATGAACAAAATCGCGGCTTATAAGCTGCAGGAACAGGGACTCGACACTGTAGATGCCAATATTCATCTTGGATTCGACCCCGATCTCCGCGATTATGGGGTGGGAGCGCAGATTCTCCGTGAGCTCGGTGTCTCGAAAATTAAACTTCTCACCAATAACCCCGTCAAACGGGTGGGTCTGGAGGGATACGGGCTGGAAATCGTAGAAAACGTCCCCATTGAGGTCACGCCAAACAAGTACAACGAACGGTATCTGCACACCAAACAAGAACGTATGGGGCATATCCTCCATTTCACGAAATAGGTTCAGTTTTCAGATACCCTTAAAGTGTATATATCTCTCAACAACAATTACTAAACAATTATATTATGGACAATTACAACAATTACAATGGTTATCAGAACGGGTCGCAGCAGTACGGACAATCTGCCTACGGCCAGGGCTACTCACCCTACACACCTTCTGTCGCTGAAGGACAGCAGGCTGCAACGGCTTTCGCCGTGCTGATGAGGAAAGTGTATGTCTGGATGGCGCTCGCTCTCGCAGTCACCGGACTGACGGCATACGGTGTTTCGCAGAGCTATACTATGATGGAGATGCTTTTCTCCAATCAGGCTACATTCTGGATTCTGGCTATCGTGGAGATTGGACTCGTCATCGGACTCTCTGCCGCTATCAACAAGTTGTCGTTTACGGCTGCCGCTATCATGTTCGTCATCTATTCAATAATCAACGGACTGACGATGTCTGCGATATTCCTTGTTTATACGATGACTTCCATCGCAACCACCTTCTTCATCACTGCCGGTGCCTTCACCGGTTTGGCACTTATCGGCTATTACACGAAGAAAGACCTTTCGGCAATAGGTAAGTTCTTGATGTTCGCGCTCATCGGAGTGATTATCGCATCGGTGGTCAACATTTTCCTTAAGAGCTCAGGACTGGAATGGGGTATATCGATTGTCGGCGTGCTTCTCTTTGCAGGACTCACAGCCTACGACTCGCAGAGAATCAAGGAGATGTTCCTTGCTCACGGCAACGAGGTGAACGACACGACGCAGAAGCTTGCTGTGCTCGGAGCACTCTCGCTTTATCTCGACTTCATCAACCTCTTCCTCTATCTCCTCCGTTTCATGGGAAAGATGAAGGAATAGTTGTTAGTTGGTTTTTCCAGGAAACCTAGGAAACCCTAGGAACTCCTAGGAAACCCTGGGAATCCCTAGGAAAACCTAGTAATCCTAGTAATCCTAGGAAAACTAGAAAATCCTAGAAATCAAAACTCCTGGCAAAAACCTCCTCCCTCCCAACTTTTCCCTTTATCCTTTACACTTTACACTTTACATTTTACCCTATAAAAGAAACCATGCAGAATTTATCAGACCGTTTGAACCGTCTGGCGCCGTCTGCCACGCTGGCGATGTCGCAGAAGAGCAGTGAGCTCAAAGCCCAGGGGGTTGACGTGATTAACATGAGTGTGGGTGAACCTGATTTCAACACCCCTGACCATATCAAGGCTGCCGCCATCAAGGCGGTGGAGGAGAACTGGACACGCTACAGTCCTGTTCCCGGCTACCCTTCTCTGAAGGATGCCATTGTGAAGAAGCTGAAGAACGAAAATGGATTGGACTATGCACCGTCGCAGATTCTGACTTCGAACGGTGCCAAGCAGTCGGTGTGCAATACCATCATGGCGGTTGTCAATGCCGGCGATGAGGTGATTATCCCTGCCCCTTACTGGGTGAGCTATCCGCAGATGGTGCTGCTCGCAGAGGGCACCCCTGTGTTTGTGGAGGCGAAAATCGAGCAGGACTTCAAAATCACGCCGGAACAACTGGAACAGGCCATCACGCCTAAGACGCGTGCGCTGATTCTCTGCTCGCCGTCTAACCCTACCGGTTCTGTCTATAGCAAAGAGGAGCTGGAAGGACTGAAAAACGTGCTGCTCAAGCATGAGCGGATTATCGTCATCGCCGATGAGATTTACGAGCATATCAACTACACTGGCAGCCATGCGTCGATGGCGCAGTTTCCTGACATCAAGGACCGTGTGGTCATCATCAACGGTGTAAGTAAGGCTTACGCCATGACAGGCTGGCGTATCGGATTCATCGCTGCGCCGGAGTGGATTGTGAAGGGCTGCAACAAGCTGCAGGGACAATACACGAGCGGACCATGCTCTGTGAGCCAGAAAGCGGCTGAGGCGGCATGGAACGGACCGCAGGACTGCGTGGAGGAGATGCGCCAGGCGTTTGAGCGCCGCAAGAACCTCATCGTCAAGCTGGCGAAGGATATCCCAGGACTGGAGGTGAACGACCCACAGGGAGCGTTCTATCTCTTCCCGAAATGCTCGTCTTATTTCGGAAAGAGCGACGGCAACCGCGTCATCAACAACTCCACCGACTTCGCCATGTACCTGCTCGAGGTGGGACATGTGGCAACGGTGGGAGGCGACGCTTTCGGCTCGCCTGAGTGCTTCCGCATGAGCTATGCCACCTCCGACGAGAACATCATCGAGGCGATGCGACGCATCAAGGAGGTGCTCTCAAAGCTATCCTAAGTGCGTTTTTCTGAAATGCTTAATCAACCAAAAAGGATATGTCAGAAAAGGCATATCCTTTTGTTTTATGTTTCCGCTGGTTTCAGAACGAAAAGTCACTGACAATAAACATACAGCATATTTTGCGGAATCTGTTTTTTTTTCTTAATTTTGCGGATGAATAAAAACTTAGCAATATTATGGGGTCGTATATTGATGTGGGTAATCACCAGATTCAGTAATAACATGTCGGTTGTCAAAAGCAAGGATGATGTATTCACTGTGCTGATTCATCTGGGTTATCTGTCGTACGACTGGAAAAAAAGTGAGTGCTACATCCCGAATAAGGAGGTGGAGGGTGAGATGGTGAATGCTGTCAAGAGCAACTGCTGGAAGACGGCCGTTGATGCCCTCCAGCAGTCGGAGCAGCTGCTTGAGGTGACGCTCCTGGGCGAGGAGGAGGCTGTTGCCTGCGCGCTCGATAATGCTCACGACGAGCATACCCGCATCCTGTCTAACAACGATGAAAACTCACTTGCCTGCGTCATCAGCATCGCCTACTATTATGCCCGCAACGACTATATCATCCATCGACCAGATAAAGCAGAAAATCTACCCTGCAAAAATCGCCCAATACACCGACAACCTCCTGCTTGTGGGCATCAACTACGATGCCGACACCAAATCCCATTCCTGCATCATCGGGCGGTATCAGGCTTAACGAAGCTGTTTCAATTCCCGCTGTTTTTCCATCAGCAGTTTCTTGTACTTTGTCTTCGGTTTAACTAACCGAATGCAGCCCGTCAGTCCTCGGCTGGTTTTGTGGTCGTACCGACCGCACATTAGACTGGCGAAGCATAGTCAATCATTTGCAAACAATACTTTTTTCTTTCATCCTTCTTCGGGCATCTTTTATAGTTTATAGTTTTTTGTAGCGGATGGCTTTTGTTTTTCATCCGTATTCGGACATCAAGCCCTCGACGGCTGACACGGTCGGGACGACCAAGTCCCCAGCCGAACCCGATTGGGGTTTCGAACTAATTCTGTAGCCACAGGCTCGTTAACTCCCATTCGAAGAATTAACTCCCTTTTTATGCAAGAAATTTAACTTTAAATAAAAAAATGTTTGAGATTGATCCAAAAACCACAAGACGTGCCCGCGATTTTGAGCTGTGGATAAAATCGCCGATGCCGATGGTCACGCTGACGAAGACCTTCGATGTCAGCAGATTGAGAAAAGCCGCAAAAAGGCAAGGCATCCGTTTCACTACGCTGATGTGCTGGTGTATTGGCAAAGCGGCAAGCGGCATCCCTGAGTTTTTTATGCTTCCGGTCGGCGAGAAGCTGATGGGGTACGAACGCCTCGCTGTCAATGTAGTTGTCGAAACGGCTGACGGCGGGATCGCCACATGCGACATCCCGTTTTCCGGCAGTCTCAGCCAGTTTCAAGCCGACTATGCCAGACTGACACGCCAGGCACACGACAGCGGCGAGCTGTTTAGCCTGGGCGACGACTATGCCATCATCGGCACCTCTGCCCTGACCAACTGCGAGATTGACTCCTTTGTGAATCAGTATTCTGGCATCTGGAACAACCCGTTCCTGATGTGGGGAAAATACCGCCGCAAGTTATTCAAGACCACTTTGCCCGTATCTTTCCAGTTCCACCACGCCCAGATGGACGGAGGTGAGGCTGCCCGTTTCCTCAATGCCCTGCAGGAAACCATGAATGCAGTTTAAGTATCTTTTTTACTACTTTGAGGTTAGTTTTATAAATATCTCTCTTTTCCATTATCGGAGTCTAAAATCTTTTTCTTTTTTATCATCCGGATGGCAGCTAAAAACTAAAAACTAAAGACTAAAAACTAATTTGCTGTTTTTTCCGCCCCAAATACTTGGGAGTTTGAAAAAAAATACCTAATTTTGAAAAATTAACTAAACACCAATCGATATGAAAAAGAAAACCACTACTTTATTGACGCTTTTGCTGATGTGTGTGACCATGATGGCACAGACTGATGTCAGCAAGTATTACCTTGATAACTACGGGTTTGACTCAGACTTCGACTATCCTGCATCCAGTACCCAGAACGTGGCGCAGGAAATCAGGAGTATCCCGGGATGGACACAGGACTTCACGATGGACTATACGATCACCGGCGTGTATGAGTTCGGATTCGGAGGAGTGTTCAACAATGGAAAAGTTCCGGCTTTGGGCTACGATGACGAAGCCGGTGGCGGACTGGCTCTCTCCACAGGATGGGAAGAGCAGATGAAATATTATCAGACGGTCACCTTGCCTGCTGGCTCATATACCATTAGTGTCCCCACCTTTAATGGATACTCGTCAACAGGAGGATCTTCTCTTCTTGCTTGGATTCCTTCAAGCGGTTCATCCGTGAAATCGACCGTGACAAGCTATCCGTCATCGAAATGGACGCTCGACCAGATTTCATTCAAACTCACCAAGACTACGACAGGTAAAATCCAGATTGGCTATAAGGCTGCCGCAGGAGGTTCGTCTGGCTCTGCCAACCTGGTCATCGACTATGTGCAGGTGTTGGCCACCGACATGGCGGTGGACAAGACCATGCTGAAGTCAACGCTCGATTCAGCCAACCATTATTATGGCGACGGCTCTGGCATAGACTCCGACCTGCTGAAGGCAGCTATCGACGCAGCCCAGGCCATTTATGATGATGAGGAAGCTGATATGGTCACTGTCTTGGAGGTGAACAACGACCTGAAAGAAGCGATTAAGAACTACCGTAAGGCGAATGTCAGTGAGGAAAACCCGTTAGACTGCACTAGCTATATAACTAACCCGAATTTCGAGGATAAAACTGAAGGATGGACTGTAGTCAGCTTGGTAGCTCAGAGCAACAGTTCGTTTTCCAGGAAGTCAGGAACATACTATCTGGAAAAATGGGTTTCTGGTGGAAGTGTGGGTGACGGTAGCGTTAGACAGACCATCTCTATCCCGAATGGGGTGTACAAACTCACTGTGGCGGCTCAGAACTATACACAGTCCTCTACATCGAAGAAAAACACGGGTGCCTACATTTTCGCAGGCGACCAGCAGACCATTGTCTATACTCCAAACGACTATTCCGTCACCTTCACAAGTGTAGCGGGTAAGATTGATATAGGTTTTGTGGCTGAAGGGGCTACGGGCAACTGGATTGCTGTGGACAACTTCCGCCTATCTCTCATCGGTTATGTGGACGATGCCGCTCTCATTGCCGAGGTTGCAAGGCTGGTGGATAATGCGATGGCGTTGCAGGGTTCGCAGATGTCTGCTTCGGCAGCAAATGAGTTGCAGGATCAGATTGACGCGGCTAACCTGATTGTTAACGGCACAAACGAATACAGTTCTGATGTAGCACTGGCACTGCAGGCTGCTATTGCTGCTGCACAGAAATCTATTGCCGAATACGCTGCGCTGAGCAAAGAGGTGGACGTTGCGGTCTCTGTCAGAGATTCCGGCTCCATGATGAATTCAGCCGTGGCGGAGAATCTGCAGGCGCAGATTGAAGCGGCGAATAAGATTCTTGACGGTACGGAGGAATACAGTGACGCTGTGGCTAAGAAGTTGCAGGCTGCCATTGACGCTGCTAAAAGCTCTGTTTCTGATTTCCAGGCTTTGCAGAAGGCTTTAGACGATGCCATAGCCATCTATGACCCGAATAAGGAGGGAGCTGAAAGTCTGCTTGCTGAACTGACTGTAGCGAAGGACATGGTTGAAGACTCCGAAACTACCAGCGAGAGCATCATGATTGAAATAGAGGCACTGAAAACGGCGCAACTGCTTTTCCTCGTGGCGAACGGTTCGGGCAACGAGCCTACGGTGACCACAAAGACCGACTTCATGATTCCTGCGGCGCACGGAGGACTTATCCGAGCAACTTTCGAATCTGGCATTAGCTACAAGGAACGGGGCATCTGCTGGAGCACGGAAAAAGAACCGACTATCGCCGACCATCGCGAGACTGCCTACTACAGCCAGAAAGGTATGCTCTTCCACGTGCAGGGCATGGAGCCTGCTAAGGTCTATTACGCCCGGGCATACGCCATCACCAGCACCTACGCTGTGGGCTACGGTGAGGTGATGAAAGTGGTCACGCTGCCAAAGGGCTCATGTGTGGGCACCTGGGATAACGGCGCGCCCGACGAGGCTGCCAACAACCGCTGCCGCACTGCCATACAGCAGACGATGGACTATCTCAACGAGTGGACAGCCATCAAGGGATTCACCCTCAGCGGACATTACGGAGCACAGACCCAGACCGCAGACTGTAGTTATGGAGGATGGATGCGTATCGGACCGAACGCGGGTAATCAGGCCATCGGTACAGTCATCCATGAGACCGGACACGGCGTGGGTGTAGGCACCCACTGGCGATGGAACAACTGTGCCGACACGCGCGCCAACACTACGTATGGCAAGTGGCTTGGCAGCTGGGCGAACAAAACGCTCCATTTCCTTGAGAACACCACCGACGAGGCTGTGTTCATGACCGGCGACGGTGTACATGGATGGGGCACCGGTCCCGGCATCAGCTACGACTGGTTTGTGAACGGAGCCGACAAGGACAAACATGTGGCTATTCAGTATATCGGCGGCTGCGCATTGCTCTATTCGCTCTATGTTGACGGACTCTGTCCCACATCCGGACATCCGAACGGAGTGCCGGGATATACCTTCAATTTCGATGACGACCAGACATACTGTATCATGTGCGAGGATGCGGAGCGCGGACTGGGCACTGGCTTTGTGTATCAGCGTGCAGTCACGGCGTTAGGATGGAAGCCAGTGGAAGACCGCGCGCAGCTGACCGATTCCGTGCGGTGGGTTGTGGAGTATGAGCCGTCGCAGGGCTATTACCGCTTCAAGAACGTCGCGACAGGCAAGTATATCTCACATAATGCCACAGCGCAGAACATGTCGATGAAAGCTGCTACGAAGCCAGGAGCCACAGAGAATTTCCAGCTCATGCCGGGACGCAAGGACATCTACTTCTCCATAGGAGCGACGAAGCAGAGACATCCGAGCTACTGGTTCACATGGCACGACAGCTCCACGAAGTCAATGCAGCTTAACGCGCTCAGCGATTTGTTCGGCTACGGCACTGCGAGCATCAAGGCATTCGACTACAGCGACAAGGGTGGCAAACAGCAGCGCTATATCATCGTTCCGTCTTCGCTTGTGGAGCAGCTGCTGCCCGAGCCTATAGTAAAACTGAAAGGCGACGTCAATCTCGACGGCAAGGTTGATATATCCGATGTCGTGGCGGTAATCAACACGATGGCTGGCGACACAACCTTCATAGCCACGTCCGATGTGAATGAAGACGATGCGACTAATATCAGCGACGTGGTGGCAATTATCAACATCATGGCGGGAATGGAGTAGGCTTTTTTCTAGTTTCTCTAGTTCTTCTAGTTTTCCTGGTTGTTCTGGTTTATCTAAGCGTAGTGGATATCAATAGCAAATCAAGCCCATTGTGGTTCGCTCTTTTCCTGCTGATGGTACTTTCAGGCGTTGTCAGTGCCGGTGCACAGCATTTCAGGTTGCAGACCGTCCATGACAGCCTTTCCCTGCTAACGCTCACGACAGCGGGAGAGATCGACACACTGCCCCTCCCTTATCCGGTATACCGCTTCGCCACGGGCGACCTTACGGGCGACGGCAAGGAGGAGGCGGTGGTGGGAGTGGTGAAATCCACGCGCTTCTTTGCCGATTCCGCCCCGCGGCTCTTCATCCTCAAGAACTATGAGGGCCATATCCGTACGTTGTGGCGCGGCTCTCGCATCGGTGGAAGGCTCATCGATTTCCGGATTGTGGGCTCACGTATCCGTTGCCTGATGCAGATGGGAGAGAACCAGTATTCCGTGGGCGACTTCCATGTTGGGCGGTTCGGACTGCGGTTCGACAAGTTTGTCATTGAGGGTGTCAGCAAGGAGAATGCACTGCCGGCTTTCTATCAGCAGGATAGGGAGCTGGCAGTGGCTTTCACTGGCGACATCCTGCTCGACCGTGGGGTGCGCCGTCAGATCGACAGCCTCGGGGTGGAGAGCCTGTTCACACCGTCGATGGACTCGCTCCTGCGTACGGCAGACTGTGTCGTGGGTAACCTGGAATGTCCTGTGACGGAAATCCGCTCACCTCTCTTTAAGCGGTTTGTCTTCAGGGGAGAGCCGGAGTGGCTGGAGCCGCTGCGCCTGCATGGGGTCACTCATCTCAATCTTGCCAACAACCACAGCATCGACCAGGGCAGGAGAGGATTGATGAGTACCATCGCTCATGTCAAGGAAAATGGAATGACACCCTTCGGGGCTGACTCCACGCTATCAGCCGCGGTGCGGCCGGTGCTCCTCACGTGCTCTCCTCGTGAGGTCTATGTGCTGCCGTCGGTGCAGATGCCGTTGGAGCAGTTCCCCTTATTGCCTGGGAAGCCGATGCCTGCGGCGCAGTCGGTCGATTCGTTGTGTGCTGGCATTCAGCGGCTGAAAGCCGCACATCCCGGCTGCTGCGTCATCATCTGTCTGCATTGGGGAAAGGAACATACGCTTGAACCCACACCCACGCAGCGGCATCAGGCTCATCAGCTGGTGGATGCCGGGGCTGATGCGCTCGTCTGTCATCACACCCACACGCTTCAGTCCGTGGAGCATTATCACGGTGCCCCCATCTTCTATTCACTCGGTAATTACATTTTCGACCTCCCAGCCGACATCAACCGCCGTGGAGCGGTGGTCATCATGCACATCACCGCTGATTCACTCCGTGCAGAGCAGCATCCTTTTACGATAGTCGGATGCACTCCTTGTCTGCACTAAGCACTTTTTAATGTTTAAAGTTTATAGTTTATAGTTTAATGATAATAGTTTTTAGTTTATAGTAGGCATGCGGATGTTTTTTGTTTTTCAGCGTTTTTTAAATATAAGTGCAGAATCTCTATAACACAAGTGTGGAGTTTTGTTGTTTTTATAAAACTCCACACTTCGTTTTAGTTTTAAATTACAGATTTGATGTATTTTTGTATAAATAATTTAACAAATATAAAAATGGTCATCTTGCTAAAAAGAATTTTACTGTTGTCAGTGGCTCTGGTTGCCACATTGCAGGTGTTTGCGCAGGATGTGCAATACATGGATGCCGACGGTAACAAAAAGACAGCATCAGCAGGTTCCTACACCAGGTTCACCGGGCAGACCACATTGGACGGTGGCTGGTATGTGGTTGACAGCGACGTGACACTCAACACACGTATCAACATCGCCGGAACGGTTCATCTGATTCTGACCGACGGACATACGCTGACAGCCAAGAATGGCATCTGTCTGAACGAACATAACGAACTGGACATTTATGGTCAGGGCGGAGGCACCGGAACGCTGAACGCTACTGGACAAGATTACCAAGCCGGCATCGGCGGTGATAATCACCAGCATGCTGGGACGCTCATCGTGAACGGCGGCAGTGTGAACGCCACCGCCGGTTATTCAGCCGCCGGTATTGGCGGTGGTGCCCAGGGTTACTGGGCTGGTACCTATGGCCATGGCGGCACTGTCATCATCAACGGCGGTAAGGTCACTGCCACAGGTTCGGGCTACGGAGCCGGCATCGGCGGTGGCGGTAATCACATTTATTCAGCCAATGCTATCCCCGGTAAGGGAGGCGTCGTGATTATTAACGGAGGTCAGGTCACTGCCACAGGCGGCAGTGACGGCGGATATGGCATCGGCCCCGGCAAATCATCCGGCAATGAAGGTGAGACCGGCACGCTCTCGCTTGGCTGGCGTAACCAGACCGACCGCATCTTCATGTCGTCGGTGAAAGCTGAGGTGACCCTGAAGTCGGAGTTTCTGTATGAGGACACGAAAGAGGTGGTCACTGCCGACAACCTCGATGGCCGCACCATCATTTCCTCTGATACTTCGGCTCCATCCGACCGGAAACTGAAAGGTGACGTGAACGATGACGGCAGTGTGGATATCTCTGATGTCGTGGCAACCATCAACCATATAGCGGGAACCGCTGTCTTTAAACGGGCTGACGTGAACAAGGATTCAAGAGTGGATATCTCCGACGTCGTGGCTATTATCAATATCATTGCCAATGGTATCAAGGAGTATGAGGATGAAAATACAGACCCTGAAACCCCAGAAGACCCTGCGGTGAAAGCAGGTCTTTGTCCCGATGAGCACCATCCTCATGTCATTGATATGGGAGATGCGGGTAAGTGGTCATGTTGCAATATCGGTGCCTCCGCTCCATGGGAACATGGCGGGTATTACGCCTGGGGCGAGACCGAGGTGAAGGATTTCTACGGTTTGAACTCCTATTCGCATTGTGACGGCAGTACTACAACCATGCATGACCTCGGCGGCAATATCTCCGGCACGGACTATGATGTGGCTCACGTGAAATGGGGCAGTGAATGGCGTATGCCTTCGTCAGACAATTGGAAGCAGTTTAGCGACAAATGTTCGGGAGAACCATTCTCGTTGAATGGAGTTTGGGGCATGCTATTCACAGGACCAGAAGGTGCAAGGGTTTTCCTGCCTGCAACAGGTTTATTTATGGATGATTATATTTTCAGGAAGGATCAGAGAGTTTACTGTTGGTCTTCCAATCCGTCCACAACGGGGGATATTGCTTTCGCTTTCCAATCCGATGATGAAGGAACCATTCCTGACCAGATTTTAAACAAGTATTTTGGTTTGCCTGTCCGCCCGGTTTTCGGGAAGGACTCAGACTATGCAGTGGCACAAGGCTGGTGTCCTGACGAGAACCATCCTCACGTCATCGATATGGGAGCCGCTGGCAAGTGGTCCTGTTGCAATGTCGGTGCCTCCACTCCGCTGGAATTTGGCGGGTATTACGCCTGGGGCGAGACGGAGGAGAAAGATTGTTATGATTTGAACACCTATACGCTGTGTGACGGCAGTTCTGAAACAATGCGCTATCTTGGTTTCGACATCTCCGGTTCGGACTACGATGTGGCTCACGTGAAATGGGGCGGCAGATGGCAAATTCCAGACCACGATCAGATTCAGTCTCTGTTGGATAACTGCACTGCAAAATATGTCACAATCAAAGGAGTGGGAGGTCTTAAAATCGAGGCGGTTGATGGCAGTACGCTGTTTCTGCCTGGTGCCGGCGAACGCTGGGACGGTGATCTGAAGTACTCAATGGCAGGCTCTTACTGGACATCCACGTTGTGGAGTGAATTTTTTATGGAAAGTGTATTCTGTCTTCATTTCAGTGCCTACAGTTCGGCAAAAGTAGATATGTATAGCCGAATAAATGGTAAGCCTGTCCGCCCTGTTATTGAGGAGGATGATGACAAACCCAACCTTGACCCTGCAGTTGCACAAGGCTACTGTCCTGATGCTTTCCATCCTCATGTCATTGATATGGGAGCCGCCGGCAAGTGGTCATGTTGCAATGTCGGTGCATACGCTCCATGGAATTTTGGCAATTTTTACGCATGGGGTGAGACCGAGAAGAAGGATAGTTACAGTTATAACAACTATACGCATTGTGACGGCAGTTCTGAAACCATGCACGACATCGGCAACGATATAGCCGGCACGGACTACGATGTGGCTCATGTGAAATGGGGCGGCAGCTGGCAAATGCCAAACCGCAATCAGCTGCAACTCCTGTTGGACAACTGCACTTTGGATTATATTGAGTTTAACAAAGTGGCAGGCATCCGATTCCGCGAATCTGGTGGCGGTATGCTGTTCTTGCCCGCTGAAGGCTATAGATGGGAAGATGGTTGGCATTCTGACTTCGGCTATTATTGGTCTTCTACTTTGGAAGAAACCGACAATCAAAAAGATGCGTATTTTCTCTTTTTCAACCAATATAATAATTATTCCGTAGGCGACTATGAACGAAGTTATGGTTTCCCTGTCCGGCCTATTGCGAAATAATGATGATTCAAGTTGCTCCTGTGTTCACAAATTCATAAAACGAACTGCTTGCCAAAACGATAGGGAAAAGCATTTCATGTCTTAATCAGAAACTATCTAATTGAAAAAAATAAAAACACAATGAAAAGATTTTTATTAATGTCCGTGGCTCTGATGGCCACACTCTGTACGTTTGCCCAGGATGTGGCTTATATTGATGCTGACGGTAAAAGCCAGACACTTTCCAGCGGCGGGTACCAAACGATCAGTTCTCAGAATGAATGGACCAATGGCTGGTATGTGTTGGAAAATAGCGGAGGTGTAAGCGGCCGTATCACCGTCTCTGGAACTGTCCATCTGATTCTGAAAGACGGATGCACGCTGACTGTCCCGATGGGCATCCATCTGAATGAAGGCAACAGCCTGACTATTTACGGCCAGGCAAATGGAACGGGTAAGCTGACCGTGGGTCCATGTAACGATTATTTGGCTGGCATCGGCGGAGACAATCACGAACGTGCCGGCACGCTCATTGTGAACGGCGGCAGTGTGGAGGCCACCGCAGGTTATTCAGCCGCCGGCATCGGCGGCGGTGCCCAGGGTTACTGGGCTGGTGAATATGGCCATGGCGGCACTGTCATCATCAACGGCGGAAAGGTCACTGCCAAAGGTTCGGGCTACGGAGCCGGCATCGGCGGTGGCGGAAATCACAATTATTCAGCCAATGCTATCCCCGGTAAGGGTGGCGTCGTCATCATCAACGGAGGTGAGGTCACCGCCACAGGCGGAAGTAACGGCGGCTATGGCATCGGTCCGGGAAGGTCTTCGGGCAATGAAGGTGAGACCGGCACGCTCTCGCTTGGCTGGCGGTATCAGACCGACCGCATCTACATGTCATCGGTGAAAGCTGAGGTGACCCTAAAGTCGGATTTTGTGTATGAGGACTCGAAAGAGGCCGTCACAGCAGACAATCTCGACGGCCGGACCATCATCCCCTCTGACACATCTGCACCATCCAGCCGCAAACTAAAAGGCGACGTGAACGATGACGGGAGTGTGGATATTTCCGATGTCGTGGCAACCATCAACCATATGGCCGGGTCAGCAGTCTTTGCACGGGCTGACGTGAACAAGGATTCAAGAGTGGATATCTCCGATGTCGTGGCGATTATCAATATCATTGCCAGTGGTATCAAGGAGTATGAGGATGAAAATACAGACCCTGGAACCCCCGACGACTCTGCAGTGGAGGCTGGTCTGTGTCCTGACTCCAACCATCCGCATACCATCGACTTGGGCGGAGAAGTGTACTACTCCTGCTGCAATGTGGGAGCATCCGCTCCATGGGAATATGGCAGTTACTACGCATGGGGTGAGGTGAATGAGAAAACCACCTATTATTGGGAAACCTATCAGTATGGCTCCTCAGCGACCTCATGCAATGATATCGGACATAATATAGCCGGGACCCAGTATGACGCGGCATACGTGTTGTGGGGTGGCAACTGGCAGACGCCGGCTATAAGCCATCTGGACTTCCTTACTGGCAAATGCACCATGGAGTGGTTGATTCTGAACAACATCAACGGTGTGAAATACACTGGTCCGAACGGTAATTCCATCTTCCTTCCCGCCTCCGGCGACAAAGGCGGTAGTGGCGAACCTTCCTATCTTGGGACAGACGCCAACTATGCCTCATCCGAGATACCGATGGGGCGTGAAGGCACATACGGATTTGTCTGCTACCTGTCATTGGACGATAACAGTTCCGCACATCAGTGTTCCCGCTCGAAAGGCTTGTCGGTCCGTCCTGTCACCGAGGGTGACGGCACCCAGCCCGACGCGGCTGTGGAGGCCGGTATCTGCCCCGACGAGCACCATCCCCATATCATCGACCTGGGGCTTGACGTGAAATTCTCCTGCTGCAACGTCGGTGCCTCCGCTCCATGGAAAGCCGGTGGTTTCTATGCGTGGGGCGAGACAGAGACCAAGAACGTTTATAGTTCTGATAATTACAAGTATAATTCCAATGGCTCCTATAAGGACCTGGGCAGCGACATCTCCGGCACCCAGTACGATGCGGCGAAAGTGCAATGGGGTGGCGAATGGCACATGCCTTCCTCTGTCCAGTTGAGACAGCTAAACGAAGACTGCAGGAAAGAACCATACATGCTGAAAGGAGTTGACGGCATGCTGATAACCGGTCCGAACGGTGCGAAGATATTCCTGCCAGCTTCGGGTTACAACGATGAGGGCTACTACTCGTACAATGGTACGAGAGGGTATTATTGGTCGTCCAATCCGTCGAAGACAGACAGCAGGGCACTTTGTTTCCAGTTTGTCGACGACCAAGTCACTAATGATTATATTCTGTTCAGGGATTGCGGCCTGACAGTCCGTCCGGTTTACGGTCAGCCCAATCCTAACTCAGATGCGGCAGTAAGAGCCGGTCTGTGTCCCGACGCCCAGCATCCTCATGTCATCGACATGGGCAATGGCTTGAAGTTCTCTTGTTGCAATGTGGGTGCTTCCGCTCCTTGGGAGTATGGCGGCCACTATGCATGGGGTGAGACCGATGTGAAGAGTTATTACAATAACGACAATTACCAATATTTCAGGAATCTGAAATTTGTTGATATCGGCTCAAACATCTCCGGCACTCAGTATGATGTGGCGTTCATGAAAGTAGGAAACGCTTGGTGTATGCCTACCAGAAACCAGATGCAGTATCTTCAGAATGACTGCACGAGAAATTGGATAAGCCTCAACGGGATTAACGGAATGAAATTCACGTCAACGAACGGTTCGTCGATATTCCTTCCTGCCGCAGGTTGGTATATAGATACGGAGTTGGACTCACAGGGGTATGTAGGCGAATATTGGACATCCAACAATGTGTCGAATAACGTCAACGATGCCCGGTCATTCAGCATTAACGACTCTGGAGTCTATATTTCCACTGATGGCCGTGTGCAAGGACTCTCAGTGAGGCCAATCGCAAAGTAATCCGAAGGAATCTGTCAGTCAAAGGCTGAAGAAACCTGAAAAGACAAGAAAATCCGGAGATGGTCGTAGGTTGCCAGTAGCAACTGAACCCTTCTCCGGTTTTTTTTATCTGTTTTTTTACAGCGGTTCGAACAAGAACATAGGCCGTCGAGGACTTGATGCCCGAAGACGGCTGTAAAAAAACTAAATACTATTTTTGTGTTTCTGTTTCCGTGTGTACGTCTTTTTCGACTTATGGGTACGGTCGTGGGAATGGAAGCCGGGACCGAGCAGTTCCATTTCCGCTTCACGGTTTCCTTTCCGCATTGCCTTGAGGGCGTCGAGGGTGGTTTTCTTTCTCTTTTTCTTCATGGATTAGGCGTTTTTCGTAAATTAATGTGCAAAGTTAATGAATTTATTTGTGAAAATTTGAATGAATCGATTTTTTTTGTAATTTTGCAAAAGGACCGGCACATCTCCAAATCCCTACCCACGCATGAAATATCCGTAGGTGCTGTAGAGACTCCCCGTGGGGTGTCTAAAGAGAAACCGTACAAAACCCGATAGTCATCCGCACGGTCAAAACCATCCGCATGGCTTCTATAAACTAAAAACTATAAACTAAACTGGTCGTCTCGACCGCATATCAGACCATGGTCAAAACCATCCATCCTGGAAACCTGTTCCCAAATCTGTAAATCGTAAAAAAAACATGCTGTCTCATGAAAAGAATTATAACTTTTTGCTTGTTGCTGGCGTGCTGCGCAATTTCTGTTTTTGCCGGCGACATCACCCCCGAAGAGGCAAAGGCAAAAGCCACCCAGTTTCTGCTCTCCCGTCCGTCTGTGGCGGGTGGCAGGATGACTTCCCCCTCAAAAATCATTGCCCAGCAGATGACCGTGCGCAAGGCAAGTGCGTCGATATATGCCGTCTGCCCTGAGTCAGGCGGTTTCGTGCTTGTCAGTAAAAACGACGCGGTGGATGACATCCTCGGCTATTGCGACGAGGGTGAGTTCTCCGAGGACTTGATGCCCGACAACTTCAAGTCGCTGATGCAGTCGTACGAGAAAGATCTGTCGCAAATCGATGAAGGCGAAGCCCTGCTTCAGTCGCCCTGGAAAATCAGCCACAAGGCGATTTCTCCCATGCTGAAGAGTAAATGGGACCAGGGTGAGGTGAGCACCACGGGCAATGCCTTCAACTGCCAGTGTCCCACCTATAACAATTATTACTGTGTCGCAGGATGTGTGGCTGTGGCGATGGCGCAGGTGATGTACTACCACCGTTATCCGTCAAGCACCAAACTGGCGATTCCGTCTTACACCTCGAACACCTCGCTCGGCACGCTTCCCTCGCTTCCTGTCACCACGATTGAGTGGGGCTCGATGCTCAACGAATACACGGGCTCCAACCTGGATGACGTAAGCTCTTACCGGGCGAAGGCAATCGGCAAGCTGCTGAAATAC
>JAEEGG010007871.1_pt1 | contig 24389 bp, 23 predicted proteins | sample 9134161 | NCBI WGS metagenome assembly JAEEGG01 (sample SAMN16246543, study PRJNA631951) | gut metagenome | biome: gut microbiome; feature: rumen; material: CR-attached | host: Bos | place: Iran: Karaj | collected 2018-10
TGACCGCCGTTTGCTGCCAGTGCCTCGATGGCATAGGTGATTGCTGCTGCGCCGGAGGCAAGCGCCAATGCTGCGCTGCCACCCTCTAATGCGGCAATTCTCTTCTCGAGAACGTCCTGCGTGCTGTTGGTGAGTCTTCCGTAAATGTTACCGGCATCAGCAAGACCAAAGCGATCTGCCGCATGCTTGCTGTTATGGAAAACATAGGAAGTCGTCTGATAAATGGGGACTGCCCTGGAATCGGTCGCGGGATCTGCCTGCTCCTGTCCAACGTGTAACTGTAAGGTTTCAAATTTATAATTGCTCATAATCGTAATCTCCTTTTCATTCCTTGTTTTATGATATTTTTATCTTTGTTCTTTATCTCCGATTTTTTCTCACGGAGTTCTCATTATTCAATTTTATGTTGCCCGTTTGCAAAGGAAAACCCGGGATCCTTTTTTATTCTCCCGGGCAATTGGCTTTCCAGATGACAATGTTTTAGGTCAACATCGTATCGTATCAAGGCGCGTCATCGGACATCCGAACGCCCCAGCCACATTGTGTACCCGGGAGTATCGCATTCGACAACACATATATTGAGTTATGTAAAAATATCTAGTGGTATGCATCTCTCACGCCTCCTGTCAACTTGATAGTGCCATATTACCACTATTAGCCTACTATGTCAATAGGTTTTATGAGATTTTTTCAAAAAACTTTTATTTTTCCTTACAGTTCTATCAGTGCATGGTCTGAATGCTCTAAAACCCTGCATCCATCCTGCTCTACAACGGCGATATCTTCAATACGTACACCACCAAACCCCTGCAGATAAATTCCTGGCTCAATACTGACCACCATTCCCTGCTTTAGAACGGCCTCACTCCCCTGCACAAGTCCAATGCCTTCGTGAATGTCCAGTCCAATGCCATGTCCCAGGTTATGCAGAAAGCTTCCGCGAAACTCCGTTCCATCGATGACGTCACGTGCGAGCTGATCCATTGCTCCAGAAATCTTTCCCGCCGCAAGAGCCCTCGTGGCAGTCTGCTGTGCCTTTAGAACGGTCTCGTAAATCGCCTTTTGCTTTTCATTGGCTCGCCCAAGAACCACCGTCCTCGTCAGATCAGAATGATATCCATTCACCGTGCACCCATAATCCATCGTAACAAAATCCCCCTTCTCAAGGGGCTTCTTTGTCGGCCAGTGATGGGGCTTCGCGGAATTGACGCCGGAAGCAACGATCGTCTTATTAAACTCCTCACAGCCTTCCATGCGCATATAGTACTCCAGCTTCGCCGCTACCTCTAACTCTGTCACGCCAGGTTTCAGATCTCCTAAAATCTTCGAGAATGCCAAGTCCGTAATTCTCGAAGCTTCCGCCAATTGTGCAATTTCCCAGTCATCCTTTGTCTCGCGAAAATGTTCTATCACTCCGTCCCTGATTGCTACGCTCCGAATACCATTTTCCTCAAGTGCATGGTATACATAATAAGGCACGTCGCCCTCTAAAATAAGCTTTTTTTCGTGATTCTCACGGATCAGCTCTGTCACGGTATACCCTAGCTCTTCTGATGCAATGCTTTTTACTTCCAATCCATTTGGCAGATTCTCCGGAGTAACCCGCCCCCAAGAGAAAAAGATTCTTTTTCGCTTGGATAAATAAATAGCTCCCTGAGCCATGGGCAGGTGATGTAACCACCTTTGGTTGATTCGGTTGGTAATTAAAATAGGATTTTCCAAATGATTTGGTATCATATGTCTCGCCTCCTCGCCAAACCTAGAAATGGAACGGCAACGGTTTCTCCTCAGGTATGGGTGGTTGCGTCGCCAAGTGACTCTTCTCTCCGAAGTAATCGATTGCTTCCTTGCGAAGCGCTTCAGGGATGACCCTCGGGATTGGGAATACCGTAGCATTCGCAAGTCGCTCTGTCAGCGCAGCCAAAAACCCTGCCTCTCTCTCCAGCACGTTCTCGTCAATCAGATCCATGTTGTCATATCTCGTGTGCATGTACCCGCCGCCCTGCGGTGCGCCTTGTCCGATGCTGATGCTCGGTACGCCGTAATCATTAAAATTTGCGGAATCGCTGCTCATGAGCTTTTGCACCGTCACGGCAGCATAGCCGACTTCCTTGAGAAACTGTCGAATCCAGACCTCCGTATCACTCACTGCGCCAATAAACAACAGCTCCTTTCCAAGAATGCTGCCACCTACGTCAACATTAATCATGGCGCGCGTCTTTTCGATCACTTCAGGATGCGCCTCGACATAAGCCCTCGATCCACGTAGTCCCGTCTCCTCTGAACCAAACAAGATTACTTTTACCGCCCTCCTTACAGGATGCGCCTTCAGGTATTCAAGGAGTGAAACCATCTGTACCGCACCTGCACCATTGTCCCAGGCCCCCAAAGAAAATGGTACGCTGTCATAATGCGCGCCCGCCACGATCAGTTCGTCCGACGCCGCCGTTCCAGGAACCGTTACGATCAAATTCCTTGACTGTACGGTTTCTTCTTGAAGCTGGAGCGTATAACGGACCTTTTTCGGCCTTACTCTAAGGAGCTCTACGGCATCGATGAGCCGAATCGTATATGCAGGTAACGGTCCCAAATCTGACAAATTATCCCGAAATCTTGTTGTCTCCAGATCACTGTTCTCGTAGGAGTCGCGCACGGTTCCGCTAGTGATCGCATATCCTCTGATTCCGGCCCGTCGCAGTCTCCGATACTCCTCTTTCGATAGTCTCCCATGGAGAAGTACAAACTTTCCCTTTAGATTTTCAAGACTCACCTCGTCATAGGAAGGCAGATATGCGAACTCCGCCGTCTCACCCTCTGGCGTCGTCTCCAGGCTGTCGATGACTCCAGTGACCTGAAACGAAACCTCTTTTCCATCCTCCAGGACTGCTGCGAGCGTTGCCTTCACAGGCACCCTTCTTGTATATGAAAATGTCTCCAATTCCGGTTCAAAGCCGATCCTTCGGATTTCCTGCGCCAGATACTCCAGTGCCTTTCTTTCTTCTACGCTTCCGCTCGGACGCGAATAACTGATCGCCTCAAGCCTTTCATATATTTTCTTTGCCATGCTTCCATCCTCCTAGAAATTCCCGCCGTCCAGCATTCCCAGCAGCTCCTTAATGCAAAAACAAGCGACCTGGTGTCCGCCGCCGATCTCAGTAAGCTTCGGAACCCCTTCTTCCTTCTTTTTATTCGCATACGGGCATCTTCCAGCGAACTTACAACCTACCGGAAGATCAATGGGACTTGGTACGTCTCCCTCAAGAAGCTTTCTTACCTTTGCCTGCTCCGCATGAGGATCCGGTACGGGAATCGCAGATAATAGTCCCCTCGTATAGGGATGGATTGGATTGAGCCAAAGCTCCTCTGCCTCGGCAACCTCCACAAGCGATCCCAAATACATGACTCCAACTCTGTCTGAAATGTACCTCACCACCGAAAGGTCATGCGCAATGAAGAGGAGCGTGAGTCCCAGCTTTTGCTGCAACTCTCTCAACAAATTGATAATCTGGGCCTGGATGGATACGTCCAGCGCCGAAATTGGTTCATCGCAGACAATAAATTCCGGATTTACGGCGAGCGCCCTGGCAATGCCGACGCGCTGTCTCTGACCGCCGGAAAACTCGTAAGGGAAACGCAGTGCATGATCTTTCGAAAGTCCCACGAGCTCCAATAGTTCATACATGCGGTCCGTTCTTTCCTTCTCATTGCCCAGATGATGGATCTTCATGCCCTCCTTGATGATGTCCCCAATCGTCATCCTCGGATTGAGTGATGCGTAAGGGTCTTGAAAAATCATCTGTACTTCGGAAGCATACTTTTTGGCTTCCTGCCCCCGCAGCTTTGTAATGTCTTTCCCCTTATAGAGAATACTGCCGCTCGTCGGTTCATAGACGCGCACCAGCGTGCGTCCCAGAGTACTTTTTCCGCATCCGGATTCCCCCACCAGGCCAAAGGTCTCTCCCCTTTTGATCTGCAGGGAAATCCCGTCTACGGCCTTCAGGATCTTTTTATTTCCCACGTCAAATGATTTTGTTAAATCCTTAATCTCAAATAAGATTTCCTCGGACATACATTATTCCTTTCCGCCATTTCCCATTGTCTTTAGGCTGGAAATTCTCGGCTGTGGGCACTCTGGATCGAGCAGCCAGCACCTGCAGGAATGGCTCTCCGAAAGCTGTGTCTCTTCCGGTAAATAGTCTTTACAGATCTGCATGCAATGCTTGCACCTGTCTGCGAAGGGGCAACCTACGGGAGGCTTTACCAAATCAGGCGGCGTCCCGTCGATGGACTCCAGCTTTTTGTCCTTCCGATGTCCTGCCTTGGGCACGGAATCCAAAAGTCCCCTTGTGTAAGGATGCTCCTGACGATAGAAAATATCCTCCACCGTCCCGGATTCCACAACAAGCCCGCCGTACATCACTGCCACGTTCTTCGCAATTGACGCCACCGCTCCCATGTCATGGGAGATGATGATAATTGAGGTCCCATGCTCTTTTTGCATCTCCTTCATGAGTTCAATAATCTGTGCCTGCACGGTCACGTCCAGCGCCGTCGTCGGCTCGTCTGCAATCAGGATTCTTGGCGAGCAAGCCATCGCCATGGCGATCATCACTCGCTGCCTTTGTCCGCCGGAAAACTCATGCGGATATGCATTCATTCTTCGCTCCGCATTTGGAAGCCTTACCATTTTTAGGAGTTCAATTGCCCTCTCCCTGGCCTGCGCACGCGTAATCTTTTTCCCCTCAGCCGTTTTCTCATGCCGTAGCAGCACCTCCATGATCTGGTTTCCCACGGTCATGGTAGGATTCAGCGAAGTCATGGGATCCTGAAAGATCATGGAAACATCCTTACCGCGCACCCTTTGCATTTGTTTATCACTCAGGCCAAGTAGATTTTGTCCGTCCAACAAGATCTCTCCGCCTTTATATTTGGTGATCGTCGGATCATGCAATTGCAAAACGCTCTGCGCGGTCACGGACTTACCACATCCGGATTCTCCAACAACGGCAAGCACGCCGCCGTCTTCAAGCTTTAGATTGACACCGCGCACGGCCTGCACCTCGCCGGAATATGTATGAAATGAAACCTTCAAATCCTTAATCTCTAGCATAACCTTATCTCCTCATTCTGGGATCTAACGCATCTCTTAGTCCGTCCCCCAAAAGATTAAATGCAAGCATCGACAGCGCGAACAGCACTGCTGGTGCGAAGAAGAGCCAAAGCGTGGCGGGGAACTGGCTTGCGCCAAACTGTAACATGTTTCCCCAACTAGCCTCAGGCACTGAAATGCCAAGGCCTAAATAACTCATGCCCGCCTCCGCGCCGATGGCCCCCGGAATGCTCATCGTATAATTTACAATGATGGGACCAATCGTATTGGGAAGCAAATGATGGAATAAAATCTCTCGCTTGCCTGCGCCTAAAACCTTTGCCGCCACTGCATATTCATTCTCCCGAAGTGCTAAGATCTGACCGCGTACCAATCTCGCCAAGCCAACCCAACCTGTGATCGTAAGTGACAGGATCAAGGTTCCCATGCCGCGCCTTAGCACCGTCAGCATCAAGATCATCACCAGTGTTTGCGGCACGCTCATCACGACGTCGATGATGCGCATCATCGCATTATCCACCTTTCCGCCAAGGAACCCCGCGATGCCACCGTAGAGAATTCCAACCACTAGATTGATTGTCTCTGCCGCAAAGCCAATGAATAACGAGATCCTAGTGCCACGGATCAATCTGGTCAGCACGTCCCTTCCAAGCTCATCCGTTCCAAGCAGATGCTCCTTCGAGGGTTTTTGCAGCGTATGCAACAAATCCTGTTTCTGATAATCTGGAAAAAGAATTGGACCAAAGATTGCCACCAAGATCAGGAAGACGATAAAGATCAGCGACAACATGGCCACCTTATTTTGTTTCAGGGTGCGGATGACTCCCTGCACATAGGACATGGACTCTCTGTGAATTCTTTGACTCGCCTCGATGTCCCGCTGGACCCTCGTAAAGTCCTTTTTGATTTCTGTTTTGCCATTGGCCATTACTGCTGCCATGTTCAAACCTCCTGAAAGGCTTCTTGCCTATTTTGTAATTCTTACTCTTGGATCGATGACACAATACATCAGGTCCACCAAAAGCATGCTCAAAACGATGAAGATCGAATAGAAAACGGTGAGCCCCATGGTCATGGTATAATCTCTGGCCGTGATGCTGTTCACCAGATACTTGCCAAGTCCCGGAATTGCGAACTGGCTCTCGATGATGTAGGAGCCTGTCACGACGCCGCCGATCATACGCCCCAGCACCGTCACCACGGGCATCATGGCGTTTCGTACCTCATGCTTCCAAACGATTGCCAAATTCGAAATCCCCTTGCTCTTTGCGGTCTTTACGTAGTCCTGACCGATGACGTCTAGCATGGACGTTCTCATCAGTCTCGCAAGGCCTGCTACCGTACCCATGCCAAGTACGAAGCTTGGAATCAGCGTATAGCGGAAGCTCTGCCATCTTGCGATGGGAAAAACCTGAAAGTCCGTATGAAAGGCTGCCTTGAACCAACCGGAAAACCCAAGTCCCAAAATGGTCTGGAACACGGTGCCTAGCACAAAGCTCGGTACCGAAATACCTATAATCGCTACGATGGTCGATAAATGATCTACTGGCTTTCCACGATGCAGCGCTGCTTCAATGCCTAGAAGAATGCCTGCAATGGTACCAAAGATCAGTGCCCGAAGCCCCAGATCCGCTGAAACCGGAAAGGCCGTGAGGATAATGTCACTCACGCTTCGATAGCCGTTCGACATTGATACGCCAAAATCACCTTTCAGGATATTCGTGACATACCGCACATATTGCTTATAGAGCGGCTGATCAAGTCCATAGCGGCTCATCAGGACCTCCAGACTTTCCGCTGACATCGTATCATTTCCAGTGCTGAAGGGTGTTCCCGGTATTGCATGCATCATGAAAAACGTGATCGTCATCACCACAAAGATTGTTACAATGGCAAGCAGGATTCTTTTGATGATATAGTTTCGCATTCCTTTACCCTCTTATAAAGCGAGGAAACGATGCCTCCAGGCTCGTCTCCTCTCTTTTTCTTTACGCATTCATTTCTCTCAAACTTGTTATTGTACCTCCGCGAAATAGAGATCCAGATAAGGCACGACGGCTCTTCTCAGAACTCCCTTTAAGCGATTAGATACTGCATAGTACTGTCCGGTATAGTACAAAGGCGTGATCCCTTCCTCCTCCAAAAGGATGGCTTCCGCTTTACCAAGCAGCTTGATTCTTTCCGTCAGATCCGTGCTGTAGGTTGCCTTGTGATAAGTGTCATTGAACTCCTCGTTGATGAACAAGGCAGGGTTAGCACTCGCATCATGCTCATAGCCGCCAAGGAAGTTGGTAGCGTCATCCCAGTCAGCCCCCCAGCTCTGCAGCACCACGTCATACTCATAGGCATTTCTTCTGGTACGCAGTGCGCTGCCATCCGTCGTCTCTACCTCTACCTTAATGCCAAGGTTCTCCTGCAAAAGCTGCTGGATCGCACCGGATACTGCGATAAACTCATCCGTGTTGGATGCAAGAATCGTGATGGAAACATCGGAAGGATCAGAAAGCCCCAGTTCAGAAAGGCCCTGTGCAAGGAGCTCCTTTGCCTTGTCAACATTGTGGGAGTAAGGCAGGTTATTGCCTACGATCTCTCGGAAGCTCTTCTTTCCATCTCCAGCCAGGCCAATGGGGATCAGACCGTCCGCAGGTGACCCTACGTGCAGCACGCCGTTTACAATCGCCTCACGATCAATTGCGGAGGAAATGGCCTGTCTTACATGCTTATTCTTCAGGAACGCATTGGACTCATTGTAGTTGAGGTATGCGGTACGACCATTGTTGTAAACCTGCGTGGTAAAGCCTGCACCCTCGATGGCACTTTGTCTCTGGTAAGCGAAGTCTACGACGTCCAGCTCACCGTTCAGGAAAAGATTCACCTGCGTAGCCTGATTCGGGATCACATAGACATTTACCTGATCAATCTTGATGTTGTCCTTGTTCCAGTAATAGGGATTCTTCTTAAACACCAAAAGATTGTCATGCTCCCAGGAATCAATGTAGAAGGGACCGTTGCTGATGGAGTACTGTGCCTCAGTACCAATGTTCTCTACGCCAACCTTCTCCGAAAACTCACGGTCATAACCGAAATGCATCGGGTGCGTGATCAGATACGGGAAATAGGTCACTGGATAAGCCAGTTCAAACTCCAAGGTCTTTTCATCGATTGCCTTTACGCCAAGTTCAGAGACATCCTTTTGCTTGGTATACACCTCACGAGCATTCTTAATCTCATACAGGAAATCTGCAAAGCTCAGCTGCGCCGTACCATCCAGCATTGCTCCAATTGCATATACCCAGTCATCTGCCGTCACCGGCTCGCCGTTGTTCCAACCGCTCTCGCGCAGGTGGAAGGTCCATTTTGTGTAATCATCATTATGTTCATAGCTCTCTGCGAGACCATCAGTCAAAACACCATCACCATATCTGGTCAGGCCCTCACGAAGGAGGCCGTTTGTCACCATCAGGCTGTCACCGATGGCATCAAAGGTAAACTCCGGGTCGGAGGCAATCGCAATCTTCACGATCTTACCACCGTCCACGCTCTGTACCTCACCGCTCGCTCCTGCTGCGGCCTGCTGCGTGTTGCCGCCTCCCTGTGCATTGGAGGCCTTACTATTGTCACCCTCATAAGTACCGCACCCCGCCAGCGTTCCTAAAGTGAATGTTGCTGCCAAAAGAAGTGCCAATCCTTTTTTCCAAAATCTATTACTCTTCATATTCTCTTACCTCTCCATCTTCTTTGCTTATTCATTCTTCAGTAAGCCCTTTAAGGGGTTTACGGTTACGTCAAATTCCGGTCTGTAGTTGGTAGGTTCACGATCCTCCCAGGACGGAGAATTCCAAATGGTCGTAGAGATCTCTGACTGGTAATCCTCCGGCGTCTCCCCCTTGGGATGCTTTAAGAAAAGATTCTCCGGATCTGCAGAAAGCTTTGCTCTCTCGTGATCCGTCTTCCAAAGCTCCTCGAAAGGAATGAGCGGTACGATTCTTTCCTCGTAGCCCTTAAAGAAACCACCCTTGCCGCCGATGCCCCTGCCCTCTCTAAAGAAAGTATACTTAGCGAAGGTCGGGATGGAATACAATTCTCTTACATAGCCCCAGATGTTTTTATACTCCGTAATTCTCTTCTTCATGGGACCAATGGATCTAAAGTAACCGGTCTCCCATCTTACTAACGATACATAAGCTCTGATGTCAGAATCCGTAATGTAATCGCCAAAGATAAAACGGTTGTTTTCCAGTCTCTTATCGAGCTTCTCCAGGGAATCGAAGAAATCTTCATAGCCTTCATTGTAGGCTTCCCAGGATACGCCAAATGCCATGCGATAATGTCCGTTGTTGATATGAGGGAAGAGCCAATCATTGAACTCATCAATCTCCTTACGGTACTTCTTGGGATACAGATCCGGTGCATCTACCGGCTGGAATTTTCTAAACTGTACCTCAATGTAGTTGGAAAGGCGATGATAGTCATTGTTCACTGCCTTCTTCTCTTTGATGTCCACGAAGGTCGGGGTCGTTGCGCGTCCCTTGTAATCAGGGTTTGCATTCTTATAAAATTCGGAGAGGAAATGTACTCCGGTGATGGGATCCTTGTAATCCTTCTGATCTGCAAAGCCGTGACCATATTTGTTGGTCTCGCCGGAATGACTTGTGGTCTGGTCTGCGATCACGTCCTGCAGTCCTAAGAGGTCTCTTGCAATCACGGGACGGTTGGACCAGTTGCATCCATGTGCCCAGTAGATGGCGAAGCGATTTGCCTCTGCCTTGTGCTGTCCTTCCTTATCACCAAAGGGAACAATGAAGGAGTTTGGCTGTCTTACGAACACGCCTCTCTCATTGGTCTCGTCATTCTGCTCATTGGGTCTCGGTGCAAGTCCGCCGGCCTCTGCCGCAAACTTCTCTGCTAACTCATCGGTGTAATCTGTCTTCTGTACTGCATTTCTATGAAACTCTAAACTGCAACTATTGCTCATGGTTTTAATCTCCTTTTTCTCTTTGATTTCACGTTGTCTTATCTAAAAGCCGGGTGCTCCGTGCTTTCGCTTTTTCGCATAAAAAAACACGACCAGTCCGTCCAGAACTGCCGCGTCATAAGTTTCTTGCTTCACTTATTCTCAGTTCTTGAGGCTCACTAACTACACATATGCATATTCTCCATCATACACATACAACAACACATCAGCATCCCCTTTTCCATTCTCAAATTCTTTTTCATGTTCATCGCTCCTTTCGTGTCTTGTTTTGTTTTTGTTTGCTTCGATGTTATGATCATAACCCCTTATCACTGTTTTGTAAATTACAGCGGTTTTATCGTGTGTGATAATCATCTTTTATCACACCTCCTTGTATTTCAACAGCTCCTTTACATAAGCTTCTCCATACCTTGAAAGCACTCCGCTCCTTCTGGTAATGAATCCGATCACCAGAGGATCCTCCTCCACAAGCTTTACGGACACCATGCCCTTAAGTATGGCGTTCTCCTCCGCAAGCATGCCTGATCCCACGGAATAGCCTCCGAGCTGCGCAATGAGCTCCATCGTGGTCGCCCGGTCATCCGAACGGATCATCTTCGCGAAGTCATAATCTCCCATTGCTTCCTCCGTTAGGTAAAAGGGATCATCCTCTCCCTGATCGAAAGAAACACAGGGGTAATCCTGTAGCTCCGAGAGAGAAATCTCCTTGCGGTCTGCAAAGGGGTGTCCCTTCCAAAAATAGGCATAAGTATCACGTTTCATCAGAGGTACAAACTCTAACTGATATTCCTTTAATAGCTTCTTAATCACAGGCTCGTTGGCTCCGGAATAAGAGACGATCCCTACCTCACTCTTTAAGGATCTGACATTTTCCAAAACCTCCAGCGTTTTCGTCTCATGAAAAGAAAAATCATACTTTTCCGGAGCAAGTCTTGACAACACCGCGGAGAATGCCTTAATGGCAAAATTATAATGCTGCGAGGAAACGGAAAAGCGTTCCTTTTCGCGTCCGACGTTCAAATAGCGCTCCTCCAGGATTTCATACTGCCCCACGGCCTTTTTTGCATAAATTACGAACTCTCTCCCCTCGTCGGTCAGGATGATGCCCTTGTTTGAGCGCTCGAAAATAAGGATGCCCAGTTCATCCTCCAGTTCTCGAATACTGGCGGAAAGTGCAGGTTGGGAAACATATAATCTGGTGGCAGCCTCTCTCATGGAGGAAGACGCTGCTATGGCTAATACATATTTTAACTGATTGACGTTCATACTGTTCCCTCCTTGTTCCAGGTAACTCTTTTTAAGCGCTTTGCGTTACTTTTAACTCTGAAATGGCTTTCTTGATGCGCTCAAGTGCCTCTGTCAAGGTTGCTCTGCTCGTGGCCAAATTGATCCTCTGAAAACCAGAGCCTTGCTTTCCAAAGATGGCGCCATCATCAAGCCAAAGCTTTGCCTTATGAATGATCAGATCCGACAAGCCCTGATCGCAAAGTCCAAGGGATCGGAAATTCAGCCAAACGAGATAGGTGCCTTCCGGCTCTATGACCTGCACCTCCGGAATCTCATTTGCAAGATACTCCTTTAAGAATTTCAGATTCTCCTGAATATAATTCCAAGCTGCATGATACCACTCATTTCCGTGAAGATAAGCTGCCTTGCACGCAACCACGCCAAAGGTATTCAATTGGCTGTAGCCCGCTGCGCCGATCTGTGCACGCAACCTTCTTCGCAGTTTTTGATCAGGCACGAGAATGTTTGCGATTTGTAGGCCCGCCAAATTAAAGGTCTTGCTGACAGAGGTACAGGTAATGCAAAAGTCTTTTGCCCTCTCATCTGCCAAAAGGAAGGGAACGTGCTCATGTCCGGGATAAACAAAATCCTCATGAATCTCATCGCTTACGACAATCACGCCATGCTTAACGCAAATGTCAGCCAGCCTTCCAAGCTCCTCCTTCGTCCACACCCTTCCTACGGGATTGTGCGGACTGCATAGCATAAAGAGCTTGATCTGATAATCTATGATCTTTTGTTCAAAATCCTCAAAGTCAACGGCATAATGCTTGCCATCAAAGATTAAGTCATTGCTGATCACCTTTCGTCCGTTATCCTGAACAACCTCCATTAGCGGATAATAAACCGGTTGCTGGATCAGTACGTAATCTCCCTCCTGCGTGTACGCCTTCACGGCAGCTGCAAGGGCAAATACGACGCCTGGCGTCTTTAATACCCAGCGTGGTTCCACGGTGAGACCATGCTTCTCCTTCATCCAACCTGCGAGCGCCTCAAAATAATCGTCCCGCGTCTCCGTATAGCCAAAGATGCCGTGCTCCGCACGCTCCTTTAGCGCATCTAAGATGAAACTGGAGGTGCGAAAATCCATGTCTGCCACCCAAAGAGGCAACACGTCCGAGGGCTTTCCTCGCCTTATGGCAAAGTCATATTTCAGGCTGTCCGTACCTCTTCTTTCTATGGTTGTGTCAAAGTCTAAGTTTCTCTCCCTCTTATCACTCATGGCTTTCGCCTCCTGTTTTCATATCCATTCTTAGCTATTTACAAACGATGCAAATGCCTGCTCTAAATCTGCGATTAGATCCTTTTCCTCTTCAATGCCCGCAGAAAGACGAAGCACCCGATCCGTAATGCCATTGGCAAGTCTCTCTGCCTCCGGCACGTCCGCGTGAGTCTGCGTCAGCGGATAGGTCAATAATGTCTCCGTTCCTCCAAGGCTCTCTGCAAACGGAATCAGCTTTGTACTCTTTAATATGTGCAGCGCCAACTCCTTACTCTCCAGTTCAAAGGTCAGCATGGAACCAAATCCCGATGCCTGTTTTTTACAAATCTCATGTGCCTCCGTACCAGGCAGTCCGGGATAGTAAACCTTCTTGACCTTTGGATTCTCGCGTAGCCACTTTGCGATGGCTTTAGCGTTTGCCTGTGCCTTCTCCATGCGAATGGGCAAGGTTTTAATGCCGCGCAGGATCAGCCAGCTGTCAAAGGGTGCCAATCCGGAGCCTACCGTCTTGATAAGGAACCTGAGCTTTTCCGAAATCTCCTTGGAACCCGTCACGATAAATCCGGCCAACGTATCATTATGTCCGCCAAGGAACTTTGTGCCGCTATGGATCACGATGTCTGCTCCAAGCGCAAGCGGATGCTGGAAATAGGGCGTTAGGAAGGTGTTGTCAACGATGAGCAGAAGCCCTCTCCTCTTTGCAATTTCTGCCACCTTACGAATGTCGGTCACGTTCATCATGGGGTTTGTCGGCGTTTCGATAAAGATAGCCTTTGTGCGCTCATTTATGAAGCTCTCAACATTCTCCTTGCTACAGTTGACGTGTGAAAAGGTGATGCCATTTTTCTCACACACGTGATGAAAAAGTCTGATGCTTCCGCCGTAGAGATCGGCCTCCGTGATCAGGTGATCCCCTGGCCGAAATAGCTCCATCAGGGCCGTGATCGCCGCCATGCCGGTGGAGAATGCCAAAGCATCCACGCCCCCCTCAAGGGAGGCCACTACCTTTTCAACCTGCGCCCTGGTTGGATTCTGCAGACGACTATAGTCAAAGCCAGTGCTCTTTCCCACTTCAGGATGTTCGAAGGTTGCAGAGTGATAGATCGGAAAGCTGACGGCACCCGTGACGTCACCGGAAAACTTCTCATGATTTCCATAGACACACTTCGTGGCAAATCCCAGCTCTCCCTTTTTCTCTTCCCTAGGATCGCTTGCCCAGCTTTCTCCAAACTGTGCCGGATCTAAGTATTTTTCTACGAGCACACAGACAAAGTCTGGCTTAAAGCCCGCAGGTCTGGGCTTATGTGGTCTCTTATGCACGTCATATTCATTGGGAGATACGTCCGGGTTAAACACATATCCGCATTTTTCATAAAAGCCTCTGGCGCGATCCTGACTGGAGATCACAACGTGAGAAATACCACGCTCCGCAATCCATTTTTCTGCCGCTTCAATCATCACACGCCCATAACCGCCCTTTTGTTTTTCGCGGATGGTGCAGACGCGTTCAATTTTCGCCACGTCAGCTCTGGGATAGGCGATGCGAAGCCCTGAGACAGGTTTATGATCCTCTACGACCAAAATTCCCTGAAAATCTTCCCTTCCGCCATCACCGTTAAATTCCATTTCCACGGGAATGTTTTGTCCAAAGCAAAACGCGTCCGTACGGATATAGTTGTAAGCATGAAATTGCCACTCTGGTGAATTCTTTGTTACTCTGTAAACTTCCATTTTGCCACCCTCTTTTCATTCAATCATTAATCCAAGTGTTAACCTTGCTGCTTTTTCCAGCTCATAAAGCGCTGTATATTCCTGTGTGGTATGGCATTTTTCCATTGCACAGGCAAGAACAATCGTTTCAATGCCATGTTCATTGAGCCGGTTCGCATCGCTGCCGCCATAGGTGGTAATGCATTCCGGCTTACCATGTCGGACTTCCTCCTGCGCCACCTTTTGAAATCGCTTTACCACATTTCTATCTTCCGAAACATGATAGGAATGAATATGCTCCGTCACCGTAAACTTCACCGTACCACCATGCTTTTTTGCCGCCTTATCAAAAATCTCTCGAATCAGCTCTGCCTCACAGAGTGCCTTTTCATGCTCCAGTCCCCGAATCTCTCCGTGAATCTCCACAAACTCCGGAACAATGTTCCGTCCGCTTCCGCCTTGAATGATTCCAAAATTCACGGTCAGATCATTGTAGACTCTTCCAGTCCGAATGTTAGCGAGTGCATCTGCCGCGATGGTCAATGCATTGATCCCCAACTCTGGCGCAAAGCCTGCGTGAGCTGCCTTGCCTTCAATTTCAATCTTTGTTGATAAAATCGAAGGTGCCGCATTTGCCGCTCTTCCAACTGGTCCGTCGAGGTCTAAAACATAACCCTCCTTTGCTTTCAGCCTTTCATATTCCACAAAGCGGCTCCCCTCACAATAGGGTTCCTCGGAAACCGTAATCAAGACCTCTATGTCTGGGTGTGCTAATTGTTTCTCCCGAATCACCGTCAAGGCCTCCAGAATCGATACCAGACCTGACACATCATCTGCACCAAGCACCGTCGTTCCATCGGAGGTAATCATTCCATCCTCATGCAATATGGCCTTCTTTCCATTTCCAGGCTTTACCGTATCTAAATGAGAAGAAAACAGAATGGGATCCCCTCCCTTTGTTCCTTTGAGATATGCGTAGATATTCGATGCCGTCTCCTTCGATTCAGGATGCTCCTTAGCGATCTTCTCTCTCGCATGATCCTCTTCTACGACAAGTCCCAGGCTCCGCAACCTTTCCTTGACATACTCAGCGATCTTTCTTTCATGAAAGGATTCTGCATCAAAAGCCGTCAGGCGCAAGAATTCTTTTAGAATTCTGTCCCGATCTACCTTCGCTTGTTCTGCCATACGTTACCCCCTTTCCTAATGTCTGCTTCGCAGCCGCTTGTTTTCTTTCCTCGCTACAAAAAAAGCCCGAGGCGTTATCGTCCCGGGCTCATGGCTGACATGCTATTATTCATTCGCATTTACAAAAGGCGCACGCTATCGAACGCCCCAGCCAATCTTCGTGCCCGGGTATCATACATTCGACAGCAACACATGACGATATTCAGTTGATAGCGATGGAGTTTTGTCATTGTTTTGCGTCTCCTTCCAATTTGATAAGTGCATATTATCACTATTTGCCTACTATGTCAATAGGTTTTATAAACATTTTTAAATAACATACATATCCCAGCCGCGAATGCTTTTATTGCGACATTCTACAAGGAATTCACTGAGCGTTTTCCCCTTTGCAAATTCCAAAAGGTTTTTATTAATTTTCTCCCACAGGCACTCATTGATACAGCCGCGCAGTGCGCCGTCTCCCTCTTCCCTGGGTGATTCCATCTCTGCCAAAATACTGTCATCCAGCGCATTAAATACGTCCGCCAACAAAACCTCTTCTGCCGGCTTTCCCAAGCGATATCCGCCGCGAAGACCCTTTTGCGCTTTGATCAGACCTGCCTGGCGAAGCTGTGGCAGAATCTGCTCCAAATACTTCTGAGAGATTTTCTGTCTGTCCGCTATCTCTGTCGTTGAGACGCTCTCACCATTCTCGGAATGAATTGCAATATCTACCAGAGCCATAAGCCCATATTCTACCCTTGTTGATACCCTCATGTTCCCTCCTTAATTATTTCACTTCGCGTTGTCATGTAGCAGTTGCTCTAGCGTATGCCACGCCAGGACTGCACATTTTACGCGCGCCGGCATGTGCGATACGTCCGTAAGTGCTCCTGCTTCCTCCAGCTCTTCGATTTCATCCTCCGTTGCTTCCCCTTTGATCATGCGAAGGAAAATGTCAGTCAGGCGGATCGCTTCCTCCTTACTCTTTCCAATGATCAAATCCAGCATCATGTCCGCAGATGCCTGTGAGATTGCGCAGCCATCACCAAGATAGGCTCCATCCTTGATCGCTCCGTCTTCCATCTGCAGTTTTAAGGTAATGTCATCACCACAGCTTGGATTAATCCCTCTGTGCTCACAGCCTGCACAGCCAAGCTCATGCTTATGTGTAGGGTATAAATTGTGATCATTGATGATCTCACGATAAAAACTATTCTGCATAGCCCATTCTCCTTCGCAAAGACCTGATACTCTCCCCGAGCCTTATGATCTCCTCCTCCGTATTGTAAAACGCAATGCTGACACGTGCCGTAGAATTCACCTTTAGTTCCTTCATCAAAACCTGCGCACAATGATGTCCCGCGCGAACGCAAACATCATCTGCGCTTAGAATCTCCGCAATGTCATGGGGATGCACGCCCTCTACCATAAAAGAGAAAATTCCGTGATGCGATGCTGCATCCTTCGCCCCCAAAATGGTGACGTGCGGAATCTCGCTCAGCGTCCGAAACATAAGCTCGCCCAATTCCTCTTCCCGTTTTACAATCTTCTCAAATCCAATGTTTTCATAATACTGAATTGCCGCCGCAAGGCCCGCTGCCCCAGCGCCATTCACCGTTCCCGCCTCGAATTTATGCGGCAGCTCCGCCCAGGTGGCTTCCTCCTTATCGACATACTCGATCATCTCACCACCATATAAAAACGGCGGCATCCTATCCAGCAGTTCTTTCCTCCCATAGAGAACGCCAATCCCCATGGGGCCAAGCATTTTATGTCCCGAAAATGCCAAAAAATCAACGCCTAAGTCGTTTACGTCAACCGGCACGTGTGGTACGCCCTGCGCACCATCACAGACAAAGACTGCTCCGACCTCGTGCGCGATCCGTGCAAACTTCTTGATGTCATTCCTTGTTCCAAGCACGTTTGAGATCAGCGTCATCGAAACCAGCTTTGTCTTTTCAGAAAGTACTTTTCGAAATGCCTCTTCCGTGATCTTACCGTTTTCATCAATCTCGATCCACTTTAACCTCAATCCCTTTTTGTTTGCCAATTGTTGCCACGGGATCAGATTGCTGTGGTGCTCCAAAACGGAGATGACAATCTCGTCTCCCTCCCGCAAAAGTGTTCCATAGCTGTATGCAATTAAATTCAGGCTTTCCGTGCTGTTTCTGGTGAAAACGATTTCCTCCGTGCTCCTCGCGCCGATAAATGCTCTCACGATTTCACGAGCATCCTCATAGGCATCCGTTGCCTTCTGAGAGAGTTCATACAATCCTCTTAGTGGATTCGCATTTGCCTCCTCATAGAATCTCTTTTCCGCAAGGAGAACACTCTCCGGACGCTGCGTTGTCGCCGCATTATCTAAATACGCGACGTTCGGATAGTTTTGAAACAGCGGGAAGTCCCTGCGTATTTCCTTTATGTCCATCCCTTTGCCTCCCTAATTGTTTGCTGAATGTCTTCCTCCGGAATCTGATGCAGGACGGCCTCAAGCTTTGCCCTGGACAAAAGCTCTAACACCTGCGCTTCATCAATCCCTCTTGAGGCCATATAATAAAGGAGTCTCTCCTCCGGCCTTCCAATGGTGGCACCGTGATTTCCCACCACGTCCTCCTCCGTGCAAAGAATCATTGGAACGCTCTGATTGTGCACGGTATCATCCAGCAATAAAACGTCTTCCGTCTCATTTCCGATGGAACCGGCGCACCCTCTGCGGAAGTCTATGGTACCACGCAGCAGCTTCCCAGCCTTCTTTGCCAATACGCCAAAGGATCGAATCCTGCTTTCGCTCTTCTTTCCAAGATGAATTGCCTCGCAGTTGACGTCGGCCTTTTCCTCATCCTTTAAGTCATATCCAAGATCTGCGGCAAATCTGCTTCCTTTTCCGGCAAGCTCCACGGAGACGTTATCATAGGTCTCTTTCCCGCCAAGGATGAATCGATGCCAGGTAAACTCCGCGCCATCCTCCAATCGCACACGCACGTCGGTAAAACAGCTTTTGGCCGCCTCACTCCTTCGAAGCAATATCAAATGGAGCTTTGCGTTTTCAGGCAACTTTGCCTTGATCGAAAGCAGCGAACCATCATCCTCTAAAAAAACTGTTTTCGTTTCGCCCTTCGCGAGCGCGATCTCCTGCTCCTTTATCTTGTCAGGAAGAGTGACCTTCGTCCCTCCAACATGAAGCCAGCCAAAGGTTCCCGCGATCGGCTCATTGATGATCTTTTCCATTATCCAATCGCTCCCTTCATTTCAATTCTAATCAAGTTATTCATCTCCACGGCATATTCCAAAGGCAGTTCCTTCGAAACGTTCTCCGCGAATCCACTGACAATCAATGCCCTTGCATCCTCCTCGGAAAGCCCGCGGCTCATCAGATAGAAAATGGCCTCGTCCGAAATGCGCCCGATCTTCGCCTCGTGTCCAATGTCCGCTTGATTGGTTCTTACGTCCATCACGGGAATCGTATCTGAACGCGATTCGTCATCTAGCATCAACGATTCACAGGACACGGACGACTTGCTGTTTTCCGCCTTCGCCGTTACCACGACCGCGCTGCGGAAGGTACTGATTCCCCCACTCTTTGAAATTGAGCGCGTATTCACAAAACTCGTCGTCTTTGGCGCATCATGCACAATCTTACAGCCCGTGTCAAGATTTTGCCCTGCACCCGCAAAGGTCACGCCCGTAAATTCACATCGCGCGCCCTCTCCCTTTAGAATGCTCATAGGATAGAGATAGGATATGTGGGATCCAAAAGAGCCGGAAACCCATTCCACCTTTCCGCCCTTCTCCACGCGCGCTCTCTTTGTGTTGAGGTTATACATATTCTTCGACCAATTCTCAATCGTTGAATAACGAAGTGTCGCATTCTCTCCAACATATAATTCAACGCATCCTGCATGCAGATTTGCGACATTATATTTTGGAGCCGAACAGCCTTCAATAAAGTGTAGATTGGCACCCTTGTCCACAATGATCAAGGTGTGTTCAAATTGCCCTGCACCAGGTGCATTTAGTCGGAAATAAGATTGAAGCGGAATCTCCACCGTCACACCGGGCGGAACATAAACAAAGGATCCGCCCGACCATACGGCGCCATGCAAGGCTGCAAATTTATGATCCGTGGGCGGCACCAGCTTCATGAATCTCTCGCGGATCATATCCGCATATTCACCACGTAAGGCACTCTCTATATCCGTATAAACCACGCCAAGATCCGCAACCTCTTTGCGCACGTTGTGATAGACCAATTCGGAATCGTACTGTGCGCCAACGCCTGCGAGGGATTCACGCTCGGATTGCGGAATGCCCAGCCTTTCAAAGGTTTCCTTGATGTTCTCAGGTACTTCCTCCCACTTGGCATGCATGCGCTCCGTATTAGGTCTCACGTAAGTCACGATGTTTTGCAGATCCAAGCCCTTAATGGAAGGCCCCCACGTGGTCATAGGCATTTGCTCAAATATTTTCAGTGACTGCAGACGAAATTCCAGCATCCAATCCGGATCATTTTTCTCCTTGGATATCTGCCGAATGATCTCCTCCGTGAGTCCACTACTCACCCGATAATTATCCCGATCCTCAAAGCGAAAGTCATAAAAGGAACGATCTACGTCCTCCACATAAGTCTTTTCCGCACTCATTCCGTCTCCTCCAAAAAGGGAGCAAAGCCCTCCCTGCCAACCTGCTCGATCAGCTCCTTACCGCCAGTTCTCACAATTCTTCCGTCTACCAAAATATGTACCGCATCCACTCGAAGCGCAGAAAGAATTGCCGCATTGTGCGTAATGACAAGCAGGGATGCCGATGCATCCTTTTGAAACTCTTCGATACCCTTTGACACCGTGCGCACCGCGTCCACGTCAAGGCCTGAATCCGTTTCGTCAAGGATCGCAAATTTCGGCTTTAATAAAAGCATCTGTAAAATCTCCGCTTTTTTCTTTTCACCTCCGGAAAAGCCAACGTTTAGATCACGCTCCGCATAGTGTGGATCCATGGCTAAGGTTTCCAGAACCCTCTTTACCTCCTTCCGAAATTCCCATATTTTCATCTTCTTCTCCGTCTGGCGTTCGAGCGCAGAACGAACAAAGTTTTCCAAAGAAATACCAGGAACCTCAATGGGATTTTGGAAGGACATGAATATGCCCTGTTTCGCTCTTTCATGAACGGCCAATTCACCAATGTCCCGTCCGTCAAATTCAATACTCCCGCCCGTTACTTCATATGCGGGATCACCCATCAGAACGCTCGCCAGCGTTGATTTTCCGGCGCCATTCGGGCCCATGACGACATGTGTCTCGCCACGCCCTATCGATAAACTCAGGGATTTCAGAATTTCTTTTTCCTCCGCTTTCGCTGAAAGATTCTTTATGAATACCAGCTCATTCGCCATTGCAAACATCCTCCACGTCTATTTTCAAATGCCTATCAGATTGATAGGTTGATGATACCATCATATACCTACTATGTCAATAGGTATTTATGCTTTTCTCTTGAATAACCTACTAAATTGGTGTATGATTGAGAAAAGGAGGCGAACAACATGATTTCAACAAGAGGCCGTTACGCGTTACGCGTCATGATTGATCTGGCAGAAAATAATACTGGAAGCTTTGTTCCACTCAAGGACATTGCAGCCAGACAGGAAATATCCAAAAAGTATTTGGAGATCATCGTAAAAGACATGGTCAATGCAGAATTGATCGTGGGTGCCAGTGGCAAGGGTGGTGGTTACCAATTGTGCCGTGCTCCTGAGAATTATACAGTCGGCGAGATTCTGGAACTCATGGAAGGAACTCTCTCCCCCGTGGTTTGCCTCGCTGACAAAAAGTATAACTGTCCCAGAAAAGAAAAGTGCCAAACCCTTCCCATGTGGGAAGAATTTGACACTATGGTTCATGATTTCTTCTATGGCAAAAAACTGACCGACTTACTATCTGACGAAAAATAGCCCCACTTCACCAATCCTTTCTCCGTAAGCGCTTCATAGGGTCGTCTGCCTCCATGGCAAGCGACCCTTTTCTTCTACGCAAAATATGGCGTTCCGTCCTCCTTAAAGCATACTCTTCGGATCATGTCGCATCGTAAGTGCTCCTTCAGTCCCGTCTCCCCATGATATGCGATCATCAAATTGCCATTCTCATCCGTATAAAATGAATTATGGCCTGGTCCGAATTCGTCCACGGAATAAAATGTAAGGATCGGCGAGATGCTTTTATTCCAAGCATTTATGTCAAGAAGATCTGCATCCAGCTCTGCCGTCAAAAGCCCTACCGCATAAGTATACGCATTCGCTGAACCACCAGAATAGGTAAGGTAAAGCTTTCCGTCCTTCGTAAACGCATTGGGTCCTTCGTTATTAATCGTTCCCTCTACGTTCTCCCACCCCAAAAGTGGTCTGGATAATAAAACCGGATCGCTTGTCAGTCTCCAGGGTTCCTTCTCATCAATACTCGCAATATAGAGCATGGAACCCGTATCTAGCGACGTTCCGATATGCTCTCGATAAGACCACACAACATAGGAACCTCGACTCGCCTTTACATAGGTCATGTCTAAGGTGATGGCTCCTGATGCAAGCGGTGAACCATCCTTCCTGACCACCTTAATCGGATCTTCCCATCCACTCGGATCTACGATGTTGCCACCCTTCTTTAATTTCATGAGATGACATTGCGGTCCCCATTGTCTTCCGCTGACTGCAAATAAAAGATACAATTCCCCGCCAATCACATGAAACTCTGGTGCCCAAAAGGTTTGAATCAATTCCCTCTTCTCGTCATAGGGAAGGATCAGATGCTCCGTGATCTCTGATTCAAAAAGCCCAGGAATGGTATCTGCCTCGCGCACATAAATTCCAATATCATCCAAATTATCATTTGTCGAAATATAATACCATTTCCCATTCCAAGGAAAAATCACGGGATCACCATACCCCTTTGCCAGAGGAAACTGATACTTCGTCACAGTCGGATCCTCCTCAGGCACTGGTGGATTCCAATAGGAAATGGCTGTTTCTGCAAGCTTCTCCGACAGTTCAAGCGTATGGTCAGGATGATGCTTTGTGACAAAGACTTGATCGACAAGACCCAGCGTTTCAAAATGGATCAAATCCTTTGTTTTCCAAGCCCATAACTTGTCCCCGTCTGCTTCATAAGGCACCCCATAATTCACAACACGCTTCCCCGCAATTCCAAGGAAATCGTCCTCTAAGAGAAACACAACTGGTTCCTCTATTCCCAGTGGTATAATGGTATTGTCCTTGGAAATCTCTCCCTCGGCAAACAAAATACCATAATTACGATTCAAATCTATCCTTTCGCCTTCCTTCTCCAGTGCGAAATGAACGGCAGATGCCAGACCAAATGGATATGCCTCTTGGTCCAATTCTCTAACACAAACCACTAATCTAAATACATTTTTCCCTGAATTCATGATTTCTATCCTCTCCCGATCAATTTAACAATTGCCTCGTCATTTGCTTTCGGATACAATTCCTTCACATGTTGAAATATTCTATTCCAAGAATCCTTCGGTGTTTCAAAATAAGCAGAAGTCACTTTCTCATATCCCCAAATTGCTTCCGGCGGAAGCATAATGGATACCGCCATGCCATATTCCTCGCCGCGTTTGTTCTTCCGCCGCTCAAAATCTGCAATTACCAGATAGGTTTGCATCTGTAATCCCGTAATTATGCCTGGATAATTCTTTTCGCCTTCTTTTCCAAAGCCAGCCAGCTTCTTAAGCTCCGTGGAAAGAATGCGGTCATCTCGATAAATCGTTTCGCCACCGTCGTCTTCTCCAAGATAGAAATCCATGATTTTCTTTTCCCGCCGACTGGCCAGCCCATCCTGATAGCGCGCATCAAAATCATATCCGTCCCTGCGACAATTTGCAAAGTAAGGCAGCCAATCCACGCTAATGAATCCTGCCTTATTTCCAAAGAATTTACCATAGGCAACCTGATGGCTTGCCGCTATGATCTCACGCCATCCCCAGGGATCCTCCTTACGATTTCCAGTCCACCAATATTTTGAAGAAGTATGTTCCTCTGCCGAAAACCCTTCCACTTCATTTCCGAAAAGTGGCAGAAACCCGATCTCATTGATCCAACTTACAAGCTCCTGCCACGTCCGGATCCGATACGGGTCATTCCAATCCAGCCCCCGCATAATCCACTCGCCATTTTCAACTGACATATCCTATCGCCTCACAATCTGTAGTATCCAAGATTTTATTTTTTCAAAATCATATTTATAAAATGTGTTCCATACAGATTTTCTGCGGCATTAGTCCCATGGCTTCATAGAATTTCATGGCAGAAGGATTGCAGGTCCAAACATTCAACGTGACATTATAAAATCCCTGCTTCTTCGCATAGTCTATGACATGATCGTACAGCAGCTTCCCAACACCCTGTCCACGAACTGCCTCGTCCACGCAGATGTCATCAATATAGAGTGTCTTGACATCCGTAAGAACGCTGTCGCCAAGAATCTGCTTATGCATGGTAAAGGCATGCCCTATCGCCATATCCTCTTCATTCACACAGACGAATACCGGCGTCTGATCGTTCTTAAGGATCCCTTCCAGCTCCATCGCGTTATACTTTGTTGCAGGTCCCTTAAATAAATCCGGCCTGCCATTATGATGCACCATGTCTACCTGTACAAGCAGCTCCAAAATCCTTGCAATGTCTTTTTTCTCAGCGCGCCTTACCACATTCATCCCTGACACTCCCTCGTCAAATTTTTCGAGACTTCGTTTCCAGCATGTATGTTTTCATAACATGCCTTTGTTTCTCTCGACTGCTCAGCGCAAATTTGCTTCGCAAATTCACGTGCAGGAAACTTCGTTTCCAGCATACATGTTTTCATAGCATGCCCACGTGTCTCTCGTCCGCTCTGCGCATATTTGCT
>JAEEGG010007875.1_pt1 | contig 24383 bp, 16 predicted proteins | sample 9134161 | NCBI WGS metagenome assembly JAEEGG01 (sample SAMN16246543, study PRJNA631951) | gut metagenome | biome: gut microbiome; feature: rumen; material: CR-attached | host: Bos | place: Iran: Karaj | collected 2018-10
AAATTCTATTTTAGGTCTTAGCAAGTTCGCCACTAGATGACCAGTAGAGACGCAAAATCTTGCGTCTCCAACCGTTAGGCATTACCAAAATGATACCCTTGAGACGCAAAATTTTGCGTCTCTACATAGCTCAGAGGGCTGACTCGTTGAGCAGCCGTTAATTGATGGAAATATGGCCTGTGACTATAATGCGCCTTGCTCCACACGGACGCAGATGCGCTCGATCATGGCGTCCTGCTTGTCCTTATTGGGATGGTAACCCGACTTGAGACTGGCGCCGAAGAACTTACTGAACGTTTGCCAGAAGCCGGCCCTGAAAGTGCCCAAGAAGGCTTTCAGGATGCTGTAACTGGTCTGGTTGGTCTCGCGGTTGATGAGCTTGATGAGCAATTTGCCCTGGTTCTTGGTCATCTTGTTCATCTGTGGCTTGTATTGCTTGAACAGTTCCTTTTCAAACCGCTTGAGATAGGCCTGTTTCTGCTTCTCGTTCTGATAGGTATCGATATACTCATAGGTCTCCAGCAACGTGGAACTGATGAGTTTGGCATAGGGCAACGTCTTCTTCACGTCACGCACCGTCTTCCAGTACAGTTTCTCCTCGGCCTTGTTGCGGAATTTCTCACGCGGATAGATGATGATGGGATTGAAGACAATCATCGCCAGCGTGTCGCCTGTCGCAGGCTCAATGAAATGATAGTAGCCTGCAAAGGTCTTCTGCAGCACCGAGGGCAGCTCGATGTTATCGAGCGGATCATCCACAGCGGGGTCGGCGTGCGCCTGAACGCCCGTCAAAGCCGTGAGAGTCACGGCAATAGCCAATATGAGGAATAATCGTTTCATTTCTTGGCGGCAAAAGTAGAACAAAGAAATGAATCCTAACAAAAAATAGGTGTTAAATAGTCTTTAGATATTAGACCTGACACGTTACTTAAGGACACGAAGGAAGCCAGCATAGGACACTGTGAGGCCCACGCAGCAGCCCTTGACCGATGGATTGAGCTTGCTGAGCTTGCCATAGGTCACAAAGGGGGAGATGCGCAGAGATGACGTGTAACGGGCTTGACCGTCGGGGCCTGCGGGGAAATCCACGAGCGTTCCGTGCAACTTGACGTCCACATCCACGCTTGCCGACCAGCCAAAGGTGTTCTCTTTGGAACCAGTCACATCCTCAATCAACGGGCGCTCAATGCCCTCATCATCCTTCTCATACTTGATGTGGTTGATGTCCCAGGACAGGTAGCTCGCAGAGAAGCCCACCATCGGTGTTACCGATACCCTACCCTGCTGCCACACGGTGTAGCCCAGCTGTGCCGTGAAGCCCAACAATGAGGGATTGGCTGTGGCGTTGAGCTGCAGGTCGCGGCCCTGTTCATCATAGACGGCATAGGGATTCTTGTTCTTGAACGAGGGCTGGGCATAGGACGCAACAAGCTTGAGTTTCAGGCGGTTATAGCCCACATCTAAGCCACTGATAAACGTGGCGCAGCCCTTGAGGTCATCAGCCAGCGAGCCCGTAGGCACCATGCCACCCACACCGACGTGGAAGCCAAAGCCCCACGAGGGCAATGCAGCAGTATTCTCCTGCGCCCACAGGGTTGCAGAAGACAAGGTCAGTATCGTCAAAAGTATCAAAATCGTCCGTTTCATCATCTTACTCATTAAGTTTACAATAATAACGGACATCAAGCCAATAAATTGTTTATTGACATCTGTAGCCTTTTCACTCCTAACTTACACATTACCACCACAGGCTGCGGTAGTACTTGTGGTAGAGCGAGAGACCTTCGGTAATGGGCTTGAGAGAAGCTTTGGCGGCACGCTTGAGGTCAACAAGGTCTTCCTCGTTGTTCCAGATGGCTTTAATGTAAGCCTTGTATTCAGGCGTATCTTCCTCGGTCTGACAAGCGATGCGCTCAAACGCGTAAATCATCTTGTCCAGCACCTTGTTCCACTCCTCGGGAGTCATATTCAGGCGCGGTGTGCGCTCACAATGCTTCTTGAACACCATCAAACGCGGCAGAATAAAACGGGCAATGGTCACGTCAAGGTCATAGAGTTCCTCGACATCAATGGTCTTGGCAATAGCTTTGGGATTATACTTCTTATCCATCATTGTAGTGAGAGGTTATGGTTTCAGGTAGCAATATTACTCATTTCCTGTGACACGGCAAAGAAAAATTACAAAAAAATTACATTTTATGCTATTTTTCTTCATTTTTCAACTCTTGAAATCTAAAACTATTCTCTATAAACTACTCACTTTTCATTAAAAAACACTACCTTTGCCATCACTATGACGATACAAGAGGCCCAAGAGCGTGTTGACGCTTGGATCAAACGATACGGAGTGCGCTACTTCAGCGAGCTGACCAACATGGCAGTGCTCACCGAGGAAGTGGGCGACGTGGCGCGTGTCATCGCACGCCGCTACGGCGACCAGTCGAGCAAACCAGGTGATGACCTGGATCTGGCTGATGAATTGGCCGACGTGCTGTGGGTGGTCATGTGTCTCGCCAACCAGACGGGCATTGACCTTGACGCCGCACTGGAACGGAACTTCGCCAAAAAGACGAGCCGTGACAGTCATCGACACCTAGATAATAAAAAACTTACTAACCAATAAATATGAGACTATTATGAGCAATCACGAACACGAACATTGCGGATGCGGATGCGAGCATCACGATCATGACCACAAGCCGATGGACAAGTACATGACTGCCATCAACCAGAGTAACGTCACTACTGATGATGCTGCAGTGACAGCTGCTGTGCAGGAGATTATCGACAAACACGCCGCCGAGAACAATACCCAAGAAGTGCAGGAGTTCCTGCTGAACTGTGTGGACCTGACTACCCTCGCCACCGAGGACAGCGAGCGTAGCGTGGCCCAGTTTGTACAGAAGGTCAACGATTTTGAGACCAACTATCCCCAGTACAAGAACGTGGCCGCCATCTGCGTCTATAGCAATTTTGCCTCTGTCGTACGCGGCACGCTTGAGGTAAGCGGTGTTGACGTAGCCGTGTGCAGCGCCTGCTTCCCCTCCAGCCAAGCCCATATCGAAACCAAGATTGCCGAGACCGCCCTGGCTATTGCCGACGGTGCCGACGAGGTGGACATCGTGTTGAACGTTGGCTATTTCAAGGACGAGGCCTATGAGGAGCTGTGTGACGAAATCGCCGAAATCAAGCACGTGGTGGGCGACCGTCCCCTGAAGGTTATCCTCGAGACTGGATATCTGAAAACCGCCGAGGCCATCCGCCGTGCCAGCATCCTGTCAATGTACTCGGGCTGCGACTTCATCAAAACCTCAACAGGCAAGATCTACCCAGGCGCTTCACTCGAGGCAGCCTACGTGATGTGCCAATGCATTAAGGAATACTTCGTTCAGCATGGCCGCATGGTAGGTTTCAAGGCATCTGGTGGCATCCGCACGACCGAAGACGCCGTGAAGTACTACACCATCGTCAAGGAAGTCCTGGGCGAGAAATGGTTGAACAACCAGTACTTCCGCATCGGAGCCTCTAGCCTGGCCAACTCGCTGTTCCAGTCCTTCACTGGCAGCGACAACAAGCCTTTCTAAAACAAGAAAAAAGCCAACTGAAATACAAAGGAAAACAATAAATACAATAAGTACAAGCTATTGATATCCAATAATTTGTATTTGTTGTACTTATTGTTTTCCATTTATGATACAGGCATGAAGGAGGGCATGAATCGGGAGATATTGAAGATTGCGTTGCCGGCGATTGTGGCCAACATCACGGTGCCGCTGCTGGGACTGGTGGATACCGCCATCGCTGGACATCTTGGAGACAAGATTTTTATCGGTGCTGTGGCCGTGGGCGCGATGATGTTCAATCTGGTGTATTGGAACTTCGGGTTCCTGCGCATGAGCACATCGGGCATGACGGCACAGACCTATGGCAGCGGCGACTTCCAGGAGAGTGCCAAGCTACTGGGTGAATCCACGGCATTGGCACTGCTTATCTCGGCCATCATCATCGTGCTGCAATGGCCCATCAGGCTGTTGTTGCTATGGATTATCGGCCCATCGCCCGAAGTGACCTCGCTAGCCATCACCTATTTCACCATCTGTATCTGGGGTGTGCCCCCCGTGCTGGTGATGATGGCTTTTAAAGGGTGGTTGCTGGGTATGCAGGATTCACAAAGCGCGATGTGGATTTCCATCATGACCAACGTCTTCAATATCGGCGCCAGCCTCATCTGTGTCTATCTCTTGAAAATGGGTTTTGTGGGTATCGCCGTGGGTACGCTGGCGGGCGAATGGTTGGGACTGCTCTATGCCGCCTTGACGATACAGCACAAGTTCCCAAAACTCAACGGAGTGCTGGACTGGCGCCGCGTGTGGCGCTTCAAGGGCGCAGGGCGATACTTCAGGGTGAGCCGCGACATCTTCATCCGCAGTTTCCTGCTGATGACCGTCAGCCTGGCATTCGTGTCCATCGGAGCCCGTAGTGGTGACCTTATCCTCGCCGTCAACGCCCTGATTCTACAACTATTTACCCTCTACAGCCACTTCATGGACGGCATCGCTTTTGCCGGTGAAGCCGTCGTGGGCAAGTACTACGGCATGGGCGACATGGAGCGCATGAGGCGCTGCATCAGGCTGTTGTTCCTCTGGGGAACAGCGGTCGCTGCCGTATTCACGCTGATTTACTCCTTCCCGCGCGTAGCCTTCTGGCTACTGACTGACCAGCAGAGCGTCATAGAAGCCGCCATGGACTACCGCGTGTGGTGTGCATTGATACCTGCGGCAGGCATGGCGGCCTTTGTGTGGGACGGCGTGTTCATCAGCCTGACGCGTTCGATGGGTATGCTCATCAGCGCAGGCATCGCCTGGTCTATGTTCTTTGTCATCTACTGGATAACACCTGAGGCTTGGGGCAACAACCGGCTATGGATTGCCTACCTCAGTTTTCTCGCCCTGCGCGGACTGATCCAGACCCTCCTGTACCGCGGCTACCTCAAGCGCGGTGTTCTAGAGGTATAAAACAGCTAGTTTTAAGAAATGACTTACATCAATGTAACAGCAAGTCAATCAGAGCTGACACATCGCTGATATTGATGACTTTATCTTCTTTCACATCAGCACAAATGGTACAGCAAGCCAAATCGTGCTTGTTCAGCAAATGGTTAATCAATGCTGTTACATCGCTGATGGTTACCGATCCACTGTGGTTCACGTCACCCAACGGATAGTTGTGGGTCTCCTTCATATACCAGAAACTGGCTGTACCGTCACGATTGATGGTCATTTCGGTCACGGGTTTGCCCAGGTATCCGGCATTACCGGTAACTTCACCATAGGAGTTCATATAGAGCACAGTGGCAGGTGTACTTTCATCGGTCAGAGCGCGCTTGCTGCCGTAAGGCCAGGTATCGCCACTCTCGGAATACTGGCTTAACTTGTTGTCGGCGGGCAAGATAGTCACCAACTGGATTTTTTCATTGTTGGGCTTATTGTTGGTCCACTGACTGGCGCTATAGGTAATGTGGGTTACCAAGATGCCCTCTCCAGACAGATAACGGTCCCAATTCACCCGCTTGCGGTTCTCAAGGATGAAATACTCGTTCTTGTTCACGTCACTGGTGATGCACACTGCCTGGTCGGTATCCTTATTTCCCTGGTTCCACGGGGTCAAGGTATAATAGGTGTTGGCTACGGGCTTGATAAAATCTACCCATCCCATAAACACCTTCTCATAGGCTGAATAGCCCACTGGGGTGTATCCATCGTTGCAATAGCATCCCAGGCACATGACGTCCCAGTTGCCCATACCGTAATTGTCGTTACCAGCCGTATCATAGAGATCGGGCAAGCCCAGGCAGTGTCCAAACTCATGGACGAAGGTGCCGATGCCGTCAATGGTCTTGCCGTTGTCATTGCTGCCGTACAGCTCGTTGAAAACGGCAAAATGGTTGACGTAAGGGTCTCCCGCACCAGGACTGAAGGCACCATTGCCACCACGATTATAATACTTAGCGGCATCCAGCGTCCAGTTACAGGGCCAGATAGCCTCAGGGTGGTAAACCTTGGCCTGAGCCTCTCCTACCCCGGCAAAGATGACGATGACCACATCACAAAAACGGTCGCCGTTGGTATCATAAGGCTGAAATGACACGCCGTCGTCAGCTGCCAGCTGGCAAGCCTCGGTCACCAGCCAACCGATGCCCTTATCCTTGGTTGTCCCATTGTGGCCGCCGTAATACTCGCGGTCCTGTGACAGGCAATAGATACCATACACGTCAAACACGGGTTGGTACATGCCATTGGATTGGTCATGGAAATACTGGCCAACGCTCTCATCACCTGTGAGCATGGCTTCGATAATCCTCTCACGCGTATTATTGAACTTTTTATCCTGAAACTCCACCAGAATGATGGGGATGTGGCGCTCGCCCTGGGCAGGCACATCGGCAGAGGCATTGCTGCCCACCGCATTCAATTTACCCTTGGTAGCCGGCAACTTGTAGGGCTGGAACTGCATCTGCAAGGCTCCACGCTGTGCCTGGATGAATGCTTTCTCAGCCGCAGTACGCTTTTGGACCTCGTGGGCGTGCACGGCAGTCAATCCCGTCAGCGACGAGGTGTAGTAGAAGTCACCGTCACTACCTCGGGCAACAGTCAGCCCGTCGGCGGTCAAGAGAGCATTGTTAAAGGCATTACCCACAGCCTGAACTTTCAGGGTACTACCGTCACTCTGGGTGATTGTGTGCCAGCCTGGCTTGGCGGGAATAGCGACAGCCACAATAGCGCAGCAGAGCAATACAGACAGAATAAAACACTTTTTCTTCATTGTAAATTAATGGTATGATGTTAATATAAAAATGTCTTTACTTATAATGATACTGCCACTTATCCAGTATTCGCTAGATAGTGGCACAGCTCCAAAAAACGGCGCAAAATTAAGTATATTAATTGATTATACAAAATATTACGCTGTTTCTTTTATCCTAACTACCCCTATAAAAGTCCACAGAACGGAACAGTAAAGAACAGATGTGGCGGAGCGCAATAACAATGCTCCGCCACACCCTTTACTGATTATAATAGGCCCTGCTATCGATAAATCAATTATTTGTCAGCAGCAAGTTGATCAATTCCGTCACATCGACAATAGAGACTTTAGAATCGCCATTGACATCGGCGCAGATAGGACACTCATTACTGCTACCACCCAATAGCATGTTTATCAACTCTGTGACATCGACAATGCTCAGTTTGTCGTCATGGTTCACGTCGCCAGGAACATAGCCGTGGCAGTTTTCAAACAGAGTCACCTCCTCAACATTACTCCACTCGCTCTCGGTGCCATCGGTGAAGACAGTCTTCACTTTATACATAAACGTGCCCTCGGCTTTGAGATCCTTCACCGTATAGAACTTTTCGGTAATTCCCGTGATAAGACGGTAGATATCATTGCCCTGCTCGGTGGCTCGCAGCGCAACGGCTGTGGCATCGCCTGAATAGACCTCTACCAGGGCCATGTCGCACGAATAATTGGCATCTGTCGAGGTGATGGTGATTTGCTCACCCGAACTGGCAGTAACCAGCCACGAATAGGTCTCACCTGCCGAGAAGCTATGGCTTGCAGCAGGTGTTTGAGGAGTGGCAACCGTAAAGTTACCGATTCCTGAATTACTATTCACGGTCGTTATCTTCACAGTGAAAGTACCATTGCTATAGCCAGTGGGAATGGTAAAGGTCAGACTGCCGCCTTTAGCGAGAAATAGCGCATGATTGCCGCTCCAGACATTATTACCGCCCCAGGGTGCCGGAGGATCGATTCTGGTATAGCTGCCATCTTTCCCCTCAAGCGAGCCCAGCAGCTCAACAGTAGGTTTGAGATCCACCTCAAGCGTGTAGCTGGCTACATTAGCCTCGGGGGTAGCATCGGTCCAGTCGGCCCGGAACTGTGTCAGATTAATGGCATTCTCATTGGCTGGCAACATCACGGGCGTATAACCCTCGATGAGGCCGTGGCCAGTGATGTTGATGACTACATCCTCGGCACCAACACTGCTCAATGTCAGCGTTGCGTTATAGTCGGCTATGGCCGGAGGGGTGAACGTCAGGGATATCGGCATGACATTGGCGGCATCGGTTGCACTGACTACAGTGGGATTGACATTGAAGACGCCATTTGGATCACTTAGGGTCAACGTTACATCATCGGTCAATGCCTGACCTATCAAATTGAACATAAGCTCCTTAGCGCTAGTCATATTCACGCCGCCAAAGTCTATATTCTCGCTGGGAACCAAGATAGCAGGATTGACCTCGGCATCCTTCATATACCAGAAGCTGGCGGTGCCGTCCTGATTGATGACCATCTCGGTCACGGGCTTGCCCAGATAGCCGGCGGTCCCGGTAATGGCGCCGTTGGACTTCATGTTAAGTATGGCGGCAGGAGTGGAACTGTCGGTAAACTCCGTCTTGTTGCCCTGAGGCCACAAGTCGGTACCCTCATTATCATGGGACCAGGTATTATCGGCGTTCATCATCGTCATCAGCTGGATATTCTCGTTGTTGGGTGTGTTGTCCAACCATCGGTCTTGTTTATAGGTCACATGGGTAATCATGATGCCTTCACCAGGGATATAACGGTCCCAACCCTGCTTCCTGCGGTTCTCCACGATGAAGTATTCATTCTCGTTCAAGTCACTGACGATGCACAGCGCCTTGTCGGTAGCAGCATTCTTCTGGTTAAACACCGGTAGCGTATAGTGCGTGCTAGGCATGGGAGTAACGTACTCTATCCATCCCATAAACACCTTCTCATAGGCTGAATAGCCTATCGGAGTGAAACCTTCATTATTGTAGCAGCCCATGTCCATGAGATCCCAGAAGCCCATACCGTAATGGCCTCCATTGCCCGTATCATAGAAGTCGGGAAGCCCCAGAGAGTGGCTGAACTCATGGGCAAAGGTGCCGATGCCGTCGATGGTGCTCACGTTGTCATCTTCGCCGTGCAGCTCATTGAATACGGCAAAATTGTTGATCAGCGGCTCTCCGTCCGAAGGGATGAAGGCGCCATTACCGCCCTGGCTGTTGGATGCTGTGGAATTGAGGTCCCAGTAGCAAGGCCATATCGACTCAGGACAGGTTAAAGTAGCTTGCGCTTCGCCCACGCCAGCAAAGATGATGATAACCACGTCACAGTAGTTGTCATTATTGGTGTCATAGGACTTGAATGAGACATTGTCGGCTGCTGCCATCTGGCAAGCCTCGGTCACCATGGCGCCCAGGTTCTTGTCATTGCCAACAGCATTGTTGCCACCGTAATACTGGCGGTTCTGTGACAAGGTGTAGATACCGAACACATCAAAATCGGGCTCATATAATCCATTGGACTGGTCACGGAAGTATTGGCCTACGCTCTCGCCGCCTGCAAGCATGGCGTCGATGATATCTTCACGGGTATTGCTGAACTTCTTATCCTGAAACTCCACCAAAATAATGGGAATATGGCGCTGACCGATTGAAGGCACATCGGCATCGGCATTGCTGCCACCGACACCAAACTTTGAACGCCCCTTCTTGGGCTGAAGTTTGAGCGGTCTGTTTGACATCACCAGGTTAGCACGCTGGGTCGCAACAAAAGCAGCCTCGGACACACTGCGCAGGTTCTCATCGTGGGCGCGCACAGTGGTCAAGCCTGATAGCGACGAGGTATAGTAGAAGTCACCATCAGCACCACGGGCGACGGTCAAGCCATCGGTGGTGAGAATCGCATGGTTAAAGGCATTGCCCACAGCCTGTACAGTCAGGGTGGTACCATCACTCTGCTTGATGGTCCGCAAACCAGGCTTGGCGGGCATTGCGACGGCTGAGATAACGCAGCACAACAAGACGGCTAGGATAAAAAACTTTTTCATCATCGTTAATGGTATTATGTGTTGATAATATCTATCTAGACATGATAATTGCCACTTATCCAATAGATGCAGGATAGTGGCTCTACTTCAAATACACCGCAAAATTAAGTATATTAATTGATTAAACAAAGCATATACCCTATTTCTTTTGGCAGGCATCTCATATAGGCTGGTGGTATCAGGAAGAGAAAAAACAGATGCGACGGAACTTTTATATCGTCCCGTCACATCTTTTACCTATTACGATAAGCTCTGTTATCAGTTTATCAATTGCTTGCCAGCAGGATGTTGATCAGTTCTGTCACGTCGGCAATAGAGATTTTAGAATCGCCATTGACATCGGCGCAGATGGGACATCCCTCATCATTGCTACTGCCCAAAAGCATATTGATCAGTACAGTGACATCGGCAATGCTCACCTTCTCGTCGTGGTTCACATCACCAATGACATAGCCATGGCCATTCTGGAACAGAGTTACCTCCTGCAGGTTACTCCACACGCTCTCGGTACCGTCAAGATAGAGAGCTTTCACCCTGTAGCGGAAGGTACCCTCGGCAGTGAGGTTCTCTACCGTGTAGAACTTGTCTGTGATGCCACTAATCAAACGATAATCGCCATCACTGAACTCGCTGGCGTTGAACTTAGCACCGCCAGTGATGTCACCAGCATAGATATACACGCTCTGAATAGCGACATAGCTAGCACGGGCCTGAACTCGCACCTGGTCAATCGACGAGCAGTTCAAAACAGCGACAATCTCCTGGAAGTCATCCTCATCTGATGAGCTCAGCGTGTAATCACGGTAAGCCGAGCCAGTAGCAATCCTGACTTGACCAGTTCCATAGTTCGAGGGATAATAGGACTTAACCCTCGCTACTACAGTCACCTGGCTGGACCCGGTCAGGTCAAGTACCGGGCTGACGAGAGCGCCATAGGTAGTACTCCACCAACTTGAGGAAGCACCGGTGATAACATAGCCCTGATTGATGAAGAGATAATTCTCGGCATTCCAGCCATCGGGTAAATAATCTGTAGCCGAGTTGACCACGTTGGGTAGGGAGCCATTGTCGGTAACAGCATCAATATCCGACAAATCACAGATTCCACCCTCAACGGCTTCGGGACCGTCGGGCTTGGGCATCACTTCGAGCGTGTAGCTGGCTACATTGCCGCCAGGAGTCTGATCGGTCCAGTCGGCGCGGAATGTCGTCAGGTTGATGTATTCCTCATTGGCGGGCAGCATGACGGGGGCATAAGTCTCCATGATGCCGTGTCCAGTCAGATTGACGGTTACATCCTCGGCACCCTCGCTGGTCAACGTAATCGTTGCCTCGTAGTCTCCTACTGCAGGAGGTGTAAACGTAACGGTGACAGTTACACCCATCGCGGCATTGTTGGCATTGATAACAGTGGGATTGATGGTGAATGCGTCATTTTCGTCGTTGAGCGTCAGGTTGATATTATTGGTCAACAACTGGCCGGTAACCACGAAAGTCTTCGTCACGGTATTGTTGGCCATTACCGAGCCACAGTTGAGATTCTCGACCGAAACCGAGATTGTCGGTTCTACAACGGCACCCTTCATGTACCAGAAGCTTGCCGTTCCGTCACCGTTGATGACCATTTCAGTCACTGGTTTGCCCAGATAGCCGGCATTGCCCGTAATGTTTCCACTGGCGGTCATGTTGAGCTTGGCGGCAGGGGTTGAACTGTCAGTAAACGCCGATTTGTTATTTCTGGGCCAAGTGTCGCCACTCTCGTTATTGGTAGACAAGGTGTTGTCGGCGGGCATGATGGTTACCAGTTGGATGTTCTCGTTGTTGGGCGTATTGGCTGCCCAGCGGCTTTCGCTGTAAGTAATATGATGGATCAACAGACCCTGACCAGGCAAGTATCTGTCCCATCCCTGCTGCCTACGGTTCTCGATGATGAAGTACTCGTTGGAATTGATGTCGCTGGGAATCATCAACGCCTTGTCGGTATCGATACTCTTCTGGTTCCAGATGGGTAAGGTATAATAGGTTCCCGGGCGAGGCGTCAAATAATCAAGCCAACCCATGAAGACCTTCTCATAGGCAGAATAGCCTACAGGGGTATAGGTATCGTCGGCGTAGCAACCGGTATCCATGATATCCCAGTAGCCCATACCATAATGACCGCCATAGTTTGTATCATAGAAGTCAGGCAGGCCCAGGCAATGACCGAACTCGTGACAGAAGGTGCCGATACCATCGATGGTAGAGGTGTTGTCATTGCTACCGTGCAGCTCGTTGAACACGGCAAAGTTATTTACATAGGGGTCACCATTGCTGGGACGGAATGCACCGTTACCTCCCATTCCATAGTAAGAGGCGGCGGTCAGATTCCAGTTGCAGGGCCAGATGGCCTCGGGGTGGCTGTAAGAAGCTTGAGCCTCACCCACGCCAGCATAGATGATGATGACCACATCACAGTAGTTGTCGCTGTTGGTGTCAAAAGGCTTGAACGATACACCGTCGGCGGCTGCCATTTGTACAGCCTCGGTCACCATAGCGCCCAGAGCTTTATCATTGCCGCCCGAGTTGCCGCCATAGTACTGACGGTTCTGGGATAACGTGTAGATACCGAAGACCTCAAAGTCGGGGTCGTACAACCCGTTAGACTGATCTCTGAAGTACTGCTGCACGCTCTTGTTGCCTGTCAGCATGGCATCAATGATTTGCTCGCGGGTGTTGTTGAACTTCTTGTCCTGATACTCGACAAGGATGATGGGTACCTTGCGGTTACCATGGGCCGGCACATCAGAGTCAGCGTTGCTGCCGCCAACACCCAACTTGCCTTTTCCATGCATGATACGACTCTCTTTGGAGCTCATCAATAGACTGGAACGTTGAGCACCGACAAATGCGTTCTCGGAAGCAGTGCGCGCGTTGACATCATGTGCGCGTACAGTGGTCAATCCTGTGACCGAAGAATAGTAATAGAGGTCACCGTTAACACCACGGGCTACCATCAGCCCGTCGGTTGTCACCAGTGCGTGGTTAAAGGCATTACCTACAGCTTGAACCTGCAGGGTTGTGCCGTCACTTTGTTTTGCGGTTTGCCAGCCGGGCTTGGCTGGCATAGCTACTGCTGCAATCGCGCAGCACATTAATGCAACTAAGGCAAATAGATTTTTTTTCATTTGCGATCTAGATTAAACTAATTATACTTGACTAATATATACTACTTCAAAAACACTTGAATTTGATTAAATGACTTGAATTCGGTTAATTATGCCGCAAATATACATCTTCTAAATGAAATACACAAAAAAGAGACTCTATTATCAGAATTGATACCCCTTTAAGATTAGCGTGTTTGCGACATTGATGCTACAGCCCCATGGCTACATCACTTCTATCTCAAGAGATAGCCATTATATTAACAAATGATTATAATTGAGGATGTGACATAATTCGCTTGTCGCAATTATGACACATCCTCATCACTTACCGATTAGGATAATACCTATTATCGGTTATCAATTGCTTGCCAGCAGGATGTTGATCAGTTCTGTCACGTCGGCAATAGAGATTTTAGTATCACCATTGACATCAGCGCAGATGGGACATCCAGTACTGTTACTACCCAAGAGCATGTTGATCAGCTCAGTAACATCGGCAATGTTCACCTTTTCGTCATGGTTCACGTCGCCCGTAACATAGCCGTGGCCGTTCTCGAACAAGGTCACCTGTTCAATATTACTCCAATCGCTCTCGGTACCATCGGTGAAGACTGTCTTCACTTTATACATAAACGTGCCCTCAGCTTGGAGACTCTTTACCGTGTAGAACTTTTCGGTAATGCCTGTAATCAGACGATAGATGTCATTGCCTTGCTCAGTGGCTCGCAATGTAGCAGCAGTGGCATCGCCATAATAAACCTGTATCAAGGCCATGTCGGGTGAGTAGCTGGCATCGGTCGAGGTGATGGCAATGCGATCACCTGAGCTAGCAGTGACGAGCCACGAATAGGTTTCACCTGGCATGAAGTCATGACCTACAGCAGGGGTCTGAGGTGCGGAAACCGTCAAATTACCCAATCCGTAATCATTATTACTTGTCGTTATCTTCACCGTGAAGGTATCATTAACATAGCCCTCGGGAATGGTAAAGGTCAGACTGCCACCCTCGGCGACATAGACGGCATTATTACCTCCTGCGACATAAGTACCGCCCCAGGGTGCCGGAGGTGTGATATAATCATAGTTACCTGCATAGCCCTCAAGCGTGCCCAGCAACTCAATAGTAGGCTTGAGAGCCACCTCAAGCGTGTAGCTGGCAACATTAGCGGCAGGAGTAGCATCGGTCCAGTCGGCACGGAATTGTGTCAGATTAATGCCATTCTCATCGGCAGGCAACATGACGGGAACATAGCCCTCGATGAGACCGCGTCCGGTGATGTTGACCACGACGTCCTGTGCACCATCACTGCGCAGCGTCAGCGTTGCGTTATAGTTGCCGATGGCTGTCGGGGCGAACGTCAAGGTCACTGGCATAACATTGGCGGCATCGGTAGCACTGACAACAGTGGGATTGACACTGAATACGCCAGCAGGGTCGTTCAAGGTTAACGTAACATCGCCCGTCAATGCCTGACCCATCAAATTGAACGAGAGCTCCTTGTTACCGTTCATGATCACGCCACCGAAGTCAATGTTATCGGAGGTAACCGAAATCACAGGATTGACCGCGGCACCCTTCATATACCAGAAGCTGGCAGTTCCGTCCGGATTTATCACCATCTCGGTCACCGGCTTGCCCAGATAGCCAGCATTGCCTGTTATAGAGCCATTAGCCTTCATGTTAAGTTTCGCGGCTGGGGTAGAACTGTCGGTGAAGTCCCTCTTGTTGCCCTGAGGCCACAGGTCAGTACTCTCATTATAAAAAGACCACGTGTTATCGGCATTCATCAGTGTCATCAGCTGTATGTCCTGGTTATTGGGCGTGTTGCGAGACCAGCGGCTTGCATCGTAGGTGACATGGGTAATCATGATGCCTTCGCCAGGAGCATAACGGTCCCAACCCTGCTTCCTGCGGTTCTCAATAACGAAGAACTCATTTTCATTCAAATCGCTTTTGATACATAGAGCCTTGTCGGTCGAGGCATTCTTCTGGTTAAACACAGGCAAAGTATAGTATGTGCCCGGCTGCGGGGTAACATAGTCTATCCAACCCATAAACACCTTTTCATAGGCAGAATAGCCCGGCGGTGTGAAACCGTTATTGTTGAAACAGCCCGAGTCCATGATGTCCCAGTCGCCAAGACCGTAATGGTTGCCGTTGCCCGTATCATAGAAGTCGGGCAGGCCCAAACAATGGCCAAACTCATGGGTAAAGGTACCGATACCGTCAATGGTCGTACCCGTGTCATTACCACCGTGCAACTCGTTGAACACCGCAAACATGTCAACGATTGGATCGCCAGGAGAGGGACTGAAGGCACCATTACCGCCCTGGCCATAATAGGAAGCAGCACTGAGATACCAGTTGCAGGGCCAAATCGACTGGGGATAGGTTGTAGAAGCATCTGCTTCGCCCACGCCGGCATAGATAATGATGACCACATCGCAGTAGTTGTCGCTGTTGGTATCATAAGGCTTGAACGACACGCCATCGGCAGCCGCCAGCTGGACAGCCTCGGTTACCATCGCGCCCAAGTTCTTGTCATCACCGCTGCTATTGTTGCCACCGTAGTACTGGCGGTTCTGTGACAGCGTATAGATACCATAGACATCAAATTCAGGCTCATACAGCCCATTGGACTGGTCATGGAAGTACTGACCCACGCTCTGGTCACCAATGAGCATGGCATTAATGATATCCTCGCGGGTGTTGCTGAACTTCTTGTCCTGATATTCCACCAGGATAATGGGGATTTTACGGTTGCCGTTGGCGGGCACACTTGCATCGGCATTGCTGCCCCCTGCTCCAAACGTTCCTTTCCCGTTAGGCATGTTGCGAGACCTGTGGACCATCTTCAGATTGGACTCCTGAGCCTTAACAAAAGCCATCTCACTGGGCGTACGCTGGCCCTCGTTATGGGCACGCACGGCAGTCAAGCCCGTCAATGACGAGGTATAATAAAAATCACCGTCGCTACCTTGGGCAACAGTCAGCCCGTCGGTGGTGAGGATTGCATGATTAAAGGCATTGCCTACGGCTTGCACCTTCAAGGTCGTGCCGTCACTTTGGGGCATGAAATGCCAACCCGGTTTTGCTGGTTTCGCTACGACTGCAATAGCGCAGCAAACCAGCACAAAAAATGAAATAAGGAATCTTTTACTCATTTGGTCTTGAAAATTAATGGTTTTTACTAATTTGATTAATTGGCAGCAAAATTATAGCAAATCTGCTGTCCCCACAATAAAAACCATTAAAAATCAACCTAATTACTGATTTAGAGAGGCGAGGAGTGCACGGGCGCGACTCGGCCCGACAACGGCAGCCAATTCTTCTTCACTGGCTTCCTTGATGCGTTTGAGCGACTTGAACTGCTTGAGCAGCAGGGTACGGGTCTTGGGGCCAATGCCCGGGATATCGTCAAGGGCGCTGTGTACCTGTCCCTTGCTACGCTGCTTGCGGTGGAAGGTGATGGCAAAGCGGTGGGCCTCGTCACGCAACCGCTGGATGACATGCAGTGTCTCGCTGTTCTTGTCAATATAGAGGGGCACACTGTCACCTGGGAAATAGACCTCGTTCAACCGTTTGGCAATGCCCACGACAGCAATCTGGCCTTGCAGGCCGATGTCGGTCAGAGCCTCAATGGCTGATGTTACCTGTCCCTTGCCGCCATCGACGATGAGCAGTTGCGGCAGGTCCTGGCCTTCCTGCACCAAGCGGCTGTAGCGACGCTGGATGACCTCTCGCATCGAGGCAAAATCGTCAGCACCCTCAACCGTCTTGATGTTAAAATGACGATATTCTTTCTTGGCGGGCTTGGCATTGCGGAACACCACACAAGATGCAACAGGGCTTGAGCCGCTGATGTTGCTGTTGTCAAAGCACTCCACGTGACGAGGCATCACCTCGAGCCGCAGATCACGCTGCATGGTGGTGAGCGTGCGGGTGACACGCTGCTCTGGATTGAGCTTCTCCATCATCTTTAGACGGTCGGTGCGGCGCTGTGTCGCATTTTTGACCGCGATGTCAAGCAGTTTCTTCTTATCACCACGCTGAGGGATAGTGAATGTCAAGCCTGCAAACTCAACATCGGGCAGGACGTTGACCATCACTTCGGTAACATGGTCGCGGCTGTAGGTCTCGGCAAAGCGCTGATGCACCTCGGCAATCGCCATCGACATCATCTCGGCATCGGTCTCGTCTTTTGTCGACAACCGGTACTCGAGTGTATAGGACTGCACCACTGCCCCACCCCGCACATGCATGAAATTGACCCACGCTGCATCATCGTCACGCAACAGGCCGAAGACGTCAATGTTGTGAATCGAGGGGCTGACGATAACCGAGCGGCGCCTGACGTGCTCCAGCAACTTGTAACGCCGCTTGATGATCTCAGCTTCCTCAAAGCGCAATTCACTGGCCAACTGCTGCATCTGCTCCATGAGAACATCCATCAGCACATGAGTGTCGCCATTCAAAATCTGACGTATCTCGCTGATGTACTGCCCGTAGTGTTCTGGAGAGACCAGGCCTTTACAACATCCTTCACAGCGATGGATGTGGTATTGCAGGCATAGGCGATGCTTATCAGCATCAATTGTTTCACGTGAAACATTCAAGCGACAGGTGCGCAACGGGTAAATCTGTCGGATGGTGTCGATAAGTACTTTGGCGACCTCGGCTCGCGGATATGGCCCATAGAAACGGTCACCCTTGGCTCTAGCCTCACGAGTGATATACACGCGTGGATACAGGCCACCCGAGATGCAGATCCACGGATAACTCTTATCATCCTTGAGCAACACGTTGTAGCGCGGCTGGTATTCCTTGATGAGGGCATTCTCGAGGTCGAGAGCCTCCTCCTCGGTATTGACGACCGTGTATTCCAGGTCGGCAATGTTGCGTACAAGCATCGTTGTGCGCACCGACGGATGCTCACGGTTGAAGTAAGAATTGACGCGACGTTTCAGGTTCTTGGCCTTACCCACATAGATAATCGTTCCCTCGCGGTTACGGTAGCGGTAAACGCCCGGTTCCTCGGGGAGCAGCGACAACTTGAGTTTGAGGTCGTCGGTCATCATGCACAGTGAGTAAAGCCTAGAAATCTAGAGTATCTAGTCTATCTAGAACTTCTAGATTATCTAGAACATCCAGCGTCCTTTAGAAGGTGAACAGTGACGTAATCTCCACGTCCTTGGGGAAGACGTCACGGCCCTTCAGCACCTCAAGGTCACAGATGAAGTTGATGTAAACCTTCTTGGGATTCATCGATTTCACCAGCTCATAGGCTGCCAACATCGTGCCTCCGGTTGCGAGCAGGTCATCATGGATGACAACCACGTCGTCGGGGGTGATGGCATCCTTGTGAATCTCGATGGTGTCGGTGCCATACTCCTTGGAATAGGATTTCTGGATGACCTCAGCGGGCAGCTTGCCGGGTTTACGCAAGGGCACGAAACCGGCACCCAGACGAGTGGCAAGGATTGCACCGCCGATAAAGCCGCGTGCTTCAATGCCCACGACCTTGGTCACGCCCTTATTGCGGTAGAGGTCGGTCATGGCATCGGTCATGATTTGCAAGGCCTCAGGATCCTTGAATGCTGTGGTTAAATCTTTGAACTGGATACCCGGAACAGGAAAATCGGGTATATTGCGAACCACACTTTTTACTTTTTCTAATTGTTTGTTATCCATTTGATAATCAGTATATTATGTTATAAATGTTTCACGTGGAACAAATCACCTGCCCAATAGAACAAGCAGGATGTTGATATCACTGGGCGAGACACCAGGGATGCGAGCGGCCTGCCCCACTGTCTCGGGGTCAATGGCCGCAAGTTTCTGCCGCGCCTCGGTAGAAATCTGGTGAATCTGCGAGTAGTCAAACTTACCCTTGAGGGTGACATTGTCAAGTCGAGCGACGCGCTCGGCGATGAGCGTTTCGCGTTCAATATAGCCGCGATACTTGATGGCGATTTCAGCTGCCTCGACGATTTCTTCGCGACGTACTTCCTCAAGCGAGGCTATCTTTTCTTGAAGATCAGGCAATGCTTCGGCAAGCATCTTCATGTTTAATTGGGGCCTCAACAACAGGTCATGCAAGCGTTGGCCCTGAGTCAAGGGCTGCATACCTTGAGCCTCAAGCATGGGATTGATGGCGGCAACTTTCACCGTATAATCGCGGCAAAATGCCGTCAAATTCTGAATCTGGTCACGCTTGGAACACATCAAGTCATAGCGCTCTCGGGTAGCAAGTCCCAGATGGTAGCTTTTCTCGGTGAGACGCATGTCGGCATCATCCTGGCGCAGCAGGATGCGGTGCTCAGCACGTGAGGTGAACATGCGATAAGGCTCGTCAACGCCACAGGTCACCAAGTCATCAATCAGCACACCGATGTAAGCCTCGTTGCGTGCCAGGGTGAACGGCTCGCCGCCAGTGATGTTTTGATGGGCATTAATTCCGGCAATGAGCCCCTGCCCTGCTGCTTCCTCATAGCCCGTCGTACCATTGACCTGACCGGCAAGAAAAAGGTTCTTTACCAGTTTTGACTCCAAGGTGTGACTCAATTGTGTCGGGTCGAAGAAGTCATACTCAATGGCATAGCCTGGACGGAAAGCATGCACATCATGTAACGCAGGGATTTGACGCAGGGCTTCAATCTGGATGTCCCATGGCATTGATGAAGAGAAGCCATTGAGGTACATCTCATGGGTTGATGCGCCCTCGGGTTCAATGAAGAGCTGATGAGAAGTCTTGTCGGCAAAGGTAACAATCTTGGTCTCTATGCTTGGGCAATAGCGAGGCCCAATGCTGCTGATTTGACCATTATACAGCGGTGACTGCGACAAGCCTTCGCGCAGAATTTCATGCACGCGCTCGTTGGTATGCACAATCCAGCAAGGGCGCTGTTGCAACGTTGACGTGATGCCAGGCAGATAGGAAAAATGGTGGAAATCCTGCTCTCCGTCCTGACGGATGCATTGCGAGAAGTCAATCGTGCGCTCGTCAAGTCGGGGCGGCGTACCCGTTTTCATGCGGCCAACGGTAAAGCCCAACGAAGCCAATTGCTCGGTGATTCCTGTAGCGGGAGGTTCCGAAACACGGCCTCCAGGAGTCTGTACACGACCCACGTGCATCAATCCATTGAGGAAAGTTCCGGCAGTGAGGATGACTGCACGAGCTGAAAAAGTCATGCCTAAAACGGTTTTTACACCCTTCACTACCCCACCCTCGATGACGAATTCATCGACTGAATCCTGCCACATATAGAGATTGGGAGTATTCTCAAGCACTGCTCTCCACTGCATGATGAACTGCTGGCGGTCGCTCTGAGAACGCGGACTCCACATGGCCGGACCCTTACTGCGGTTGAGCATACGGAACTGGATGCTGCTACGGTCAGTTACAATACCCATCTGACCGCCCAAGGCGTCAATTTCACGAACGATCTGACCCTTGGCGATGCCACCGACTGCAGGATTGCAGCTCATCTGTGCAATCTTGTTCATGTCGATTGTAATGAGTAAGGTTTGAGAGCCCAAGCGGGCTGCCGCCGAGGCAGCCTCGCAACCGGCATGGCCGGCGCCTACCACTATTACATCATAGTCGCTTCTCATCTTGTCAATCAAGAAATCAATCTTTCAGGAATACGTTCTCGGGCAACAATGACAGCGCATCATTCTCATGTTTTTCCATGATTTCACGCTCGCCAGGACCTTTGTCATTGATACCGCACAGGTGGAGCACGCCATGAATGATGACACGCATCAGCTCTGTCTCATAAGGCACCTGGAGTCCCTCGGCATTGGAGCGTACGGTATCGAGCGAGATGACCATGTCGCCAGCGATGTGACGCGAATTGGTGTAATCAAATGTAATGATGTCGGTGTAGTAATCATGTCCCAGAAACTCGCGGTTGGTCTGCAGGATGTAGTCATCGTCACAGAAGACGTAGGTGAGACAACCCACCTTCTGGTTCAACGTGGCAGCCACAGCGACAATCCAATCACGCACCGCCGACTCATTGAGTCGCGGCATCGTGACATTACCCTGGGTCATGTAAACAATTTCGGTCATTTCACTATCTCTTGAAAAACGGGAGGCAAAGATAACACATTATTTTGAGAAACAAGCATAAAATGGCAAGATTTGATGGCCGAATCCCACTTTGTATCCATTTTGGGGCAAATCTAACCGAAAAAGCCCATATCACTCCCCTACTCGATTTTTCTGACAAAAAGCCAAAATGCGCTAAACACACTGAAATACAGCCTGAAAACGCATTTTAACCCTCTGAGAATTGAAAATTCTGTCATTCCCGATAATCGGCAGGGTATTTTTTTATTCATTTTGGCATAAAATTTGCATATCAGAAAGAAAAATCTTACCTTTGGAGATTGTAAAAACAGTCACTAGACTTGAGACCTTCACATGATGATCAAGAGACATTTTTTCTTGCGACAAGAGACAAGAAAAAAATTCGCCAACGAGTGTAGTTTTTTGATGGCATGATGCGTCTAATAGATATAAGACGAAAAAAGAGAAAAAAGGAAAGAAAGAATAACAACCAATAAAAGAATACGACTATGATTGAGTTTTTCACATCTAACCTCTGGCTGATTTGGGTTATCATTTCTATCGTGTGCCTGATCCTTGAATTGTCTTCGGGCGATTTCTTCCTGCTGTGCTTTGCTATCGGAGCAGCTGTCACTGCCATCATCGCCGGTTGTGGAGCGAGCCTCACATGGCAAATCATCATTTTTGCTGTCGTTTCGGCTCTAAGTCTGCTACTGTTACGTCCAAAGCTCATCAAGAAACTACACAAACCAAACCGCGTCAGGTTGAGCAATGCCGAGGCCATGGTTGGTCAAGAGGGTAGGGTGAGTGAGCGTATCGACGAAGGTGGCTATGGCCGTGTCGCTATCGATGGCGACGACTGGAAAGCCCGCAGCGATGACGACAGTGCCATTGAGAAGGGCGTGCGCGTGCGCGTCGTCAAGATGGACAGCATCATTGCCATCGTCAAACCAGTATGATTAAAAAGTATCTATCAACAACAAATAATCACTAAAACCAAAACGATATGACAGCTTTAACAATTTTCCTTATCGTCGTAATCCTGCTGGCTCTGATTCTGGTCAAGAACAGCCTTGTCATCATCCCGCAGAGCGAAACCAAGATCATTGAGCGCCTGGGTAAATATTATGCTACGCTCAAGCCCGGTATCAATATCATCATCCCGTTTATTGACCGCGCCAAGAGCATAGTCGCCTACGAACACGGACGCTACCGCACGACCAATTCCATCGACCTGCGTGAACAAGTCTATGACTTTGACAAGCAGAACGTGATTACCAAGGATAACGTTATGACTCAGATCAACGCCTTGCTGTATTTCCAGATTATGGATCCGTTCAAGGCCGTGTATGAGATCAACAACCTGCCCAACGCTATCGAGAAGCTGACGCAGACCACGCTGCGTAATATCATCGGTGAGCTGGAACTGGATCAGACGTTGACCTCGCGTGACACCATCAACTCCAAGCTGCGCGCCGTCCTCGATGACGCCACCAACAAGTGGGGTATCAAGGTCAATCGCGTTGAGTTACAGGACATTCAGCCGCCTCAAACCGTGCTTCAGGCTATGGAGAAGCAGATGCAAGCAGAGCGTAACAAGCGTGCTACCATTTTGACCAGTGAGGGTCAGAAACAGGCAGCCATCCTCCAGTCCGAGGGTCAGAAAACCGCCCGCATCAACCAGGCAGAGGCCGACAAACAGACCGAGATTCTGCGCGCCGAGGGTGAAGCCCAGGCCCGCATCCGCAAGGCCGAGGCCGAAGCCATCGCCATCGACAAGATTACCCAGGCAGTAGGAAAGAGCACCAATCCCGCCAACTACCTGCTGGCACAGAAATACATCCAGATGCTCGACACTGTTGCCAGTGGTGACAAGACCAAGACAGTTTACCTGCCCTATGAGGCCACCAACCTGTTAGGCTCCATCGGCGGCATCAAGGAACTCTTCGGCAAGGACGAGAATAAAGAGTAGTCGGGTAGGGGAGAAAACCTCATCAGGCTTTCATCAAATAGCAAGCGCGGCACATCGGTTGCCGCGTTTGCTGTTTAGACACGATAGAGAAATAATGTGCATCAGGGTAGGGTAGTGTAACAGATTAATTTGTATCTTTGTAGCGAAAAACCAATTTGACCCACAAGTAAAATCATCTATAAAAACCTGAATAACAGATGATTAATATATTTCATATCGTTTCCAACAAGCACTGGACCGGTGCTGAGCAATACACCTACGACATGGTGGACCGCCTGCGCAACGACCCTGACTTCTATGTCGAGGTAGTGTGCCGTAAGCACCCTAACGTGCTTAAACAATACCGCCGCCTAGAGATTCCCATTTCCATTCTTCCCTTGAAGGGCGTCACCGACATTGATAGCCCCGTTAGGTTTGCGAGGCTGTTGCGCAAGGGTCAAAACATCATCCACGTGCATAGCTTCAGGGACGCTTTTATGGCCGTGATGGCACGCCGCATCAGTGAGAACCGCAACACGCGTGTAGTGGTAAGTGTACACGGTGTCTATAAGCCCAAGAAGAACTATATGTACACCAAGTTGTACAAGTCTATTGACTGCTTTGTCTTCTCCTCTGAGATGGCACGAGAAGCCTTCTTGGGTAAGGCCAAGAAACAATATGCCGACCGCACTGTTGTGCTACGCGACAGCGTGTGCGACAGCCAGATTGGCACCAGCGTGCCCGACCTGCGACGCGATTTGAACCTCGACAGCCACCAGGCACTGATCATGTACCATGGCAAACTTGCCCCTGAAAAAGGCATAGACGCCCTCCTAAGCGCGTTAACCCACGTGGATAAGGCAAAGTACCACCTGGCTATTATCGGCGAAGGACAGCCCAAATACAAGGCAAAAATCAAGGGTTTCATCGTCGCCAACGGTCTTGTCCATAACGTGTCATTGCTGGGCTTCAGGGACAATATCTTGGAGTACCTGCGCCAAGCCGACTTCGGCATTCTACCATCAATTCAACCTGAAGCACTGGGTATCAGTAACTTGGAGTACATGATGGCTGGCAAGGCTCACATTTGCAGCAACAATGGAGCGCAACCCGAGTATGTCTATGACGGCGTGAACGGCCTGCTCGTTCCTCCAGGGGACGAACAAGCGCTCACCGATGCCATCAACCAACTCATCAACGACACAGCTTCGCGTTCCCGCATGGGCACCCAGGCACAGAAGGACTTTGAGGACCACCTTGACTACCCAGCATTCTACAAAAAGATGACCGACCTGTACCGCAGCCTG
>JAEEGG010007884.1_pt1 | contig 24362 bp, 22 predicted proteins | sample 9134161 | NCBI WGS metagenome assembly JAEEGG01 (sample SAMN16246543, study PRJNA631951) | gut metagenome | biome: gut microbiome; feature: rumen; material: CR-attached | host: Bos | place: Iran: Karaj | collected 2018-10
TCTCCAAAAATACTCGGTAACATAAGTCATGCCTCCTTTTGCAATCACTATGTTTGTTACCTGAGCAAGGGGATGGAGGTCATCCATTCGATCTCTGTTCCTTTGTTCGATTATCATTATAGCACCGCTTTTAGCACTGTCAAGAGGAGAGTGCTAAAAGTGTGTGAACAATCATTACATATTTTGTTAACTCGTATTCTTTTCGCACAATTATAGCTTTGGCAGAAGGTCTCTGCGCTTTTGCAGCACAGCTTGTTTCTCTTCTACTTCGTGCTTAAGTGCTTTCATTTCGTCGCTTGCGGTGTCCTCCTGGTACAGCAGATCAATCAGCGCCTCCTGCTTTTCGATGATTGTGTTTTTGACCATAGCGGTGGGTTCAAGATTCACTTCGACCTCGTGCTTTACTTCGGCTACGCGTAGCTCAGCCTCCAGGCGAAGCCGCTCGGTCTCAGCTTTGATTGCTTCCACACGTGCGGCAATACGTTCTGTCCGGTAAAGGACCTCCGGATAAGCTTCCGCAAAACGGCGATGGAAGAAGGAGCGATCGTTCAGTAACAGACGAATCTCTTTGTTAATCGCCTCTGTGTCGTCCGCCTCGCTGTTCTCGACGCCGGTCTTAACCAGCTTCAGAACGAAGTGGGACATCACATAGTCCGCCGTAAAGATGCTAGACAAAATAATAGCCAAGGTCTCCCGCAGACGGAAGCTCAAGTGTCCAGAAAGACGCAGCAGCAGAGGATTGATCATTTCTACGATCAAGACTCCGCCCAGGCCAAAGAGGATCAAATTCCCTATCCATACACGGCCGTGCAGATTCATGGGCTTTTGACTGTAATCCCACCAGCGGGCATGGAATCGTTTCTCAAGAACAAAGCTCGTCATATACTCAACGACGCCGCATAAAATAAACGAAACCATGAATGTTGTACCGACAGAGGATTCCAATGGTGAAAGCCCTTTGACCGCGATTGTGATCAGGGCCGCACCTGAGCCATAAATCGGCAACCACGGTCCTGTAAGGAAACCGCGGTTGATGAACCGATGGAACTGGAAATACTTCAGAGTGACTTCAATACACCAACCGAGAAAAGCGTATGCGAAAAACAGCAATATGAGATTGATAAGGCTTTCTGCCGTCATTATCTGAACTCCTTTGTATGGACATCAATGTAATGCATATGCATGAATTCATCATCGTTTTCTTTTGCTGCGAAAATCGGCAAAATAGTTAGAGATCAAAGTGAGCGCGAACTTTTGCACTTCTTTGTCCTGTCTTAGAGATTGAGCGATCTCCAAAGCGTGGCGAAGTTTGATCTCTGTCAAATCTGTAAGAGTAAAAGCTCCGGTAGATGTCATGATCTGAAAGAAGTCCTCGATGAAGGTCTCCCGCTCCTCCAGACTCATTCCTGCAAGCGTCTCGTTCATGGCTTTTTTAAACATTGCACTGCTTGAACTCAGTTCTTCCGAGCGCACAAAGCCAGTGCCGAGTACTTCCCATGTAAAGCCATCATGTGCTCTGGCGCCAAAGCAAGTACTTGTGACTATTTCAGGATCTTTGCCCGTTGAGAGCAACAAACCGACAATAGAGTTCTGCGGGATCAGAGAATGAAGTTTCGGTAAAAGCCTGCGATATCCTTCCTGATTTAAAAAGTCTTCCCGAAAACCGGGTCCGTCAAAACTGTAAACGCTGATGATCCGATCCTGGAGATCCTGCGGGAGCATCGAAGAAGCATAAACGGCAAGATTCCCACCTTTGGAGTGCCCACACACGATAAAGCTGCCATCATAAGCATCCATTGCCCAGCGAAGATAACGCAGGGCGTCTTCCTGCGCTGGGATCGTATCGATGATGGACATGCGGAAGTTTTCTTTCCAGGCAAAGATATTGTCATCAGTACCACGGAATGTAATAAATCGAGTGCCGTCAGGAATCTGGACCGTCAGTGCCGAAAACTGTTCCGCATTGTCAATATTATCAACCCTTCTGTAGCCAGAAAGCATCAGAGAACGAAAGCGAGGAACTGATGGCAGCCGATAAAAACTATCGAGAACTAACGGAGATGTCGCGATTCCAAGAGAGACACTGTCGTTTCCGACATGTGCACGATAAGCTTCAACGACCTCAACCAGATCTGCTTCCTGTTCATCCTCAGGAACTATGCCTGTCAGATCCGGACACCCGATTTTGGAGATGAGGTAGTAATCCGCTTCATTGGCAGGGCTGTTCATAAAACTCAGATCTCCGCGCCAGTCCAAATAATCAAAGAGATCAGCCATGAAAAATCTTCCTTTCTTCAGCTACTCCTTAATTCCAAGCGCAGCAAAAACGGAATCGACCACTGCATGTCCCGTGCGTTCCATCGCTTCGTACGTGCTTCCCGCAACGTGCATGCCCGCGAGGAAGTTATCCAATCCGAACAGTGGGTTATCCACGGACGGCGGCTGTTCCTCGAAGACGTCCAGTCCTGCCGCGGAAATCCGCCCCTCCGTCAGCGCCTCATACAGCGCGCTCTCGTCGACCAGACCCCCACGTGCTGTGTTGACTAGGATCAGCCTGGTATTGGCATGCTGAAGGACTTCCGTATCGATCATATGCCATGTATCATCCGTCAGAAGGCAGTGCAGACTCACGTAGTCACAGGATTGGAACAGCTCTTTTAGGTCTGTGACGGGCTGAAACCCAAGCACGCTTATCTCCTCGGGTGTACGGTGCGGATTATAGCAGAACACTTCCATGCGAAAGCCGTCTCTTGCGATCTGTGCGACCTCGTGCGCAATATGCCCGCTTCCAATCAGCCCGAGCTTTTTCCCGCTCATCTCGATGCCGACTGTCTCGGGCATCCCGAATCTGGGCAGCTGACCAGCATGGGTTTTCTTATCGATGTAATTGACCTTGCGGGACAGATCCAGCATCATGGCAACGGCAAATTCCGCCACGGAACGGGCGTTGCTGCCCGGCGTGTTTTTCACGGAGATCCCCGCCTCTTTCGCCGCCTCCACGTCGATCCGGTCAAGACCCACACCGTGCTGCTGAATGAGCTTGCAGCGTGTTGCTTTTCTGATCACATCACCATGACAGTACTGCTGGCGGACGATGATGGCATCCAGTTCCTCCGGATGGTCAAAGTTGTCCACAAGCTCCACGTATCGCTTCAGCCGTTCGACAGCCGATGGTGCGATCGGGTCATTCAGATAGACTTTCATTTGCTTCTGTCTCCTTTTTGGAGGGCATTTTACGTCTCGATATTGTCCAATCAAAGGATATTCTGGTTCAAGCCGAGAAAAAGATTCCGGACGGCAGTATTATACCATGGAGCAGGGATAGAATCCAGCCGAAAAGAGTGAAGAAAACACTGATACACTCGTTTACTTGGATATCTTTCTCCAGCGCAGTTTGAGGCCAAATATGGCGGCAAAAAATGATAAGGACCGGTCGATATAAGGTGACCGGTCCTTTTTTTCTTCTTCAGTTTTTAGCAGTTTCGCTTTTGTGCCGTAAAACTGGCAAGTCGAAAAAGCCCGAAATATAAGGGAAAAATGAACAGTGCGGGAAGCGATTTTGATAATTTTGTTCGAAATCGGTTTCCGCACTAATTTTAATAGAAAAATGCACCCGGGAAAAATAGGCGGGTTCATTTTTCGTTTTTCAGGGTGCATTTCCCAAAAAGCAGGGTGCATTTTTTGGAGAGTCGGGTGCATTCCTGAAAATCGGGGTGCATTTTGGGGAGACAGGGTGCATTACTCGAGGATTTTTCCATCTCGGGAGATTGTCACCACTTGCCAAGGGATGAATTTGCCGCTGTTACGGAGTGCTGTTTCCGCTTCGCGCTGTAGTCCACCACAGCAAGGAACTTCCATCCGGACTATGGTCACGCTCTTAATGTCATTATCCCGGATGATTGCCGTCAACTTTTCAGAATAATCCACCGCGTCCAGCTTCGGGCAACCAATGATGGTGATTTTGCCCTTCATGAAGTCCTCATGCATATTTGCATAGGCGTATGCTGTACAGTCTGCCGCGATCAGCAGCTTCGCTCCGTCAAAGAAGGGAGCCTGTGTCGGCACCAGCTTGATCTGGCAGGGCCACTGTGCCAGGCGGGAAACAGGCTTTCCTGCGCTTACGGGAGCATTATCCGCTTCAGTCTGTGCAAACTGCATCATCCTCGAACCTGGGCAGCCGCCCTCATGGTGTTCATGCGTCATTTCGTTCATCGTCTTTTTCTCCTTCGCAGCTTTTACTGCTTTTTCGTCATATTCCGGAGCTTCACGCTCTTCAAACGAAATCGCTCCGGTCGGGCAGTTTGGCAGGCAATCGCCGAACCCATCGCAGAAATTTTCCCGCATGAGTTTTGCCTTACCATCTATGATATCGATGGCTCCCTCGTGGCAGGCTTCTGCGCACAGCCCGCAGCCGTTGCACTTTTCTTCATCAATATGGATAATCTTACGGATCATTACCATTTACCTCCCTTGATTTTCTGAGGCTACTATACTATACTCCAAAGCGACGTTATGTGGTTATAACCACATTTTGCGAATGCGTGAGGGTTTTTATGGACATTTTTTTCCTTCAGAGATCACGGCTATTCATGGGCATGTCTGAAGACGAGATTTCCGGGGCGCTCTCTTTCCTTCAGGCACAGGAAAAACAATACAAAAAGGGTCATGTTCTCCTTCATGCCGGGGATGTCACGGAGAGGCTGGGCCTGGTCCTGGAAGGAAGTGTGACTATAGAGAGCAATGACGCCTGGGGGAACCGGACGATCCTCAGTCACGTTGGGCCGGGGCAACTCTTCGCAGAGACCTATGCGCTGCTTGAAGACGAACCTCTGCTTGTGGATGTCGTTGCCAACGAAACCTGCCGAATCCTCTTTCTTCGTGTCAGCAGCACACAAAAACTGATGTCTGCATCAGGAGCATGGGCCACCAAAATCACGGCCAATGTGTTAATGATTTCAGCCTTAAAGAACCTTCATTTGTCCGGACGCAGTTTCCACACGGCTCCGAAAACAGTACGCGGAAGGGTGATGGCGTATCTGAACACCGTATCGCTTCAAACGCAGAGCACCGAATTTGATATCCCGTTCGACCGGCAGCAGTTTGCTGATTATCTGAATGTGGAACGGACTGCGCTATCAAAGGAACTGGGAAAAATGCAGAACGACGGCTTGATCAAAGTCAAGAAAAATCACTTTGTAATATGCTGATTGTGTATGAAGGAAAAGCATTTAGATAATTTGGACTCTTAAACGGTGCAGTTTCTGTCTAGCAGCACTACGATAATCTTTTATTAAAAGCTCATAATCAGCTTTTCATCAAGCCTTTTGAGGATCTCGCACGCTAGCTTTACTGCGTTGTCAAAATCCGCATAGGCCGAAATTCCATAATGCGTATGAGCATAGCGAACCGGAACACCAATCACGATCACGGGTACGGCTTTCTCGGTCAGATGGATTGCAGCGCCATTTGTCGAGCCAGCACTCCGAACGGCATCCTGCACCGGTATGCCGAGTTCTTCCGCCAAGCCAAGCGCGTATCTTTGGTAGCGTGGATTTGTTATCATTCTGGCATCAATGTGACGCAGCATCGGACCATGCTTAATAGCAGTCTGGACCATATACGGTTCAACACAAGTATCATCCGCCGGGCAGCCTTCAAAGACGATTGCAACATCCGGTTTGATAACCTGTGATGTCACGGTTGCGCCGCGCACACCAACTTCTTCCTGCGCAGCACAGGCACCGACGATATCAACATTCAGTTCCTGACCCGCCAACGTATGCATCGTCTTTAGAATGGCCGCGCAGCCCAGACGGCAGTCAAAACTCTTACCGACCATCAGATCCGTTGTTTCTGAGTACGAGAAGGTGACATCAGGAACAACAGGCTCTCCGATTCTCACGCCGAATTTTTCAATAGCTTCTTCTCTGGAAACCGCACCAACATCTACCGTAATATCTTTCATCTCCAGTGGAGCCTTACGCTCCTGCTCGGTCATAAAATGAGGCGGCTTGCTAGCGGTAAGACCCGGGATATATTCTCCAAATTTGTTACGAACCCAGACCTTATGTGCCGGAATGTTGTTGTTGACCCAACCACCGATCTGAATAATACGGAGTGTTCCGTTCGGACAGATGGCCTGTACCATGAATCCGACCTCGTCGCTATGGGCGTCAAGCTGAACAACAGGACGCTTACCGTTGTTTTCTTTTCGACGAATATAGAGATTGCGCATATGATCTTCTGTGATCTCGCCAAGTCCTTCTGCATAGGGTCGGATCACTGCCACTACTTCATCTTCGAAGCCGGACGTACCATTTGCGTTCGAGATTGCTGCAATCATTTCCAGCGTCGTTTTTTTATCCATTGTAATACCTCTTTACGAAAGCTTGACTTTCTTGAATTCTTCCATAAAGTCAACGATATAGTTCGCCGTGGTCTCAAGCATTTCCTTTCCCCATTCTTCCGTAGCGGTGCTGGGATGATCGGGCCCAATCCAGCCGCTGTCGGTGACGTGCGGGGTGTTGCGGAGAATCTCAACCGAAACGCCCTTATACTCGACGGAGCGGAAGCCGGTCGTCTTCAGGTTTTCCGTCAGGTGCTTGAACTGCAGTTCGCCGCCGATTTCGCTCTTGTCGACCAGAGACGGATCGATGCCAAGAATTGCAGCCGTTTCTTCGCCGCCGCCGTGACCGCCCTTCCATGCGGGGTTCATATCCCACGCCATCAGCCACCAGTTGAGCATCGCAACCAGGCAGCCCTTATCCTCAAATTCCAGTCCCAAGCGCTCAATCATCTTCATATTGCCACCGTGACCATTGAGGAAGACAAATTTTCTTGCGCCGTGACGGTACAGGCTCAGGAAAATCTGACGGCAGAACTGATAGAGAACCTCGTTGTCAATGTCAATCGTTCCGGGGTACGGGGCCAGACACTGGCAGGCGCCGTAGGGGATGGTCGGAGCAATCAGAACGTCGCTCTTCTGCTCGATCTTTTCCAGCAGAAAATCCGGAATCAGGGTATCGGTTCCAAGCGGCATGTGACGACCATGGCACTCAATGCTGCCGATGGAGATGAGCACCATATCGTTCTTCTCAAAGTATTCCTGTGCCTTCGGCCAGGTCAGATTTGCAAGTCTCATATTTTTTACTTCCTTTTTATACACAATTTTGAGCAGAAAAGCGAGCTATCCGGAGGTCGGATAGCCCGCCACCCGTCAATTACTGGGCAACCTTAACCTGATTCAGATTATGGTAGCCGTTGGAATCCATTACAAAGCCTTCCACTTTCTTGTTGGCGCCAACGTTGATGGCGCTGTAAAACACGGGGATATTGTTGTTGATCTCAGCCAGCATAATGGCGATGTCTTTGTACAGATCTTTACGTGTGGACTCGTCTGTGTTGGAACGAGCTTCTTCAATCAGAGCGTCAAGATCCGGATCCGCGATGAAACTGCGGTTGCCAGCAGCACCCTGCTGCGTCGAATGCTCAAGGGAGTAGTAGGTGTAGTCTGCGTCTCCGCTGGAAGTCGTCCATCCGAAATACGCCATATCATGTTCACCTGCGGTAGTTCTGGAAATGTAGCTACCGAACTCGAGAACTTCTACGCTGCACTGCACACCGATGTCGAGCAGCATAGCCTGAATTGCTTGGCACATCTCAATACGGGACTGATTGTCATTGACCCAGAGCGTAGTGGAGAAACCATCGGGATAACCGGCCTCGGAAAGCAGTTCCTTCGCCTTTTCAGGGTTGTACTCTGGAACACCGGTAGAGTAGTAGCCGAAAACTGCCGGAGCGATGATCGCGTCGGCGGGCTGGCCACTGCCTGCGTTGATAGTGTCGATGATGGTCTGGCGGTCGATTGCCATGGCCAGAGCCTCACGAACGAGCGGGTTATTGAACGGTTCTTTGTTCATATTCATGGAAACATACCAGCAGGTGAGAGACGGAATTTCATAAACCATCAGCTTATCATTGTCATTGATTTTGGGGATGTCATTGACCGCCAGATCATAGGCCAGATCGATTTCGCCGGTTTCCAGAGCGATAGAACGCTGAGACGTTTCAGGGATGACCTTCATAATCAGGTTTTCCGTAGCGGCCTTACCGGCGTAATAGTCATCAAATGCCTTGAGTGTGACATGATCGCCCTGTTTCCATTCGACAAAGCAATACGGACCGGAGCCAACGGGGTTCAGAATGAAGGCGTCCTCATCTGCTTCAACAACAGCTTTGGGAACGATCGCCGCAAAGGGATTTCCGGTGTACGGAATTTTGAAATAGAAATATGCCAAAACAGGCCATTTTTATTTGTTTTTAAGCACATTAATGCACAATAATTCAAAATAGATAGCGTAGATTTGGATTATTCCGTGGTGTATACCAATATTACTATATTTCTACCAGATTTTCAAGCAAATATAGTACTCACGGCTCATAACATTAAACAGGCCCGTTTCCATACCGGACAGTTCAATATTAGAAGGAAGCAGGTCAACACCCTCATTATGGGCGATCACTGCATTATCGGGTGGCTGCGTGTCTTCAATCACTGATTGCATAAGCGTGGAAAGCGACACATCCAGCTCGTCGTGGTTCTTGATACCGAGGCTCACAGTCAAGCTACCTTGAGGGTCAGCATCTATCAGCAAAACCTTCTTACCGGTGTTTGCAAGACCTACGCCGAGGTTGACTGTCGTGGTCGTTTTACCGACGCCGCCCTTCTGATTCGTGATGGCGATCACTTTACAGTTTTCCATGCGTTTTCCTCCTTTCTTGGAATTCACAGCAGTATCTTTCGCTACTGCTATGTACCTGTGCGTTATTTGTCCTCGACACCCCACGCACATGGGAATACATCAGGCGCTTGTTTGCGAAACAAGTCCATGGGAATCTCACCCCTGCCGGGTTCTCCGCCAGCTCCGTAGAGAAGTATCATTAACCCTGTAGCGTTTCATGGCCATATCCGTAGCAACCGGATATTTCAGAATGGTTCGGAAACGCTCGCCACCTTGCTTTCCGTTATAACCCGGATGGGCAGGAGGGTCTTGGCGCACCTTCATTCGGCTGGGACTTTCGCCCCCGCTCAGGAACGTACCTGATAAATGTGTATTCAGTTGTCAAGTAGCGGTGAGTAGGAATTGCTCCTCTCACCCCCTTACCGCAACATCGAAGGCCAAAAAACGACATCAATTTTTGAAAAATTTCAAAAAAATTTTTCGCGCTCATTCCACACACCTCCAGAAACAAAAAAAGCCCGCTGATTTTACTCAGCGGGCAAACAGATAGGATATGTACAGCAGGTTCGATCTCGAACAGGCTGGAAACAAAAAAAGAGACCCACTACCGTTTGATAGTGAGTCTCTTGCAGATTAACGAAGATTTATGCCATTCAATGAGGAATAGCACAATTTTGCCTTCCGATTTGGAGATCGAAAGGTGATTTTTGGTGACTAAATTGGTGATTCGAGCCGATTTTGGCCCCTCAATCAATACAGCTTAGCACCCGCAGGGATGTGGGGATCAACCATCAGAAGATGGAGTTTCTCCTCCTCGCCTTCCTTATGAACGGCGGAGAGCAGCATGCCGCAGGACTCGATGCCCATCATCGCTCTGGGAGGCAGATTCGTGATGGCGATGCAGGTCTTTCCAACCAGCTCTTCCGGCTCATAATATGCGTGAATACCGCTCAAAATCGTCCTTTTCTCGTCAGAACCGTCATCCAGAGTGAACTTCAGAAGCTTTTTGGACTTCTTGACGGCTTCGCATTCGAGGACCTTCACGGCCCGGAAATCGGACTTGGAGAAGGTTTCAAAATCGACCTGATCCTGGAACAGTGGCTCGATTACGACGTTGGAAAAGTCGATCTTTTCCTCGACGACAGGAGCCGCTTCAACGGGCTTTTCTTCCACCTTGGTCTCGGCCTTTTCGGTCTTATCCTTGTCCAAAGGTTTCATTGTGGGGAAGAGCAGCACGTCGCGGATGGAGGCGGAGTCCGTCAGCAGCATGACCAGGCGGTCGATGCCGTAGCCGATACCGCCCGTGGGGGGCATGCCGATCTCCAGCGCGTTCAGGAAATCCTCGTCCGTGTGGTTTGCCTCGGCGTCTCCGGCGGCGGCCAGGGCATCCTGCGCGGCAAAGCGTTCCCGCTGGTCGATGGGGTCATTCAGCTCACTGTAGGCGTTGCACATCTCGCGGCCGTAGATGAACAGCTCAAAGCGCTCCACCTTGCTGGGATCGGAGGGCTTTTTCTTGGTCAGGGGACTGATCTCAATGGGGTGATCCATGATGAACACCGGCTGGATCAGCTTCTCCTCACAGTAGGTCTCAAAGAAGAGATTGATGATGTCGCCCCTCTTATGGCGCTCCTCATAGGCGATCTCATGCTGCCGGGCCAGGGCCTTGGCCTCTTCCTCGGTCTTGATCTGGTCAAAGTCCACCCCGGCGTAGCGCTTGATGGCGTCGGTCATGGTCAGGCGCTCAAAGGGCTTGCCCAGGTCGATCTCGGTGCCCTGGTAGCGGATGGTGGTGCTGCCGCAAACCACCTGCGCCAGGTGGCGGAACATCTCCTCCGTCAGGTCCATCATGCCGTTATAGTCGGTGTAGGCCTGATACAGCTCCATCAGGGTAAACTCCGGGTTGTGACGGGTGTCCAGCCCCTCGTTGCGGAACACGCGGCCGATCTCGTAAACCTTCTCCAGGCCGCCCACGATCAGACGCTTCAGATAGAGCTCCAGCGAAATGCGCAGGCGCACATCCTCGTCCAGGGCGTTATAGTGGGTCTCGAAAGGCCGTGCAGCAGCGCCGCCGGCGTTGGTGACCAGCATGGGCGTCTCCACTTCCATGAAGCCCTTGGCGTCCAGGAAACGGCGGATCTCGCTGATGATCTGGGAGCGCTTGATAAAGGTGCTGCGCACCTCGGGATTGACGATCAGATCCAGGTAACGGCGGCGATAGCGGGCGTCCACATCCGTCAGGCCGTGGAACTTCTCCGGCAGAGGCTTGAGAGATTTGGACAGCAGGGTCACGCTCTTGGCGTGAACCGTCACTTCTCCGGTCTTGGTCTTGAACACAAAGCCCTCAATGCCCAGAATATCGCCGATGTCCATCTTCTTGAACTCGGCATAATTCTCCTCGCCCAGGGAATCGCGGGCCGCATAGCACTGCAGCAGGCCTTCCCTGTCCTGGATCTTGAAGAACGAAGCCTTGCCCATCACGCGCTTGACCATCATGCGCCCGGCGATGCGGACAGTCTGATTCTCCAGGGTCTCAAAGTTCGCAGTCACATCCACGCTGTGATGGCTCACGTCAAACTTGGTGATGGTAAAGGGATCCTTCCCCGCCTGCTGGAGGGCGGTCAGCTTATCCCGGCGTACCCGCAGGATCTCGCTGAGCTCCTGGGCGCTTTCGGGATTGAGGTTCTGATTCTCGTTCATGCTTTTCCTCCGTCCTCAGTTGTTCTCCACAGTGAGGATCTCGAACACCAGGTCGCCCACGGGAGCATGGATCGTCACCGTCTCGCCGGCGCGGTGGCCGATCAGGCCCTGCCCCACCGGGGAGTCGTCAGAAATGCGGCCCTCCTTGGGGTTGGCCTCCTGAGAACCGACGATCTCATAGGTCTCCTCAAAGTCGTCCTCCACGTCTCTCACCTTCACGGTGCTGGAGAGGGTGACGGTATCCTTCGGGGCGTCATGGTCAATATTGTCCACGATCTCGGCGTTATCGATGAGAACCTTCAGCTCCGCGATCTTGGAATAGAGCTTGCCCTGCTCGCTCTTGGCCTCGTCATACTCGCTGTTTTCCGAGAGGTCGCCAAAGCTGCGCGCCTCTTTGATGAGCTCCGCAACTTCCTTCTCCCGAACCGTCTCCAGATACTGAAGCTCTTCCTTCAGAGAATCCAGACGTTCCTGACTCATTTTGAATTTATTTACGTTGGCCATAGTGCAGGTCTCCTTTTACCCAATAATAGAGTGCTGAACCGAATTCAGCAGATTTTGATTATACCCACCCGAACGGGGAATGTCAACTTAAAAGTCTCAGGGCAGCCATCAGCTGCTCATCATTGGAAATACTGGCGGTACCGTCCTCACCGCCGGTGGTGCCCTCGGTGGTGCCGGTGGCGGATTCGTCGCTGTTATATACGATAAAATCGGGGACAACGCCGCCCACTGCGCAAAGATCCACGCCGCTGGGCGTGAGATAGCTCATGGTGGAAAGGCGGATCGCGCTGCCGTCGGAGAGCGGGATGGTCTCCTGGGTGCGGGTGTTGCCGCTGGTGGGCTCGCCCATCAAGGTCGCCCAACCCCACTCCTTCAGAACAGCGGCGCAGAGCTCCGCCTCTCGGAAGGTGCCGGTGTTAATCAGCACGCAGGTGGGCATTTGCAGATTCATGGAATCCGATTCCGTCACAGAAACCGTCCCCTGTTTATCCACCACGGAGAACAGACGTCCCGCAGGGAGCAGATAGTCCAGCAAGATCGCAGTCTCTGACGCAAGGCCGCCGGGATTGTTCCGCAGGTCGATCACAAGAGAGACAGCGCCCTGCCCCAGCAGATACTCGATCGCGTCCACCGCCGCCTGGCCGCTGCCGGCCTCAAAGTTGTGGATCTGGATGTAGGCGGCGCCGGTCTTTTCCAGACGGAAGGTGACGGAAGCGGCGTTCACCGTGGAGCAGTCCACCTCGATGCGGCTGCTGTTGTTGAAATCCAGCACGAACTTGGTGTTGAGCTTGGAGCGGATCAGCGTGCGAACCGCGTCGGTGGTATAGCCGTCCAGGCTCTGCCCGTCCACCGCGGTGATGATCATGCCCGTCATCACGCCGGCCTTCGCCGCGGGGGAATCGGGATAGACCGAGATGATCTGGAAGCCGCCGCTTGCGTCGTCCTTCACGATGGACATGCCGATGTCCGCATAGTCATTGGCGGAGGAGAGCTGATAGGAGCGGTACTCATCCGCGGTCATAAAATAGCTCCAGGGATCGCCCAGCCCGGCCACCATCGCAGCGGCAGCGGAGTCCGCCATACTGGCGCGGTCCACCGGATCGATATAGCGCTCGTCGATCACGTTCTTGATCTCGATATAGCGCATGGATTCGTCATATTCCGAGCTGCCGCCGACCTTCCGGATCATGGAATTGTGGGTGGTAAAATAGGTCACCGCCCAGACAGCCCCGCACAAAAGCAGGACGAAAATCAGCGGAACACCGGTCTTGAGCAGCTTTTTTACGGATAAATACAGCTTCGCCAAAAGTCGAAGGAACAATACTTTCACAAGCACCCTCCTGTCTGTCTCTAAAGGAACTCAGCAAAAGATTCTGGGATTCCGCAAGTTCAGCCCTATTCTCACGCTGAAAAAGGGCTGACACACACGCATCCCACATCATGGCATAGCCGGGCAGCTTACCGCTGCCCGGCATTCGGCAGAATATGCCGAAGGAAAACTTATTCTCCGGCGTCCGGCGCGTAGGTCAGTCCGCCAAAGCCGCCGGCCGACTCCGGATCCAGCTTGTTGCTCCCCTGCCGGATCTCAAAGTGCAGATGCGGCCCGGTTGCCCAGCCGGTATCGCCCACATAGCCGATGGTCTGCCCCTTGGTGACGCTCTGTCCGGAGGAAACCGCGTACCCGGACAGATGTCCGTACAGCGTGTAATAGCCGTTGCCGTGGTTGATCATGACGCAGTTGCCGTATCCCCCGTTGACTTCCGCCATACACACCGTGCCGCTGTCAGACGCGACAACTGCCGAGCCGTAGCCCGCGCCGATGTCCAGGCCGGAGTGATAGCGCCACTCGTTGAAGATCGGATGCCAGCGGTTGCCGAAACGGCTGGTGATGTAGGTGCAGCCCGGACAGGGCCAGCCCCAGGAGCCGGTTCCGGTCACCGTTCCGCCGCCGGAGCTGCCGCCGCCGCTGTTATCGGAATTGCCGCCGCTGTTGTCGGAACTGCCGCCGCTGTTGTCGGCGGGAGCGGGATTGTTCGCGGCCTGCTGGCGCTGCCGTTCTTCCTCCTCACGACGTCTGCGTTCTTCTTCCTCGCGGCGCTGACGTTCCTGCTCCTCCACCAGTCTGTCGATCTTCTCGGCAGTCTCGATCTCGGCCAGGAGCAGCTCGTGCAGTTCTTCGTTGCGCGCTTCGATGTCCTCTTCCAGGCTGGTGATCAGCTGCGTGGCCTCTTCGATTTCAGCCTCCAGCTGCGCCTGCTGCGCCCGAAGCTCCTCCTGCTTGGCTTCCAGCTCCGCCTTCTTGGCCTCATACTCGGCCTTGATCCGCTCTGTGTTGGTGCGGGCTTCGATGTAGTCATCGTAGAGCTCCGCATCGCTCTTCATGATGTCGCCGGCGTCATCCAGCACCGTCAGCAGATCGCCCAGGCTGGTGGCGTGCATCAGCAGCGGGAGGATCCCAAACTCGCCGTTTTCCTCCATGGCGCGCACCCGGGCACGGTAGCGCTCCAGCTGCCTGGCCTCAAGGGCCTGGGCCTGTTCCAGGCGGATCGCCTCCTCCGCGATCATCTGATCGTAGAGGGCGATTTCTTTCTCGATGGTCTCAATTTCCTGGCGCGTCAGGGCGTTGCGTTCGTCCATAGCCTGTTTGCGCGCAAGGATACCGGCCTTTTCTTCCTCAAGCTTGTCTACTTCTGCCTGCTTCTCGTCGTGTTCCATCGCAATGGCGAGACGCTCTCGGCGCAGCTCGTCAATCTCCTCCTGCGAGACCGCGTAGGCCTTGCCAGGAGCAAGACAGAAAACGATCGCCGCAAGTAGGAAAGACGCGATGGCACGGGATATGGATTTGAAATTCATGATCTTTGCTGCCCTTTCAGCAGCCCCAGTAAGACATTCCGCTGTAGAACTGTTCCGGATCGATCCGGAAAATATTATTAGGATCGTGGGCATCAAATACTTCATAATGACAATGAGTACCAGTAGCCCGGCCGGTGGCGCCCAGGTAACCGATGGTCTGGCCAGCGGTGACTCTGTCGCCGTTGCTGACGGCTCTGCCGGACATGTGTCCGTAAAGCGTCATATAGCCGTTGCCATGGTCAATGGTCACATAGTTGCCGTATCCGCTATTGAAGGTCGAGGCTACAACCACGCCGTCCGCCGCCGCGACAATGGGCTTGCCGTCGTTGTGATAGCCGTCGATATCAATGCCGCTGTGATAACGCTCCTCGCCCGTGAAGGGGTCGATGCGGTAGCCGAAGCGGCTGGTGATGCGCTTGCTGCAGGGCACGGGCCACACCGGGGAGAAGGGCTTGGGCGTGGGCGCGGGAGCAGGCGTGGGAGCCGGCGTGGGCGTCGGCGCAGGGGTAGGCGCAGGGGTGGGGGCTGGAGTGGGCGCCGGCGTTGCAACCGGCGTTTCGCCGCCCTCTTCGCCGCCGGGCTCACCGTTCTCGCCGCCTTCACCGCCGCCTTCACCGCCGCTGGGCTGAGGCTCCTGCGTAGGCGCCGGAGTGGGCGCCGGGGTGGGTGCCGGGGTGGGATCGGGCTGAGGCTCCTGCGTGGGCTGGGGCTCCTGCGTGGGCTGCGGAGCGGGCGCCTCCGTGGGCACCGGCGTGGGGATGGGGATCCAGCCCAGATCGCCCTCGCCGTTGTTATCGTAGTTCTGACGCTCCTCTTCCTCTTGCTTTTGCTCGTAGTAGGCCGCGATCATGGCAAGGATTTCCTGGGCCGCAGCGGCCTCGGCAGCGGTTGCGGCTTCGTACTCGATGAGCGCCACCTCGATGTCGTCCTCCAGCTTGGCAAGAAGCTCTTCCGCCTCCTGGATGTGGGCCTCGATCTCTTCCTTTTCCTTCAGGAGCTCCTGCTGACGCTCCTCCAGCTCGGCGCGCAGCGTTTCATATTCGCCCATGACGCGCTCGCTCTCCTCACGGGCAGCACGGTACTGGCGCTCCAGCGCTTTGTCGCTCTCCATGATGTCGGTGGCGTCCTCCAGCGAGGAGAGGAAATCTCCCAGACTGTCAGATTCCGCAATGAGGACGAGGACATTGAATCCTCCCTCCTCTTCCAGGGCGCGCACCCGCATCCGATAGCGCTGCAGATGCTCGTCCTCCACGATTCTGGCCTGCTGAACCTCGATGGCCTTCTCGGCGATCTGCTTGTCATAGACGGCAAGCTGCTGCTCCAGAATCGCAAGGGCTTCCTCTGCCGCGCGTCTCTCCTCTTCCAGCGCGACCTTCTGCTCCAGAACGCCGGCCTGCTGCTCCTGCAGGTCGTCCACGCGCTCCTTCGCTTCCGCTACGCGCTGGGTGAGCTCTTTTTTCTTCTCCTCCAGCTCGTCGATCTCCTCTTCCTCAATGCCGAAGGCTGAGGGCATGACGGAGATAAACAGGGACAGGATCATGACCACCGCCATGATCAGCGCGAGGACGGATACTACTTTTTTACGATCCATTCTGTGCTCCTTTTCCGGGACGCGATTAAACCTTCAGGTAATTGCGAATTGCGTTGACGCCGCCAAAGACGCCGATCACGACGCCGATCCCCAGAAAGACCGCCAGGATCGTCGGCGCCATGGTCATGAAGGGAACCAGCTGAACGATGTCGGACAGGGCAGAGCCAAGGCTGTTTTCCACCAGCTCGTAAAGCCCCCACTGGGCCAGGAAGCCCAGGCCGCCGCCCAGGATGCCGAGCACCAGGCCCTCCACCACAAAGGGGAGGCGGATAAAACCGTTGCTGGCGCCGACCATCTTCATGATGGCGATCTCTTCCCGGCGGCTGAAGGTGGCGAGCTTGATGGTGTTGGACATGATGAACATGGAGACGAACACCAGGATCGCCATCAGGATCACGGCAACCAGGGTGACGATGTTGCGGATGCGGATAAAGGTGTTGGCGTAGTCCTGCTGCGCGCGAACCGTACCGATGCCGGGCGTTGCCTCCAGCGCAGCTTTGGTTTCCGCAAGCGCCTCAATGGGGTCGATGTTGATATAGAACCGGTGGCGGAAAACCGTCTCGTCAATGCCCTCCATCAGCTCCTTGCCCAGCTTGTCCATGTAATTTTTCATGGCCTCGCTCCGGGAAACAAAGCGGACGTTCGTGACATTGGGGATCGCTCTTATCGCAGGCTCCAGGCTGCGGGCAGCCTCTTCTTCGACATAGGTATCGTCCTCATCTTCCACATACGCCACGATCTCATTCTGCTTTTCCAGATCCTTGATCAGATGGCTGATGTTGACCGAGAGCAGCGCCACGCTGCCCATGATGATCAGGCAGGCCATGATGATCGTGACCGTTGCGAAGGACATGAGCCCGTGGGTCTTGATGCTGCGAAAGCCTTCGCGAACCAGATAACCGCCTCTATTGAATCTCATAGCTGAAATACCCATCCATTCCGTCACTGATCACGTGGCCGTCGTTAATGGTGATAACACGCTTGGCAAAGGCGTTGACCAGTTCCTTCTCATGGGTGACCACCAGAACCGTGGTTCCCATCTCGTTGATCTTCTCAAACAGGAGCATCAGCTCCAGGCTGCGCACCGGGTCCAGGTTGCCGGTGGGCTCGTCCGCAACGATCATGCGGGGATTGTTGACCAGGGCGCGGGCGATGGCCACACGCTGCTGCTCGCCGCCGGAGAGCTCGGTAGGAAGACGCTTCTCCGTTCCCTCCAGGCCCACAAGCTCCAGCACATAGGGCACGCGGCGGCGGATGTCTCTGCTGGAAGCGCCCACCACGCGCATGGCGAAGGCCACGTTGTCATACACGTTCATATTCTCGATCAGACGGTAGTCCTGGAACACCACGCCCAGGGTCCTGCGCATTTTCGGCAGCTTTCTGCGCCGGATGCGCATCATATCAAAGTCATTGACGATGACCCGCCCGGAGTCGGCGCGAACCTCGCCGGTAATGAGCTTCATCAGGCTGGTTTTTCCCGAGCCGGAAGGCCCGACAAGAAAGACGAATTCGCCCTCATCCACTTTCAGATCCACGCCGTCCAGGGCCAGGGTGCCGCTGTTGTCGTAGGTCAGTTTGACTTTATCAAAGCGAACCATAGTTTTCCTCCGTAGTTAAGGGTTTTGCAAATCACATTCATCTATCAAAACCCGACTCAGTATCTGTAATTGTTCAGAGAGTCGAGATACATCTTCACCATCATGGCGACCTTAAACACAATGGCGTGGTCGAATTCCCGCAGATCAAGGCCGGTGATCTTTTTGATCTTTTCCAGGCGATACACCAGGGTGTTCCGGTGTACATAGAGCTTGCGGGAGGTCTCGGAGACGTTCAGATTATTCTCAAAGAAACGGTTGATCGTCTCCAGCGTGTCCTCATCCAGGGTCTCAATGGGGTTTTTCTTAAAGACCTCGTTCAGGAACATCTCGCAAAGGGTCGTGGGCAACTGATATATGATCCGCCCAAGGCCCAGATTCTCATAATGAATAATGGTTTTTTCGCTCTCAAAGATCCGGCCGACGTCAATGGCGACCTGAGCTTCCTTATACCGGTCAGCCAGCTCCCGCAGATGGCGGGCATTGGTGCTGACGCCGATCACGCAGCGGATCCCCAGCTCCTCGCGCAGGGCGTTCTCCACGCTTCGGGCGGCCTTGCGAACCTCCTCCACGCTGTCCGGCGACTGGAGGGACTTGACGACGACCACGTCCGTCTCGTTGATATTCAGAACGAAATCCTTCTGCTTGTCAGAGAAGAGCCGCCCGATCACTTCCACCGCGGCCACATCGGGGTTATCCATCTGACGTACCAGCAGCACGATCCGGGGCTCGTCGGTGACAAAGTGCAGCTCTTTGGCGCGGACATACACGTCGCCCGGCAGAATGTTGTCGGAAATGATGTTTTTGATGAAGGCGGCCTTGTTGTGCTTTTCCTCGAAATTGTTTTTCGCCTCGTTGAAGGCAACGGCGGCCACCGCGCAGACCGTGCGGGAGAACGCGTCAGATCCCTCCACAAACGCCGCGTAATCCAGCTTGGCATTCTCCGTCGTCAGCGCGCAGAAGCAGCGGTTTTCCGTGGAAACCGCGCCGCTTGCCTGCTCCAGGTCATAGGCGTGAAAGTCATCCAGGCGGGAGCCGATCATGGCAAGCTCGCTGGCCGCAATCACAAAGCCCTGATCGTCCACAACACCGATGGGACGATCGATTGCATCTTTCATCTGAATAATCACATTTTGGAATATTCTGCTGGACATTCTATATCCTCCTTCACGCGGCGGTTTCCGGCATTCTGGTTAAAATGCCAAAGACTAACCCGAGGTTTTTTGTCATTCTACTCCAAACGCTCGTGATTTTCAATAGAAAATGCGGTCTTCTTTTGTTAATTTTTTTATTTTTGTGGTGGGAACGCTCAAAAAACGAAAAAAATCCTTCCCATTTTTGACATATTTCCCATAGTGCATCATCTAAACACTCTGCACAAATCCTCTTCGCTCAGTTCCCGCCACTCTCCGGGAGCAAGAGATTCGTCCAGCCGAAGCGCTCCGATGGAGATCCTATGCAGCGTCAAAACGGGCTTTTCCCTGCTGGCCAGCATCCGCCTGACCTGGTGATACTTCCCCTCGGTGACCCGGACAAGGCAGCGATCCTTTTCCAGGATCTCCAGCTTCGCGGGCAGGCAGCGCGTCCCGTCTTTTAAGGTGATTCCCTCGTGAAAGGCCCTGCAGTCCTCCTCATCCAGCACGCCTTCCACGCTGGCAGAGTAGCATTTTTCGACTGTGGATTTTGGCGAAATCACCCGGTGGGCAAAGTCGCCGTCATTGGTCAGGATCAGAAGCCCGCTGGTATCCTTGTCCAGCCGCCCGACAGGAAAAAGGCCCAATCGCTTCAGCTCCGGCGGCAGCAGATCCAGTACTGTCTTCTCGCTGCGATCCTCCGTCGCCGTCACGACTCCGAGAGGTTTGTGCAGCATGTAGCTGTGACTGCGGCTGGAGGAGATCAGCTTCCCGTCCACCAGGATCACCGAGCGCTCCGGGTCGATCTTCGCCTCCGGTTGGCACAGACTCACCCCGTCCACGCTGACCCTTCCGCTGCGAATGATTTCTTTCAGCTCCTTGCGGGAGGCGACCCCCTGCTCGGAAAGGAATTTGTCCAGGCGAAGCATCCCTTTTCTCCTTCCTATTCTGTGCATACAATGCGCATCGTGCATTATACCAGATTTTTTACCGAATTGCAACTATTTTTATCCGTTTTGACTACTGCATTGCCATTGCCGGAAACAGCAGAAAAACATGCCCTATTTCGACGCAAGTCCCGCTCATAAGCCCTGTCCCCGGCGAATATGCTGGAAGCGAGGTGAACGCAATGCACAAGACCGGTGAATCCTTTACCAAAAAGAAAGCCCTGACGATCGTATTTCTGACAGCTTTTATCCTGGTCTCTCTGATTTTTCTCCGCAGCTGCGGCCATAAGGAGGACGTCTCGACCCTGGAAGGCCGTCAGGCCTTTCTGCTGGATCTGGGCTGGGAGATCGAAGCGGAAAGCGAGGAAGTCCGCAAGGTACAGCTTCCAAACGTGCTGGAGGGCAGTCTCGCGTACTATAACGAGATGCAGCTGCAGCAGGGCTATGATCTGAGCCGTCACCTGGGCGAGACCTGCGACCAGTACACCTACCGGGTCACAAATCACCCGGAGCAGGAGCAGACCGTGCTGGCCACGCTCTATGTTCAGGGGCACGAGGTCATCGCGGGCGATATTCACAGCACCGCTCTCAACGGCTTCCTTCACGGGCTGAAAATGGAACCGGACTGACGCGCATGCCTCCGCGGCACATTCACGATGTACCGCGGAGGCATGATCACATTTTTTGCAGCGTCTTGTCTGAGATGTCAAAGTATGCTATATTCATCATAAAGGAGATGATGGCATGCTTCACCAGGGGACAAAAGAGCTTCAAACTTCCAGGCTTTTGCTGCGCGCTTTTCGGGAGAGCGACGCGGAGGACATGTATCGCAATTGGGCAAGCGACCCGGAGGTCACCCGGTATATGACCTGGCAGACTCATGAGAGCGAAGAGACAAGCCGTGGGATCTGCGCCCTATGGGAAATAGAGTCCCAACGGCAGGATTACTACCAGTGGGCCATCGTGCTCAAGGAGCTGGACGAGCCTATCGGCAGCATCTCCGTGGTGCGCATCAACGAGAAATACGCCTGGGCAGAGCTGGGCTACTGCATCGGCAGAGCCTGGTGGGGCCAAGGCATCACCGCCGAAGCGCTCCGCGCCGTGATCGAATACCTGCTCCGTGAGGTCGGCTTCCGGCAGGTGATCGCTGAGCACGATGTGAATAACCCCAATTCCGGCAAGGTCATGCGCAAGGCAGGCATGAAGCAGGAAGGCGTCCTGCGCCGCTGCGGCAGCAACAACGCAGATCCCTGCTGCGATCTGGCGGTGTACTCCATTCTGGCTGAGGAGCTGGAGGAGCCCTCCCCTGCCTTCCGCCCGCTGGCACGAGTGAAGCAGGCGCTGTCTGAGGAGGAGTGCATTCGCATCCTGGAGCAGGAAAAGCGGGGCGTGCTCTCCGTCCTGGGCGACGGCGGCTATCCCTACGGCGTTCCCATCAACCACTGGTATGATCCGAAAGACGGAAAGCTGTACTTTCACAGCGGCCCCATCGGGCACAAGATCGACGCGCTGCACCGGGACGGACGCGCCAGCTTTTGCGTGATGGACGCCGGTACGCCGGAGGAGAACGACTGGGCACTGTATTTTGAGAGCGTCATCGTCTTTGGGCGGGTGGAGCTGGTGGAGGATCACGAAAAGGCGCTGGAGATCAGCCGTCAGATCAGCTATAAGTTCACCCAGGACAAGGCATATATTGAAGAGGAAGTCCGCAATTCAGGCGCACGGGTGCTCTGCTTTGCCCTGACCCCGGAGCATATCTCCGGCAAGCGGGTACACGAGAAATAGTGTTCAGTGTTTAGAGTTCAGAGTACAGAAGAACCCGCAAACGATCCAAAAAACGCACCCCGAGGTGATTTTACGATCATCTCGGGGTGTATTCGTATCTACTGAAAACTGAATTCTGATAACTCAAAACTCACTTGATGAGGCACTTGCCGGTCATCTCGGCGGGCTGCTCGATGCCGATGAGCTTCAGGATGGTGGGGGCAATGTCCGCCAGGCGGCCGGGCACAAGCTCGATCCCCTTCTCCCGCACGCAGAAGGGCACGGGGTTCGTGGTGTGGGCGGTGTTGACCTTGCCGGTCTCGTCGAACATCACGTCGGCATTGCCGTGGTCGGCGGTGACCAGCAGCACCACGTCGTCGTGCTTCTCCACCTCGGCCAGGATCCGGCCCATGCATCCGTCCACGGTCTCAACAGCCTTGACAGCGGCTTCCATCACGCCAGTGTGACCCACCATGTCGCAGTTGGCAAAGTTGCAGACGATGAGGCTGTACTGCTCACTTGCAATCGCCTCTACCACCTTGTCGGCCACCTTTTCCGCGCTCATCTGGGGGATCAGGTCGTAGGTGGGGAACTCCTTGGGAGAGGGCACCAGGCAGCGATCCTCGCCCTCGCACTGCTTCTCCACGCCGCCGTTGAAGAAGAAGGTGACGTGGGCGTACTTCTCCGTCTCGGCGATGCGAAGCTGGGTCAGGCCCAGAGAGCTGAGATACTCGCCCAGCCCGTTGTTGACCCGGATCCGGGGCCAGGCCACCGTCACGTTGGGCATGGCGGCGTCGTACTCGGTGTTGCAGATATAAGTGGTGGGGAAGTACTCCCGCTGGAAGCCGTCAAAGTCCGGATCCACGATAGCGCGGGTGATCTCCCGTGCCCGGTCGGGCCGGAAGTTGAAGAAAATCACGCTGTCGTTGTCGGAGATGGTGCCGCTGGGGTCGCACACCACGGGTTCCATGAACTCGTCGGTGACGCCGGCGGCATAGGACTGGGCCACCGCGTCCACGGGGTCGGCATTCTGGATGCCCTCGCCGTAGACCATGGCGTCATAGGCCAGCTGCAGCCGTTCCCAGCGCTTGTCGCGGTCCATGGCGTAGTAGCGTCCCATGACCGTGGCGATCTTGCCCACGCCGATCTCGCCGCATTTGTCCCGCAGCGCGGCCACAAAGCCCTTGCCGCTGGTGGGGGACACGTCACGGCCGTCCAGGAAGCAGTGAACGTAGACCTTCTCCAGGCCCTTGTCCTTTGCCATCTGCAGCAGGGCGTACAGGTGGGTGATGTGAGAATGGACGCCGCCGTCGCTCAGAAGACCGTACAGATGCAGGGAGGTTCCCTTCTCCAGACAGGCGTCCATGGCCTTGTTGTATGCCTCGTTTTGGAAAAAACTGCCGTCGTCGATGGCGCGGCTGATGCGGGGCAGATCCTGGAACACCACGCGGCCGCCGCCGATGTTGGTGTGACCCACCTCGCTGTTGCCCATCTGCCCGTCGGGCAGACCCACATCCAGTCCGCTGGCGGACAGGGTGGTGTGGGCATATTCCTTTACCAGCCGATCCAGCACGGGGGTCTTGGCCAGGGATACCGCGTTGGTGTCGCTGGGGTCTGCCAGGCCGAAGCCGTCCATGATGATCAGCGTTGTCGGTGTTTTATTCATGCAAAAGCCCTCCTCGTTCAAAACCAAAGATTTTGAGCGAATCCCTCACTCCTGATTGGCGGCGTTGATGATGGACACAAACTCGCCGCTCTTCAGGGCGGCGCCGCCGATGAGGCCGCCGTCGATATCCGGCTGAGCCAGCAGCTCCGCGGCGTTGGCGGGCTTCATGGAGCCGCCGTACTGGATGGTAACGGAGCGGGCCACGCGGGCGCCGTACAGGTGGCGGACGGTGGCGCGGATGGCGGTGCAGACCTCGGCGGCCTGCTGGGCGGTGGCGGTCTTGCCGGTGCCGATGGCCCACACGGGCTCATAGGCGATGACGCACTTGCGGACCTTCTCGGCGCTGACGCCGCTGAGGGCGGCCTTTACCTGCATGCCCACCAGCTCCATGGTGACGCCCATCTCCCGCTGCTCCAGACTCTCGCCCACGCAGATGATGGGGTGCAGGCCGGCCTCCAGAGCGGCCTTCACCTTCTTGTTGACGGTGGCGTCGGTCTCGCCAAAGTACTGGCGGCGCTCGCTGTGGCCGACGATGACGTATCTGACGCCCAGGTCCTTCAGCATGTCGGCGGACACCTCGCCGGTGTAGGCGCCGGACTTCTCATAGAACACGTTCTGGGCGCCCACGGAGACGCGGGTATCCTTGAAGGCCTTGATGGCGGCCTGGATGTTCACGGAGGGCACGCACACGACGACGTCACACCACTTGGCCTTGGGCATGACGGCCTTCAGCTCCTCGGCGAATTTCTTGGTCTCACCGGCGGTCTTGTTCATCTTACAGTTGCCGGCGATGATGGTCTTGCGATATCTGCGGTTCATGGTTTCCTCCTCTGCTTTCTATATTATAAATTATGTGATGAGATCACAAATA
>JAEEGG010007885.1_pt1 | contig 24361 bp, 17 predicted proteins | sample 9134161 | NCBI WGS metagenome assembly JAEEGG01 (sample SAMN16246543, study PRJNA631951) | gut metagenome | biome: gut microbiome; feature: rumen; material: CR-attached | host: Bos | place: Iran: Karaj | collected 2018-10
TCTTGAAGCCGCTCGATATTAATTTGCAGTGGATGTCCTCGCTCAAGGATATCGATGTGATTCATTGCCATACGTGGTACAGCCATTTTGGTGGCGTGGTCGCAAGTCGCCTTTTGCAGTGCCCGCTGATTCTTACAACGCACTCGCTCGAACCGCACCGTCCGTGGAAGGCTGAACAGCTTGGTGACGGCGGCTATAACATGAGCTGCTGGATTGAACGCACCGCTTACGAAGCCGCTGATGGCGTGATTGCCGTGAGCGAAGGCATGAAGCGCGACGTGATGAAGCTTTATGGAGTGCCGGAAGACCGCGTGAAGGTTATCTACAACGGCATCGATCCAGACTTTTACAAGCCGACGTTTGATGAAGAAATCTTGAAGAAATGGGGCGTGGATCCGAAGCGTCCGTTCGTGCTCTTTGTGGGCCGCATTACGCGCCAGAAGGGCATCAGCCAGCTCATTCAGGCTATCCCGCAGATTGACAAGAACGCCCAGGTGGTGCTTTGCGCCGGTGCGCCGGATACGCAGGAACTTGCCGACGAATGCAAGCGCTTGATTGAAGAAGTCCAGAAGACGCGTGATGGCGTCGTGTGGATTCAGGATGCTGTACCGCATACGGAACTTCGCGTGCTCTATAGCCACGCAACTGTGTTTGCAACGCCGTCGCTTTATGAACCGTTCGGCATTATCAATCTCGAAGCCATGAGCTGCGGAACGCCTGTTGTGGGTAGCGCTGTCGGTGGCATTCCGGAAATCATCGTCGATGGCGAAACGGGTTACCTCGTGCCGCTCAAGCCGGTTTCCGAAAAGATATTTGAACCTGCTGATCCGAAGGCTTTCCAGACGGACTTTGCAAACAAGCTCAACAAGATTCTTGAGAATCCGGAACTTGCAAAGAAGATGGGCGAAGTCAGCCGCAAGCGCGCTATTGACGTGTTCAGCTGGAAGACGATTGCCAAGCAGACATTCGACTTCTATCAGGAATGCATCGAACGCTACAAGCGCGAAGGCAAGAGAGTTTAACATTGTCTCCCGGGCTCTGTTCCGGGACGGCATTGCTTTCTAAAAAGCGAAAAAAGGTGGCCTCAAGCCACCTTTTTTTGACCACTATCAATTTTACAGTCTACCGTCTACAATCTTCTCCACAATCGCGTCGGTCGTGAGGAGTTCCGGGAGCACGATTTGCTTGCTTACATCGCCTGCGGGGTAGATGGCATAGGCGGGGACGCCGGACTTGCCCATACTGCGCAGGAGCGCTGTGACTTCGGGTGTTTCGCGTGTCCAGTCAGCCTTGACGCGGGCAACATTCAAGCTGTCCATGGCGCGTTTGAACTCATCGCGGTTGAGGACGGCAGCTTCGTTTGCTTTGCAGGTGAGGCACCAGTCGGCAGTAGCGTCAATGAATACGGTACGGCCAGACTTCGCAAATTCTTCGATGATTTCCGGCGTGTAGCGGTACCAGCCATCTTCGGTGACTAGCTGTACTGACCTTGCCTTGAAAATAGCATCGACTTCGGCTTCGAATTTTGGCGATGCAAATGCAAACCAGATGACGGCAAGAATCACGACAGAACCGCCAACGGAGAGGACTTCGCGAGAAAACGCAACTCCCGGCGGGGCGATGTTCCCTATTGCAAAGCTCATGGCGATGCTCAAGAGCGAAATGGCGGCGAAGATGCCGACGCCGACGTTTCCGGCTTGTTCATGCACGACCCACAGGAGCCATACGACGGTACCGAGCAAGAGAACGCCCATGATTTTCTGGAGCGTGACCATCCATGCGCCCGGCTTCGGGAAAACTTTCAGGACTTTCGGAAACGCGCTTACGAGCATGTAGGGAAGCGCAAGTCCTACGCCTGCCGCTGTGAAAAACAAAAACAGCACAGGGGTCGATGCGGTAAAAGCAAAACCCATCGCCGTACCGAGAAACGGTGCGGAGCACGGTGTGCTCAAAAGTACGAGGAGGGCTCCTGTGAAAAATGCGCCCCAAAAGCCCTGCTTGCGCCCGGCCTTGTCCATCTTGGTGGTGGCGCTTCCGGGAAGCCAGATTTCAAAGACTCCAAAAAAGCTCATCGCAAATGCGCTCAGAATCACGACCATGAATGCGATGAATCCGGCGCTCTGGAATTGCATGCCCCAGCCTGCATTCCCGCCGCCCGCCTTGACGGCGGCGACAACCCCGGCGAGCGTCCAGAAACTCACAAGTATCCCGAGGGTTGTCGTGGCGCCTAGCATAAGCAGGCGCCGGCGGCTCTCACGAGACTGCTTGATCAAACTGAAAAGCTTTAGCGAAAGCACGGGAAGTACACACGGCATCAAGTTCAGAATTAAGCCTCCGAATAGTGCCGACAATAGCAAAACGAATGTTCCTGCAGCGCCTTCTGTCGCATTCCCTGCGGCACTCGGCGCATTGACGACATTCCCGGCGGCATTTTCAGCGGCTTTCTCGGCTGTTTTCCCTGTAGAGCTCGTGGCGCTTTTCGCCGCGGGTACCGCGGCGTCATCTCGCGAGGCTCTCTTGTTGTTAAACCCCACACTCCCCACGCCAAATGTCACTTGCGATGGTGCGAGGCAAATGGAATTGTCGCAGGCCTGGTAATGGAATGTTGCCTGAGTCGTTAAGCTATCGTAATCGGCATCGACACTGTCGATTGGGAGCGAAATTTGGAAATGTCCCTTGAACACGAGATTTTCAAGGTCCAAAGCTTCGCTGTATTCCTTGATGGGCTCTGGCCACTTGGGCTCTCCGAAGTGGATTCCCTGTGCTGAAATCTCGATGGACGAAGGCTTCAGAAATTCATCGGCGGCGATGTTTGCATTTACGTGCCATTTGTCCGGAATAGTGATGTCTACGGTTACGCTCGAACCTTTCTCCAGGGTGCCTGCGGAATAGTGCAAACTTGCCTCCGGAGGGGGCATGTTGTTCATATTGAACTCTTCAGCAAAGGCTAGCGCTGCAAACAATAGTATGCAAAATGACGTTTTTTGCAAACGGTCGTTTGCAAAATTTTCAAAAACCATAAATTTGTCCAAAATATTCATAAATTGTGTCTCGCTAAAAGAAGTAGAAGATATTGGGAATAAAACTTTTATGTCATGTACGGGTTTCCTTTGTAGATTTCCCCGAAAATGGGTCGGGTCTGTCTGGAAAAAATATTCCTACAGAATATACAAATTGTGCCTGAAAAAGTGTGGGACGAAAGACGAGGCGGATGACTTGTTTCAGGAGGTGGCGCTGCGCTTTTGCAAAAATGCGAGTCAATTGAATAACCAAGTCCATCTTTTGCCGTGGCTTGAGGCCGTTCTTTTGCACTGCCACTACAACGGCTATCGAAAAAGGCACCAGATGCACGAAATCCCGTTTTCGGTCTTGAACGAGCCCAAGGCCTGCTACGACGCGAGATGGGCCGATGCCTATGTGCCTCCCGAAGAGGGGATGTGTACCGAGGCTATTCTGAGCGAGTTCTCGCTTTTGCTCGAGGTCTTGAATCCGCTTGAAAAAATGATTGTGGAACTGTCTGTTGTCGGCGGGCTTAGCATCCGTGAACTGAGTCGGCTTTTAGGGCTTTCGCGGGGGTGCCTTGTCCGGAGGCGGCTTATGGCGTTTCAAAAAATGGAAGAGAAAATGGTAATGCAGAAAGATCGGATTAAAATGATTACGGGGCGTGACGCTTCTTTGCGGGAAATTATTGAATATACTGGTTGAAATGCTCCTAAAATTTCGTAATTTTATATTGTGAAAAATTTGCTCCATCTTATCTGTATTCTCGTTTTCGCTACATCGTCTTTTGCGCAGGACCTGTGGCTTAACTTTACACGCCCTTTCCCGATAAAGGCCGCTGTCCCGAGTGGCGAGGGCCTGCTTATGGCGACATCGGGTGGTGTCCGCTATAGGGCAAGTACGGCCGATGACCTGTACACGACATCGAATGGCCTTGGCGACCAGTCTGTAAGTGCCGTGATTATCTCGAAGGATGCGGGTGTCTTTTCTGTGAGCGATAACGGCGTCATTTCGCTAATGATGTCGGATGGCCGCTGGGTTATCCAGAGCCGTGCCTACGCCGGCAGCAATACCCATGTCATTCCGGGGATGGCGCTTGCGGGCGGCCCTGTTCTTGTCATTGCCTTTGAAGACCGCCTTTCGTTCTTTAGCATCAAGACCATGACCTCTATCCTTACTATCGATAGGATTGCGGATATCAGCATTTCTGCAAATGCGGTGTCTGCGATGGATATCCGTGGGGATTCCCTGATTGTTGCGGCGGGTGGAGCTCTTTACATGCGCAAGATGGACTGGGACAAGCTTGAAGACGACGTAAAGCTTTACGACCCGGATTCATGGAAAATTATCCAGAAGGCATCAAGCGACAAGACTCCTATCAAGAGCATCGCCTGGAAGGATAATGAAATCAGGACGTTTTCTACGGAAGGCATGAGAATCTGGGACAAGGATGGCTTTACGCGCGTCGCTTTGGATACGTTCTCCGTATTTACGGACACGGACCAGATGGTGACTGTCCGCGGGAAGGTGCTGAAGGATTCCGCCTTGTACGCGCTCGATTCCGTGGTGACCACTGTAGGTAACAAGAGGAACGTCCGCTTTATTTACAAGTCCATTGTGCGCTGGGTTTCTTTGCAGCCGTCGGGCCAGGCGGTTTTGGCAGGTCCTGACAAGGTTTTCCATTATGACGGCAAGAAGCTGACCGATATTTCCGATTACAAGTCGTTCCCTCTCGAAAGCGTCTATGAACTCCGTGCGCTCCCGACGGGCGGTGTCCTCGCGGCTACCGATAATGGGCGCCTGTCTTACTACTATTTCTCGGGTGATGACAAGGACTTTAGGTGGAGCGACCCTGTGCCTATATATCCCCCGGTTCCGGCTTATGCGAATGGCTCCGATGCCCGTGGGCATAACTTGAAAGTCCTGTCGGTGCTCCCGACCGGTGGTGCCATGTACCATTTCTGGGGTTACGGCTTTTTCCTGTATAAAGGCTGGGCTGATACGTTGATCAATACGTTCACGTTGTCTGAACCAGGCAATTCCTATTGCATGGACAACTGGCACGAAGGTACTAGCATCGAGTCCATATTTACGATTGCCGTTTCGACGACGCTTGCGCCAGATAATATGGGCTACTTGACGACTTCTGCATCGAACAAGGGCTATAGCCTGGTCTACATCGACATTAAGGGTGAATCTACGACGATGTCCTGTGCAAGCAACGTTGGCTCTACGCCGATTGGTGGCCCGATGTATGCCCGTGTGAGCGATGACGGCAAGAACTGGATTGTCTACGTGGGCACGCGTGCCGGTCCGTCGCTTGATGCAAACGGTGGCTTGGATGTGTTTACGTTCCCGTTGCCGAAATCAAAGGGCGGGGATATTTCCTGGGTGGATTCGACTTACAGGGAAACGTTTAGCGGTTCTTCGTCGACTCCGCTCGACTTGGTCTATGAACCGAAATCCGATAACGTCTGGATGGTCACGAACTCTGCACTTGTGTACTGGGACAAGGACGAAAAGGACTTGAAGTCGCCGCTTTCGACAAACGGACTTAGCGGTGCAAGCTATACAAGTATCGATGTCGATAGCCGTGGAAACCTCTGGGTGGGAACTTCGTCGCAGGGGGCTTACCGCTTGACTCCGCGCAAGACGAGCCCGGATACGCTTTCGACAATACACTTTACGACCCGCCATGGGCTCTTGAGCGAAAAGATCCAGGATGTGGCAGTGGATACGGTTCTTGGCATGGTGTGGTTTGCTCATGAAAATGGCATTACCCGTTACAAGCGTGATGACCTGCGCGGTACTGAAAAGAACATGACGAACGATGCCCTTGAAGATGTCAAGGTGTATCCGAACCCGTTCCGTCCAAAGATGCAGGCGTTTGTTTCGTTTGCTAACCTCGCCGATGATGCTGTGGTCAATGTCTACAACAGGGGCGGCAAGCTAGTGGTGTCGATGAGTGGCGACCAGATTTCGGGTGGCCGTGCCGCATGGAACGGACGCATGGATAACGGAAATATTGTGGCGCCGGGCGTCTACCAGTATGTCATCCGTGGCGGGACCAAGATTAAGAAGGGCAAGCTCCTGATTATACATTAGTTTGTGATGAGGTGGGTGTTATGAATAAAATTTTAGGTTTTGCAGTGATTTTTACGGCAATGCTTCTGGTGGCCGGCTGTGCCGGTGAACGCCAGGGGATAGTCTGCGAAGAGATTGAATACCGCCTGAATACGATGACGTATTCTCCGGACCAGCGTGCGTACATGGAAAATGAACTGCGCACCTGCCGCGAAGACGAGGCGAAAAAGAAAAACGAGGTTCAGTCGCCCGGAAGTATTTACGACCGCTACGCCAATACGGAAAGTGCAGCACCTCGTGATACGTCTGCTGAAATTTCTGTCCAGACGCTGCTCAGGGATTCTTCCGAAGAAAAGACGACTAGCATTTACGACCGTTACAAGTCAGTCGAGGCGGATAAGTAATGCCGAGTATCGTGACTCTTGCAGGCAAGACGTTTGAACCGGACTTGCCTAGACGCTTGCTCTCTATCGCAGGCGAAATTCGTGAAGCCGGTGGTCGCGCATTCTTGGTGGGCGGCTGGGTGCGCGATGCGCTCCTCGGCAAGGATTGCCGCGACTACGATGTCGAAGTTTACGACCTCACGCAAGATGAACTTGTCCCGATTTTAAAGAAGTACGGCCGTACAAATCTTGTGGGTAAAGCGTTTGGCGTGATTCATTTGGCGATGAAGGGCCTCTCGCTCGATTTCTCGTTCCCGCGTACCGAAAGCAAGGTCGGCTATGGCCACCGCGGTTTCGTGGTGCATACGGATGAAAAGCTTTCGTTCAAGGAGGCGGCGCTTCGCCGTGACTTTACCATCAATGCGATGGGCATGGAACTTCCGGAACTCACGCTTTGTGACCCGTACGGCGGCATTGACGACTTGAAGAAAGGCTTGTTGCGCCATGTGGGCCCAGCCTTTGTCGAAGATTCGCTGCGCATTTTGCGCGGTGTGCAGTTTGCAAGCCGCTTTGCGCTTAGACTTGCGCCCGAGACGATTGAACTTTGCCAGACGCTTTCGCTTGAAGATCTTTCCATTGAACGCTTGTTCGAAGAATTCAAGAAGTGGCTCTTGAAGCCGGGCAAGCCATCGCTTGGACTGCGTGCTTTTCTAGACATCAAGCTGAATGAATTTTTCCCGGAAGTTTTACCGCTGCGTGGCTCTTGGGAAGACCTTGGTGAAATGCTCGACAACATGGAGAGCTTGCGCAAAAGCTTTGTGAATGTGAATGCTGAAGCGGCTGATGGTGCTGTTGGTGACTCCAAGTGCTCGCCGCTTTCGGATAACCAGGTGATGGAATTTGCGTTTGCAACATTTCTCAGCGGGAGTCCCGAAACGTCTCTCAAGTTCCTCGAACGCATCACGAATGAATCGCACTTGGTCAAAAATGTCCCGTTGCTTTTGAATGCTTATAGCGAGTTTGATTTTGCAATTGTGAATGATGCGCCGGCGCTTCGCCGCATGGCGGTGAAGCTGGGTGGCCTAAAGCTTTTGTGCCTGCTTGTGAAGGCCACCCCGCGTAAGTATTACGCCGCCGCCGGCGCCTCGGAATTCCCGGAACAGCTTTGGCAAGCTGCCGCAAGTCTCGACTTGCTCAATGCGGCTCCGCAGCCATTCCTCATGGGCAAAATGCTTATGGAAATGGGATTCAAGCCGGGCAAGCAGATGGGTGAGACCATCAAGCAAAGCTTTGAGCTCCAGCTCGACGGTAAAATCAAGAACGCCGAAGAAGCAATCGAGTGGGTCCGCCGCTCTACTTCCATCTAAACAATCCGGTGATTCCTGCGGGGACGCAGAACACAATCATTGGGATTTGGATAAGTTCTACAGGCAAGAACGCGAGCATGCGGCGCTTGGACTTGAGCTTCCAGGACGCAATGCTCAAGAATACGAAGTCCACGACAATCTTGGGCAGAATGCTGAACACGCACCACTGCCACGGAAAATCAAGGAAAATAGCGCACCACGGACTCACGAACATCCAGATGTAGTACGTGTAAATGAGCGTGAGCAAAAGGATGTAGGCTTTGCTTTCGTAGTTCGTGCCGTTACTGCTCCAGCGGGCGCGCTGGTTAAAGAGTTGCTTCCACGTGTGCACCGGAGCGGTCTCGATCACAGCGTCCTTGTCGAGATTGTAGCAGACCTTTGTTCCCGGGATTTTCATCATCTTGTGGATGAGCATGTCGTCGTCGCCGCTCGAGAGGTTGATGAGGTCTCCGAATCCGCCGACTTTAAAGAACAAGTCCTTCTTGTACGCAAGGCAAGCCGCACTGGCGACAATCGGGCGGCCAAGGCTAAAGCCTGCCGCTTCCATCGCGGTGTAACCGAGCGTTTCAAGTTTCTGGTAGAGGTGCGGCATCGAACGAGAGCCGTTGTTCTGCTTGGGGCCTTGTACAATGCAGATGCCATCGACAAATCGCCCGGCCATGGCGGTAATCCAGCTCTTGCGCGGGATGCAGTCGGCGTCCATCGTCAATAGCACTTCGTTTTTCGCAATCTTGAAGGCACTTTCGAGAGCTCGTTTCTTGGGGCTTGCAATTTGCGGTAAATCTTGCGGGAGGCTTAAAACGCGGAAACGCGGGTGCGTGGCGGCGAACTTTTCGAGAATCTCGCGCGTGCGGTCGGTGGAACGGTCATCGACACAAATCACTTCCCATTCGCCAATGTAGTCCTGGGCGGCGACCGCTTCGAGCGTGCGTTCGGCAAATTCCTCTTCGTTTCGCATCGGGATCACGACCGAGACGCTTGGGGTCGCTTTGGGGCCTTTATAGCGATGCGTCTTTAACAGTCCTACTATGAAGAATAGGAACAGGAGCGCATAGAGCGCAGTCAGGCATGCGAGAATAATGCCACCCATGTGGGGAAATATAGGAAATTACTAAATTGCGGATATGCTCCATCCATCCGCTTTTGTTCATCCGAATGCCAACGTCCACGAATCTGCCGTTATCGGCCCCTGGTGCGTTGTCGATGAAGGGGCGGAAATTGGCGAAAATGTGGTGCTCGAATCGCGCGTGCGCGTTTACGGCGGCGTGACGATTAAGGCGAATACGCATGTTTACGATGGAGCTATCCTCGGGGCGCCTCCGCAAGACCTCAAGTACGCAGGGGAGCCGACTCGCCTTGAAATTGGCGAAAATTGCATCATCCGCGAATATACGACGCTCAACCGCGGCACCGTCCAGGGCGGTGGTTGCACTCGCATTGCGCCACGCGTCCTCATCATGGCTTATGCCCATGTGGGGCACGACTGCCAAATTGGCGAGGGGGCGGTCATCGCGAACGGATGCCAGCTCGGCGGACACGTTCGTATTGGCAAGTTTGCCACTCTCGGTGGCACCACTGCCGTGCAGCAGAGGAACCAAGTGGGCGCCTACGCATTCGTGGGCGGTACGCTCAAGGTCGATTACGACGTTCCCCCGTGCAGCCGTGCCTTCGGGAATCCGCTCCGCTTTGCTTCCCTCAACCTCCATGCGCTTCGCTTGCATGCTGATGAATTCCCGCCCGAACGTATCGCATTTTTTGAACAAGCCTTCCGCGAACTTTACCGTGGCAAACGCCCGGCAGCAGAGGTCATCGAAGAATTGAAAAAAGGCCCGGAACCTCTGTTCCAAGCCTTCTTTGATGAGCACTGGGGCGGCTCTCTCGTCCGCCCGTAGCACTTGCGCTTTTGTGCTCGTTTTTAAGATTCTAGAAAATCAGTGCCTGCGGGAATCCCTCAAGCCAGTTTTCACCAGATACATCGTAAGCGTCGAATCCGCCCGTTTGGCCAAATCCCCAGTAGTGGAATGACATTCCGTTATCGATGGCTGCTTTTGCTGCACTCGATGCCCAATATGCTTTGCCTGAGGCGCTAGGGGCGTCACCTCCTTGCCATTGGCAAGGGCTTGTGTCACCACCGGCTACACCGAATTCACCCATATTTAAAGGGATTTGGCTAACTCCGTTTACGTCGGGGTAATATTTGTAGGCGAGGGACCTATAATATGCTAAATCATTAGCGGCAGTAGATATCAATGTGGCGTCGCCCTTGCATGCGTAGCCGTGACCTGAGTGGCTATAAGTGTACGGTTCGTAATAGTGTCCGCTAAAGATGATGTTGCCGTCTTGCGGCAAGTGAAGCGTCGTAATATCGGCAAATTTTGCGGCGTGATAGGCCTCGAACATAATTGTCTTGCCCGGAGCGGCTGCACGGATGACCTTATAGGCGTCATTCATCAGCTGGTCCACGCGATCGGCGTTCGGCATGATCGGTTCGTTCAGGATTTCGAGCACCAGCATATTGTCGGGGAATGTGTTCAAGGCCGTAGCTACCTGTGCCCAAAGAGCAAGGAAGTGCGCCTTTTCGGCTTCATATTCGGTAGCGTTGTATGAGCAACCGTCGCCACCGCCGCCGGCGCAGTTGAGTTCCACATAATGGTGGAAGTTCACGACGACGGCAAGGCCGTTAGCAATAGCGAGATTGATGTCTGCGATGACTCCTGCAAGGCGGTCCGGATTGACGGTGTGATTGGTATAGTCAGAACCGTTCTGCCAGCGTACCGGGATACGCACGGAGTTGAAACCTGCAGCCTTGATGACCGCAAAGTCCGTGTCACGGATGGGGTTTCCCCAGCCGCTGTCATCGCTGCCGTCGGAATCCCAGGAGTTACCAAGGTTAATACCGCGTCCGAGGACTGCGTTCATGGTTCTGCCCAATGTGTAGTCCACGGGAACGACCGTGGATGTGGTGGGTGCCGTCGGTACTGTTGCGGAACCACTATCGCATGCCCAGAAGGCGCTTCCGATCGCCATTGCAGAAAGAATCTTTTTAATCATGGTAACCCCCAAAAAGGAATCGTTCTTAAATACCTGTTCTCAAAATCTATATAAAACAAAAACTAGAAATTTAAAAACATGCTTATCTTATGTTTACGCTTGAGTCCATTGTGAGCATCGTCAAGATTTTTAATTTGTAAACATTAAGAAACATTACAAACGAAAAAATTTCCGTTTACGCTTGAGTCCAGCGCTTATGTGGCTCCACGAGCGGTATTCCGTTGATACATCTAGCTTTGCAAAGCCTTTTTTGCAAAATTGTGGATCGAAAATTCCCAAAAACAAGCTATATTGTAGGTGATCCGAATTTGGAGAATTGTACCTATTATGAATGGAAACTTAAAAAAAGCCATTTGGAAGTCCGCTCTAGCGGCGATGCTTCTTGCTTCATCTTCTTTCGCTGGCTACGGTTTTAGCGATTACCGCGACCGCGACCAGTCCCACTTTGTCATGAAGGATCCTAAGCCGTTCCGTCCTGATAAGGAAGTTGTCACCGTTGTCATGCGTGAAGCAATTCCGCGTGGTGGTGGTTACACGTACCAGTATCCGCGTGAAAACCCCGAACCGGTACTCACGGATAAGTATGCCATGGAAGGCGCACTCTCCATGGAAATTGAACTTATCGCGAGTGACTATTCCGGTGTCGCAATCTGTATTGCGGGTTCCGTGGACTTGACTCCGTATCTCGAAGAAGGTGTTCTCGAATTTTGGATCAAGGGCGCCCAGGGTGGTGAAAATGCATTGTTCGTGCTCGTTGACGATGGCGTGAAGAGCAATGGCGAATCCCTCCAGGTGAAGCTCCGCTCCAAGAGCCTTGGTGAAATTACGACAGAATGGAAGCACTTCAGCATTCCTCTGAAGCTCTTCGGCAATACCGGTGTTTACTGGGATGCAAAGAACACGCGCGAAGTGATGCTCCCGTTCTCATGGTCCAACTTCAAGGGTTTCCGTCTTGAAGTCCGCAAGGATGAAAACGAATCCTTCAAGGTCTGGATCGACGATATTGTGATTAAGAAGCATGGCAAGCCGTACGAAGGCCCGGCTCACTATCCGTTCCGCAACGAGATTTAAGAGGATTTTATGCGCAAAACAGTTTCTTCCCTTTTATTAGCGTCTAGCCTCGGTGCTGCATGGGCTCTTCCTCCGCAGTTGCAGCTTGATTCCCTTCACGCTTCGTTGGATACTCTTTCCAACAATATGGAATCGACTCTTCTCGGCAAGGACGATCTGCCACTGGCAGTCTCCGGTTATATGGCTTTCCGTTTGAAGAATTTCCACTATTCCGAACAGAGCCCGTGGGTCCGTGATGACAAGGCTCGCACAAGCGTCGACGCTATCTTGAACGTCAATGTCGTCGCCATGCCGAACTCCTACATTACGTTGTTTACGAACCTCATGTTCCCGTTCGACTTGAGCGGTATTTATACGAACTACTTGGCAAAGAATCCGACCAAGTCTCCGACTAATGCCGACAATGAACGCGTCTTGTTTGACCACTCTACCGACTACTATGGTTCGACCATCAACGAAGAATTGAACGTCGGTGTCGATATCCGTGCCGGTGTGTTCGGTGCCTATGTTACCGCAGGCGGTGTTATCTGGGCAAACGCTTCTCCGCTTACCATGTGGGAACGTGAAACCAACCCGCGTTTCGTTTGGCAGTACGAACTCTTCGAAGACGAAAAGACCGTTTCTACCTACTATAAGGAAAAGGCATTCAAGCCGGTCAAGGAAGGTGGTCGTGCATTCTGGACGAACCGCTCTTTCGGTGGCGTCTTTGCGAACGTCTACCAGCTCCCGTATGACATGAAGGCTCAGTTCCTCGTTGCCCAGCCGATCGATGCTGACGTGGCAACTCGTGACGGTCTCCGCATGTACGGTGGTCAGCCGGGCGAACTCGAAATGTCCGGTGGTTACGATTTCCGAGGTACGGTCCTCCATGGCCGTATCGCCAAGGAAAAGATTGCTGATAACCTTACCGTCGGTGTGAACTACATGGGTGTTACCTATGATAAGGGTTCCATCTTCGAACCGGAATTCCGTTCGCAGTGGACTACTTATTCCGATGTTGGTTTCCCGACCCTCCTCAATACTCATGTCGCTACGGTTGATGTGAAGGGCAACGTTACCCCGAAACTCTACTTGATGGCTGATGTGGGCGTTAGCATTACGGATTCCACGGTGTTTATTCCGGATCCGCAAGCTTATGATTATGCTGTTGATACTCTTACTGGTGTTAATAGAACTAAGGGCTATACCACAAACAAGGAAGGCTACCGTTCTAGCATGGCTACCCCGAAGCTCGGTCTCTATGTTAAGGCCCAGAGCAAGTATATCGAAGGTTGGCCGATGACTGCTGAACTCGTGTTCTTCCAGCCGGGCTTCTATTCTCCGTATTCTCTCACGAACCCGTCCCGTTTCACGGGCTGGCGCAAGGACGAAACCTACCTCAACGCAGGTGCTCTCCGCTACTCCCCGAACATGGCCGGTATCAACTTCAAGTTGGAACCGAGCTTCAACCGTGGTTACTTTGACTTCCAGTATGCCCAGCATCGTCAGATCGATCCGGGTCAGGACGTGATTGCTTTCAACTACCGTCTGAACGGCCGTAACATGTGGGAAAGCTCCAACTCCTGGACCAAGCACAAGCCGCTCTTCGTGGCTGACTCTGGTAACAGCTCTAACACCGGTTATATTAACCGTGTTGGCGCCAACAAGAACTCTGGTGACGGTGTCAAGATGTACCGTCAGCGCGGTGGTCTCTATGGTGGTACCTGGGAAATGTGGGAATCCTTCGCCGCTTACGATGATGGCGACCAGGCTGCCCATACCGATGTCCCGATGCATGCTAAGTGGTCTTCTTACCTCTCCTTCATGGGTGGTTACGATATCGGTCACTGGTTCGGTACCGACCGCAATATCATGATGACTGGCTACTTCGCCCTCTCTGGTATTTCTACTTCCTTTAATCCGCTTGCCGTTTCCGAAAAGCAGTCCAACGTGCTCTTGACGAGCTTCTACGGCCAGTTTGAACCGACCGTCGCTGTGACCCCGACCTTCCACATGGTGGGTATCCTCGGTTTCGAAACGTTCAGATCTGATAAGGCCTACGTGCTCGAAGCTGCAACAAACACTCTCGGTAGACCGCAGGCTGGTAAGACGACTTACGTCTACGAAGTGAACTCCTATCTCGTCAAGAAAGCTCCGATCAACTACAAGGACTTCGCAATTGGCCTTGGCTTTGACTGGGACTTCTCTGACCGCGTGGGTCTCCACTTCCGTTACAAGTTCATGACGCACTCTGATGAAACCGTACCTGACAATGATTGGCATTCCCACTACATTGCCGCCGAAACCAAGGCTTGGTTCTAAGGGAGGATGCTAAAGATGAATATGAAAATGAAAAATATTTTAATCGCCCTTCTTACTGCATCGGTTGCCGCATCGGCATCTGTAGTTGCAGATAATCAAAAGGCATTGCAAGCCAAGGCCGATAGCGCCAATGCAAAGCGCGGTGTCGAAATTGGCGGTAGCATCCGTGCTGTTGCTCAGCGCTCCAGCTTCTCTTCGGATCAGGACAATCGCGGCATGAACACTATGCCGGATGTCGAACGCAATGAGTTTGTCAGTGCAGACCTGAGCTTCGGTTTCCGTCCGTACGAAAGCGTTCGTGCCAACGTGATTATGCGCCTTGGTGGCGGCATGCAGGAATACTTCGCCGCTGCAGCCAAGACTCTCGAAGCCAAGTGGCTTAATGTCGAAGGCAACATCGGCAAGAACTTCTACTGGACGGTGGGTGACTTCCGCTCGGCAATCTCCCCGCTCACCATTTTCAATCCCGGTATCGACATCATGTACGAACCGACGATTTTCGCCCGCAAGCGCCACATGGCCCAGAAGGAACAGCTCCTCGAAGGTAACAAGCGCAACTTCCAGGGTGTGAATCTTCAGTTCCGTCAGGAAATCGACCCGATGATTGGCGAACTCCGCGCTGAAGCATTCTTCGCCCGCGTCAATCGCGTGTCTGTGCTTGACTTGAGCGGTGCCGAAGGCAACATTCTCCCGAATGATTCTGTTGCAGGTGTTTCTCTTGCCTCTGCAACGGACAAGTGGCTCGTCGGTGGTAACATCGAACTCTTGCCGGTTCAGAAGAATGTGTATGTCGGTGTGACTCCGATGCTCATTTTCGATAACGAAAATTCGAAGTCCTATGTCTACAGACATCCGGTTGTCGACGATGTTATCAATTTCAACGATTACGAACGTCAGGAAATCAACCCGTACGAATACGGTCCGCAGAACACGTTCGTGTTGAGTGCCCGTGCCGGTGCTGACGTGGGTGGCCTTGTCAAGCAGAAGGGTCTTTCTGCAGACGTGGTCGTCGAATACGCCATGTCCGTCAACAAGCAGAAGACTCCGGCTTACGTCAATGAACTCGGTCTCACGATTCCGGAAGCCGAAGAATCCATTAACGGTTCTGCCTTGCTCGCTACCTTGAACGCAGGATACGAGGTCGAAAACTCTTGGAGTGCAGGACTTGGCATTGACGTGGTCATGAACGACGAAAAGTGGTTCAACAACCTCGCTCAGTCCCCGAGCTTCTTCGCACAGCGCATCTTGAACTCCGACAAGGACGGTAACACGGTCAAGTACGGCGTGAATTCTCCGCTTTACTCCACCTTCGATGCTCTCTACAACTACTCTCCGAAGTTCTCTCCGGTGGGTCATACTTTGGGCACCGATGACGATGCTTTCTTTGCTGGTCAGAGCGAAAGCTATAACATTGCTCCGTACAACAAGAACTCCTGGGGCTCTAACGTCTACTCTGCCGCACAGCTCGCTCTCATCAACCAGATGATTGATCCGGCTCTCCAGTCTGCATTGCCGAACGGCCTTGCTACTGCAAACCGCAAGGGCTTCCGCGTAAGCCTCAAGGGTGACTGGCAGAACAAGATCGAAGCTCAGGCTCTCGTGAACATCTTCAACCAGGTGACTCCGGAAAGCGAAGCTATCGATAACGTGAGCTACAAGGAATTTGGCGGTGGCGCCAAGTTCGATATCGCCAAGCTTGCTGGTCTGAACAAGGCTGCCGAAGTTTCCGGTTCCTTCAAGCGTTCCGAAAACACGGTAACCCCGAAGGCCGGTACCGAAGCTAAGATTACGAGCAACTTCATCAACATCGGAGCTTCCTTCCAGTTCTTGCCGCGCCTCGGCATTACGGCTGGCTTCCAGATGATTGATACCGATTACGGCACTTCGAGCCTTATCAACCCGAATGTCGGTCTGGATGTTCCGTTCATGAAGAGCAATCAGACTCACTGGATGGTTGGCTTTGACTATGTCGTCGCAGACAATGCATGGCTTGCTATCAACTTCGGCATGATCAATGTCAAGAATGACTACAACTTGGCTGTTGTTGGTGGAGAACTCCGCAACTTGCCAGACTACTACTATACAGTAGACGGTGCTACGACTTTCGAGCACAAGTTTAGTCAGGCGATCTTTGAAGCTTCCATTAATGTGGAATTTTAATGGGAGGTAACTAGAATGAATTTCAATATGAACATGCGCAAATTTTTACTGACCTCCGCAGTAGCTTTCTCGGCAGCATCTGCTTTTGCCGCTGACAACCAGGCTGAGGTTGTGACGCAACAGAAATCCCTGTTGGAAAAGCTGGATTCTCTCAATGCGGCTGTGCTTGGCCTTAAGATCAACGGTACGGCTAAGGCAGGCGTTGTAGGTTCCTTCGCTTCTTCCGACCAGTTCGCTAGCGAATCTCCGACTCAGGAAAACCAGGCATTCACGGATGTGAACCTCCGCTTGACCGCCCGCCCGAGCTCCGAGACCATGATCGACGTCCAGTTGCGTTTGCACAAGGATTGGCAGAGTGCCTTCGATGAGAACAACAACCCGGTTATCGGTCACTGGTTCAGCTACGATGGTACCATCCTCAACAAGCATGTGGATTTCAACTTGGGTTACATGCGTGTCGGTTATACCCCGCTCACCATTTACACCCCGCAGACCGAAATCCTCCAGGAACCGGAAATCTTCGCTGAAAAGCGTCGCGAAGCCCTTGAAAAGCGCAACCTCGATACCACGAGCCGTCGCCTGTTGCATGGTCTTAACGTCGTTTACAACAGCGGTAGCGTAGCCGGTGTGGTCGACAACATCACCGCACAGCTCACGGGTGCCCGTCTCCGCAATACGGCAAAGAAGTTGGACCAGGTATTCTTCGACTTCGACTTCTCGGACCGTTACCTCCTCGGTGCACGAGTCGGTGCTGATGCTTACGGTGCTCACCTCGGCGTGAACTTCGTGAACCTGATGGACCGCAAGCTCTCCCGTCGTTCTAGAAACATTGCTGATTCCGATACAGTCTACTACGACAACAACAGGGTCATTTCTGTCGATGCAGCTTTCGATTCCAAGAAGCTCCTCCCGGAACTCCCGGTGACGTTCGGCTTGAATGGCGAATTTGCCATGTCTAAGTGGAAGGTTGACCGTGATTACAATGTGACGGAAACCAAGACGTCTTATAATTCAGTCCAGGCTAAGGAAGATCTCTCTTCTAACTCTAAAGAAAAATATTTCGTCTACCTGAAGCCTGTTACTTCTAATCCGACTGTTGTCAAGAATGAAGATTACGTTGATTTGGATGGCAAGAGCTTCTATGCCGACCTCTTCGTGAAGGGCAATATCAGCGATATCGATTTCAAGGTCAGCGCTGGTTACCTCCAGACGGATAAGGACTTCTGGTCTGAACTCGCTTCTTCTCCGGTTTACCAGGGCCGTTCGACAATCCTCAACTCGAACGCTTTCTATGGCAACTCGGCTGACAGCCTTGTTCTCGCTACTTTCGGTGCATCGAGCCTCGAAAACCTCTACTTCAATGTCTACAACTCTTCGACATTGCAGGCTACGAACTTGATGACTTCGACGAACCTCTCGAACGCATTGAGCGATCAGGACGAAAGCCAGAACATGTACGCTCGTCTGTTCAACAACTACAAGAACGGCCACTTCTACCGTAACGGCTACTCTGGCGTCACGGCCAAGAAGATGGAACTCGATCCGTTGATGGTTATTGATCCGTCCGTGGGTCTTGCCTTGCCGCTTGGCCTTGCTACTCCGGACCGCAAGGGCATTACTGCCAAGGCCGATGTGAACTGGGCTGACAAGGTGTTCTTCAACGCCCGTGCAAACATTGTGACCGAATCCAATGCTCTTGATTACGCCACTTTAACCGTGGGTGAAAACAAGTATACGGAATTCGGCGTGGGCGTCGGTGTTGATGCAGGTCGTTTCTTGAATGACTACCAGCAGATCCTCGTCCAGGGTTCTGTGGCCATGGGTTCTGAAAGCGCATTCCTCAAGCGTAAGACTTCCCGCTTTGTCGGTGGCATTACTGCTGATGTCTGGGGTCCGTTTGCTTTGCTCGGCGGCTTCCAGATGTACACGAAGGAATTCGGGAATGGCTACGCAGTTGCCGCTGCTTCTGTTAGCAAGGTTACTGAAATGCTCGCTCTCGGTGGTGCTCGCGTGAAGCTTGCTCCGCTCTCTTACCTCTCTCTCCAGGGCGGTATGCTTAAGAACGAACTCGAATATACCATTCCGGGTCTTCCCACTAACAAGATTTCCATCAGCAAGCTCGTTCTCCTTGCCGATGTGACGGTGAATTTCTAAGAGGTGCTGAAAATGAAAAAACTTCACCAGTACATGATGATTCTCGTGGCAGGCGTTTTGGGAGCCTGCGGCTCGATGAGCGTTAGTGACCCTTATGCAGAGGCTCTTCCGGCAGATTTCAATGCTCAGGAGTATATGTCTCTTCATCCGCAGTTGCGTGTTCGCCAGATTAAGGACTTTGTGGCTGATTACAATAGCCAGGTTAAGGCCAATCTTGGTAAAGAATACGATGCCGTAAAGAAAGCCGACGATGAAGCTTTCCTTGCCAATACGGATATGCTTGGAGCTATTTACATGCATCCGCAAATTGGTGGTCATTCGAATGACGAATGGGCAGGAATTCTTGCTGATTTTGCTTTGCCCGATACTTCGAAGGGTTATAAGACTACGCGTAGCATGATGGCTGAATACAACTTTGTTGGTGTTGCCGATGATGCTTCGTTGTTGTTGTCTGTCCCTATAGACTACCAGGCTGTTGCTCAGCAGTATCACGTCTTTGGTAGAGACCATGGTTGGGCATACCGTGCATGCCGCGCAGAAGAAGCTGCTAATACGCCGCGTAGCACTTTGCCGATTGCCGCATATCAAGAGAATCATATTGCTGAAAAAGACGGATCGTTTACTCCGGATACTGGTTATTACTGCCGTGACGCACTTGGCGTTGACCGTCTGATTCAATAGGATAAGAGGTATTCAAAATGAACTTTAAAGTTATTACATTGGCTCTTGCCATGGGCGCTGCGATGGCCCAGGCTGCCGCTGACAAAGTGATTGGCTTCTATCCGTATTGGAGTCAGTATTCCCAGTTCTACGCCAAGGATATCCGCTACAATCTCGTGACCGACATCCATTACATGTCTATCACTCCGACTGCAGAAGGTGCGGTTGCCTTTGCCGACGAATACGATGCCGAAAACTTCAAGAACCTCGCTAGCATGTCCAAGGAAAACGGCGTAAAGCTGATTGTTTCCGTGGGTGGCATGGAAGCAGAATCGAGCCTCAAGGCTATCGCTTCCTCCGACGAAACGCTTTCTTCCTTCGTCTCTAACGTGAAGGACTGGATTGCAACGAACGGCGGCGACGGCGTTGAACTCGACTGGCAGAATCTCACTTCTGACGATTCCGAAGACTACGCCAAGATGGTGAACGCCTTGGTCGACGGTCTTTCTGGCTCGACGGTGACGGCCGTGATTTACCCGGCCGCCGGCATGGATGCCTACAAGGCCGAAGCCTTGAACCGTCTCGCTTACGTGGATGTGTTCATGACCGACCTCATGACCGAAAGCGAAAGCAGCCTCGTTCCGAACCAGAGCGCAAACTCTGTGCAGGAAACGCTTGACGCTGTTGCAGCTGCTGGCGTGAATAAGGACCTCCTTGCTCCGGTGGTGTTCCTCTACGGTAAGTCCTTTGCCGGTGCTAAGGGCCTCGGCTCTAGCCATCAGGGCGTGGGCAGCGGTAACGAAGGTTACCTTCCGTATGCAGAACTCATGAACCGCTTCGACACGCCGGACTACACGGTGACATTCGATGAAGCTTCCAAGTCCGAAGTGGCTGTGAGCGAAACCGAATCTATCGTGTTCATGGGTATCCCGTCTGTGAAGGCTGTTGCCCAGCACGTGAAGAGCGAAGGCATGGCAGGCGTTGCCGTGTACGACCTCTCCCAGGATCACTACGAACCGATCGTCTCGCTCCTCGTGACGGTTGGCCTCGAACTCCGTCCGGGCGTGAACTACAAGGCTGGCAAGAAGAAGTAATTCTCGTAGCTTGAGCGAATCGCGAGATTCACAAAATCCGCGAGACTTACAAACGCTTTTGAAAATCCTCGACGCAACAAGCGCCGAGGATTTTTTTATCACGGCGATCCCGCCCGCTACACTCGATACACTTAGCGTTGCCTATAGTAAACATTAAAATGGGTGGTGTAGGTACGCTTTCACAAAAGAAAAGGTATTTTTTAACAAAAATGAGGTTTTGTATGCGTAAACATCTATTTGCCGCGCTTGCTTTTGCGGTGCCGACTTTTGCAATCCCGCTGGTGAACCAGCTTGGGTTTGCCCCCGAATCCGAAAAGACGGTCGTCATCCCTGGTAACGACGCGAACCCGCTCGAAGTCCGCGACATGGCTGGGAACACGGTGCTTACGCTCGATGCCCCGATGGTCTACGATTGGGACTACAGTGGCGAAGAAGTCCAGATTTACGATATATCTTCGATCAAGAAGCCGGGCACGTACCGCTTGTACAGAGACGGTTATATCGGTAACCCGGTCGTGATTGGCGAGAACGTTTACGAAGATTTGACGAAGGCTGCTCTCAAGTGGTTCTACTTCCAGCGTGCGGGCATGGCTCTTGATACGCGCTATGCGGGCAAGTGGGCTCGTGCGGCTGGCCACATCGACGATAGCGTGACGGTTTACGGTACGGATTTGCCGACGGCGACGGTCGTTGCGCAGTCCAAGGGCAAGCCCGCTCCAAAGAAGGCTGACCCGAAGATTATCAAGTCGCAGCGCGGCTGGTACGATGCCGGTGACTACGGCAAGTACATTGTGAACTCGGGCATTACCGTGTTTACGCTTTTGGAACTTTATGAACACTTCCCGGCATTCATGGATACGCTCCAGTGGAACATCCCGCGTGAATTCCCGAAGATGCCTTCGCTCCTCGAAGAAATCCGCTGGAATTTGGATTGGATGCTTTCGATGCAGGACAAGGACGGTGGTGTTTACCACAAGCTCACGTCGCTCAAGTTCGGCTCCAGTACGATGCCTGAAATTGATGGCGCAAAGCGTTACGCGATTGAAAAGAGCTTGACTGCAACGCTTGACTTTGCCGCTGTGATGGCGCAGGCTTCTCGCGTGTATGCTCCGTTCGACAAGGCTTTTGCTGACCGCATGCTCAAGGCTTCTGGTGCCGCCTACTACTGGGCGAAACACAATCCGAAGGCTTTGTACAAGCAGCCTTCCGATGTGGAAACGGGCAATTACACGCACGGCGGCGAAGACGGCAAGGATGAATTTGCCTTTGCGGCAACAGAACTTTTCCGCGCCACAAAGAAGAAGAATTACCTCAACGACTTGAGCGCTTACAAGATCAGAAGCGATGGACCGTGGTGGGGCGATGTGAATATGCTCGCTGTTTACCATGTAGCTCTTGATTCTGCTGACTTTGGCGCAAAGCTCGGTGGTGCCGCTCGCAAGGCTTTGCTTGCCGCTGCAAACGAACTCCGCGCTGTTGGCGATACGAGTGCTTACAGACTCCCGGCTCTTCCGTCTAGCTGGAACTGGGGCAGTAACAGTGCCATGGCAAACAACGGAATCGTGTTGCTCCACGCTTATTACATCACGGGCGACAGGAGCTACTTGGATGGCGCTCAGCAGTGCCTCGACTACCTCTTGGGCAAGAACCCGATTGAAATGACGTATGTGACTGGCTTTGGCTACAGAAGCCCGCGCAATCCGCACCATCGCGTGAGTGAATCGGACTTTGTCGATGATCCGGTCCCGGGCATGCTCGTGGGCGGTCCGCATTTGGGCAAGCAGGATATCAACCTCGATGGTAAGGAACTTTGGAAGTGCCCGAACTACGCTGTTGCAGAAAAGCCGGCACTTGCTTACATCGATAACCGTTGCAGCTATGCGACAAACGAAGTGGCCATCAACTGGAACGCTCCGCTTGCATATCTCGCTGGCGCCTTGCAGGCCATTTACGTAGGCCACGCCAATGCGGTTGTGAAGTAAGTTTAAATTAGGTTGTGTGTTTAGGGTTAGGCGGGCCTTGTGCCCGCCTTTTTACTTGTCATGCTGGATTTATTCGTCGAGCGTTACTTCCACAATGCCGCGGACGGAATTGAAACAGTAGATTTTCTCGGCTGTTTGAAGGTCACTCGGGTACAGGATTTTTTCTTTGGCCTTGCCTTCGTTTAAAATCTTGTTGCCGCGCTTCACGAAAAACAGTTCCGGTGAGAAAGACAGGATCGTCTCGTACTTGTTTTGCAAAAAGGCGTTATAAGGAGTCTTCTGGTTTTGCAATAGGAACTGGTATAAGTCTAACTCACTAGCGTTTGTTCTTAGCGTTGATGGGTATGTATAATTGACTTCGTATGTAATCCCGTTCTTGATTTGCTCTTTGATGTAGCCAATCTTTTGCGAGTATTCTTCTTTTGATAGGCGCGGTTTTACGATGTTGCCGATTTTGTAGTCGGGAATTTTTTCTTCGAACGGCTGGAACGAATCGTAGGCTTCGAAGTAAATGAGGGGCGCGCTGCTCGCAGCATTCTTGAGGTCGTAGCGCATGTAGCCGAGAAGGTAATAGCCTTGACGTTGCAGGACTTCGATCCTGTCCAATGTTGATTTGATTTCGTTGGGGGAGAATGCCTCAATGGTTTCGATGGGTGTGTTGAATACTTTATTTGCGTATATTTGCATGATTTTGTTAATCTATCGTTACAAAAATAATTACTTTGTAGTAAGTTTGTAACTTTTTGCAAATGAGTGACCTGTTTCACATTTTCAGTATATATTACTGACATGCAAAACTGGTATTTTCTTATTGTTGTCTCTATAATTTTTGTGTCGGCCCTCTTTGCTTCAGCAGCATCGACGCCGATGTAAAAAAAGAGGTCCCTTGCGGGACCTTTTTTGCTTTTGATTTGCGAGTTTATTTAACTAAATTCACAAATTCCTTGCAGACCGCTTCTGGATTAGGCTTGCCAAAGATAGCGCTACCGACGACGAAGATGTTTGCGCCTGCTTCCTTGCAAGCGAGGATGTTGTCGAGCTTTACGCCGCCATCAATCTGGATATTGAGTTCCGGCTTGAGTGCGCGGAGTTCACGAATCTTGTCGAGGCAGTAGGGAATCAGGCTCTGGCCGCCGAATCCCGGGTTCACGGACATAATCAAGACCATGTCCACGATGTCGAGCACATACTTGATGCTTTCGAGCGGAGTAGCCGGATTGATGGCGACTGCGGGCTTGACGCCGAGTTCTGCAATCTGGTGCAGCAAGCGGTCGAGGTGGTTTGTGGTTTCGGCGTGCACGCTGATGATGCTTGCGCCTGCTTTAGCAAATTCACCTACGTAGTTTTCCGGATTTTCAATCATCAAATGACAATCGAGCGGGAGCTTGGTGCCCTTCTTGACACAGGCAGAAATGCCCGGGCCAAAGCTGATGTTTGGGACAAAGTGCCCATCCATGATGTCCAAATGAACGAGGCCTGCGCCTCCGTTTTCAATGGCCTTGAGACCATTGCCGAGTTCGAGGAAGTTTGCGTTCAAGACGCTTGGAGCGATGATTTGTTTAAGCATATATAAAATATAGCAAAATAAATTTTTTTTTACTAAATTTTAGACACTAAGAAATAAGAGGAGATTATTATGTCCAAGAATTCTAAAACTGTGGTTGCAAAACCCGTAAAGAAAACGGCGACGAAGGCTGCTGCAAAACCCGTTGCAGAAAAGTCCGCCGCAAAAACCGTGAAGGCTCCTGCCAAGAAGGCCGCTCCGAAGGCAGAAACGCCGGCTAAGGCTGCAAAAGTCGAAACCCCGAAGGCCGAAGTGAAGGTCGCCAAGGCTCCGGCAAAGAAAGCTGCAACAAAGGCTCCGAAGGCTGCTGCCCCGAAGAAGGTTGCTGTCGAATTCGTTGCCGATTGCCCGCTTGCAACAACAGTCTCTGTTGCTGGTACGTTCAACAACTGGACTGTCGATGCCGACATGCTCAAGAAGGACAAGAAGACGGGTCTTTGGGTTGCAAAGATTTCCCTCGTTCCGGGCGACTACGAATACAAGTTTGTCT
>JAEEGG010007887.1_pt1 | contig 24361 bp, 25 predicted proteins | sample 9134161 | NCBI WGS metagenome assembly JAEEGG01 (sample SAMN16246543, study PRJNA631951) | gut metagenome | biome: gut microbiome; feature: rumen; material: CR-attached | host: Bos | place: Iran: Karaj | collected 2018-10
GGGATCATTTTCTCCCTCTTAGACATTTACGGTAGGAAAATTTTCATTTAAGTGAAACCATGGTCCCTTGTTAGAAAATCCCGCATATTTTCCAGCGCTCCACTGCATGGGCGTTCTCGAGGAATCCCTGCTGGAGTGCCAGATGCGCTCAAGTCTTTTCTCGATGGAATCCTTAAGATGATACCGATTAAAATTGGTTAAAGAACTCACGTCGACATAATCCGTAATGGACTTTAGCCTGATGTTTGTCATGCCTATTTCCTGCCCCTGATAGACAAAGGGCGTTCCCTGCTGAAACAAATAGCTGACTGCAAGCATGGTGCCGCTGGCGCGCCAATACTTTTCATCTCCATAACGACTGATCACCCTGGGATGATCATGGTTCTCAAGATAGAGGGCATTCCAAGCCCTGCCATTCAAGGCGTGCTGCCACTTTGTGAAAGCCTTTTTCAGCTTCACCAGCGAAAACGGACGATGTATGTACTCCGTATAAATGCAATCCGCCATCATGTGATCAAAGGAGAACATCATGTCGAGGCTCTTTTTCGGTCCAGTGAGATATTTCAGTGCGGACTTCACGGTCGTCAGTGGTCCTTCCCCCAGTTGGAAGCAATCATATTCCTTACAAACCTGTCGGAATTCATCCATGTACTCATAAATATGCGGGCCATCCTTATAATACGGCAAACCGTTCACTGCCGGCAGAAAGGGAAGTCCGTTTGGCAGCTTCTCATTCTTGGAAATAAAGTTGATCACGTCCTCGCGGAAACCGTCCACGCCCATGTCCAGCCAAAAGCGAAGAATACTCTTTACCTCCTCGCGAACCTTGGGATTGTCCATGTTAAGATCGGGTTGTTTTTTTGCAAAAATGTGAAGATAATACTGTTTTCTGAGTTCATCATACTCCCACGCCTTTCCTTCAAAGAGGGAGTCCCAGTTATTCGGTTTATCACGCCAAATGTAATAATCGCTGTAAGGATTGTCCTTCCCCTTACGGCTTTCCTGAAACCAGGGATGCTCATCCGAGGTATGATTTACCACGAGATCCATAATGACCTTTAATCCAAGTTCATGCGCTTTGTTCAGCACCTTCTTGAATTGCTCCAGGGTGCCATAATCCGGATGGATATTTTTGTAATCAGAGATGTCATAACCAAAATCTGCATTGGGAGAAGGGTAGATCGGCGAAAACCAAATTCCATCCACGCCAAGGGACTTGATATACTCCAGCTTCTCATAGACACCGTACAAGTCTCCGATTCCGTCCCCATTTCCATCTTTAAAGCTTCTGATCCAGATCTGATAAAAGGACATCTCCTTATACCAATCGCTACTCATTTTCTACACCTTCTTTTGTTTATTTTATTCCATTCACGTCCTGAACTAAAGTGATTGCGCTTTCCTTCGTTTCCTGCATGCGATCCGTGATACTGTCCTTGGCATCCTGCATGCGATCCGTGATGCTGTCCTTGGCATCCTGCATGCGATCCGTAATGCTATCCTTGGCATCTTGAATGTGATCCGCAATACTATCCTTAGCATCCTGGATATGTCCTGCGATATGATCCCTTGTCTTTTTGACCCCCGTCACAAAGGTATCCTTGGCTTCCGAGAGATTCTCCTTCATGTCAGATACGTTTTCCAACATACCTTCATACCATTTTCTCGGAGCCTCAGACACTTTGTTCGATGCACTTAACAGCCCTGCTGCCATGTCAAAAAAGTGATCCGACGGCTGATATTTTCGCTCGGTCATGGAGCAGCTCCGATGAAGCTCTATGACCTCTCCATAGCGTTCTACTGCCATTCTCACCGCGCTCTCCCACGAAAGATAAATCTCATCCATGGCATTTTGTCCAACCTCATGAATCCTGTTAAGATCCTTGCAGGCCTCTCTGAGGCATCCAGCCATCGCCTCGGCACTTTCTTCAATGAGATACCCATTTCTAAGATCCGTAATGCCCTCCGCGGCACAGGAATTCCGAATCAGAACGCTGGCAATGCCACAGGCCGCAGCCTCACGAACCACAAGCCCATTCGTGTCATAGGTCGAGGGGAACAAAAAAAGATCTGCGCGAGTATTCCACGCGCGAAGTACGTTCCTATCATAGATGGCGCCAGTAAAGAATACCTTGCCACTAAGTCCAAGCTCCCTCGTCCTTTCCTGCAATTCCTCCGCATCCGGTCCGCTTCCGACAAATACCATGCGGAAATCCATGCCCTCGCCGTCTAAAAGCTTCATGCAATCCAGGATCAACGGCAAGCCTTTGTATTTGATGATTCTGCCAACAAACAGGAATACGGGAACGCCTTCAGGAAGATCATAATCCTTTGTCGCCTCCGCGACGCCCAGCACGTCTACCCGTCCCTTTGCAAAATCCACCCCATTTGGCATGACGCGATAACGCCCCTCATATCCCAGGGAGTGCAAATTTTCTCCCGCTCCGCCGCTAACTACCCAAATTTCATCGCACGCAGAAATGTTATCCACCAAAAATTTGATACTCTCCTTTTGCAGGTTCTTCGCCTTAATTGCCCGCGCAATGTCTATGTCAAATTTCGTATGGTACGTAAAGATCAGCGGTGCATTCGTCTCCTTGCGAAGAATGCGTGCCATCAGCGTCGAGGAAACAGGACAATGTGTATGAATCACGTCAGGCTCGAATGCCGCCATCTCCTTTACCGCCTTGACGTCAAAGGGATTTCCCGCACGATACCCACTGACAATGGCCGTTGTGTCAATGCTGTGATATGGCACCACCGGATAAGGATACTCCCCGTACTTTGCGTCAGGATAACGCGGCGTACCCACCAGAGGCTCTGCCAACCCTTCCTCCTGCATGATCCTTGCATAATTCATTACTACGTTCGCCACACCGTCTATGACGGGTGGAAAAGAATCATTTAATAATGTTACTTTCATCTATGGAAAGCGCCTCCTTATGATTTGTGTCTGCCATGCCCTGCCAAAGCCTTTGGTTCTCCTCCCCTAGCTTTTTCATTTTCTCCTTTTGCTCTTCCAGTTTGATCGTCATTAGGCGAATGAGCTTCGCAGATTCCTCCCTGCGAATACTTAAGGTATGGAGCATAAATTGTTCAGAAATCTTCCGTGCCGTAGGACTATCTGAATTGACATAAGCGTTCCAGAGAATTTTGATTCCCCAGAGAAATACGTAAAAAGCCAGTACGGAAACCAGCACGGAAATTCCCGCCAGGAAACCGGAAACCACGGAGGTTGCTGAGCTAAATGACATGAAGAAAAAGCAAAGAGTCATTACCAAAAAGGCACCAAGCATCATCCCTAGTCCAAGCTTTATGTCCGTTTTATTCTTTTCAGCCTCCAACCGGTATCGTTCCATCATGTTTTTCTCGCGGGTGAGTTCTTCCTCCAAATGATAGTTCTGCCCAAGATAGATCTCCTTATACCGCCTGGAATCCTCAAAGGGTCTCTCATAAACTACCTTGATTCCACCCACAATCAAAAACAGAAACAAGGTCACAACCAGCAAAACGGCGGCAAGAAAGGAAAGGATGCTGTAACGTGTCTTCATCTCTGAAGGCGTGACCTGCAATAGAATTGCCCTTCCGCCGTCAACTGTCACTCTCGCAATGACCTTGATGTTGCTTTCCCCTTTTCCCTCCGGCCAGGACTCCAAAATCCGTTGGGTATCCTTATCATAGATGCCAACCTCAATGCTTCCCTGCTTTCCAACACGCAAACAATATACTTGATAATCCTTGGTTAGACTTAAAAAAACTTCATTCGCTGCATTTCCCTTTGAGCCGGGTGCCGGAATACACTCACTGCTTGTCACCGAAACATACTGCATGTTTTTTAAATTACTCATATTGAATTCATTGATCTGTTTCGGAAAATAATATTTTAAAAGCTCGGTGACATAAAGCATAAGAAGGAATATGCTTGTCGCTGCCAATAGAACCGTAAATTTAAAATATTTTGAGACCTGATATCGTTTCATGTATCTTTTCTCCCATACTTGAAACTATGATGGCTGTCAGTACTTAGGACGATTTCACAAGCCTTTGAAATCTAACCTGGCTTGCACCATCACTCTCTCGCACATGTATTTTCTTTATTGTATCACAAAGAACAAGCATCGTCCATGGCATCATAAAAAAAGGGAAACTCCCATTAGGAATTTCCCTCCTCCAGCATGTTCTCAATAAAGATTCCATAGCCCCTCTCTGGCGAATTGATCAATACGTGCGTCACCGCGCCAATAATCTTTCCATTTTGAATGATAGGCGACCCGCTCATGCCCTGAACAATGCCGCCCGTGCGCCTAAGGAGCTCTGCATCCGTAACCTTTAGTTCTATTCCACGATTTACGTTGTCATGCTCTAAACGGACCCTGGTAATCTCAACCTCAAAGCATTCAACCTCCTCTTCCAGCGTGCAAAAGATTTTTGCCGGGCCCAGCTGTATTTCCTGCTTTAGGCCGATCGGCATTGCCTTTCTCTCTGCAAGCTCTCTTCCGGCTTCATTACAGGTTCCAAACACGCCGCGGTCACTATTAGATCGTATCTCGCCAAGAACATAGCCATCATCATATATGATTCGTCCCGTCATCTCTCCCGGACTCCCGTTTTCTCCGCGTCGCAGGTTTACTATTTCCGTCTGATACAGCGTGCCGCCATCCACCTCCACGATGGTTCCCGTGTCAACGTCCGCAATGCCATGTCCCAGCGCTCCAAATTTCCCTTCCCCGTCAATATAGGTCAAGGTACCAACACCCTGAAGATTGTCTCGAATCCAAATGCCTGCCTTATACTGCCCTGATTGATTCATGACTGGCCAAACAACGACGTCCTCTCGCCTTTCATTTCGCTCAATGGTAATTGTCACTGGTCTTCCCTCAGAGCTTTCAATCTGACGCATGAGCTCCTCTTTATCCGAAACAGCCATTCCATTGACCGCCAGGACATAATCTCCTGCCTGTAGCAGATTTTCCGCAGGCTTTACCTTCTGACCATCCATCGTCTCAAATTCCGCGATCCCAACCACAAAAACGCCTTGACTTTCCAGATAGATACCGATGGGATTTCCCATGGGAATCAACTCCTGATCGTCAATCACGCGAATGTCTACCTTTTTCAGCGGAAAGATGCCAAAGAGCCGAACCTCCATGTCATAGCGGTCCTGCTGCCCCGTCTGCATGGTAACGGGGCGTGACAAATCGACTGTCACGGCCTTTACGGATGAATCTTGACCAGTCTGAAAGGCCGCACGCACCTCTCCCGTGGCCGGAACCCCCAGATCCATGCTTTGACTTTGCCTTGCACGAAAATACAGTGTTGAGGGAATACGTCTTGTGATCCCATATAATAAAAGCCCCACCACCGCAGAGGCAAGTAAAATTATAAAAGCTATTGCAAGATTTTTGATCCGCCTGTGTGTCACCTTGATTTGCATTGCACATACCTCGCCACTTCTTTTTGTTTCGCGTAAGCTCATTTTTCCGCCAAGAAAATAAGAAGGACACCATCGTGATGTCCTTCTTAGTATGTACCTGCAATCTCTTTTTATCCCGTCAATGAAGCGTATCAGTCTTCCTCTTTTTGGGAGTGCGCCTGCTTACGCATTTCCATGGCATTTGTGATGGCTGCCTCTGAGAGACCGTCCCCTCCGAGAAGTCTTGCCAGCTCTCTTGTCGCCTCTTCTTCCGTAAGAAGTCTTACGTCCGTCGCCGTACTGCTCCCATCCGTATTCTTCTCGATGAGATAATGCGAATCAGCCATGGCCGCGATCTGTGGTAGGTGCGTGATACAGATCACCTGATGTGCCGTTGAAACCTTACCGAGCTGCCTGGAAACCTGCCATGCCGTCCTGCCACTGATGCCGGCGTCAATCTCATCGAAGATCAAGGCATCCACCTCGTCTCGTTTTGCGAGCACCGTCTTTATGGCAAGCATGATTCTCGAAAGCTCACCGCCACTGGCAACCATGCCAAGAGGTCTGCGTTCTTCGCCAGGATTTGTGGAAATCAGAAATTCCACGTCATCCGCCCCCTTCTCCGTAGGGTTCTCCAGCTTCTCAACATGAATTTCAAAATCCACCTTCAGGAAATTAAGCTGCTCCAAGGCCGCCGTCAGAAGTCCCGTCAAGGTCTTTGCGTTTTTCCTTCGAATGGAGCCAAGCACGTCACATGCCTTATCTAGTTGCTTTTTTGCTTTCGCCTCGTCATCCTTGAGCTTTGCAAGATATGCATCATAATCAGCTAATTTCTCTAAGTATTCCCTGCGCGTCTCACCATATGCAAGAATCTCTTCGATGGTATTGCCATATTTTTCCTTGAGCCGATTGATCAAGTTCAGACGATCCTCCGTCTGGCGAAGCGTTGCCTCATCATAGGTGACGTCCTCCATATAATCCGCAAGATCCCTGTTGTAATCCGCAAGCAGGCTATCCACCTCTGAAAGCTGCTCCTCCAGCTCCGCAAGGCGCTTGTCAAAGCCAGATATGCTTCCCAGTGCCCGAAGTGCCCTGCTGAGCGCACTACCGGCGCCATCCCCGCTTGTATAGGAATAGCTCTCACTCAGTGCCTCCATGATCTTTTGACCATTGACCATACGGCGATACTGCTCCTCAAGCTCTTCGTCCTCGCCGATGCGAAGCGTCGCCTCCTCAATCTCACGCACTTCATATTCCGCAAGGGACTGTTCCCGGGCTCTTTCCTTCTCGTCCAGACCTTCTTCCCCAAGCTTTTTCTCCAAGGCTTTCCAGGCGTGATACGCCTTTGAGACGTCCTCTAAGGCCTCCTGCGCATCCCTTCCGCCGAAAGCATCCAATATTTCCAAATGCTTTTTCTTGTGTAGCAGGGACTGGTGCTCATGCTGACCGTGAATGTCGATCAAAACCTCCGCCAGTTCTTTTACCTGCTTGGCTGTAACCACCTCACCATTGACGCGGAATACACTCTTTCCCACCTGCATTTTGCGGGCGATCAGAACACTTCCGTCCTCCTGTGGCTCCAGCTCCATCGCCAGAAGCTTTTCCCGCACCTTCTCGTTTCCCGTAAAGGTCAGCTCCACCAAGGCCTGCTCTGTTCCCTTGCGGAGCATTTCCTTCTCGAATTTTGCACCTAATGCAAGATTCACGGAGCCAAGAAGCAGGGATTTACCTGCGCCCGTCTCACCTGTGAGGATATTCAGCCCCTCCCCGAAGGTAACGAACGTCTCCTCCATCAGCGCCAGATTTTTCACGTGTAAGCTTTGTAACATGTCTCCTCCTTCTGCCGCCTTCTTTGATCCTACGTACCCATTCTCTGAATCAGATTACCCCATAATCTCATTCATTTTATTCATCAGCAGTCTGGTCTCTTCTACCGTTCTTACGGCTACCATAATAGTATCATCCCCAGCGATGCATCCTACCACCTCCGAGAACTGCAGGGCGTCAATTGCCATGGCAACTGCCATCGCCATGCCTGAGACCGTTTTAACGACCAAGATGTTCTGCGCCATGTCCATGGAGACAAATCCATCTCGAAGGACGCGCACCAGCTTTTCATTTTCGCGTTCGCCCGCTTCCCTGTGAAATGCAACGTAGCGCTGTCTGCCGCCAGCCGTTCCATCTACGGAAAGCTTCGAAAGCTTTAGCTCGCGAATGTCTCTCGAGAGCGTTGCCTGCGTTACCTGAATGCCTTCCTTTTCCAGATAATCCCGAAGCTGCTCCTGGGTCTCCACCTCATACTTTTCTATGATGTCCAATATTTTTCGTTGTCTGATTTTTTTCATATTGTTAATCCACTCCTAAACCTTCGTTTTTCGAAGGAAGCTTCAAAACCAATACCTAGTCCTTCATCTTCTGATGCAACGCCTCTAGAAAGCTCACCTTACTGAGTTGAATAAATTCCGCACTTTCCTTACTCTGCCGAATGGAAATGCGATCCCCCGTTACCATGGTAAAGGTGTTTGCTCCGTCCAGGCTCGCGGAAACCTCCTGCTCCTTCCCTTCTTTTCCCAAAGGGATCTCAATCACAACCTCATCCTCAGGCGAGAGAATAATGCTTCTGTGATTTAAGGAATGGGGGCAAATGGGCGTCAGCATCATCAGCTTTGCCCCAGGCTCCACAAGAGGACCGCCTGCGGACAAATTATACCCCGTAGACCCCGTCGGCGTCGTCACGATCATGCCGTCTGCCTGATATTCATGCAGGAAGGAACCATTCACGTAAATGCGAAACAAGATAACGCGAAGTGCGCCATTTCGAGTGATGACAATGTCATTCAAGGCAAGTCCGCCCTTGGTCTCACCATCCTTCAGCGTCGCTTTTCCCTGCAAAAGCATGCGGCTTTCCTTGCGGTAATCTCCCTCAATCAGTCGATCCAGGGCCGTTTCGATGCCACTTCGTTCGATCTGTGTCATAAAGCCAAGACTGCCTAAATTGACACCAATCAGCGGAATGTGAGAATGAATGGTTTCCCTTGCCGCCTGTAACACGGTTCCGTCACCGCCAAGCACCAACATAACGTCGACGTTCTCCGGGAACTCTGGCTCCTGTCGTCCTTCGCTTTTCCAATCCTTTTCCACGATCAGCAGGCGAACCTCCTGCCCCTTAGCCTCTAAATACTCCTTGATCTGATGCGTTACCTTCAGCTCCGGATCCTTGAATTGATTTACGTAAATCAAAAATCGAATGGCCATGCTATAGCTCCTCTATTTTCTCCCGGCCCCATTATAAGGTATGGGAATTCTCCACGATGCCCGTAATGACGTCCTTCCATTTTGCCGTTTCAGACAGACCGCTCTTCTCCTTCGTCACCACGGCGAGTGCTTCCTCGGCCTCACGCTCCGTCAGCGCGAGAACCTCCTCCGTCGGCTCTTCTTCCTTCTTCAAATACACCAGATATTCGATGTTTCCCTCCGGTCCCTTGATCGGAGAATACTGAAGGCCCATCACGGAAAAGCCCGTAAGACTTGCAAAATCAATGACCTTCTCAATGACCTCCCTGTGCGTGGAAAGCTCGCGTACAACGCCATTCTTTCCAACCTTATCGCGCCCTGCCTCAAACTGAGGCTTAATCAGGCATACCATCTCCCCGCCAAGCTTTAACAGATTTCTTGCGGGAATTAAGATCTTCGTCAGGGAGATAAAGCTGACGTCCACGCTGATAAAATCGAGTTGCTCCGGAATGTCCTCCGGCTTTAGATATCGAAAATTCGTCTGTTCCATGCAGACGACCCGTTCATCATTTCGAAGCTTCCAATCGAGCTGTCCGTGTCCCACGTCAACGGAATACACTCTGCTCGCGCCATTTTGCAGCATACAGTCCGTAAAGCCACCCGTGGATGCGCCTACGTCCATGCAAGCCCTTCCTTCGAGAGGAAATGCCCAGGTCTGCATGGCCTTTTCCAGCTTAAGTCCGCCCCTGCTGACATATTTTAGGGTATTACCGCGCACCTCCAGCTTACATTTTGTCAGGTCAAACATGGTTCCTGCCTTGTCTTCCTTCTGTCCATTCACATAGACGTTCCCTGACATAATAATGGCCTTTGCTTTTTCCCGGGAGGCGGCATAGCCCTGCTCCACGAGGATCACGTCTAGTCGCTCCTTCATGCGTTCCATGCCTCCCATATCCTGTGGCGAATCCCCTCGGGATCCATCCCTAAATGCTCCTTCAACACATCGACGTTGCCATGCTCTACATAGGTATCAGGCAGGGCAATCGGCAAAATACGATTCTGGAATCCGTGCGCGTTGGCAACCTCCAAAACCTTTTCCCCAAAACCGCCGCAGGCAACGTTCTCCTCCAGCGTTACTATCAGCTCATGATCCTTTGCAGCCTCTAAAAGAGTCTCTTCATCAATCGGCTTGACAAAGCGGGCATTGATGAGACTGACGTTTACGCCCTGTTCCTTTAAGAGTTCACGAATCTTAACCGCTTCCTCCACCATGCTTCCCACGGCAAAAATAGCCACGCCGCTCTCACGGAAAATCCATTCTGCCTTTCCCAGCACAATGGGCTCCCGATGCTCCTCGAGTCCTGCATATGCGGTTCCCCTGGGATAACGGATGGCAATCGGCCCGTCAAAGTCCATGGCAAACTGCAGCATGTCAGCAAGCTCCCACTTATTCTTCGGCGCACAGACGTGCATGTTGGGAATGCCGGATAAATAAGACAGATCAAAGATTCCCTGATGGGTTTCCCCATCGCTTCCAACAAGACCTGCGCGGTCAATGGCAAAGACCACGGGCAGATTTTGCAGGCAGACGTCGTGAAGGATCTGATCATATGCCCTCTGCAGGAAGGAAGAATACACGGCAACGACGGGCTTCATGCCGCCGGCTGCCAAGCCTGCCGCAAACGTAACGGCATGCTCCTCTGCAATGCCGACGTCATAAAAACGATCCGGGAACTGCGTCCGAAAACGCTTTAGCCCCGTACCATCCGGCATGGCTGCCGTGATCGCCACCAAATTGTCCTGCTTTTCCGCAAGCGTACATATCACGGTTGAAAATACGTCCGTATAGCAGGGCTCTGCCTTCTGTCGAAGAAGCTTTCCCGTCTCGACGTCAAAGGGCTCCGTTCCATGGAATCTTGCAGGATGCTTTTCCGCGGGTGCATAGCCCTTACCCTTCTTCGTGAGTGCATGAATCAATACGGGGCCTTCAACCCTTTGTGCCGCATGGATGACGTTGACCATGGCCTGCACGTCATGCCCGTCCACGGGTCCAAGATAGGTAATTCCCATGTCCTCAAAAAACATGCCGGGAATCACTAAGGTTTTCAAGCTACTCTTTAGCCTTCGAATGGTGCGAATCATGTGATTTCCTTTGGCACTGCCGAGCAAGGCATTATAGATACCTTCCTTCAGATCCAAATATCCGCCCGCCGTTCGAATGTTATTTAAATATTTAGACACCCCACCTACGTTTTCAGAGATGGACATGTTATTGTCATTTAAAATGATGATAAAATTGGTTTCAAGCTTTGAAGCATTGTTCAGTGCCTCATACGCCATGCCGCCCGTCAGGGAACCGTCACCGATCACGGAGACGATGGTTCTCTTTTCTCCCTTATGATCGCGCGCCATCACGAGTCCTAACCCTGCAGAGATGGAGGTCGAACTATGGCCCGTGTCGAAGCAGTCACAACAGCTTTCCTTGCGCTTCGGGAAACCGCTCATGCCATGATATTGCCGCAGGGTATCAAACCCTTCTTTGCGTCCCGTCAGGATTTTGTGGGTGTAAGCCTGATGTCCAACGTCCCAAACAATCTTGTCCTCTGGCAAATCCAGTGCAAGATGAAGCGCCATGGTAAGCTCCACGGCACCGAGATTCGATCCCAAATGTCCGCCCGTCACGCTGATCTTTTGAATCAGGAAATCACGAATTTCCTGTGCCAGCGCAGGATAACACTCGGGATCAATCTTCTTTATGTCATTTATATTTTCAATGCTCTCTAGGTACATGAAAAACCTCTTTTTCGCTCACGCTATTTTTTTCTGTAAATCAGGTGAAGAATCAGCTCCTCCAAAAAGGCATGCTCTCCCGGGAGCTCACGCAAAAGTGCCACGGCCTCCTCCGAAAGCTTTTCCACCTCGCGCCTGGAGCTTTCCAATCCGCGGAGCGTAACATAGGTCTCTTTTCCGCTCTCTGCATCGCTTCCAACCGTTTTTCCAAGCTCAGCGCTGTCTCCAATGACGTCTAGAACGTCATCCTGAATCTGAAAGGCAATGCCGACCCTTCTCGCAATTTGCAAAACCTTCTCCAGCTCCATGGCGGTGGCTCCCGCAAGTGTCGCGCCGATGCCCATGGCAGTCTCAATCAATGCGGCCGTCTTCTTTTCATGGATAAAGAGAATCTTCTCCATGTCCATGGGAAGGTTCTTTTTCTCAGCCTCCACGTCTGCCACCTGACCTCCCAGCATGCCGTCGATTCCTGCCTTCACGGCCAACATCTCGCCGCAGCTTGTCAACCTCTGCAGTTCCTGAGCATCCTTCCCGGCCATTACGCATCGCCTGATTGAGGAAAAAATCAGTTCAAACGCACTGTTCATCAGCCCGTCGCCCATGAGAACGGCCATGCCGTCTCCATAAACCTTCCAGGTGGTCTCCTTACCGCGGCGATATTCGTCATTATCCATGGCAGGAAGATCATCATGCACCAGCGAATAGGTATGGATCATCTCCAGCGCCGTCATAAACTCCTGCAGCTCCAAGGTCTCCTTCGCCTCTTCTCCTGCGAAGAGCCGATAGGTCTCCCGCATCAGCAGAGGGCGAAGCCTTTTCCCGCCCGCCATAAAGCTGTAATCCATGCCATCCAAAACCACCTTGACATAGGGCATGTGCTCCTGCTTTTTCAGATATTCATGAAAAACGGTACAGATGCTCTCCGTCACCTCTTCCGTTTTTTTATGCAGTTTCGCCTGAAACTCCTTCTCTTCCATAGGTTACGCCTCCGTTTCGTCACCGTCCAGCTCTTCCAGCTCGCCGTTTGCGCTAAGTGCCAACACCTTTTTTTCCACACGGTCAATCTGGTCATTACAGGTCTTTAACAAAGCAACGCCCTCGCTATAGGCACGGAAGGCATCCTCAAGAGAAACGTCCGCATCAGACAATACCCCTATCAGATGTTCCAGCTGATCAAAATTCTCTTCCAGACTTAGCTTTTTCTTCTCTTCCATTCCAATCCTCTTAATCCACTCAGGATGATTACTTCCATCCTCCTAAGCCTTTTATCTCACTCAGGACTCTATTCCGTCATCATAGTTTCTTAATTCAGCCCTTGCTGCCATTCAGCCCTCGCGAACGGCCGTACCTTTTGGGAAGCCGTCAGTAAAGCTGACTGTTGAAGTACCCTTTACTTCCACCTGAATTCTGCCATCCTGTACCTGAATGTCAAGCTGATCTCCCACGCAAACCTGTTCGACGGACCTAACGTTTCTCCCCTCTGCATCCTCCACGTAAGAGAATCCGCTCGAAAGCTTTTCTAAGGGAGACAACCCTTTCATCTTTTCCACGTAAAGCTCTAGTGCATGGCGCCGCGCCGTGAGAATGGTGCGCATGTTGCCCTCCAGCCGATCCTGCAGTTGCGAATGGTACTGTCTGTACCCGCGGATCTTGGCCGCCGGACTTCCCATGCCTACCTGCCGTTCCAGCCTCATTAAGAAATCGCGCTTTCTCGTCAATACGCGGTTCATGTTTCTTCGAAGCTCTGCGTCATATCCTTCCAGCCGATCTAAAAGCTCTCGCACGTTCCAAACCGCCAGCTCTGCAGCCGCAGATGGCGTCGGTGCCCGAAGATCGGCAACATAGTCAATGATCGTCGTATCCGTTTCATGCCCTACGGCAGAAATGACGGGAACGCTGCAATGAAAGACGGCCTCTGCAACCGCCCTCTCGTTAAAGGCCCAAAGATCCTCGATGGAACCACCTCCGCGCCCGACAATCATGACGTCTACGCCAAGCTGCTCCAATGCATGAATGCCATTAACAATGCTCGGCACGGCCTCCTCGCCCTGTACGATCGCAGGATATAGAATAATTTTCACGTAAGGATTCCTGCGCCTTGCTATTTGAATAATGTCGCGGACGGCAGCCCCCGTGCGTGCCGTCACGACGCCAAGCGTCCTGATATATTTTGGGATGGGCCTTTTATACTCAGGGGCAAACATGCCCAATTCCTCTAACTCCCGCTTTAACCTTTCATATTCCTCATACAGTCTGCCTGCGCCGTCCAGCTCGATCTGCCTTGCATATAGCTGGTATTTGCCATCCCGCTCATAGACGTCCACGCAGCCGCCGACAATAACCTGCTGTCCATCCTGCATGCGAAAAGAAAGACCCCTCCGGTTCCCCGCAAACATAACGCAGCTGATGGTTCCTTTAGGATCCTTCAAGGTGAAGTAAATATGTCCGGAGGTATGATACTTACAATTGCTCACCTCTCCCTTTACAAAAACGGACTGTAAGAGGTAATCCTGCGTGAACATGTTTTTCACGTAAGCATTGATCTGCCCTACGGTATATACGCTACGAATTTTGATCACCCTTCTTTACAAATTTTGCCAAAACGCCATTGACAAAGGCGCCTGAACTATCCTGTCCATATTTCTTTGCGATGGTAACGGCCTCATCGATGGCAACGCCCTCAGGGATTTCATCATCAAATAAAATCTCAAATAAAGCCAGGCGCAGCACGGTCAGCTCCACCTTACCAATACGCTTCGTATTCCATTTTTCCGTCTTTTCATTCAAAAGCTGATCCAACTGGGGAAGCTTTTCCATGATCTTCTCATACTTTTCCTTGATGCGCTCTGCAAATTCACCCACTTCGCTTCGCTCCTCGTCTTCAAAGAAAAGCTTTACCTGCTCCGGCATATCCTCCAAGGAATTGAATTCTACCCGGAACAACAGCATGAATAACTGTTCTCTTTGTTCGTGTCGTCCCATTGATTTATCTGCCTTTACTTCATGATTACGCCGGAGAATCGAACGTTAACGCCTGCGCAGGTCATTCCCGTCATGTTCTCGATGGCGCTCTTAACCTTCCCCTGAAGCTTTTGACTAACCTCGGGAATGTTGTAACCATACTTCACGTTCGCTGCCATGTCAACCTTCACGGTTTTATTCTTAATCTCTACCCTTACGGCCTTGGACGCCTTGGAAGCACTGCTTCCGGGAATGATCACTCCCTCAACCTCTGAGGCGGCAATGGATGCTACGTGTGCAACAACCGTCTCCGCAATGCGAACCGTTCCTACGGATTCGTCCTCCTTCAGCATAACTGCGTTCTGCTCTTTTTCCACGTCCTCTTCCTCCTAACATTAGATTCTACAATCATTCTGGATAATATATTATTTTACCACTTCTTGACTAATTTGTCACCCAAAATGTCAGACAAAGCATATCTTCATTTTGATAGTATGATATTCGGGTTCCTCCTGTGGGATAATAATCAAAAATTTTATTCTGATCCAGCAAGAAACCAATGATTGCCTCATAGCAATCCCTCGTGGCACACTTTAAGGAAACCTGATAACGATCCTCCGCGGAGGCCTTACCAAATAAGATTCGAAGCGCTCCCTGATCCACCTCGGTAAACAGCGCTCCCTCCCTTACGAAATAATTATCCTTCGTTGCCGTACACGTGGGGAGTGGTACGATTTCGTCAATCTGATGCTCCTTTAAGATTTCCTCCGTCGTCACGCAAAGATACTCGTAAAGGATCTCTGGTCCCAATGCGCCTCCATTTTCCGGCCGGTAGGAATTATCCCCCCAAGTGGCATCCACGTAATAATACTCTCCGTCTGACTTTACTAAATTCCAGCCATGAGGTTCTCCCTGCGCCGTTCCCTGAATCAGCGTGCACTCCAAGCCCATGGCGTTTAACAAATACTGCATGGACTTTGCATAGCCCTGACAAACGGAACGTTTTCCGACAAGTGCAGAATAAATCGTCTGATTGTCCGGTGCGTTCAAATCATATTCCGTGTCACGAATCAATGTCTCATAGACATACTTGATTTTCTCATAATCGCTGCCATCCGTCCACGCAAAGTCAAAACCATTCAGGATTTGCTGCGCCGCAAGCTTGATCTCCTCTTGTCTGACAACTGCCGTCCCTCGATCCATCCCATAATTTCCTGAAAAAGAATAGCCAATGACCTGCTCTCCCAAAAGATGCGTGGAATATGAGTAACCCTCCACAAAAAACAGTTCGGGATGATCCATGCACACGCACGAAAACACATACTCTAAATCCTTCTCCGTAAGTCCTTGGTCCAGCCCCTTCTTAGAAAGCTTTCCCTCCTCGGCCATGCTTCCAAGAATATGCTCCATGTCCTCATACCAAAGCTTTTGTGCACTGTTTAAGCTCTGATATGCGAACCTGCTGCCTGAGACAAGGAAATAATCATCATACGCTGGATTTTCGTTTGCAGCCGCAAGACTGCGCTCGGCTTCCAGACTGCGCTGAAGCTCCGCTTCTCCCTCTATGAACCCATTGGTCAGATCTAAATCCGTATCCTCAAAGGGATTATAACAGCCGCTCAGCATGATTAGCATTGCGATCGCTAAAATCAGTTTTCGCATCTTCCCCTCCAAATTTGAATTAATTCCTGCTAAACTCCGTGAGTACTAATCCCTTATTTCGATCCAGCGTCATGCCAATACTCCAGGAATTGACAAAGAGCAGCAGAGGATTGCCCTTCATGTCCTTCACCTTCTTCATGTCAGAGGTACCAATGAGCTTTTCTACGTTTACCTCCTCCTTGTTTTCGATCCAGCGGATGTGCTCGTATGGCAGGTTCTCCAGACGAATCTCTACGTTATATTCGTTCTCCAGGCGATATTTCAGCACGTCAAACTGCAGCACGCCGACCACGCCTACAATGACCTCTTCCATGCCAGCCGTCATCTCCGTAAAGATCTGAATGGCACCCTCCTGAGCAATCTGTTCAATTCCTTTTACAAACTGCTTTCTCTTCATGGTATCAATCTGACGTACGCGTGCAAAATGCTCAGGCGCAAAGGTCGGAATTCCTTCATACGCAAATTTCTCCTTCGGCATGCAAAGCGTATCTCCGATGGAGAAAATTCCGGGATCAAATACGCCAATGATGTCTCCTGCATATGCCTCCGTCAGAATCTTTCTCTCGTCCGCCATGATTTGCTGTGGCTGAGAAAGGCGAAGCACCTTGTTTCCTTGCACGTGACGCACCTCCATCTGTGCGTCAAACTTACCGGAGCAGATGCGCATGAATGCAATTCTGTCGCGGTGAGCCTTATTCATGTTCGCCTGAATCTTGAATACAAACGCGGAAAACTCCTTTTCCGTCGGTTTGATCAGTCCGATGTCTGACATTCTTGGAAGGGGCGGCGTCGTCATGTTCAGGAAATGCTTTAAGAAAATCTCCACGCCAAAGTTGGTCAGTGCGGAGCCAAAGCATACGGGGGTCAGTCTTCCTGCGCGAACCTCGTCCAAATCAAACTCCGCGCTTGCACCGTCCAGCAATTCAATCTCACCAAGCAGCTTGTCCGCCGCCTCATCTCCGATGAGTTCACGCAGATGCTCTTCATCCTTGATGGGAACCTCCGTTGCAACGCCTTCCTTGGTTCCCTTCTCCGTGTCAGAGTAGGAAATCACGCATTGGCTCTCTCGGTCATAGACACCCTGAAATGCCTTACCAGAGCCGATGGGCCAGTTTACGGGACAGGTTGCAATGCCAAGCTCCTTTTCAATGTCATCCAATAAATCAAAGGTATCGTTGGCGTCTCTGTCGAGCTTATTGATAAACGTAAAGATCGGAATGCCGCGCATGCCGCAGACCTTAAAGAGCTTTCTTGTCTGCGCCTCCACGCCCTTTGATGCATCGATGACCATGACAGCGGAATCTGCTGCCATCAAGGTACGGTAGGTATCCTCGGAGAAATCCTGGTGTCCGGGAGTATCCAAAATGTTAATGCAATATCCGTCATATTCAAACTGTAATACGGAGGAGGTTACGGAAATACCTCTCTCCTTTTCGATCTCCATCCAGTCGGAGACTGCGTGGCGCGCCGTCGCTTTGCCTTTCACGCTTCCTGCGAGGTTGATGGCACCGCCGTAGAGAAGGAACTTCTCCGTCAGGGTTGTCTTTCCTGCATCGGGGTGCGAAATAATGGCGAAGGTTCGCCGCCTGTTAATTTCTTGTGTATAATTGCTCATGTACGTATCCTCTTTATTCCAAAATCCCTGCTGACTCGGGGCGAGGTTTTGATCATTTTTCTGGTAGACTTTAGACCCAGAAAGATGATCAAAACCTTCCCCTCGAGTATCTCGCAAGCTTTATTATTCTAAATGAACTAAATCAAATATGCGTATAGTATTCCAAATAAATACGCAATCTACAGTTACGCTGATGAGCATCGTCACAAGTGGATCATGCTCTTGCCGGCCGTCTCGCCGGGAATGCCGAGCAGGTCAAGAACTGTCGCGGCAACATCGGCAAAGGTTTCTCGCGTGCCAAGGTTTGCGGGCGAAAGACCAGGGCCATAGGCAAGGAAGGGCACGTATTCACGGGTATGATCCGTAGTTACAAGGTATGCCGGATCACAGCCGTGATCTGCCGTAATCATCAGCACGTCCTCGGGGCCTAGCTTCTTCATAAGCTCCGGGAGCTTTTCATCAAAATAGGTCAGTGCCTTTGCATATCCGTCAATGTCCCTGCGGTGACCATACAGCATGTCAAAGTCAACAAGGTTCACAAAGCAAAGGCCCTCAAAGTCGCGATCCATCCATTCCAGAGTTCGTTCCATTCCTTCCGCATTGCCGGAGGTATAAACATGCTCGGTGATGCCCTGCCCGGCAAAAATGTCCTGAATCTTCCCGACGGCAAGAACCTCCTTGCCCGCCGCCTTTAGATGGTCAAGCATGGTAGGTGCAGGTGGCAGCAGGGAAAAATCATGACGATGCGAGGTTCTGACAAAGGGACCTTCTTCGGGGCCGATAAAAGGCCGCGCAATCACTCGTCCAACACCATGCTCTCCCTGAAGAATCTCTCTGGCGATGCGACAGTATTCATATAGCTGCTCCAGGGGAACCACTTCCTCATGGGCAGCAATCTGAAAGACGCTGTCCGCAGAAGTATACACAATAAGATCCCCTGTTTGCAAGTGTTTTTTTCCATACTCCTGAATTACTGCCGTCCCTGAGTAGGGAAGATTACATAGAACGCCTCGTCCCGTGCGTTTGGAAAATTCCTCCAAAACCTCCTTTGGGAATCCATTCGGATAGGTGGGAAGCGGTTTAGGCGAAACCACGCCGGCGATCTCCCAATGTCCAATGGTCGTATCTTTTCCCATGGATTTCTCCCGCAGTCTCGCAATCACACCCTGCGGCGACTGGCAGGGTTCTCCCACGGACACGCCGTCCAGGTTAAAAAGCCCCAGTCTTTGCATATTCGGAACGCGGAAAAAGGGACTGCCCGCCACACTACGCAAGGTGTTGACGTCGACGTCCCCAAAAGCCAGGGCATCTGGCTCCTCTCCAATTCCAAAGCTATCCAAAACAATCAAAAATATTCTTTTCATAGGTACTCCAAAGACATTCAAACATAAATTCACAACCATTCTATCACAAAAAAAGCTTTCTGTATACTTTTTTCTAAATGTCTTTTTCTTTCTGTCTGCATGGGTCAATCCTTGACAACGGTACTTATGATAATGTTTTCCGGAGAAACCTCCGTCTTTCTGCGGACAATATCTTCGATCTGTGCCCTTTGGGCATCCGTCAGTGCCGTCGCATTCACGACAACGTCAACGCCCGTGCCCGTTATGCTGACCACGACGTCTGAAAAGCCCTTGGCTTCGAGAAGAATCTCCGCGGCCGCTTCCTTCTCTGCAATCTGCGTCATTTCTACCATGCTGCTTACGGCCTGCGCCTTCTGATCATCACTCAAGTATTCATTTCCAATAATGTCAAGGAGCGTTGCCTTATTCTTCGCCCTCGTCTGTTCCTTTAAGAGCTTTGCATCAGACAAAATCCAAGCGCCAGCGGACGTAAAGACTGCCTCGCCAGGAATCTCACCCTCCTTCGGTGATGCAGATGCTGGCTGATCATCGCCCTCGCCGGCATTTCCCGGTCTGTCATAAACAAGATCCATGCCATCCTCGAGATAATTTTCTGTCAGCTCTGCACCATTTTCATCCAGGCTTGGAACGTCAAGTTTTACCTTCGCCGTACCATTTACATCCTGAAGTGCCAAAAGATCCTCCTCAGAAAGCTCCAGGATCGTTGACAGATCCTCCGCATTCTCCAGACTTGACGTATCCTGTCCCGCAACGTATCTCTCCGTAATTACCGTTCCCGAATCCACTGCCTTTAATTCGTCATCTGCCTTCTCTTTCATGGTGCTCTCCGCAAATTGCAAATACCCCGCAATGGCAATCATGACTGCAAGCGCCGTGATCATCAACTGGTTTTTCCTGAAAATGTTTTTCACTTCTTTACCCTCCTGCTTCCTGTTTGGTAGTTCATTCTATTCCCGTGAAGGACGAGATAGACCAAGCTTTAATACTTTTACCTTATGCGCTTCAATGCCAAAAAGAGCCTGTACGGCCTCCGACAGCTCGGAGCGAACGCATCCCGTCCCTACGCCCTCTGCAGCCACAACCACGCCTTGAATGCGTGGAAAGATTTGTTTTACGACGAACGGTGATTTTTCTCGTTCGCCCTCTTCATACACAGCCTTCTCCTCCCAGATGCTTTCCCGCCCTTCCTTTCCTACTCCCTCTGCGTTCTCCTCTGCCGTTTGCTTTTGCGTTCTTTTTTCATCCTTCTCCAGCACAAGCTCTCTCGATTGCTCTAACGTAATCATCACGCGAACCCTCCCGGCTCCCTCCACGGAGGAAAGTAGTTCCTCGAGCTCCCTTTCGACTTCATGAAGGTATTCCGTCTCATCCGTCATGACGCCGCCATCTCGCAGAATGCTCCCTTCGCACATCTCCCCTTGCATGTTTTTTTCTTCTGTTACACCTTTTCCGGTTCCCGGCAGAGGCAACGAGTTCCCCTCCCCTGCCATTTGTTTTCCTGTCCTTTTACTCGTCGGCAGTGCAATGACAAGCAGAAGAACGCCAAAAAGCAAAAGAAGTAACAGTCGATCCTTTTTAAGCAAGGGCTTTAATTTCTTTTCCACCCATTCCTCCGTCTTATGGTTCATCTTCCCCTCCCGCTCCAACGTCAAGAATTTCAATATCCTCCACAAAAGGGATCTCCACCGTAATTTCCCCTTCCTCCGTCATTGGAATCTGCCCGTCTCCATCCGTCGGCACGTTGAATGCTTCGCCGCTCTCCGCGGATAAGGTAAACTGCTCCTGAAGCTCTTCCAAATACAGCTCTATATCGCTACCTCTTCCCGTAAATAATCTCTGAATAGGCGTCAGAAATTGCAGAAGGATTAAAGCACTCATCAATAGCTTTAAGTACTTCTCATAGCTCTCCTTCGGCCGAAAATATACCAGCAGCTGCGCACAGGTCATAAAAATGGTAAGACCTCCCAGCTCCTTCAAAAGTTCACGTATCATGCCATTCATGCTCCCATGCCTTTCACACTCCATGCATCAAGGGAATCCCATCAGCCGCCTACCTCACGGAAACCGTCGCCATGGCCAGCACCAGCAGGAAAAACAGCATTGCCGTACCCGTAATGCCAAGCAGCAATAGTCCCGTGTCACCCGTTCTGTCCACTACCTTTGTCATCCTCTTGTCACTGACAATTCCCATGATTGCAGCCGCAAGCTTAAGCGTGAAGGAAACGGCAAATAGCTCAAAAAGCGGTGCGAGACAAAAAACCAACAGGAGCAGGGTAAGTACAATTCCAACGCCATTTTTGAGTACGGTTGCTGAGCCCACCACTAGCTCAAACACCCCCTCCGCGCCTTGTCCAATTCCCGGAATGGCCGCCACCACTCTTTGAAGCATGGAGGTCTTCACCTTATCTATGGCCGGCGCCAACGCTGCCTGTAGCATGCTAAGGCCTGCCACTGCGCCCAGCATGCCCTTCAGCCCCCAGAAGCTCACCTTTTTCAGCAGCTCCGTCAGATACTCCATTCGTTCCTGTCCCATGATCCCCTCCAGGACGGCGAATAAAAACAGACAAGTCGCAGCAGGTAAAAAGAGCGCTTTCAAAACCTCCTCCACGCCATATAGCACAAGCATTGTCATCTGATAACCAGCCCCGGCCGTAACTCCTCCCGTCGCCATTCCTACGGCAAACAAATAGGTCGGCATCAATAGCCTGATAAAAATCACCATATGCTCCAGCGCCGTCATGGCGGTCTCCGAAAGGCTTCGGAAGCATCCTGCAAGAATTGCCGCCTGTAAAAGATAAGTCAGATAAAAGCTGAGCTCGCTCACCTGATACTTCTCATAAATCTCTGAAAATTTAGTCAGCGCCGCACTGACAATGCCCAAAATGAGTAAACTCACCAAAAGCGTTTTTAGGCCTTGCCCATTCCCGCCAATACCGCAGATTCCCTCCCGAAACAAATATCGTACCAGATCCAGAAATCGACCTTCCAAAAGCATTCCAAGCATCTCCTCCAGCGAAAAGCTTGCCGACGGAAACAATTCCCTGATGCCTGCGCTTAGCTCTCCCAGCCGAAGTTCCTCCCATAACTCCTCCAGTTCCACGCCTTCCTCCTATGCCTCCCTTGAAATCCATATGACCTTAGCTCATCCGTTCCTTCCAACGTCGTCACAGCTTTTCCTGCCGTTTCCGCAGAGAGCTCATTTCCATAGCGTCAAGGAAAAGATTTGCTCCATGAGCGCGGTCAGAATTGTCATTCCTGAGAGCATGACGGAGAGCTTTCCTAGGGTTTCCAGCTGGCTCGCCAAAAAACCGTAGCCCTCATCCCGGCAAATGCCGGCGGAAAACTCACAGACATAGGTAATTCCCAATACCTTAACAAGAATCCCAAGCTGCTGACTGCCCGTCCCAAGCCACTCCATAAGTTCATAAAAAAGCTCGCTGACCCGCAGAATGCGTTTTATGCAAATGCCAAGCACCATGAATCCAAGTGCCAGTCCCATTAAGAAACCATAGCCTGGCTTTTCCCTCTTGATGGTTAGTGCCGCCATGACGCCAAGGATTGCAAAGGCGCTGATTTTGATTACCTCTCCCATCTCTCCTCCTTATGCAGATTCCAAAGCATCACAGGGCAAAGAAGGTTTGCACGGACGTAAATAATTCGTAGATATATGGCAGAATCCAGGACATGACAATGATGAGCCCCGCGAGACTTACCAAAAAGGCATGTTCCTCCCTTCCGCTGTGCTTAAGCACCTGTCCAAGAAGCGTTACCAGAATTCCGACCGCCGCGATCTTAAAGATCAGATTTACTTCCATCTCGTACCTCCGTCTGCTGTTTTACCAAAGGAAAAGAATGAGAAAAAGTCCCCCCATGATCCCCAGGCAACAAGCCACGCGGCTCTTTCCCCGAAGCTGTTCCCCTCTGATCTCTAAAAGCTCCTCTATGCGGGCCTGACTTCTGTCGAGTGCCCTTCTTTGCATCTGTTCATCCTGAAATCCCTTCGGTGCGGCAAATTCAAAAAAAGCATGGTATTCCTCCAGTGGCAACACCTTCCTGAGCTTCTCCTGAAGTCCATCCTCCAGCAGCTCGCGAAGGGAATCCTGCGGCCTTTCAAGGGCCCTTCTTCCAAGCTCTTCAAAGCTTTTTCCAAGGACCGTCGGCCGCTGCATACCCACCTGTAGGAAGCACTCTGGCAGCGACGTCCTTCCATAGCGGATTTCCCCCGAAATCAGTTCGAGAATGTCCCGTAGTTCCCTCACAGCACGCCATTCCTCCCGCAGGGTAAGGACATAACTCACTGCAAGTCCAAGGCTCCCCAAAAGCACCATGCACCCTCCAAGCAGTCTCATTCCCTGCTCTCCCCTCTGTCATATTGTCCAACTGCATCCTACCAGGCGGCCCTTTCCCGTACCCCTTTTTCGCAAAAGATGCCAAAGACGCTTTCTCCTGATCATATTCTGCAAAAGTACTCATCGGTCTTGTCCAGAAATCAATAAGCTGCGATGCCGGCGAGCCTTTCCCTAAAAGCAGGAAACAATCAAATAATGCATCTAAGCCGCGCATGATCACGTCGCGTTTGCTTCCTCCGTGAATCGTCGCAATAACCTTTACGCCACACCTTTGTGCTTCCCTCAGCGCCTCGATATCCTCTGCCCTTCCCAATTCATCCACGGCCAGAACGTCCGGCGACATGGAACGAATCAGGAGCTTCATGCCAATGGCCTTTGGGCAACCGTCCAAGACGTCCGTCCGTATTCCCAGATCATTTTGCGGCTCCCCCTGAAAGCATCCGGCCAGCTCAGATCTTTCATCCACCACGCCAACCGTTCGTCCCCTCCCATAAGCATTTCCATTTGAGATCTGACGAATAAGATCGCGAAGAAGCGTCGTTTTTCCGCATCCCGGCGGGGAAATAATTAACATGCTTTTCACCGTCCCCTTTTCGTAAAGATGCGGTAAAGCAACATCTCCCGCACCGCGAATTTCCCTTGCAACTCGCAGGTTTAGGCAAGAGATCTGTTTGATCGTTTGAACGTGGCCCCCTTCCATGACCACCTGTCCTGCCACGCCTAGGCGATGCCCGCCCTCCAGCGTTATGTACCCTTCCCTTCGCTGGTCTTCATAAGCATAGGGCGAATACTTGCATAGATGCAAAAGAAGCCCTGAAAGCTCCGATGGATTCACCTGTCTGGCTTCCTGCACAAGCTCCGTTTTTCCGCCCTGCTGATTCACAAACCATTCCTGACCCCCGGCCGTCATGAGCAACGGTTTCCCTGCCCTCATCCGAACCTCCGTCACGTCTTCCTGTAGCAATCTACCCCA
>JAEEGG010007891.1_pt1 | contig 24342 bp, 21 predicted proteins | sample 9134161 | NCBI WGS metagenome assembly JAEEGG01 (sample SAMN16246543, study PRJNA631951) | gut metagenome | biome: gut microbiome; feature: rumen; material: CR-attached | host: Bos | place: Iran: Karaj | collected 2018-10
TGCCCCTGGACTCGCATTCCTTCAGCAGCGCGATCATCTTGTCTTTCGGCAATGGCTTGATTCCCAGTAGTTTCCCTTCGATAGTTATACCATAGCCACCGTCGCTGACCATATTGTCGAAACCGAGTTCCTGCATATATCCCCTCGCCATAGCCTCGGAGCGGCCTGTGGCCAGGCAGAGGAAATGCCCGTCCGCCCGGAGCAGCTCGATGGCGCGCCTTGTGGACTCGGGAATATAATTCTTCGCGTAGCTGCCTCCCGCGATCAATGTCCCGTCGACGTCGAAGAATAGGTAACGTTTCCTCATCCTGCAACCGTTTTCAGGAATTCCATATCCTCATCCTTAGCCATCTTCCCGACGGCTTCGGTGACCTTATCGTCCGGAATGAGCCAGGTCCCAAGACCCACCTTGGGAATACGGACACCGTTGGACAGGGTGTATGTTTCTTGAAGTATCATTCGTCTGCGTAAATTATTGTCAGAGAAGGAAGAACAGAGCGACACCGCTGATACTCACGACCAGTCCGATGATCTCCTTCAGTCGTATCTTCTTTTTGTTCACCAGGACTTCCGGCACAATGATCATCACTGGAGTCAGTGCCATCAAAGTGGAAGCTATCCCGGCATTGGCATAGCGGACCGCCATCAGTGAGAGGGACACGCCTAATGCCGGACCGAACAGCGTGATGATAGAGGCATATTTCATCGTGACCGGGTCCTTGACGGCATCCTTGAGCCTGCCCAGGCCTTTCTGCAAGCTAAGCAGGATGAAGAAACCGGCGCTGCCGATCACGGCCCGGATCATCGTGGATGCGAAGGGGAGCATAGTCTCCATCAGCGCAGGGGAGTCCGAAGGTATGGCCTCTGCGTAATTCTGCATACCTATCTTGCTGAGCACCAGGCCGACACCCTGCCCGATACCGGCTCCTATACCAAGGAGGATGCCCTTGAGCGGCAGGTCCAGCTTGAAATGGTTTCCGGAGTCCCGGCTCAAAATGGAAATGCCTATACCGCAGAGGGTTACGATCATCGCCAATATGGATTTCAGGGAAAGCGTCTCGCCCATAAGCATCCATCCTGCGATGGCTGCGATAGGGGGAGCGAGGGTCATCATCAACTGCCCGAAACGCGGCCCGATGTGCAGGTAGCAAGTGAACAGGCAGTAGTCACCGAACACGTAGCCCACCAGGGCGGAAAGCCCGAGCCAGAGCCAGGTGTCCTTGTCGGAATATACCGGATACGGGCGTCCTACGGTGACCCAGAGGAGGAGACCCAGGAATATGACGGCGAGCACCAACCTGAGTACGTTGGTGACCATTGTGCCTACCCGTCTGCTGGATTTGTCGGAGAACCAGGCCGTGATGGTCCACGACATTGCTACGCCCAGCGATATGAGTTCTCCGATGTGATTCATTTTCTGGGCAAAAATAAAGAAAAAATGTAAATTAGCAGTCCCAAACAGTATATGTATATGAAACACTCACTGAAAGAATGGTTCGTTGTGACCAGATACTGGTCTTTCCCTGTCTCGACTATGCCTGTGATAGCGACTTTCGCATATCTTTTCAGCAAGGGACAGGTCCCCGGCGGCGTAATGCCTTACGTGATCCTTGTCCTCTGTCTCCTCGGAGTCGTACTCCTGCATTCTGCGGGAAATGTCATCAGCGACTGGTCCGACTACCGCAGCGGGGTGGACAATGAGAACGCTTTCGCCGTCCCGAACCTGGTGTTCCATAAATTCCAGCCGGAGGAGTACCTCCGTTTCAGTATGATCCTTTTCGCTGCAGGAATCATCGTAGGCATAATCATAACCATCCTGAGCGGCCCCGGCCTCTTCATCGTGGGCTGCGTGGGAGTGCTGCTGACCCTCCTGTATTCCTATCTCAAATATCACGCTCTGGGCGACCTGGACATATTCATCATCTTCGGAGTGCTGACGGTCCTTGGTACAACCTATGCGATAACCGGAGCGTATGTTCCTGAGGCTCTGATACTTTCAGTTCCGATTGGACTCATCACCGTGTCGGTGCTCCATGCCAACAACACCGTGGACACCGAGAGCGACCGCTCGGCTGGGATCAAGACTTTCGCGATGCTCATCGGACTGGAGGCATCTTCGAGGCTTTACCGCTGCTATATGCTGCTGCCTTTCGCCTGCATCCTGGTTTCGGTCGTGGCCGGATGGCTTCATCCACTCGCTCTGCTGTGCCTCCTGGCCGCCATCCCTGCCTGGAAGAATTTCCATCAGGCCAGCCAGTACAAGCATCTGGGACTCGAGGCGATGAAGGGGCTTGACCAGGCTTCCGCCCAAATGCAGCTCGTATTCTCAGGCCTTCTTTCCATCGGCCTGTTCATAGCAGGCCTCCTATGAGGAAAGACTGGTTGAGACTGGGCTTCGCGATCCTGGTCGCCGCCCTCTTGTGGTTCTATATGTTCAGCCCCTGGACTCACGGGGCTCCCAACTTCTGGATAGTAATGTCCTTCTCGGCCGTCACGCTGATGTCGCTGGGACTCGGATTCACACCGGACAGGGAAGTGCTGCTCAAGGTGGAAAGGCCTATGCTTCAGCTAATTGGAGGCATCCTGCTGGCCTTTGCGCTCTGGGGAGTTTTCTGGGTAGGGGACAAGGCCTCTGCCTTCCTCTTCGACTTCGCCCGCACCCAGGTCGATAACGTATATTCGATGAAAGCGGGGCTTCCGCAATGGCTGATAGCCTTGCTGCTGATCTTCCTGATCGGGCCTGCCGAGGAACTCTTCTGGCGGGGCTATGTCCAGCGCACCTTCTCGAGGCTCTTCGGTGGGAAGCATCCTGCCGACCTTGCCTTCATAGTCACTGCGCTGATATATGCCCTGGTCCACATCTGGTCCTTCAACTTTATGCTCGTGATGGCAGCCCTCGTGGCAGGGGCGGTCTGGGGATTTATCTACCGGATATCCCCCAAGACCCTTCCCGCCCTTGTGGTTAGCCACGCCCTCTGGGACGTACTCGTATTCATACTCCTGCCGATCTGACCCGAAGGTCCTGATTTAGGATGTTGACTATGACTTCCACCTGCTGCTCAGGATGGATGTCAGGCGTAATCCTTGTGACACGCACCTCGTAGATGTCCTCCAGCCCCATATCCAGGTACTTGGAGATGTCGTGGTTGGACCCACGCGGAATGTAACCGAGTTTGTAGTCCTCATAGTAGATTGCGACGGCATAAGGGTCGAACTGATTGTCCGCTTCACGGACCAACTCCAGTTTGGTCCCGATCTTCAGATGGTCGAAAGCCTCGCATCCCTCCCAATAGCCGAATCCCGCAATGTGGAAGTTGTCCAGATGCACCTTCCTGATAGGTTTTGTCTCTTTTGTTCTCATAATGTAGATGGTTTAATATTGTTTCTGAGAACAAAGAAAACGTATGGTTGTACCAAAATGCGGGACAATTAAATAATTTGTTAAAAAACTACTCCCTTCTCAATAAGTTGAGCAGATGGTCATGCCAAAGAGCGTTAATCTTCTCGGCAACCTCTGGAGTAATCATCACGCCCGCCTGACCCTTTGACCAGGTGATTTCTGGAATGGCATCGACGAGTACATCCGTCTTAAGAATCTTGTCTGACGTTGGTTTGATAACGGATTCCCATTCCATCTTCATGTAGTAAATCTTGCGTCCCTGACCGGACCAATCCTCGCCCAAGAAGGGCTCTGTGGTGAAATGCCCGACACCGACAATGCCTGTCGGCTTGTCATAGCCAACCTTAATGAAGACAAAACGGTCACCCACGTGAGCCTTCTCGTGCTCCAGGATGCTCCAGTCGAAGTCGTTGGGGGAGTGGTCCCATTCCTCTAATCCGGTCAGGATATCAACCCCATCCGGGAAACTGAATTCATCCAGGAAACGGTCAAGTTTATAGCTGGAAAAGAAGGGATTCCAGTAGAGAAGGAATGTTTTCATTGTTTTTGTCGTTTTATGTTTGTCGTTTAATGAAAGAGTCGATACGATTATTCCTGCTTTCCACGAATTCAATTTCTTTGTCTATAAAGAAGCGATAGGCATCGACTGTCTTTGGAATAGGATTAGTTTCAAATAATGGCGTGTCAAGCCACAACACAACCTTACTATAGTCCGGTGCAACGCAGTCCTGCAGGAAGAAGAAGTCAACGAATCCCTTGAAATCCACAAAGAGCTCAAAGAAATGAACATTAGTGGGAAGGGTTAAAGTACTATCCAGAGGAGTGGATTCTCCAAGATAGTAACGCCGAATGCACTCCAGTGTCAAATCCCAACGATCCCTTATTCTAGGGTTGCATCCCCTTGCCTGATTGATACTCCATCTGATAGCAGGTAAAATCATCATCCCTCCTAAGGTGTAGTTATGATGCAAATAACTCTCGGTATATGACTTATAATCAGGAATACTATCTTGAACTTTTTGAATAAGCCATTTGTCGCGAGTATGCCTAAATGAAGCAGTGATAGAGTCGCTTCCGAAGTAGATGTCATTCCATTTTAGATAAAACCGACTCCTGCCATCCTCGAGATTCATCATCTCTCCATTGGGTAATTCGCGACTCCACAGTAATTGGTGGTATCTCCGGAGCGTCTGGCTCTTTAGATCGGGATCAGCGCCTCCTGCTCCAAGTCCTTCTCTCCGGTCCCAGAATCCTTCCCAGAAACCAGGGGTATCCATTGTGAAATCGAACAGGACGTCAATTCCTGAAACATTATCGGGTAATCCAGTTATATTAATCATATAATTCAATCGCAGCCTGATATATCCGTTTGATATCGTCAGCAAGCCTCTGAGGCTCTATTATCATTATTGCTGACCCTCTGGAGAGAAGCGGGCTCAAAAAGTCAGCAGTCGGTCGAAGTGTGAGTTCAAAATCTGAATACTCTTCTGTTGTAGTTATCTCTTTCTGGCTATGGTGTAGCGGTAGGTCTCGGAGATAGAACACCTCTTTGCCGAAAGCACGGATAACAACCCTCTCGACAGGCACTTGAGGATCCCGGACTATTCCATAGCTGTCGCGGAACCATGCGGCAGGGTCAAAGTCCTTGTCATACTGATATTTCTCATCTGTTACCTCAAGAGAAATAATGCGGTCGAAAGCGAGTGTGAACGGATTTGCTTCAGGCTGAGGGAGCCTGACTATCGCATACCATCTTTTGTTGAACAGTTTGACGAACAAGGGCTCCAATTTCATCGAGGTCTTGTTTGTCCCTGAACCATAGCGGCGGTATTCGATTTGAACCTTGACGCCACGCTTCATCGCGTCAATGAACTTTAGGAGGTTCTGCCCTTCCGATGGAATCCTTTCAAGCAAAATACGGTTCTGAACGGCCTTGCTCTCTGACAAGATACTGTTCACCGATAGGGTAGAGAGCATCCAATTCTGGATGGAATCCTCTTCCAGCACCTCCTCGTTGAAGATATAGTAGCGGAATCCATCTTTCCTGTCACACTCGATGATAATCCCGAATATGTCCAGGATGGCATCCCGGTGCCGGTTGAAGGTGCTGCGGGCAATGGGAATACCCTCGCTCATCTCGGTATCCAGCCACCGCCGGTTGATTTCTTCAAGCGTCAGGCGGCCGAAACGATGGATGGTATTCACCAGCCAGATATATTCCTGGAACAGTGCGTAGGCTTTCATATGCGGTATCTATATCGCAAATATACTGATTTCAGCCGAATGGACATCAAGAAAAAACCGGATGTCCCTGGAAGAGCATTCCTCGGGCAAGCGCTACTCGACAGATGACTTACTGGTTGTGAGGTTGCGCGACTAATACCCACTCGACCGTGACTTCATCGCTGATCCCCAAATCTTCTGGGGTGATGTCCAGGCTCTCGGCAGTGCTTGCCTTAGCCTCTGCCGCAGAGTGGATGTTTCGGGCCTCGGAATAGATGTGGACGTCTTCGTGAGAGTAGTTGATCTTGCTCACTTCCGCAAGTATGCAATCCAAGGCCGCAGCCATGATGCTGGCTTTCTCACGGGCATCCTTAACGGCTCTCTCCAACATCTTCAACTGATGCGGACGCGGGTCCTGGACGGTGTATCCGATGTTGATCTGGGCATTCTGGATGAACTTGCCCACCCCGCGAACAATCTTATTGACCAGAACATTGTCGATCCCGAGGTCAATCTTGATGCGCTGGGTAAGATTGTAGCCATCTTTCTCGTAGTACATGTGATGGCCGTACTTGTCCGTGATACTCTTTTCAAAGTCGGAGATATCCATTTGGATGGTCTTTGCCAGCGAGCCTGGTTTATTGTTATACTCCAGGATCTTGACTATCTGGGCGAAATTCTCCTTCGCCAGATCATAGGCAGCCTGGTACGTTTCAAACCTACCGGAGATATAAACTTCCAGACGAGTGACATCGGGCACGACGTGAATTGCGCCGCGGCCTGTAACTGTGATTGTCCTTTCCATCGCTTTACTTATTGTTTTCTGATGCAAAGGTAGCAGGGGAGTGTCCCATTTTATGGGACAACTACGAAGAGGAAGCAGGCTCCAGGTAAAGAATCTCCTTTGAGTCTCACCGGTCCGTGGCCTTGGCAAATCGGATGATAGGGACGGTCTTCCAGCCCATCTGGGTCTCGTAGTTATAGGTACCAATCTGAATGACCTTGCAGTCTTTGGGGGCCTTTACAATCTGGTCGTCGTAGAAGGTATTCTTCTCATCGGCAACAATTAGAACAACCGGATCGGTGTAATCAATGGAGCCGGAGTACTGCATCTTTTTTTCTGAATGCGCAAGAGCAGCATCTTCGAATACGACCTGCAGAATCTGGAAGTTCTTTGCTTCGTTGAACGGGACAGGCTCATCCAACATAGTGACGCCGTCGGGAAGTTCGGCCTCCTTCTCCGTTTGGGGGCCATTCTCATCGTCCTGCTTTGGGGTGTAGGCTTTTACGGCAAAGAAGCCAAGCGTCAGCAATATACCTGTTACAATTCCAAGAAAGAATGAAAGTCCTTTGCTCATATATGTAAGTGTTTGATTAACAAAGCTTATCCAATTCTCATGCGTTATTTCCTTACCGGCAAGCGAATACCAATTTTTATGAATTAATTGAGGACAATAATTTATCTGCCAATTATTCTTCACTCAAAACCGTATTCCAACAAATACATAATCGCCCACCGAAGTGAGCGACTTAGGAATATACTAAAGTTCTAATCCAGTAAAAACAGGGAAACAAATATCATTCATTAAAAGTCTTCTATAACCTCAGCAAAAGACTTGAGCCCTTCTATGAAATCCATCACAGCTTTGAATTCACCTTCATAGGACAGCTTCTCCATTTCAATCATTCCGGCAAGTTCTTCCTTGTCTTTTTTCTTAGCCCTGTCCAGTTCTTTCTGAAGGCTATTTACACGTTGCCAATGAATAGCATTTGATTGCCCTTTATCCTTTCCTTCTCCGTGAATGCGCCAGCGATCAGTAATAAAATTAGTTAGGGTATAGCGGTACTTCCCGGGACGAATGTCTATTACGAGGTTAAAATGAACAGTGGCTGCAGCCTTTGCCCAAGTCCCGGCATAGCCGGCATTTATGTATTTGGTTCCTACAGGCAGTTCTACATCGCAAGCGACCTTTGTTACACCCTCAAAGCGTCCACCAATTCGAGCGTTGTATTTCTTCTCAATGGTGTAGATATATTCTCTAGCTAGTCCCAGAACAGTATCTGCTGGAAAATGGGTATCAATAATGCCAGAGTATACAATCTCTCCATTCTCGTTTTGCTCAAAAAGGATGTCGCCCATTGGGCCATTGGTATCAAATGCTGTATGCGCTATGTTTTGTCCTGTTGCCAACAAGGGAAAGATAATAGATACAAGTGTTAGAAGGGCTTTTCTCATAATATGAATCACTTTGTTAATGGCAAATATAAGATTTCGTCTTTATGAATCCAATAATTGTTATGCACTAAATTAGGTTTGATTCATTGATTGTTTGTGGGATTAACGGTTGAAATGAATTAGTTATTCAAGAATCAAGGATTGATCTGAGTATTATGAAACAACACTAGTCAAAATCGGGCAGATCATTCTCTTCCCAAAGCGTTGATTGTGTTTCTGTTTCCTGTTTATAGTCATCTATTAATGAAAGGTTATTCATTAACTGTTCACGCCCATACAATATGATATTATTTGAGTATGCCATAGCTATTGCTTCTTTTGTGAACACTCCAGTTGTGAAATATATCCCTTTCTTAGCTTTAGCATTATGAATCGCACCTATAAACATTTGCATCTCAGGAGAACCTACAGAGTTCCGATATCTTTTGCATTGGGCGACGGTCATTTCTCCATTAATATAACCTGTTATATCGACTCCTTTATCGTTGGAGCGTGGTGTTACATGAACATTATAGTATCCCATACTCTTCATGATAGTTGAGCACAAGTATTCAAAATCATAAGGATCGATGGTTAACAATTCTGACACTTTTTGTAAATGGAGTTCTCTTTGTTCCTCTACGAACTTTTTATGAAAGATAGTATCCTTGTAACTCGAAACTTCTTCCTGGAAATCAGAATACAAGCAATCCTCCTGCTCGCTACCAGATTCTATGTAAGTCTCATATTCGAGGTTTAAATAATAGATCTGAGCTTCAATTTGATCTTCTAGTCTTTGGGTGTCACTCGTGGATAGGTGTGAACTCAATCTCTTAAAAATCAATAGTTTCAACTGATTTAATCCTTGCTGAAACAATTTTTTATGGTAGGCAGGAGACTCAAAATAAAAGCCTTCTCTTTTGAACTCCTCACCTTGTCGTGTAGAAGAATCCTCATTATCGTTATCTTGTTTTCGATAATTATTAATGTTATACTCATCCTCTTCTTCTGATTCAGGCTGTGGTATAATATCAAATCTTATTGTCTCTCTACATAATACTAAGACTGCCTGAACCTTCTCTCCATTAGGCAGAAGAGGGAAAGTATATACAATATCAGCCTTTGTTCTTTTAGTGATGTTATCAAAAGCATTGGCTCGATGCCTATTATCCTTGACATCTTTACATAGTATTTTCCCAGAGTAGGTATAACCTTTTGTCGAGACAATCTTGACATCATCATTACGGCAACTCCATTCATCCTCAATCGCAGAAGTTGCAATTATTTGAATCGTGACTTCAATGCATGAGAACGAACCTTTGACCTTTGGTACAATACAATCATCACACTTCTTATAAGTGCCCTCCTTAATTAAATACTGTGTCGTACAGTCTTCGCCACAATGGTGCTCCTTTTTATAGCAAATATCTTTTACTGAAATGACGAAACCTTGTATTTCTTGTGATTCGATATTCTCAAAGGAGTCTCCCTCGTTTCTGTTGTGTTTATTTAAAAACCCTAGCATAGTTGTAGCCGCCTCTAATAATCAGTTCAACCAAATTTAAGGATTAAATTTGCATTTCGCTAACTCGCCAGATGAGACCGAGGCCCAAGACTACCTGCGCCATGTATATGAGTATGCTCATAATAAGGGAGATAATTATTCGTGTTATTCCAGACGACCATTCTCACATTCGATAACAAATTTGGAGTTATCATTAAGTATATATTGTTGAGACTCCTCCTTAAGTTTTTCAGGGGCAAGAGTAAACACTAAATCGTCATCAGCAAGGGCATAGTTACGATAAATGTTGCGTATGATACGAATTTTTGTGTTCGTATCACTGGCCGTATTAACCCATATACCGTCAGCAATCTGTTTGTGAGGGTACCGGTTTCCCGGATCTTTTGGTACAATCCAGACATTGTCCTTATTCTTCGTTTCAGCAATAAGGAACTTCGGATCGAGTTCGTACATTAGTTGAAGGATAGTTACCATTGCACTTGTCCACTCAGCTTCAGCATATGGAGTACCGAGAAGTCGGAAACTGGTAATCCTACGATTGGAGTAGCTGAAGTCTTCATCTCCAATAGGAACTTCGTCCTCCATACGAATATCTGGCTGATAGGACGTTTCAGGATATGCCCAGATAGACTTTGCCATTTCTGCAAGTTTATCCCTTCTAATAATCATCTCCTCTTCTGTCCATTTGTCGAACTGAGCGATGTAGTGATTTAGACGAAGCCCGCTCTGCAGGAAGCCATTCTCAATGACCTTTTTTTCTGAGAAAGGACGGTTGCTGTACTGAGAATTGTAGCCTGTAAGGGTAAGGTTTGCAATGGTGTGCAGCCATTTATCATGAATGCGGAAATAGTCATCACCCAGAGCTTCCTGCCATGCAGGAGTCAGCGTCTGCGGCATAATATGTTCTACGCTCAGTTCGCCCTTCTGGATGTAGCGAATGACATCGTTCCTTTCCTTACTACTTCCATTCTCAAGGCGGTCGAAGATGTAGGAACGATTCTTAGAACGGAAGTTGTACACGGCCTTCGTAGTGAAATCACGAATAAACTCGTCGTCCTTAGGGAAGATGACGGTTTTACGTCTGTTCTGGAGAAGATAAACCAGTACGGAATAGTAGGAGTCCGTCTTTTTCTTGTTCTTAAGAATCTGCTGATGAAGCGTAGCAAAGACTTTATTCAGAGCATTTGTCGGATAACCGCACATCATGCGCCGGAATATAATGACTTCAAGGCAATAAAGGACATCACATACCTCCTTGTCCTCAATGTGGTTGTCTTCAACATAGCCCAGAAATCCCAGTAAATACGGATATGTAACTGTCATCTCGAGATAGTTGAGACGCCCCATGATTTCATTGGCCTCAGCGCTACCCACATTGGATGAACGAATCTTGCTATAATACTCGGAATACACTTTCATCTCTGCTAGAATGGATTCCATGTTTTTCCCTTCCGCAAAAGACTTGAATGCGGGGTAAATCTTCTTAAAGTTTGGAATCTCGCCAGTGGGGGACTTGAAGGTTAAGTAGTCACGAATAAAGTTGTCAAGCGTTTGGTTTCCAGCACAATACTTCTCTATGTAGCTCCAGTACTTTGCATAATAATCCTCCTGCTCTTTTTCAGAAAGGCCCATCAGTACAAAGTTCCTGATTTTATCCGCTTCTGTTAGTTCAAGACCCGTAGAGTTTAGACTCTCAAAAATAAGCTGTGCATCATCATCATCGTCCAGGAATATGTCAATAACGATAAGCTTTCTAATTGCGTCCAGGATGTTATCTACAGCAAATGGAAGTTCCTGTATACGCTTATAGAAATACTCGTAATTTGTTACAACACGAGAATTGGAATAATCGTTACCTTCACCAAAATCCACGAGATGATCGAATGCATCACGATCCTCCTTATTCAGTTTCAGGCGAATCTTTTTGTCACGCGTGTCGAATTCATCAACAAGGAATTTCTTGTAGATTTTTTCCGCAAGTTTCGGGTCTTCCGGTTCCAGGTTCCCCTTTTGGATGTTCCAGTATATGGCCAAGAAAATCAAGCAGACGGTTGTCATTCGCTGCTGTCCGTCGATTATTAGGTATTCATCTGCACCTCCGCCTTTTTGCTGGCACCGGACAACACACCCAAAGAAGTGGGTGGCACGGTCGTTTTTCACAATGTCTACCAGGTCATTGAACAACTGCTGGCACTGTGGAAAGCCCCAGTCATAGTTTCTCTGATAAACGGGAATAATGAACCGGTTATCCGACCCGTCCATTAATCTTAGCAATGATTTATCTTTACCGTCCATATACTGTCGTTTTTACGCTATCTATTAGGCTATAAATAATATTTTGCTAATTCTTGATACATCTTGAAGAGACGGGCAACGATGTCGCTTTCTGTTGCGTCTTTTGGGAATCCATAGGCTTCAAGAACGGCAGCGTCGTTGGCTTTGTGAGCTTTCATCAAATCAGGGAAGAGAATAAGATTACCGTACATATCAGCGAAGGAAGCATCTGGATAATTCTGCCTCGCATCCAAGATCCCCTGAGCTGTCTGCTCAATTCTGGCTTTCTGATTCTCCGTAGGTGTTGGCCAGGGGAAGTTGTTATAGACAATGTCCTTGGAATAACGGAAATCCGACTTCAAACGCCCACAGACAACCCTCATCCAAGCGTTGTGGACAAGCGATGTCAGGATACCAAAATGGTACAGCGTAGCATCTGGGATGATGAACACCAAGTCGCTTGATAGGACTTCAGGCTCCATAAAGCCTACCGGAATGTACTGCCTTCTTTCGGATGAAACCTTTGGTATAAGCAAATAATTGCTAGAAGGTATATTCTCCGTTCCAAAACGAGTTGGCATCTCGGCGAGTTTCTTTGTCGCCGGCCTAGTACTTGAAGCACGAAAATCGCGTACAGAATCTATTCTCTTTAGGCATTCAGGCAATTTCAGTAGGTCCACCGGATTCGCATCACCCAACCACAAGCACCATCTGGGCCGACGATTGATAAACTCGTCAGATCCATACCAACGGCGGAAATACTTCTCTGCACCTGGCTCTTTCTTCACGAATTCTTCTTTCTCCTCGTCCTTGAATAGATATGCGCCACCATCAATAGGCATGTTGCCGATACCAATCTCTGGAACATCGCAAAGAGGATGACTGCGGCTCTCTATAAATACGTTATCGCCGCCAATCAAATACCCGTTGATATTTGAAACCTCGGAAACTGTATTGCCATCATAGATTCTTCGCTTGAGCTCAGAATGACAGAGAGAAAAGCCCACAATAACACAATGAACGTGTGCTTTCAAACTCGCCTCACTATCCCAGATAAACGTGCGCCAGGCAAAATCAATATGGATACCAGCTTCCATCAGAGGCTTCCACAGGTTGGCAACCTGCTCGCCTTGAGTAATGGAGTTGGTGGACACAAGTGCAGCGTGAATCTGAGGATTGACCTGCATCATCTCCAGCGATTTCTTATACCAACCAGTCACATAGTCCATGTTACCGATGTTCTTCCACTTTGCGCCAAAGACTGATATTAGGTCGTCTTTCTGCTCGGCTGACATAATACGGGCACCCAGGAACGGCGGATTCCCCATGATATAATCCAACTCATTCGCCGGCACAACTACATCCCAGTCCATCCGCAGAGCATTACCCTCATGGATGTTGGTGTATGTCTTAAGCGGCAATGGGTCGAGGTTGAATCCCACGATTTCATCCGTTGCAGCCATCATCTGGCTCTCTGCAATCCACAATGCAGTCTGTGCGACAGAGCAGGCGAAGTCGTTTATCTCTATGCCATAGAACTGGTTGATCGATACCTTGATAGGATCGTCGAATTCACCTATCACTCGGTCACTTCCGTAGATGATCTTCAGTGCCTCATTCTCCAAACGGCGGAGAGAAGTATATGATTCTGTGAGGAAATTACCGGAACCGCAGGCGGGATCGAAGAACTTCAATTTGGATATCTTGTCCTGGAAAGCGTATGCACGATCCTTCTTTGTCTTCGCCACCGTGGTCGCTTTAATATCAGTCAACTCAGCCTTCAGGTCGTCTAGAAACAACGGGTCGATAACCTTGTGGATGTTCTCAATGCTGGTATAGTGCATACCTCCTGCCCTTCGAGTCTCAGGATTCAGGGTACTCTCGAAAACGGCTCCAAATATTGTAGGACTTATCTGGCTCCAGTCGAAATCATCGCTGGCTCGTTGAAGAATAAGTTCCCAGATCTCTTCGTCAATCTTAGGGATCTCGATGTCTCCTGCGAACATTCCGCCGTTGACATAGGGGAATGCCAGAAGCTTCTCGTCCTCGTAAGGATCACGATCTTCCGGTAAGGTGTCAAGGATCCTGAACAACTTGATAAGCTGCTCGCGGAACATAGATGCCGGAAACTGCTCCAGGTAATCGTGGAACATATTCTTGGATCCGAAGATTCCGGCATCTTCTGCATAGAGGCAGAATACCAGACGAACACAGAGTTTGTTAAGGGCTTTCTGTGATTCTGGATTATCAGGATCACGATATCGTGCAAGAAGCTTGTCATAGAGTACTCCGACGATTTCACCTGCCTTGATGCTGACTTCCAACTCTTTCTTTATGTGGGCGTTGGAATCGTCAACGAGGAACGAAAGCCTATGGTATTCTTTCTCAAAATCCTTGAGATAAATGACCTCTGGTTCTCCTTGCGGATTCTCCATGTCATAGACGTGGAATTCCTGGAAATTGCATATGACGATCCATCGAGGTCTGTCAGAATATGGAAGTTCGGAAGCGTATCGCTTGGCTTGCTGGAAAGGAGTGAGTGTCGAGCCGTCGCTCTGTGGAATGGAAGAACGGAGATCCTTTTCAATGGATTTCTGCTCAATCAGGACATGGGTGGGCTTGATATAGGCATCAATGAAGCTGGTGTTGGAGAGCTTGACTCTGTTCTCAAAAGAAATAATGCTGAACGGATCCTCTACTTGCAGAACCTTCTGAAGCAGTTCAATCCAGAAAGGCTGTGATTCTCCTTTCTCGTAACCTCTTCCTTTCCACTTTGCTGCGAACTCCTTTGCCGCTTTCTTCTGAGACAAATCTGCCATATTCCAATGGTATTAGCTAGTGTCTACAAAGATAGCTTTTAAAAGGCTATCTTGTTACACCTCCATACAAATAAAGCGACCGACAGTCTTGCCGGCCGCTTTAGCAATAGATTCTCTGGAGCTTTACTTCTCCTGTGGGTTCTGGACGACTTCGGTGTAGTTGCCGGAGTGGTAGAGCCTGCCGGCTGCTTCGCGGATGCTTTCCTTGGTCAGGTTAGCGACGGCGGCCTCATATTCGGCATCGTAGTCGTAGCTATTCTTGAAGAACTTGATGATGTTGGACATCCAGTACTGGTTGTTGATCCTGCTCTCTGGGATGTTCTTCTTGAAGTTCTCGATGGTACGGTTGAACTGCTCGTCGGTAGGGCCGTTCTCGGCAAGCTTGCGGAACTCGTCCCTGCAGATGGTGCGGAGATTCTCGACCATTGCAGGATTGCACTGGAACGCTACCTGGAGCATCGTCTTCTCTTCCGGATCCTTCTGGACGTCAGCTGCCGTGGATGCACCGTAGGTGCCGCCCTCGTCTTCGCGGAGGGTATCCACGTAGATCTGGTCAAGTACATAGCTTACAGCCTTGGCGTTCACGAGTTTAGCAACGGAGAACGGGGAGTAGTCGGTATATACGCCGAGAACGGTGCAAAGAGGAGTCTCCATTACGCTGCTGAAGACATCGACGTTCTCTCCCTTCTTGAAGAATGGACCGACGTTCTTCCAGCTGGTGGCCTTCTTGCCCTTAGGGAGCGAGCCGACATACTTCTCTACCAGAGGCTTGAGAGTTTCGAGGTTGATGTCGCCGGTGATTACCATAACGGCATCCTTTGCATCGGCGAACAGCTTCTTGTAATTCTTTTCCACGGCTGCCAGGCTTACCTTGCCGAGCTTCTCCATGGAAACGATTTCATTCCTAGGGCTGTCCTCATAGACTGCCTTGGTGATCTCTTTCTGGAGAGCGTAGTTAGGGGTATTCTCCATGTTCGGCAACAGGGATTTGAGCTGGGAAATTGCATTGTCCCACTCTTCCTGGTCGAAACGAGGGTCAGTGTATTCGAGATAGAGAAGCTGCAGCGCGGTCTCGAGATCCTTGACGGTCGACCTTCCGGTGATGCCGCTGTAGAGGTCGTCGATGTAGGAGCTGACGGAAACGTTCTTTCCGGCGAGCATCTTGCTGAGTTCGGTACCCTTGAACTTGGACACACCCTGCACATATTCGAACATGTTGTAAACGCTGTTGTCGAATGAAGCGATGTCCTCGTCATTGATAAGGCTCTGTCCACCAGCCTTGAAGAGGTTGAAGAGGATCTGGTCCTTCTTGTAGTCGGTAGGGAGGACGACCACCTTGACTCCGTTCTTGAGAGTCCACTGGGTGGCGTCGTAGATCGTGGATGCGGTCTTCTTGACCTTGGAACCCTTGAGCTTGGAAGGGTCCATCAGAGGCTCGGCAGCGGTTTCCTCGGCCGGAGCTTCGATTTCGGCCGCCTTGACTTCTTCCATCAGGGCGAGGAGACGGCTCTCGGTAGGGGTGGCGATGCCTTCCTTCTGTGGTCCGCTGTAGATTACCACGAGGTTGTTCTCAGGGATGAGTTCACCTGCCATCTGGTTAAGGAGCTGGGCGTTGATCTGTCCGGCGAAGGCCTTTGCGAGCTCATATTCCTGACTAGGCTCCATATATGCATCGTTGTCGAAGAAGTTGTTCACGAGAGGGTGGACGAACTCAGGGTTCTTCCTGGTCTCAGCCTCGTTGGCAGCCTTCTCGAAGTAGGAAAGGAGATTGTCCTTTGCCCTGGTCACTTCGCCTTCGGAGAAGCCGAATCTCTTCAGTTTCTCGAGTTCGGTGAGGAATGACTTGAATCCTCCTTCGATGTTGTCCTCCTTGAGGGTGACGCTTCCTACTGTGGCTTCCATTGCATCGTTGAGTTTCCCATAGGAGAACGAGCCTCTCAGGAATGGAGAGTCAGCCTTGGAAGTGATGTCGTTGAAGCGCTCGTACATGATGTTGCCGATGAGGTTCTCGATGAAATCGACGGAGAATCCGGTTGCGGTGCTGTTGAGGGCTTCGTCACGGGCATCGTTGATCCAGTAGAGCTCGATGGTAGGAGAGGTGGTTTCCGGGTCGGTCAGGACTCCGACGCGTGGCTCGGTGAACTCTCCGATGCTGATCTTGTCCTTCTGCTTAGGATTCTCAGCCTTAGGGATGTCGGCCCAGATGCTCTTGATCTTTGCCTCGACTTCGTCCACATTGATGTCTCCGACGACCACGACTGCCTGCATATCAGGGCGGTACCAGGTGCGGTAGAAGTTCACGAGGCTTTCAGGCTTGAAGGTCTCGAGGTTCTCCTGGCTTCCGATGAGGGTGCAGGTGGAATACTTGGTGTCGCCGTAGAGGTAAGGGAGGGATTTCTCGAACGACCTCCACTGTGCGTTCCTGCGGCTGCGCCTCTCCTCGATGATGACAGGACGCTCCTTGTCGATCTCGACAGGGTCGTTGGTCACGAAGTGGGAATAGTCATGCAGGATGAGCAGGCAGGAGTCGACAACAGTCGGCCTGACAAGCGGAATGTTGTTGAGCATATACTGGGTCTGGTCGATACCGGTAGCTGCGTTGACGTTGCCTCCGAAGGAAGCACCGATGCTCTGGAGCCATTCCAGCAGGGCCTTGCCAGGGAAGTTCTTGGTTCCGTTGAAGCACATGTGCTCGAGGAAGTGGGCGAGACCGTCCTGGTCTGGGGTTTCCTGTATTGCACCGACGTTGGTGGCGAGGTAGAACTCAGCCCTGTTGGCCGGCTTGTCATTGTGCCTGATGTAATAGGTGAGCCCGTTGTCGAGGGTGCCCTTGCGGACTGCAGGGTCGTTCGGCAGCTGAGGCATCTGTGCGCTGGCGAGGAAGGCGGATGCCGAAAGGGCCAGCGCTGCAATAAACATGATCAGTCTTTTCATACTTTTAATAATAAATGATTTTGGTTGTTATCCATTGTATTCTAGAATATCTCCTGGCTGGCAGTCCAGAGCCTTGCAGATTGATTCCAGGGTGGAGAACCTGATAGCCTTGGCCTTGCCGGTCTTCAGAATGGAAAGGTTGGCCGGAGTTATCCCTATCTTTTCGGCAAGTTCGCCCGAGGACATCTTCCTCTTGGCGAGCATCACGTCTATGTTCACTATGATCATAGTGCAAATCTAAGTCAATAATATCATTCCTGCAAGAAAATTCGATATAAATTTACCGAAATACAATAATTTCTTATATCTTTGCAGTAATATAAGAAACTCTTATGATAGAAGATTCCAGATTGAAGGTGTTTCTGGCCGTGGCCAGGGAAGGGAGCTTCACCATTGCTGCCAGGATGCTCGGAATATCGCAGCCTGCAGTAAGCCAGAATGTTGCCGAACTCGAGAAGAGCCTTGGGGTGGAACTTTTCGAAAGGAGCCGGGGCTCCGTGCGGCTGACATCGGCCGGCCATACCTTCCAGGAATATGCTTCGAGGATCCAGCATTGGTATTCGGCCGTGGAGGATGTGTTCGGAGAGAAGGGGAGACTCTCTTCCCGGGGGCAGGTCAGGATAGCGGCTGACAGCTTCGTCGCCGGATATATCCTTCCGTCACTGCTTGGCAAGCTCCTCGTCGCCGCTCCGGAACTTTCGTTCAAGGTATGCCCCGGGAGAGGGGAGGAATACGACGTCCTTTTCAGGACGGCTCCCCATACGGAGGAACTGTCCTTCGAGGCGAGCTCGGGCTACGCCGGTTCCGTCAGCGCTGCCGCGGTGACCGCCAGTGCTTCATATTCGGGGATACAGGAGCTCCGGAACCTGCCGGGCGGGGTGCGGTTTGTGGTCTGGGAACCTTATATGCCGCTGCTGCCGCTGGATATTAAAGTAAAGGTATCGCTTGTCACATCCTCCCTTGCCCTGATAGGGGAGATGCTCGCTGCCGATCCGAAAAAGATAGGGCTGCTCCCGTTGGAAGCAGCCCCGTCAGGTCTTTCAAGGATGCCCGTTTCCCTCCGCTCTCTGGAACTTGACTTGTTCGTCGAGCCTTCTGAAGGGTTCAAGGGCGATCCTGTCTACAATTCGCTCAGGAACCTTGCCATAGAAGCGAAGAAGTCGGACCTGTAGTCCTTGATAGGGTCTTTCTCGTATTTCTCGCTCTTGAAGCCGTAGCCATGGCCGCCTCCAGGGAAGGCGTGCATCTCGCAAGGCACTCCGCATTCGACAAGGGCATTGTAGTAGCGCACTTCGTTCTCCGGAGGTACGCCGCCGTCGTTCGAACTGAAGATGATGAATGTCTTCGGTGTGTCGGTGCTGACCTGCTTGTCCAGGGAATACCTTTCCTTGAGGCCCTTGTACCTGTCCTTGTTGACGCTCCAGGCCGTGAAGGTGGATTCGGAGCCGCTGACGGCCGCGGACCTGTTGGTCCAGTATTCGCGGGTTCCGATGAGGTTGTTGAAGCTGCCTTCGTGGGCCACGCCCTTCTCGGATGATATCACCGGATAGACGAGGACGGAGAAGTCAGGCCTCGTAACGGCGTCGCAGTAGAGGGTGGAAGCGGTTGCTGCAAGATGACCTCCAGCGGAGAACCCCATCACTCCGATCTGCTTCACGCCCCATTCCGCGGCGTGGTAACGGCAGTAACGGAATACGTTCTGGACATCGGTGAGAGGCACGTTCCAGTGCCCGTAAGGGAGGCGGTACTTGACCACTGCTGCGCTTATTCCCTGGCTGTTGAGCCATTCGGCCACATATGCGCCTTCGGTCACCACTGCGTCGAACCAGTATGCTCCGCCCGGGCAGATGATGACCATCTTGCCGTTAGGTTCCTTGGCGAAATAGAGGTCGAAGCGGGCGCTGTCTCCTACGTTGCGCAGGTTCCTGTCCACGAATTCTTCCGGCTTGTCGATTCCGTTCGACTCGCCCGGCCCAAGGGTGATTCCCTTTATTCCCTTGTCGGAATCCTGTCCTTCCGGATAGAGATAGACGGTCTCGTCAGGGACTCTTGTGAAGGCGACCCTTGCCGGCTGGGCTTCTTCCTTCTTGGCGTCCAGGTTTTCGAGCTGCTGCTGCAGCCATCTGGCGAGGGCGTTCGAGAATTCCGGCCTGCAGGAGCCCAGGGCGTCCTTGCAAAGCTTAGGATCCAGTCCTGAAGAGAGGTCTGAGAATCCCCAACCGTGTCCGCCTCTAGGGTATATGTGCAGTTCTACCGGTACTTTGTTCTCTACGAGCGCACGGTAGAATGATATCGAGTTAGCTGCCGGGACAACCTTGTCGTCAGTGCTCAGTGCCAGGAAGGTAGGAGGGGTGGAAGGGGTGATGTCGTTGCTGGTGTCGTACATGTCCTCAAGGTCCTTCTTCTCGATCCTCCTGTAGTACCACTGGGTGAAGGAGAATCCGTCCCTGTCGCTCCATGCTTCCTGTTTGCCCAGGAGGTTCTGCTTGGTGTTCTTGTGTGTGATTCCGTCGGTCATCGATATTACCGGATAGATAAGTACGGCGAAGTCAGGCTTCGTCACTTCATCCACGTACATCGTCTCTACGGTGCTGGCGAGGTGTCCGCCGGCTGAGAATCCGATCACTCCGATCTGCCTGACGCCCCATTCCTCAGCGTGGAAACGGCAGTACCTGAATGCGTTCTGCATATCCTGGAGCGGGACCTGCCAGTGCCCGTTCGGGAGCCTGTACTTTACGACGGCGCAGGCTATACCCCTGTCGTTCATCCATTTGGCCACATAGCTGCCTTCATTCCAGGAGGAGAGGTTGTAGTAGCTTCCTCCAGGGGAAGCGATGACCATCTGTCCGTTCGGTTTCTCCGGAAGGTAGATGTCGATCCTGGCGCTGTCGGTCACGTTGGCGATGAATCCCCATCCTTCGGCTTTCTCCGGGCCGGTGAGTCCGTTCGATACGAGAGGGCCCTTGGTCACGGCTTTCTTGCCTTCGACGATGCCCTGGTCGATGTTCTGGCCCTTAGGGTAGAGATAGACCGTCTTGGTCGGGGCATATTCGATGGCCGGCTTGTTCTTGGCCTTGAGCTTTTCCTCTACCGGGGACGTACGCGCAAGCGGGTCCACATAGACAATTGTCCCGTTGAGGTTCTCCGCTTGTTTGCGGGATTTCTTCTGGGCGCCGGCTTCCTGGGATACGAACACTGCCGCACAGACCAGGAGTGCTGCCAAAATGGATTTTCTGCTTAGATCTTTCATATCGGTTTTGTTTGTCGATTGTCAAGTCTTACAAATATAATAAAAAGAAGTATAAATAAGAAATCGTATAAAAATTCAAATATTTCTTTAAAAAATTATTGTTTTTCATAAATAATATCATATATTTGCAAAAACACATCTGATTATGGTTACTTGGTGGACATCATTAAGCACGACGATGCAGATCCTTTGGGCGGTCACTCTTTCCGCTTCGCTGATCTTCGTCATTCAATCAATCCTCACTTTCATCGGTATCGGTGGTCATGGTGATTTCGACACCAGCTTCGATACTACCGGTGATGTAGACCTGGGCGGGGGAGACGGATCCTTCGACGCCGATCCTTCGATGAATCTGCTGACTTTCCGCAACCTGGTGAATTTCTGCCTCGGTTTCGGATGGACCGCTGTACTCCTCCACGACAATATCGACAACAACTTCATCCTGCTGTTCATCGCCGTCCTTGTGGGAGTCGCACTGGTGGCAGCCGTGATGTGGCTGTTCAAGTGGCTGAGCAGTATGCAGCAGAGCGGCAACATCGACGTCCATTCCTCAGCCGTGGGCTGCGAGGGGAAGGTTTACCTTACCATCCCGGGCGAGCGCAAGGGCGAAGGCAAGGTACAGATCACCATCAACAACGCCGTAAGGGAATATGATGCGCTCACCGATGGTGACACCATCCCGACAGGCGCGCCGATCAAGGTGCTTGAAGCGATCAACGACTATACCCTCCTGGTGGAGGAAATCAATCCAACGATAATCTAACGTCAAACCTTAAATAATTATGGACATTTCATTGATACTCATTATCGTCGCCGTCCTGTTCGTGACGTTTGCGGCAATCCTCAAGCGCTACAAGCGCTGCCCGTCCGACAAGGTGATGGTCATCTATGGTAAGACCGGCAGGAACAAGCAGGGATCCATTTCTTCTGCAAGGTGCATCCACGGTGGTGCCGCCTTCATCTGGCCTGTATTCCAGGATTATGCTTTCCTCGACCTCAAGCCTATTTCCATCGAATGCAACCTTACCAACGCCCTTTCGAAGCAGAATATCCGCGTGGACGTGCCTTGCCGCTTCACCGTGGGTATCTCCACAGAACCTGACAGCATGACGAATGCTGCCGAGCGTCTGCTTGGTCTCTCGATCGACAATATCCAGAATATCGCTACCGATATCCTCTTCGGTCAGCTCCGTCTGGTCATCGCTACGATGGACATCGAGGAAATCAACGCCGACCGTGACAAGTTCCTCGCTGCAGTCAGCCAGAACGTCGAGGCTGAGCTCCGCAAGATCGGTCTGAAGCTCATCAACGTGAACGTTACCGATATCCGTGACGAGTCCGGTTATATCGAGGCTCTCGGTAAGGAAGCTGCTGCAAAGGCTATCAACGATGCCAAGAAGAGCGTCGCCGAGCAGAACCGTTACGGTGAGATCGGAAAGGCCGAGGCCGACAGGGACAAGGATATCCGTATCGCTGAGACTCAGAGGGATACTCGTATCAAGACTGCTGCCGCCAACGCTCTCGCAGTCCAGGGAGAGAATACTTCCAAGATCGACATCGCGAATTCCGATGCTGCACGTCGTGAGAAGGAGGCTGAGGCTGCCCGTATAGCGGTCGCCGCCGAGAAGGTCCAGGCTGCGAAGGCTCTCCAGGAGGCTTACCAGAGCGAGCGCGACGCCGAGCTTGCACGTGCTGAAAGGGAGAAGGCTACCCAGCAGGCTAACATCGTGGTCCCTGCCCAGATCGAGAAAGAGCGTCTCATCATCGAGGCAGAGGCAGAGGCTGAAAAGCTTCGCAGGACCGCCAAGGGAGAGGCTGACGCCATATTCGCAAAGATGGATGCTCAGGCTCGCGGTACCCTCGAGATCCTCACCAAGCAGGCCGACGGTTTCGGTCAGATCGTGCACGCAGCCGAGGGCGATGCCCAGAAGGCTGTCCTGATGATGATCTCCGACAAGCTGCCTGAGCTCGTGAAGACCCAGGTCGAGGCTGTCAAGGGTATCAACATCGACAAGGTGACCGTCTGGGATACCGGTGCCGGCAAGGATGGAAAGACAGCTACGGCCAATTTCATCTCCGGTCTGATGCAGTCGGTACCACCGCTCCAGGATCTCTTCAAGATGGCTGGAATGAACCTTCCTGAATATATCAAGGGAAAGGATGTCGAGGCGGCCGAGGTGGCTCCTGAAGAGCAGAAATAACCCTCTCCAGCCATGCCTATAGTAGTAAATGTCGATGTGATGCTTGCCAGGCGGAAGATGACTTCAACCGAACTGGCGGAAAAGATCGGACTCTCGACGGTCAATCTGTCGAACTTGAAGACAGGGAAGGTTAAAGGGGTCCGGTTCACCACTCTCGACGCAATTTGCAAAGCCCTGGACTGCCAGCCAGGCGACCTGCTGGAATACCTTCCCGGGGGAGACGGCTGACGACGACGGCTGAAGACCGCAGGCTGCCGACCAGCGCAGTCGACCGGATGAATACATTTCCCGGGGGCTTCAGGCGACCGCAGACCGCCGGTGCCCTTGCTGGACTGCCGGTGCGGAAACACTGACTGCAGACCTCAGGTGACCCTGCCTGAATGCCCTCTAGGGGCACTGAAAATGGCTTTGAGCGTGTGATTCCCACAGGAGGCTGACTCATCTCCGAGCCAGCCCCCTTTGTTTAATGCTCGCCCGCTCCACCGGCGGTCAGTTTGCTCCACCGGCAGTCTGCTTTCTCCACCGGCGGTCTGCTTAATCCTCCTATATCATTTTAAACCGGCCTCTTTTTTTATTCTTGCACGCTCCACCTGCATCTAGCGCACGTTCCTCCGGCAACTTGCCTCAAGAAATCGTCCCTCCCCCTGTAGAAATGAAGAAGGAAGTGTGGAATCGTGCTCAAGGGTGCTCCCGGATGGACCCTTGCGCGAGAAAAAGGCCGAAATCGTGCTCAAGGGTACGCTCAGGTGGACCCTTGAGCGAAAAAATGGGCGAAATCGTGCTCAAGGGTGCGCCCAGATGGACCCTTGCGCGAAGTGAAAAGGAGGAATAGGCCGAAATCGTGCTCAAGGGTGCGCCCAGATGGACCCTTACGCGTGAAAAAGGCCGAAATCGTGCTCAAGGGTGCGCTCAGATGGACCCTTACGCGAGAAAAAGGGCGAAATCGTGCTCAAGGGTGCGCCCAGATGGACCCTTGCGCGAAAAAATGGGCGAAATCGTGCTCAAGGGTGCGCCCAGATGGACCCTTGCGCTAGTGGAAGCAGTTAATCAGGCGGTCTATCTCTTCTGGCGGGAGGCCTGAAACGCGGACAAGTTGGTTCGTGTCGGAACTGAAACGGCGCTGGATCTGCCGCATAAGCTCAACCTTCTGCATTTCGTCCATCTCTTCTAAAGATGCTTTTCGGAACAGCGATTGGATCAGGTTCGTCATCGCTGCTTTTACGATAATATCGCTGAACGACGGTGATTCTGCGTTATTCAGTCGCTGTTTCGCTTTCGAGGAATTATTCAAGAAATATGAATAGCGCTTGGGAGTCTTGAAGAGCGACTCGACATATTTTACCGGAACGTAACTGCAAGGAAGAATATATCCTCCGTCTCCGACAATGTATTCTTCCGGTAATTCCACTCTGCTTTTTAGGAGCTTACGCCGTTTATTCTTAGACAGTTCACCAAGTTTTATTCCTTTGACGGGCATGGCGTTGAAAACTATCGCACCTGT
>JAEEGG010007897.1_pt1 | contig 24333 bp, 14 predicted proteins | sample 9134161 | NCBI WGS metagenome assembly JAEEGG01 (sample SAMN16246543, study PRJNA631951) | gut metagenome | biome: gut microbiome; feature: rumen; material: CR-attached | host: Bos | place: Iran: Karaj | collected 2018-10
GAGGCTACCTCGTCCTCGACACCGGCCAACACACCGAGTTCGCACTCGACGGTGACATCGTACTTGTGGGCATATTCCACCACCTGACGGGAAATTTTGATGTTCTCCTCATAGGGCAGAGCGCTGCCGTCGTACATCACGCTGCTGAAGCCCATGTCGATGCAGCTCTTGCAGGTCTCGAAGCTGTCGCCGTGGTCGAGGTGCAGCACAATCTGAGGATTGGGGCAGCCAAGTTCCTTGGCATACTCGACAGCACCTTCGGCCATGTAGCGCAGGAGGGTCGGGTTGGCGTAGTCGCGGGCCCCCTTGCTCACCTGCAGGATGACGGGACTCTTGGTCTCCACTGCAGCCTGGATGATGGCCTGCATCTGCTCCATATTGTTGAAGTTGAAGGCGGGGATGGCGTAGCCGCCATTGACGGCCTTCTTGAACATCTCGCGAGTATTCACGAGACCGATTTTCTTGTAATCTACCATAATAATATTGTTTGAATGTTTGATCGCTTGAATGTCTGTTTTTGAAGTTGCAAAATTACAAACAATATTTCACATGGCCAAATTTTTTTTCCATTTACCGGCTGACGACCTTCACGGCGGGCCTCTTGCCGACCTTCACCAGATAGAGGCCCGCATCGGGTACCCGCAGGATACATTGGGCTCGTCCGATGGCGTCGGTCACTTGGCGGCCTTCGGCGTCATAGACCGTCACCACCTCGCCCTCGGCACCTTCGACGATGATGCGGCGCCAGCTGGCCTTGATGATTACCTCGGAAGGCTCCACTTCGGGCACAGCCTCGCAGTCGTCGTAGATATTCTGGAAATCCCCCCAGTAGGGGGCGGTGCGGTAGCCCTCCACACTGCCGCACGGCACGGTGAGCATAAGGTTGGCGTTCAGGTCTTCGAACGAATTGTCACAAGCTTGCGGTGGCACTACGGCGAGGCTCGTCATCTCACTGATGTTCGTGCAGGAGCCAAGAGCCCACGGCCCGATATAGGTGAGACCGGCGGGGAGCGTGAGCTCCATTACACTGAACAACTCGGCCAAGGCCATCTCGCCGATATAGACCACCGACTGCGGGATGTTCACCTCCTCCAGCCCAGTGCAGCCGTGCAGCAGCTCGTCGCGGATAGTGTCGAGATTGTCGGGCAGATGTACCTTCCTCAGGCAACCAGAGTAGTTGTAACAGAAGGCACGGGCGGCGAGGTAGGTGCAGCTGTTGGGCACAATGATGGAGTCGGTGCGGCCCAGCGAGGCGAAGGCATCTTGCCCGATGGAGGTGACGCGGCTGCCGAGGTCGATGGCACTCATGTTGCTATAGCAAAATGCTCCTTGCCCGATACTGCATTCGGCGTCGGCGATGGTCACCGTGGCTTCGCTGCTGGTACGGAAGGCGTTGTAGAAGGCATAGCGGCCGATTTCCGTCACCGTCGAGGGAATGACCACCGAGCCCAGCCGGCTGCAACTCTGGAAAGCCGAGTTGCCTATCGTTTCCAACCCTTCCGGCAGGGTGATGCTTTCCAGCTGACTAAGGCTGAAGGCGTAGCGACCGATGGAGCGTACCGAGGCTGGCAGCACCGCCTGCGTCACCCATGGCCGGCAGGCGGTGACGGCGGTACGGCTGCTGTCCAGATAAAAGAGGCCGTCCTCTTCAAATCCGTTCACCGTCAAGGCTCCCCACGGGGCACCGGTGGCAGCGCCGTGGTAGATGACATTGGGAACGAGACCGAATGCCTTGGCGTCTATGGTGTTCACACTGTCGGGTACCACAAGTTCGTTGATTCCGGTACTGGCAAAGGCCATCCCTCCGATGGCGGTGACGGAGACTGGTATGACCGCCGCCGTAATTTCGCCGTGGTTGTAGAAGGCACTGTCGCCCAGCGCACTGACGGTGAACTGCACGCCGTTGTGCTCCACCGAGGAGGGAATGACCAGCGTGTCGTTGTAGTGGATGTAGGGTGCATTCCACACGCTCTCGTCGCCGCGCACGCTGACATGGTGCTGCGCCGAGTCGGTGACGGTGCAGAAGAGGGTGTCGCCCTGCGGGCTGACGGCTTTGAAGTCGTAGCCCATTTGGGCCGAGGCGGCGGTGGTGAGCACCGCCATGGTGGCCGCGAGGGCGGCCTGTCGTTTTACGTTGAACATATTGTACGGGATTTGGGATTGTGCGAAGAGCGAGGAGTCCACATTGTGCATCACGGCGCGGACGGCATAGGTGCCGGCGTAGCGGATGTAGACGAGCGCGTGCTCGTCCTGGCGGTACTGCCACGAGTGGCCGCTGTGGGGCGGGGCAACCGCAAATGTGTCTACCTCAACCCAAGGGCGGAGCAGTGCGGCTTGTGGATCCTGTAGCTCCATGCGCTGCTTCGGCGTGCTGTCCTGCGGTGCTTCTCCGTGGGGACGGAATACCTTCTGTCGCCATTGCGGCACCACGGCTACGGTCAGCGTCGAGGTGAGCAGCAGCAGGAACAGGACGAGCAGCGCATTGCGTGCCTTGACGATGATGCGGTGCATACGCTGGTAGACGGCGTCGCGCGTGAGGTGCATAATCTGTGCCACTTCGGCGGCGTTGTAGCCGCACAACTGCAGGCGCACCAGCCGTTGCTCCTCGGGCGTGAGCAACTCAATCACCTCGGCCACCTTCTCCTTGTCGCTCTCCGGTTCGTCGACCAAGGTCTCGGTCATGGCGTCGGTGAACGGCTCGGTGACGAGGTGTTGCTTGCGGCGCTGCAGGTCGAGCACCGAGCGCGTCTGCCAACGCACCCAGGCGCGTTGCTCCTGCGTCGTGGCATCGTGGCGCAGCTGGCCGAAGTGCTCCCACAGCGCTATCGATACCTCCTGCACCAAGTCGTTGCAACGGTCCCAGTCGCCGCGGGCATGACGCCAGCAGAGGCGCCACACCATCGGGCGGTAACGCTCCAGCAACTCGTAGTATGCACTATTGCGGTCCATCTACCAATATAATACACCGTTTTTGTCCCAAATCTGACATTCGGGGTGCAAAAATACAAAAATGTTTGGTCAGTATACATTTATTGCGTATCTTTGTAACCTGAAAAAGGGTTATTATTGTATATAAACATAACGATATGAAGCTATTAAGGAAAATACTGGGAGGTGTTTCGCTCACGGCGGCCATGTTCGTCTTCCAGGCTTGCTATGGCACAGACTATTATTGTCCTTCCATGGAATACAACTTTCGCGTAGTGGATGCCAAGGGCACACCCATCCCCAATATCAAGGTGAGCACCCAAAAGCAGTCAAACGGTGACTATGTATACGACTGGTATTTTCAAGGAGTTTCCGACTCGGCCGGCTTGGCTCACCTCTGGGTGGAGGATTGCAACGGCTTGGATGTAAAATTCCGTTTCTCGGATGACGACTCGGTCTATGCCGTATATGACACCATCATCAGCCATAACACCGTTCCTGATACCGTCGCGGCCGACAGTCTTGCCATTCCTCAACCCTCCGACACTATCGACATCGTTCTCCATCCGGTCGACTGATGGTTAGTCTTTTCCGCAATCAGCTGGGCCGACTCTTCCGCTGGAACGAGACGCGCATCCATGAGTTGAACTATCTCTTCTGGGAGTGCACCACACGGTGCAACCTGCATTGCCGCCATTGCGGCAGCGACTGCACCGCGCCCGGCAGCAGCCCCGACATGCCGCTCGACGACTTCCTCCGCGCCTTCGACACCATCCCCCGCTCGGCCATTGTGCCCCGCTTCACCGTCGTCCTCACCGGAGGTGAACCGCTCTTGCGTCCCGATATCGAGGAGGTGGGCCGTGCCATCCGGCAGCGCGGTGCAGGCTGGAGCATGGTGAGCAACGGCTGGTTCTACGACGAGGCGATGCACCGCCGCCTGATGGCTGCCGGCATGGGCGCCCTCACCATCAGCCTCGATGGGTTGGAACCCGAGCACGACTGGATGCGCGGCCGCGAAGGCTGCTACCGGCGCACCCTTAACGCCATCGCCATCGCCGCCCGCGAGCGGCGCCTCAACTTCGACGTGGTTACCTGCGTCAATCAGCGTACCCTGCCGCAACTGCAGCAGCTGCACGACCTGCTGGCCTCGCTTGGTGTGCGTCAGTGGCGCATCTTCACCATCATCCCCATCGGTCGGGCGAAGGACGATCCCGAGCTGCACCTCACCAACGCCCAATTCGTAGAGCTGATGGAGTTCATCAAAGCCAAAAGGGAGAAGCCGGAGAGTGCGATGAACGTAACCTTCAGCTGCGAGGGCTACCTGGGACGCTACGAATGGCAGGTGCGGCAGAATCCCTTCTTCTGCCATGCCGGCATCAACATCGCCTCGGTACTCATCGACGGTACCATCTGTGCCTGTCCCAACATCGACCGCGAGGTCTTCGGCCAGGGCAACATCTATCAGGACAACCTCTGGGAGGTGTGGAACAACAGGTTCGAGGATTTCCGCGACCGCTCATGGGCGCGACGCGGCATGTGCAAGGACTGCCGCAAGTTCCGCGACTGCCTGGGGAACGGTATGCACAATTGGCATGGCGACTGCCAGGAGGTCATCAACTGCCACTACCGCAAGACCCTCACACCTTGATGTCGGGTAGCCTGGGGGAGCAATGACAGTCTTTGCCGTCCTTCATAGGGCAGTGGTCGCAGCCACAGCCGCAGCCCTCCTTCCTTTTGAGGATACGTACCAGACGCCGCACGGCGAAGAACAGCGCCGCTACGACGATAAGTATGACAATGACGGTCTGCATAAACTATCGTCTTAACTCCTAAATCAACAGGCTCCCTATCTGGAAGAAGAGGGTGGATACAATCCAGGCCAGCCCTATGGTGTAGACCACCGTGAAGAGGGCCCACTTCCACTTGCCGCTCTCGTTCTTGATGGCCACGATGGTGCTGACGCAGGGCATGTAGAGCAGGATGAAGAGCAGCATCGAGGCTGCCGAGAGAGGTGTCATGTTGTTGCGTATCAGCTCGCTGATACGGCTCTCGTTCTCTTCGCTTTCGAAGTCCTCCTCCAGCAGTTCGGCCTCGTCGCTCGAGGTGGCGTAGACCACCGCCATGGTCGAGGCCACCACCTCCTTGGCTCCCACGCCGGCCAGCAGCGACACGCTCTGGCGCCAGTCGAAGCCGCAGGGACGCATGGCGGGCTCGATGGTCTTGCCTATCTTGGCCATGTAGCTGTTCTCGGTCTGCACGCGGCGGTCGGCATTGGTGGGGTAGTAGCTCAGCGCCCATACGATGATGCTGGCGCCGAGGATGATGGTACCCATCTTCTTGAGGTATTCCTTGCCTTTCTCCCAGGTGTGGCGCAGCACGGCCTTGGCGGTCGGCATGCGGTAGGGCGGCAGCTCCATGACGAAGGGCAGGCTGTCGCCTTTGACGAAGAAGCGGCTGAAGAGCTTGGCCATCAGCACCGCCATCACCATGCCCAGCAGGTAGAGCCCCATGAGCACGAAGGCGGCCCACTTGGAGAAGAAGGCGCTGACGAGGATGACGTAGACGGGTATGCGGGCCGAGCAGCTCATCATGGGGATGACCAGCATGGTGAGAAGGCGGCTCTTGCGGTCTTCGATGGTACGGGTGGCCATGATGGCGGGCACGTTGCATCCGAAGCCCATGATCATGGGGATGAAGCTCTTGCCGTGCAATCCCATCTTGTGCATCAGCTTGTCCATGATGAAGGCGGCGCGGGCCATGTAGCCGCTGTCCTCCATAAAGGAGATAAATAGGTACAATATTAATATATTGGGCAGGAAGACCAGCACAGAACCCACGCCGGCGATGATGCCGTCGCAAAGCAGGCTCTTCAGCGGGCCGTCGCTCATGGCGCCGCCCACCAGTTCGCCCAGCCATCCGAAGAGGCTTTCAAGCCAGTCCATGGGATACTGCCCGATGGCGAAGGTGCAGAAGAAGGTGATGAACATCACCACCAGGAAGATGGGGTAGCCTATCCAGCGGTGGGTGACGATGGCGTCAATCTTGTCGGTATGCGCATGCAGGGTGCTCTTCTCGTTCTTTTCATAGCATTCGGCCAATGCGCCGCGCACGAAGGCATACTTGGCGTCGGTGATGGCGCTTTCGATGTCCTGGCGCGGGTGTGCTTCGTTGGCGTGTGCTTCGCGCACATGCTCGATGTCGTCCACGGTATGCCTGTTGCTTTTTAAATACTCCTCGGCAATCTGCGTACGCATCTTCATCACACTGCCGTCGGGGTCGCGTTCGGCGACATATTGCTCCAGCTGATGGTCGTTCTCCAGCAGCTTGATGGCCAGAAAACGGGTGGAGAGCGAGTCGCTGAATCCGTGCTCGTAGAGTTCGGAGCGGAGTCGCTTGATGCAAGGCTCCAGGGCAGGTCCATGGTTGACATGGATGTGACGCGTCTTCTCGTCGCGCCCTTCGAATACCTCTATGATTTTGTCAAACAGACTGCCGATGCCTTTGCCGTTGCGGCCCGTGGTGGGGACGATGGGCATGCCCAGCAGGGTGCTCAGCTGCTCTATGTCCAGCTTGTCGCCGCTTCGCTGCAGCTCGTCGTACATGTTCAGCGCCATCACCATGGTGATGTCCATGTCGATGAGCTGGGTGGTGAGGTAAAGGTTGCGCTCGAGGTTCGAGCCGTCGACCACGTTGAGGATGATGTCGGGATTCTTCTCTATGATGTGCTTGCGCACGTAGAGCTCCTCGGGCGAGTAGGCCGAGAGGGAGTAGGTGCCGGGCAGGTCGACAAGGTGGAAGGTGTAGCCGCCATATTGGAAGGTGCCTACCTTCTCGTCGACAGTGACGCCGCTGTAGTTGCCTACGCGCTCATGGGCGTGGGCGGCAATGTTGAAGATACTCGTCTTGCCGCAGTTGGGATTGCCTACGAGGGCCACGTTGATAGTCCTCGACCGCTCTTCGGCGATATGGTGCATGGCGTCACACTCGGGGGCTTCCAAGGGCTTGTAGTCGTCGTGATGGGCAATCTCTTTCTCCGCTTCACTTTCGCTGACAATCTCCACCTTCTGTGCATCGGCGCGGCGCAGCGACACCTCGAAGTTCATTATTCTATATTTAATAGGATCCTTCAGCGGTGCGTTGAGGATGGCCTCGACGGTGACACCCTTGATAAATCCCATCTCGATGATACGCTTGCGGAAGGCACCATGGCCTGCCACGCGCACCACTACGCCTTTCTCTCCTGTCTGTAGTTCAGATAGTAACATAGTATGTGGTTAAGTGTTTCTACTTGCAAAGATACGAAATATCATTCACTTGCCTTCTCACCATTATTGGTGATATGTGCAGCGGAGCACCTCTTCGGCCAGCGTGTCGACGGGTTGGGTGGCGTCGAGCCAGTGGATGTCGACGCCGTTGCGTTCCATGCGGCGGAACCAGGTCATCTGGCGCTTGGCGAAGCGTCGTATGTCGGTGAAGAGGTCGCGGAACATCTCCTCTTGGCTGCACTGCCCCAGCAGGTAGCGGGTCACGTGGCGGTATTCCAATCCGAAGCGCATCAGGCGCTCGGTGGGTATGCCCTCGTCAATCAGCCGCTGCACCTCAGCGGTCATCCCTTCGTCGAGGCGGCGCCGCAGGCGCCGCTCGATGCGGTCAATCACCTGCTGGCGCGCCAGCGCCATGCCGAACACACGGTGCTCCATCTTTGGCAGTCGTGTGTAGCTGTCGGGATGCTGCTGAGCGTACTCCACAATCTCCAACGCACGCACCAGCCGCTCACGTGTCTCGGTGTCGGTGTGGTTGTGCAGGGGACCGTAGGAGGCCAGCCGCTCGGTGAGTTCCTCGTCGCTGTAGGACTTGAGGGTGTTGCGGTAGGAGGGGTCGACAGGGGCGTCGCTGAGGCGGTACTCGCGCACCACTGCGTCGACATAGAGGCCTGTGCCCCCGCAGAGTATCGGCTGCCGTCCGCGCGAGGTGATGTCGTCGTAGGCACGACAGAAGTCGCCAACGAAACGGTAGGCAGAGTATTCCTCCCGCGGGTCGCAGATGTCAATCAGATGGTAGGGGATATGGGTGCCGTGCAGGTCGTAGTCGGCCAGGTCTTTGCCTGTGCCAAGGTCCATGCCGCGGAACACCTGCCGTGAGTCGGCGCTGATTACCTCGCCGCCAAGCCGGTAGGCCACCTCGGCGGCCAAGGCTGTCTTGCCTGTCGCCGTGGGCCCTAATATAGTTATGAGTTTATAGTTATGAGTTCGGAGTTCAAGGTTGTTGAACGCGTCAGCCAACTCTGAACTCCGAACTTCGAACTCCGAACTATTATTACTCATCGAAGAAGATGAGCTTGGCGCGCTGCTTGTCGAACTCGTACTCGCCAAACTGGCGCAGACCGGTACGGTTGATGATGAACTTGTAGTCCAGACCCTTCATCACCACCACCTCGACGTTGCGCTGGCGCTGCTCGCCAATCTGCATTTCCTTGAAGACCAGCGTGGCGCGGTCGACGATATTGCCCTCGGGGTCGAAACTCTCGTCGCGCAGCGGGAAGTCCTCCTTGGTGATGCGCTGCTGATAGAGCAGGTTCATGGCCTCTTCCCACGAGATGGCAAAGGGCTCCGGGAAGCGCTCGTCGATGAGCATGGGAACCTGCATGGCGCTGTTGACGATGCAGGTGATTTCGCCACGTGTGGCGTTGATCATGGTGACGGGGATGGTGCTCTCGTCGTGTACGATGGTGGGCTGCTGTATACGGTCAAGGTCCTCCAGCTCGTTGTCAACCAGGTTGACCACCTTGCCGTCGGTGGGCTTGGCCATGTTCTCTATCTCGCGACGCGACACGTAGTCGTCTCTCAGCACAAGGAACTCGATACGGCGGTTCAGCGAGTGGGCCGCCTGCTGGCGGTCGCCGCTGAGCGAGGCGATGTAGTCGCACTCCATCACGGTGCCTTTCTGGAAGGTGTATTTCTGTCCGTTGAGGACGACGGTCATGTCTTCGTCGAGCACACGCGGCACTCGGTCGGCATAGCCCTTGGCCACCAGACGTTCACGCTCGATGCCACGGTTGACGAGGTAGTCCACCACCGTCTGCGCACGGCGCTGCGACAGTGTGTCGTTGGTCATGCCCACATAAGGCTGGCAGTCGGTGTGAGAACGTATCTCCACCACCAGGCCGGGATTGTTCTCCATGACGATGAGCAGGTCCATCAGCGAGTCCATGAACTCGCCCTTGAGCTCGGTACGCGCCAGGTCGAAGCGTATCTCGGGCAGCACCACCGGCGTGCGCGGCACGGGATCCATGCGGAAGTCGTGCTTGATATACTTGTTGTTGTTGTATCCTTTGGTGCTCTCCGAGCCCTCGATGCTGTAGTAGTTCTTCTTCGAGAGGTAGAGCTTGTAGATGACGTCGCGTCGCACCACGGTGCTGTCAAATTTGTAGAAGCCTCGTTTGTCGGTGCGCACCTCTTTCTCCGTGCCGTCCGAACCAACCAGGCGCACGCGCACGTCTTGCATCAGCTGCATCGACTTCTCGTCGCGCACGATACCCTCAATCGAGAAGTTCATGCCCGGCAGCTCGAAGTAGTACAGGTCGTCGTTGATGGGGGCCGTCTTGTTCTTGCTCTGGTTGGCGATGTTCTTATTGTGCGGGTCGGCGAAGGGGCGGTTCGACGAGAAGTAGCCGCGCTCCAGCAGGTTGCTTCCGGTGGCCACTTCGGGATAGAACACGATCGACATCTCGTCGTACGACGAGTTGATGGGCACGCCCATGTTCTGCGGGAAATCGAACTTGCCGTTGCGCTGCAGGCGGCAGAAGAAGAGGTCCTGTCCGCCGACGCCCGGATGACCGTCGGACGAGAAGTAGAGCAGCGAGTCGGTGCGCAGCAACGGCATCACCTCGCGGCCCGGGGTGTTCACTATCGAGCTCAGGTTCACGGCGCGGCCGAAGTCATCGGCCGTGCTCTTGCGGGTGGCTTTCCAGAGGTCGTACTCGCCGAAGCCGCCCGGCATGTCGCTGCTGAAGTACAGCGTCAGTCCATCGCTGCTCACGGCAGGGTAGAGGTAGTTGTAGGCGGTGTCGCCCAGCACCAGCATGACGGGCTCGCTCCATTCGCCGGCCGGCGTCTCGGAGGCCTGCTGGCTCTCGTTGCCTTTCTTGCCCTTGGCGCCTTTGGCATCTTGTGCCGTCTTGTCGTTCTTGCTCTCCTTGGCGGTCGTCTTCTTGCCTGCTGCGGGCACGCGGCCTTTCTTCTTTTTCTCGGGAGCGGCCACGGCGCGCGAGGAGGTGTAGATGCGGCAGCCGAGGGTCTCTTTCTCACGCACGTCGCATCGCGTGAAGTAGACGGTGTTGCCGTCGGGCGAGAAGCAAGGCTCGCCTTCGTTGACCATCGTGTTTATCTTGCCGCTCTTGTCGAACGGTTCTGGAGTGCTCGTCCAGCGGCCGTTGCGGTCCTGGAACACCTGGTAGAGGTCGGAGAAAGCCTGGTTGGTCCAGGGGTCGGCCCCCAGCCCTTCGCCCTCGGCAAAGCGCGACGTGGTGAATATCAGCTTGGTGGTGTCCTCGCCGATGAAGCGCGGAGCCCAGTCGTTGTAGTCGCTGCTCCACTCCTCCATCTTGGCTATCTCGTGGCGGGTGCGGTTGATGGACAGCTGGTTGGCATACAGCAGCGAAGCTTTGCGCTTGGCGGCGTAGCTGTCCGACGGCTCCATCTCCAAATACTTGGCGTAGTATTCGTCGGCCTCCTCGAACTTCTCCTCAAAACGGCACATCTCGGCCAGATTGAAGTACAGCTTGCGCTCCGTATTGGCATAGCCCTCGTTGGCCAGTCGCTTGTAGATGCGCTCCGCACGCGGGTAGTCGTACATCAGACGGTAGCATTCGGCCATCTGGAAATAGAGTCGGTTCTTCTCAGCCTTGTTGTCTTTGATGCGTTCGTAAGCCTTTGTGTACTGGTCCAGTGCCTCGACGAATCGGTTCTGGTCGAACAGGTCGTCGGCCTTCTGGGCGATGCTCTTCTGCGCCTGGGCGCCGGTGGCAATCGACAGGGCTGCAACGAGCAGCAACAGACCTTTTTTCAGCATTTTCATATATATGTATCTATTCCTATTTACAATGTAATAATATAAATATCAACCGTATACACAGCTTTGTGTGGCTGTTGCACGGTCTATTTCAAAGCACGAAATTACAACTTTTTTCCGATATGACCAAAAAAATCTTTTCCCGTCAGGGAATGGCTAATGGATAGAGTGCCACCCTGATTCTCCTCGAATCTTCTCCATTCCAGCTCATCCCAGGGGAAGGGGGGTGGGAGTGTAACGAGGGTGGAATCACTCCATACCCCCTTAATTCGTCCTCTGATTTACCGGTGTTTAGAATTCGTTCTTCTTGCGTTCTTCTTGAATTCGAGAAGAACGCAAGAAGAACGGTAAAGAAACAGTGGTAGAATGGGCTGAGGATAAGGTGTTTAGACCGTGCTATTGCCAGACGGTGGGTCTTATGTGACGGTACTGTGGCTATTGCGTGCTGTAAGATACTGACTATCAAATAATATCGATGCGAACGGTGCGTAGGTCGGCGACGGTGTCGTAGAAGCGGACACTCTCCGACTGGCGGATGCTGACTTCGAGCGAGCAGTCGAGGTCGTAGTGCGGCTGTTCGGGCTTGAGGTTGTAGTCTTTGAGGATGCGCATGACGTCGTTCATAGCAGCATACTCGAAAAGGAGGCGATAGCGGCAGTCGATGGTCTTCTCGATGATGGTGGCGTGGTCGATGGCGTCGCGTGCGGCGGTTTTGTAGGCGTTGGCCAGGCCGCTGGCGCCAAGGAGGATGCCGCCGAAATAGCGGACGACGACTATCAGCGTGTCGGTGAGGTCGGCCGAGAGGAGCTGTCCGTGGATGGGCCGGCCGCCGGTGCCGCTGGGCTCGCCGTCGTCGTTGGCGCGGAAGGCGTCCTTGCGGGGACCGAGGATGTAGGCGTAGCAGTGGTGGCGGGCGTCGAAATAGTCCTTGCGTAGCTGCTCCAGGTGTGCCTTCACCTCGTCGAGGTTGTGCACTGGGTAGGCGAAGGCCAGGAACTTGGAGCCCTTCTCCTTATAAAGGCCCTCCGACGGGGCGGCGATGGTTTTATAGGTGTCGTCGAACATTGGGAATGTGTGATTGCGTTAATGTGTGAATGTGTGAGTGATTTATGGTTCGACGATAGTCAGTCGGTTAGAACCAATGGGAGGAGTGGCGGGGGCCTTGAGGCCGCTGCCGAGGGTCTGCGGGCTGCGGAGGATGCGGACTTCGTCGTAGAGGCCGCTGGCGATGAAGGCGTCCAGAACCTTGCGACCACCCTCGACGATGACACTCTGTATCTTGTGCTCGTAGAGCTCGTGCAGCACTTCGGGGATGGTCTGGCAGTGTAGCACTGTAGGGACACGGCGTGCCGTGTCCGCTGTCGAAGTGACCGTTGCGGACACAGCGCGCTGTGTCCCTACAGAGATTCGCCCTCTACGGTCTAGAACTATAGGCTGCGGTGCGGGGCCGAGGTAATGTCTGGGCGTCAAACTCGGTTTGTCCAGAAGATAGGTCTCCGAGCCTACCAGTATGGCGGCCTCCTCGGTGCGCCAGCGGTGGTTCAGGCGGTTCTGCCGCTGCGTGCTCAGCCAATATGGTCTCACCCCCGACCCCTCTCCACGTGGAGAGGGGAGTGGAATGCAGGAGGACTCTGCCCCCCTCTCTTTTGGAGAGGGGTAGGGGGTGAGGCTTGGGGCCATGTAGCCGTCGGCGCTCTCGGCCCACTTCAATATGACGTATGGGCGCTGCTGCTCCATGAAGGTGAAGAATCGGCGGTTCAGTTCGCGGCCTTCCTCCTCCAGCACATGGCGCACTACCTCGATGCCGGCGGCCTCAAGCTTGCGGAAGCCGTTGCCCGCCACCAGAGGGTTGGGGTCGTCGTTGCAGCAGACCACCCTCTTAATGCCTTTCTCAACGATAAGGTCGGCACATGGCGGTGTTTTGCCGTAGTGCGAGCAAGGCTCGAGGTTGACGTATAGAGTTAGTTCGGAGTTCGGAGAGCGGAATTCGGAGTTGGCTGCCGCGATAAATAACTCCGACCTCCGACCTCCGACTTCCGACCTCAAAAGGGCATTACGTTCGGCGTGGTTGTGTCCGTATTCCTGATGGTAGCCTTCGCTGATGATGCGGCCGTCTTTCACGATGACGCATCCCACCAAAGGATTGGGACGTACCCGTCCCAGCCCGTTGGCGGCCAGCTGCAGGCACCGCCGCATATACATTATGTCTATCTCTTGCTGCGTCATTTCAGCGTGCAAAGATACAACAAAATAACGGATTGGTGAAAATTATTTTGCCAGTTCGATAAAAGTGCGTACCTTTGCATTTGATTTCATACAGTTAATGTTGTCTTTAAAACCCAATAATAATGAAAATAACAAAAACACTTGCGTTGATGCTGTGCATCATGGTATGCGGTGTGACGACCTCATGCTCCAAAGGAGGAAACGAATTGGCAAATACTGAATGGACAGTAACTTGTTTTGACACCAAGTATAATTTGGAATTCCTCGACAATGGGACAGAAGTTCTATCTTTTGAGGCCGATGAGAACAATCATATGGTCAGCGGTACCTCTCAGCGTTTTTTTGACAAATATATTGTTTCCGAGGACAAAGTCACTTTTCTAGGAGGAAAACTTCGGTTCATGAACATGAACCTGCATGATTGGGAAAATTTTGACTGGGAGAATATTCACTACTACTACTTATTACACGGTACCATAAAAGGTGACACCATAGTGCTCACCACACTAGAGCACAAACGCACCGTAGACTGGTCGGCACTTACCGATACCACGGTAATCATTGGTGAAAAGGAATTTATCCTAACAAAGATATGGCCTCCTCTTCAAAACGAATAGAGCGCACCACTACAATTTGGTGCGCTCTCTTTTCTTTATCAAAATAGTCTTTTAGAACTCGGCGGTCTTGGGCGTTCTCGGGAATGGGATGACGTCGCGGATGTTGGCCATGCCGGTGACGAAGAGCATGAGGCGCTCGAAGCCTAGGCCGAAGCCGGCGTGCGGGCAGCTGCCGTAGCGACGCGTGTCGAGGTACCACCACATGTCTTTCATCGGGATGTTCAGCTCCGTGATGCGTCCCATCAGCTTGTCGTAGTTCTCCTCGCGGACTGAGCCGCCGATAATCTCGCCAATCTGCGGGAAGAGCACGTCGGTGCCCTGCACGGTGAGGCCCGAGAAGCCCTGCTTCTTGCCGGCCTCGACCGGCTCGTCGTTCAGCTTCATGTAGAAGGCCTTGATTTCCTTCGGGTAGTCAATCATGATGACGGGTTTCTTGAAATGCTGCTCCACGAGATAGCGCTCGTGCTCGGAGGCCAGGTCGACGCCCCAGCTGACGGGGAACTCGAACTTGTGGCCCTTGGCGACGGCCTCTTCCAGTATCTTGATACCCTCGGTATAGGGCAGGCGTACGAAGTCGGTGTCGATGACGCTGCGCAGGCGTTCAATCAGACCATTGTCGATCATCTTGTTGAGGAACTCGAGGTCGTCCATGCAGTGGTCGAGGGCCCAGCGGACGCAGTATTTGATGAACTCCTCCTCGAGGGCGGTGAGGTCGTCGAGCTGGTAGAAGGCCATCTCGGGCTCAATCATCCAGAACTCGGCCAGGTGGCGCGGGGTGTTGCTGTTCTCGGCGCGGAAGGTGGGGCCGAAGGTGTAGATCTTGCCCAGCGAGGTGGCGCCGAGCTCGCCCTCGAGCTGGCCGCTGACGGTGAGGGCGGTGAACTTGCCGAAGAAGTCCTGCTCCCAGTCGATGGTGCCGTCCTCCTTGCGGGGCGGGTTCTCGGGGTCGAGGGTGGAGACATGGAACATCTCGCCGGCACCTTCGCAGTCGCTGGCGGTGATGAGCGGCGTGTGGAAGTAGAAGAAGCCGCGCTCGTGGAAGAAGGTGTGGATGGCCATGGCCATGTTGTGGCGCAGGCGCATGACGGCGCCGAAGGTGTTGGTGCGTAGGCGCAGGTGGCCTATCTCGCGCAGGAACTCCATGCTGTGTCCCTTCTTCTGGAGGGGGTAGGTGTTGGGGTCGGCCTCGCCATAGACGACGATGCTCTCGGCCTGCACCTCGACGGCCTGGCCCGAGCCCTGGCTCTCGACGAGCTTGCCCTCCACGCCGATGCAGGCACCGGTGGTGATGCGCTTCAGCTCATCCTCGAACTTGGCGGGGTCGGCGACGACCTGGATGTTGTGGATGATCGAGCCGTCGTTCACGGCCAGGAAGGCGACGTTCTTGTTGCCGCGCTTGGTGCGCACCCAGCCTTTTACACATATCGTCGTGCCTATCAGGGCACTGACATCTTCCTTCAAAAGATATTTAATCTCGTAGCGTTTCATTATAGTGGTTGTTTTTTATCTTCTTGTTAAAACACTTCTAACGACGTAAACCGCTGTTTATTGTGTGGAGGGAAAATATATTGTCAATTATTGTCGGAGGAGGGGTGCAGCGGGATATGCTGTTCCCTTTTGTGCTGCTTCATGTTGAAGTGGGCCTGCTGGCGGACGGCCGGAGTCATGGCGGCATGCTGGAAGCGCTCCCATACCACGTCGACGGCCAGGTCGGTGGGGTGGGTCATCTTCTCGTCGAAGAAACGGTAGTCGCGCAATTCGTCGAGTACAATCTCGTAGGCAGGGAAGTAGTAGGTTGAAGGTTGAGAATTGGAAGTTGAAAGCAACTGCTCGATGGCCAGCAGGAGGGTGCTTTTGCTGAGCTGGTTGCCATGGGCGCCGTCGGCCATGTGGCGGATGGGCGACACGGAGAACATGATGTTGAGGTGAGGGTAGTAGGTGTTGAGTTCCTGCAGCAGGGGTTGCCACAGGGCAACGATCTCTTCGACCGTCATACGGCGGCGTGTGAACAGCTGCGGCGGCAGTTTGTGGCAGTTGGCCACGACGGCGCCCTCGTGTTCGAATATCCAAGCTGTGCCGAAGGTGACCATCAGCAGGTTGGCCTCCTTCAGGGCCGTGTGGGCGTGGTGTATACGGCTGTTGCAGGCGGTGAGTGTGGCGCCGGGGGTGGTGTGTGAGAAACTGCCGTGGTGGTGCCAGGAGTGCCAAAGGCCATCGTGCTTCACCAGGTCGTCCTTCTCGATGGGACGGTCTTCGATGAGGCGGTGCAGGGCCGATGCAATCGAGGCGGGGTTGTAGAGGGCGCCGAAGGGGTTGACCTCGATGTGGAAGTCGCTCTCCTGCAGCCGTCGCCCTATCTCGTCGGCGAAGCAGGAACCCAGACTGACGATGTCGCTGGCAAAGTCGAGTTTGAACGGCGCCTGAGGTGCCAGTACCGGGGTTGTGAGGTTGGGCATCATGACTTCACCTGGGGCTTTATTTCATAGATACCGGGCAGCTTCTCCATCTCGGGGATGAGTGTGCGTGGGTCGACGCGCAGATTGTCTCCGCCGAGGGTGAGGCTGATGTTGTGGGTGACGTCGAGCACCGTGGCCTGCAGCGGCACCTTGCCTTTGTGCTTCTTGGCCATCTTCTCGATGCTCTTGCAGAACGATTCGTTGACATCGGAGAGGTTCACCTTGAAGTTGAGCCGCGAGGTGTAGCGCTCCATCACGCTGCCGAGGTTCATCATGGCGCCGATGCGTATTCTGGTGAATACCTTGTTGATGCCGTTCTTGTCCACGTAGGGGCGCACGACGACGGTGCCTTTGATATAGACGAAGGTGTCGTTCTTGAAGAACCCTCTGAAGTCGCTATATTCGTCGCCTCTGAGGCGCAGCTCGTAGCTGCCGGCATAGTCGTTGATCACCATGCTGCCGTAGGGCTCGCCTTGCCGGTTGGTTCCCTCGCGTGCGTCGGAGACCAGACCGGCGATGCGCACCTCGCGTCCGTTGAGGGCCTCGATGTTGGCCAGGTCGGTCGTCTTCGTGTTGGTGTAGAAGCGCATCTCGTAGCGGTAGTCGTCGAGTGGGTGTCCGCTGAGGTAGGTGCTGATGACCTCCTTCTCATACTTGCACTGCTCGATGCTGTTCCACGGCTCGGCGTTGGGTATGGGGGGATGTTCCTCTTCGGCCAGCTCGCTGCTCATGTCGAAGATGCTCATCTGTGCCGAATTGGCATTGTCTTGTCGGCGAATGGCCCACCGCACGAGCTGTTCGAGGTAGGTGGGAGAGGTCTCCAGGTCGTTCTCTTTATGGAAATATTGTGCGCGATGCATGGTGCCGATGCCGTCGAAGGCGCCGGCTTTGACGAGCACTTCGAGGTTCTTGCGGTTGACGGCATGCATGTCGACACGCTTGAGGAAATCGAAGATGTCGGTGTAGGGGCCGTTCTGCTCGCGTTCGTTGATAATGACGGTCGAGGCTGCCTCGCCCATACCGCTGATGGCCTGCAATCCGAAGCGGATGCGGCCCTGGTTGTCGACGCTGAAGTCCATGTCCGAATAGTTGACGTTCGGCGCGGCCACCTCGACCCCCTGTTTGCGGCAGTCGTCCATCAGTTCGCGCACACGTCCGATGTCGGTCTGGGCGCTGGTCATCACGGCGGCCATGTATTCGGCAGGGTAGTGGGCCTTGAGGTAGGCCGTCTGGTAGGCCACCCACGAGTAGCAGGCGGCGTGGCTCTTGTTGAAGGCATAGGAGGCGAACTTCTTCCATTCTTCCCATATCTTGGAGAGCACCTCCTTGGGGTGTCCGTTCTTCTCGCCGCCCTCGTAGAAGAGCACCTCCAGTTCGTTCATCTTGTCGATCTGCTTCTTACCCATGGCCTTGCGCAGCGTGTCGCTCTGGCCGCGTGTGAAGCCCGCCAGCAGGCGGCTCAGGAGCATGACCTGCTCCTGGTAGACGGTGATGCCGTAGGTGTCCTTCAGGTACTTCTCCATCACCGGTATGTCGTAGGTGATGGGCTTGCGGCCCTGCTTGCGGTCGATGAATTCGGGTATGTTGTCCATGGGCCCCGGACGGTAGAGGGCGTTCATGGCGATGAGGTCGTCGATGACGTGGGGCTGCAGCTCGCGCAGGTACTTCTGCATGCCGGCCGACTCGAATTGGAACACGCCCACCGTGTTGCCTTCGCAGAAGAGTTTGTAGGTCAGTTGGTCGTCGAGGGGCAGGTGGTCCACGTCGACATCCTCGCCACGGGTCTTCTTCACCATTTGGATGCAGTTCTTGATGATGGTGAGGTTCTTCAACCCGAGGAAGTCCATCTTGATGAGGCCCACGTTTTCCACCACGTGACCGTCATACTGCGTCACCAGCACATCTTCGCCGCTCTCTTTGTCGTTGATGACGCACACCGGCGCCACATTGGTGATGTCCTGCGAGCCGATGATGACGCCGCAGGCGTGGATGCCTATCTGACGGTTGGTGTCCTCCAACTCTTCGGCATAGGTGAGCATCTGCTTCATCTTCTCGTCCGGCCCCTCCATGATGCGGCGCAGCTCGGGGATGTACTTGTAGCAGTTCTTGAGGTTCACCTTGGGAGGCTTGCCTTTCTCGTCCTTGATATTGTCGGGGAATCCGCGGTCGGGGATGAGTTTTTTGAGACTGTTCACCGTCTCGAGCGGCACCTTCTCCACGCGGCCCACGTCGGCGATGGAGCTCTTGGTGGCCATGGTGCCGTAGGTGATGATATGTGCCACGCGCTCTTTGCCGTACTTCTGTGTCACCCATTCGAGGACACGGCCGCGGCCGGCGTCGTCGAAGTCGACATCGATATCGGGCAGAGAGATACGGTCGGGGTTGAGGAAGCGCTCGAACAGCAGGTCGTAGCGCAAGGGGTCGAGGTCGGTGATCCAGAGGCAGTAGGCAACCACGCTGCCGGCCGCCGAGCCACGTCCGGGTCCCACTGAGACTCCTAGCTCCTCACGGGCCGCACGGATATAGTCGCTCACGATGAGGAAGTAGCCGGGAAATCCCATGGTCTTGATGGTGTGCAGCTCGAAGATGATGCGCTCTTTCACCTCGTCGCTCAATTCCTCGCCGTAACGCTTGTGTGCGCCCTGCCACACCAAATGTTCCAGGTAGTCGGCCTCGAATTTGATGCGCCGCAGGCGTTCGTAGCCACCCAGACGCTTCACCTTCTTCTCGGCGGCTTCGGGGCTGAGCACCACCTCGTGACGCTCGTTCTGCGTGAACTCGTCGAACAGTTGCTGGTCGGTGAACTTGGCTCGCCATTCCTCCTCCGAGCCGAAGCTTTCGGGGATGGGGAACACGGGCATCAGCGGGTCGCTGTCGATGCTGTATGTCTCCACTTTGGCGGCCACCTCCATGGTGTTTTCCAGCGCCTCGGGCAGGTCGGCAAAGACGGCGGCCATCTCGTCCGGACTCTTCAGCCATTCCTGCTTGGTGTAGTGCATGCGGTTGGGGTCGTCGAAGTCCTTCTGGGTGGCCAGGCAGATGAGGTGGTCGTGTGCCTCGCCATGCTCCTCCAGCACGAAGTGGGTGTCGTTGGTGGCGACAATCTTTATATTGTGCTTCCGTGCGAGTTCAATCAGCACGGGGTTCACCCGCTCCTGCAGCTCGTAGGTCTGGTAGTTGGCATTGGGCTTGTCGGTCTTGTGGCGCATGAGTTCGATGTAGTAGTCGTCGCCGAACACCTCCTTGAACCACAGCACCGCCCGCTCGGCGCCTTCCATGTCGCCTTTCATGATGAGCTGCGGTATCTCGCCGCCGAGGCAGGCCGAACAGCAGATGAGCCCTTCTCGGTACTGCTTCAGCACCTCGTGGTCGATGCGTGGACGAGTGTAGAAACCGTCGGTATAGGCAATCGAGGCCAGCTTGCAAAGCGAGTGATATCCCTTCAGGTTTTTGGCCAGCAGGATAAGGTGGTAGCCGCTGCTGTCGACGATGCGGTCGCGTCCCGTCTCGGGGTTTATCTCCTTGAGATTCTTGTCTTTGTCATACAGTGAGCGCCGTGCACAATAAGCTTCGGTGCCCACAATGGGCTTGAAAATCTGTCCCTTTACCTTCTCCAATTCCTCCTGCAGTTCACTTAGCTTCGGCGTGCCTTCCGGCACGTCGGTATTCGTGTACAGCATCTCCGTCTCCTTGATTTGTGCCTCAAGTTCCTTGATGCGGTTCTTCACCTTGCCATTCTCCTTCGCGACGGTGTCGAGGAAGTCTTTGATACCGAACATGTTGCCGTGGTCGGTCAGGGCCATGGCATACATGCCGTCGCGACGGGCCTTGTTGACCAGGTCGGGAATCTTCGACATGCCGTCGAGCATCGAATAGTGCGAATGCACATGGAGGTGAGTGAATTGAGGCATAGAGCTAGGGATTATTTTGTGCTGCAAATATACACGTTTTTCTCGACATACACATGGGTTCATGAAAAAAACGTCGAAACTTTTATATAAAACTCTGCAGGACATTGGCCTGCGGCGCTTGGAGTAATTCACCACACATCAACCTGCGTGACTTGGAGTAATTCGAGTTGTCCGTCGGTATGACCATAAGTCAACCTGTCCCAATTCGTTAAAATCGCCGTTAAAAGAGTCTGGTTTTCCCACATCCAAGTGGCGTGAGTGGAAAATAATCTCCGTTAAGAATCATGTAGTTGCGCATTTTCTTGCAAAATAATTTGGCCGGTTGGGAAAAAGTTTGTACTTTTGCACTCGCTTTAATAGCTGATAAAGGTCGTTTGGCCGAGGGGCTAGGCACAGGTCTGCAAAACCTGCTACTCCGGTTCAAATCCGGAAGCGACCTCAGACACAGGAGGGTTTCCACACGGAAACCCTCTTTTCTTTTGGTGGAGTTCTTGAGTCCATGAGTGTCGAAGGGCCAAATAGTCGAAGAGTCGAAGAGTCAAAGAGTTGAGGAGCGGAATTCCGTCCTCCGGCTTCCGACTTGACAACGGCTTCCGTCCGGCCGTGATTAATCGCCTGAATAACAGCGGATGCAGAAATTTGTGAAAACTTTTTTCCCCCATGTCGAAAAAAAGTAGTAATTTTACGGCCAGAAAAATATGAAAGAAAAACGTTGGATTTTAAGACAAGACTATGATTTAGAGACTGTTGAAAATCTTGCTGCATCGCTGGGCGTTGACCGAATCATCGCTACTCTGCTCGTAGAGCGGGGAGTCACGACGTTTGAGGAGGCACGGCGGTTTTTCCGCCCGGGGTTAGATCAGATTCACGACCCCTTTATCATGAAGGGCATGCGACAGGCGATAGATCGCATCAACCAGGCAATAGCTTCGAGACAGCGCATCATGGTCTATGGCGACTACGACGTCGACGGTACGTCGGCAGTTGCCCTCGTCTACTCTTATCTCAAAGAGTTGGACGACAATATCGATTTCTACATCCCCGACCGCGAACGGGAAGGGTATGGCATCTCCTATCAGGGCATTGACTATGCACGCGAGACGGGGGTGAAACTTATCATCGCCCTCGACTGTGGCATCAAAGCCATGGAGCAGGTCGACTATGCCGCTGAATTCGGCATCGACTTTATCATCGGCGACCATCACCTCCCGGGTGACGTGGTGCCGCAGGCTGTGGCCGTGCTCGACCCCAAGCAGGTCGACTGCCCTTACCCCTACAAGGAACTTAGCGGCTGCGGCATAGGCTTCAAAATCGTCGAAGCCCACCTCGAGCAGCGTCTCGGCGTGCGTCTGTGCGACTTGCCCGAGCAGCTCGACGCCAATCGTCAGAAACGGCAGGAAGACCTGAAGCTGCGCCTGTTGAAGTACCTCGATCTGGTGGCAGTGTCCATCGCCAGCGACATTGTCCCCATCATGGGCGAGAACCGCGTGTTGGCCTTCTTCGGCCTGCGTGTGCTCAACACCAAGCCGCGTCCCGGCATCGAAGCCATCCTCAAGTACGGCCATGTCGACCGTCGCAAGGCCGACCTGCCCGATGCCTCCGACAGCTCCGAAGCCGCCGAGAAACCCAAGAATGGTTACTTTGAGAAAGAGCTCACTATCAGCGATCTGGTGTTCCTTGTCGGCCCCCGTATCAATGCCGCCGGCCGCATCCGCAGCGCCTTCGACAGCGTGCGTCTGATGCTTACCGACGACCCCGCTATCGCGCGTCAGCTGGCCGACGACATCAACCAGTACAACATGGAGCGCAAGGACCTCGACACCTCGGCCACCGAGGAGGCCAAACGCCGCATCGATACCGACCCCTACTACCGCGACCGCCAGTCGCTGGTGCTCTACGACCCCCGTTGGCACCGCGGCGTGGTGGGCATCGTGGCCAGCCGCATCGTCGAGGCCTACAACAAACCCACCATCGTCTTCACCGAGGGCAGCGACGGCCTCATCACCGGCTCGGCCCGCTCGCTCAAGGAGTTCGACGTGCACGAGGCTCTGGAGAAATGTGCCGACCTGCTCGAGCACTTCGGCGGACACAAGAGTGCCGCCGGCGTCAGCCTCCGCAAGGAGAACATGCGCGCCTTCCTTGACCGTTTCGAGACCCTCGTGCGCGAGAGTTTGGGCCCCGACGAGGTGGTGCCCGAGGTGGAGGTCGACGCCGAGATCGGTTTCTCGCAGATCACCCCCAAGTTTCTCCGCATCCTCAAGCAGTTCGCCCCCTTCGGGCCTGAGAACAATGTGCCGGTCTTCATCAGCCGCGAGCTGGTCGATACCGGCGGTGCCCGCATTGTCGGGTCCAACCATCTCAAGTTCAATGCTATCCCCATTATGGAGCGCACCTCGCCCTATCCCGCCATCGCCTTCCAGCAGGGCGAGGCTTTGGACGGCATGCGTCGTGGCGAACGCTTCGACCTCTGCTACCAGCTGGAGGAGAACTACTGGCGTGGCCGTACCGAGATACAGCTCAATGTCCGGGACATCAAGTTTGTCGACTAGCATCGGCACGCAGCCACACCCGCTTTCGTCTACCCGACGACACTGCTATTTCTTCGGCATTTCATCGGCATTTCATCGGCATTTCTTCGGTTTTTACCGAAGAAATGCCGATGAAATATTATTAAATATCTGAGAAAGTGTGAGATGGGTATGACAGATGTGGGTATGAATAGAGAGAGGTTGGCCGGAGCTTTAAGGGTCATCGGCTCCCCCTCGCCTGCCACGGGAGGGACTAATCTCCGAGACTGCAGTCGTCGCAGATTCTCACCTCGGTGTTCCCGTTCACGGGGCCTTTGTTGCCGCCACCATAGACGTTGCCCAGCACGTGTGTGTTGCCTTTGAGCAGCACGTGGGTGCTTTCGTTGACAGCGCTTGACTCGCCGCCGCCGAAGACATTGCCTGTCGTGGCATCGCCATCGGTGCCGATGATACTAGTGCCACTGATAGTGAGGCTGATATTACCGCTTACGGTTCCTAGGTTGTCAAGAGATATCTCGGTGTAGAAATAGTTTGTATCATTAACGGTCGTGATTGGCGAACTGGTAGAGCCTCTGTCATGTGTCCAGTAATATGTCGTAGAGGTTCCGCCCGATTGCGGTTTGATCATACCAGTGTATGTGTTTGGTATTGGTGGCGTCTTATCCTTGTTATGAATGGTGACAGTACCCGCAGACGCCGAGTACCCGGCTCCATAGACAGAACCCATGACTGTGCAATTGTTAAGTGTGGAGGTGATGTTGCCTGTCACACCACCGAGGAAACCGCCACCATAGAAGTTGGTCATGATGGTGCATCCGTTCAACGTACTTGTAACGTTGCCGGTGTTGGTGGTGGCAAACTGGGCGGAGTAGTAATAGCTACGGTTGACGACTCTGCCATCATTATAGTCACCAGTGGAAGGGTTGATTACCTCTATGTCATAGTCGGCTGCATAGCCCTGATTCGTATTGCGGTACTTTCCAGGGGTATAATTTGAGTTGATGGTGCCACTCCAATCGGCGATAGGTGCTCCTGTGGCATCGGTATTGGCATACTGAATATAGTTGGTGCCGCCGTTGCCTGCACCGAAGAAGTGGGTAAATACAGTATTGGATGCACTGGTGGTGACGGTCTTGCCAGCCACCATATCGCCGAACTTAGGACCGCCGCAGTATTTGCCTACGATACTGTTGTCGATGACCACATCAATGCTGCCTTTCACTATCTTATAATAAGTGCCAGTAGCGGACATGACACCGCCGCCGTAGAACTCGCCAATGAGCGCGTGATTGATGCGCCAGGTGACATCACCCGAGATACCTTCCTTATAGGCTGCGGCTATGGTGCCAAAGCGACCACCATCGATATAACAGTGGGGGTTGTCTTCGAAGGGAGTGATACTTTCATTATATCCACCTGTGAGGTAAAAACTGGTAAAGTCACCGCCGAGAACATTTACGGCACAATGACGTGTCTGGTATTTAGCACCGCTACTGATGTGGGCGCCAGGGGTGAACGATGGCATGACGATATGACCGCCAAGAATCACGTAATTGATATGTTGATTGATTTCATCGTTTTTACCACGGCAATACTG